>OBLW0100003407.1_pt1 | contig 12403 bp, 10 predicted proteins | sample 1520161 | NCBI WGS metagenome assembly OBLW01 (sample SAMEA3539309, study PRJEB22396) | soil metagenome | biome: tundra; feature: field; material: soil | place: USA | collected 2010-05 | depth 0.15 m
CGGGTAGCCAGATCGCCCACTGTGGATGATCACGCATCAGGATGACGGCTTCAGCTAGAGCCGTTCCTTCCTTCGGCGCGAACGGCGCCCCCAGTGCTCTCGGCATCCATCCTTCTCTCCCACCTTGCTCGGCGCAGTTGCCCATCACAGTCTCCGCTCTCGGCCGACGGCCTCGACCTGGCCCATTCCGTCATCTCTCAATCGGGGATGGTTAAGCCTGATACGGCTCCAGAAGTCGATGAACTCCGGCGACAGTCGGCAGCAGCAGGAGACGCACGTCTTAGTCCGCAACCTCAGTCTTCGGCAGCTCGTACGCGGCAGTGACAGCTCTGAGGGCACGGATGGCAGTGGCTGTGACCTGGGCTGGCTGGGCGTCGGGGGGATTCCAGTAGCGCAATTCGGCGTAGCCGTCTTCATCGATGATGATTTCGGCCTCGCGCTTGCCGGACGGGCTGAGGGTCGCGGTTAAGTCGAGCCCGGCACGGGAGTCAGTTAGGTGCGTAGTTAGGCCGTGGGCAGTCAACTCGGCAGCGATGGTCCGCAGATGCCGCGCGATCCCTTCAGTGGGGGGAAGCGGTCCTGTTGGGCTTTGATCCGGGCAGAAGGGCTCAGCCAGACCTTCCCGGGCCGAGGAACGTTCGTCACTGGCCATGGCCCCGGCGGGAGTACGGAGCGTTCCTGACCCCGCTCGAGCCGTCGGCTCGATGATCTGGATCTTGCTCGGCGTCGTAGGGCTGAACCGGACCAGTCCGGCGTTCCGTGAAGGGTGCAGCGCTGCCCGCAACTCGCCGATGTCGGCAGTAACGATCGTGTGCGGGTTCAGGCCCGGCCGCGCGCGGCGGGCTACGAAGCGGACCCGCTCCCCGGTGATCTCGCGCCATATCCGGAATCCGGGAAACTGCTCGCGCAGGTCGGCAAGTTCGCCTTGTTCGGCGTCACGCGTGGATGCGGGCTGCGTGGCCGACGGAGAGTCCGTGCGTGGCGTTGCTCTTCTGGTGGCTCGTGGGCTTGGTTGCTGTGAGGTTTGCGCTCCGCTGTCTTGGGGATGCATGACAGCATCATAGCTAACTTGTTCATGCCCGTCCATACCCGGCCAGTCTCGTACCGGGACGGTAGTTAATGGGCATGCACAGGTTAGCTGCTGGTCATGCCCGGCCGGGAGACTGTAGATCCTGAGAGTGCCACGCCTGTCTACGTCCAGGTTGCTGGCATCCTGCGTACGCGCATCGAGTCAGGGCAGTTGCTTCCGGATCGGCCGGTGCCAAGCGAGTCGCAGCTAGAGCAGGAGTTTGGGATTGCCCGCGGCACTGCTCGTAAGGCTATTGCAGTACTGCGTGAACAGGGTTTCGTCGTCACGGTCAAGGGCCGAGGCTCATATGTCAATCCGTCCCGACGATGACACTGCCAGCATGTGCCCGCGCCAGTTGAGCTAGGCCGAGGCGCGGCCGCCGCACCAACTGCGGGCGAGGGGGGCAGTGCGAGCCGGGGCGAGGAGGGGGCAGGCAGGCGAGCTTCCGCCGCTGCTCGCTGCGAACCCTGGTTGTGCCTGCGACGGGCACTTTCGCCCGCTAGGGTGTCCAGCGTTCTGGGAGCGCGGAAGACACTCGCACCGCGCCTGATGCAGTGAGGGTGGCCCGATGGGTGGCTTCAAGAAGTTCCTGCTCCGCGGCAACCTGATCGATCTCGCCGTGGCCGTAGTCATCGGCCTGGCGTTCAACACTGTTGTTCAGGCCCTGGTCAAGGACATCATCACTCCGCTGATTGCTGCGGCCGGGGGGAAGCCCAACTTCTCCTCGCTGCACTTCACCATCAACCACAGCGTCTTCACCTATGGGGAGTTCCTCAACGCCCTCGTGTCCTTCGCGGTCATCGCCGCTGCCATCTACTACCTGGTCATCATGCCGACCAACCGGATCGCCGGGGTGGTGACTCCCAAGAAGGGCCCGACGGAGCGGCAGTGCCCGGAGTGCCTCAGCACTATCCCGATCGGTGCCCGGCGGTGCATGTACTGCACGTCGCCAGTGGCCCCGGACCCTCCGCAGCCACAGCCGACCACGCAGACCTGAACCACCACGGCCGCGCGCCAGCACAGACGCCGCGGCTGCACAGCCGCCGCGCGGGCCTGAGCGACGAACGATCTGACGTTATTTCGCGTCCGCGTAGCAGTCGACCACGGCGGTCGACACCGGGAACCGCACGGGCGTGTGGCCGAACACGAGCCGCCCGGCCTCCTGGGCCGCCTCCCCGATCGCCGCCGCCACGGATTGCGCCGCATCCTCCGGGCAGTGCACGAGCACCTCGTCGTGCTGGAAGAAGACCAGCGCCGGCCCGGCCGACCCTGATCCAGATAGCGCCGTGAGCCGTGGGCGCAGGCCAGCGAGCAGAACCAGGGCCCAGTCAGCCGCGCTGGCCTGCACCACGAAGTTGCGGGTGAACCGGCCCCGCGCGCGCAGGGACCGGCCCGCCGCCTGGTCGGCCGCCTCCGGCTCGTCCGGTGTCGCCGTCAGCCCGCGCCACGCGGCCGACGGCGGCGGGCAGGTGCGCCCCAGCCGGGACCTGACCACCCGGCCCTCCTCCCCCGCCCGGGCCGCAGCCTCCACGTATTGCGACGCGAGCGGGAAGCGCCGCCGCAGCACGGCGAGCAACTGCCCGGCCTCCCCGCCGGCCCCGCCGTACATGGCGGACAGCAGGGCGACCTTGGCCTTCGCCCGGTCCCCGCCGAACGTCCCCGCCAGCGCGGCATAAAGATCACCAGCGGCGGCGGCCTCGGCGAACGCGTGGTCGGCGGCCAGCGCGGCGAGAACCCGTGGCTCCAGTTGCGCCGCGTCCGCGACCACCAGCACCCAGCCGGGATCGGCGATGACCGCGCGCCGCAGCAGCCGCGGGATCTGCAATGCCCCGCCGCCGCGGGTCGCCCACCGGCCCGACACCACGCCACCCACCACATACTCCGGGTGGAACCGGCCGCCATGGACCCAGTCATCCAGCCAGGCCCATCCGTGCGCCGCGTGCAACCGCGCGAGTTCCTTGTACTCCAGCAGCAGCGGGGCCGCCGGGTGGCTGACCTCGCGCAGCACCGCGGATCTGGTCGAGGGCACGCGCACGCCGTCGGCCGCGAGTGCCCGCAGCACCTGGGCGGGCGAGTCCGGGTTCACCGGGCGGCCGCCGAACGCGGCGGAGATCCGGCTGGCCAGCCCGGCGAGCGTAGCGGGCCGCAGGCCAGCGGCGGGTCTGGGGCCGAGCAACTGCGCCAGCAGCGCGTCGTGCACGTCCGCCCGCCACGGCATCCCGGTGGCTGTCATCTCCGCCGCCACCAGGCCGCCCGCGGACTCGGCCGCCACGAGCAGGCCAAACCGCGCGGGATGCTCATCGGCCGCGACCCGCCGCAGCTGATCCGCGTGCACCGCGATCACGGCGTCGAGCTGTGCGCGGGCGTCGGGAAGCGCCGGATCGGCCGACTCGAACAGCGCCCCCTGCTGGCCGGCCGCCCCCACCCGCTCCGTCACCGGAGCCTGCACCCGCGGCGCAGGTACCCCGCGCAGTCGCGCGAACGCCGCCGCCAGGGATGGAGCCTCGCCGGGCCGCCCGTCCCGGCCGAGCAGCAGCGCCTCGGTCAGCGCCACGTCATGGCAGCGCCGGACCCGCACCCCGGCGCGAAGCAGTTCCGGGTAGACAGCAGCGGTCGAAGGCCACACCCACCGTACGTCGCCGGCCCGCTCGTACGCGGCCACCATCCGCCCAAGATCTAGAGCCTCAACGTAACCGCCGCGGCCAGTGCCGTCCTCCCCGACCTCACGTAGCAGGCCGGTGTTCCCAGGCCCGACGACGACAGCAACCCGCACAGATCAGATTGTCCGCCTGCCCACTGACATCGGGGCGCCCCCACGGCCCGCGGGTGAGCTGCCGGCCGGATGGGCAGTCGGCGTGCGCTGCCCGACGGGACGGCCGTCAGCGGGTGAGCCGTAAGAAGAAGGGCCGTCAGGGGGTGAATGGCCCCTGTGCTGGTGTCCGGGCCCGGCCAGGTCCCTGGGCAGGCCGAGCCGGGCCCGGACGCTTGTTCTCTCAGCCGGGCATCGACCCCGGGCCGTTCCCGCTGGGCCCGGGGTGACCTGCCGGTAGCAGAGAGAGATCCTCGATGTGGGTGGCGGTGGCTGTGCCGCCGCTCACCGTGGCGAGCACCGATACCTGGTGCCCGTCCTTGACCGAACCGATGCCGTCACGTTGCGCGTCCACCAGGGTGGAACTGGTCACCTGGTATGTCTTGGTGAAGCCGTCCGCGCTCTTGACCGTGATGGACGCCGTGCTCACTGCGGTGACGCTTCCCGCAGGTACAGGCCGTGCCGTGACAGCGACCGCGGCCAGCCTCAGTGGATGGCCGAGCCTCCTGCGGCCTGGCCCCGTCCCGGGAATCATTCGGGTGCCTGCTTCCTTCAGCTGTCCCCCCCGGCTCGTCGCCGGCCCTTCATCCGTCAGGAAGACCATGCCGCCCGTACCTTAGGGCCCGCTGAAAGAGTGCTCAGGGATCCCAAGGATCACGCGACTGCCCCGCTCAGGATTGTGCTGGCCACTGACAGCTGGCCAGCCCGGTCGGTGGACGGAACGCGCCGATCCGTGACGCATCCGTCCACCGACGCGGTTTCGCTGCTCCCGGGATATTCCTAGAGGATCGGCTCGCCGCCGCCGGTCCGAAGGTCCGCGTCGAGGCCGCTGCGCGCAGTGGGTCCGCCCACCGTGGCCCAGGCGGCCAGTCGCGCCGACGCCTGGCCGGGCAACTCGCCAGCCGCCCAGCCGGCGAGCTCGGCGGCCATCGTGTCGGCCAGGCCATGACCGGCATCCTCGAGGTCGTCTGTATCGCTGACGGCCTGCGGGTCACTCGCGTCCTCGCCGGGCTGCTCATCGTCGGCGTCGGCGGGCTGCTCCGGCTGGGCGCCGCCGGAAGTGTCCGGCGTGGCCAGGCCATCGTGCCCATCGAGGTCCTCGTCGGGCGCGATGACGGGGACATCCGCCATGGACGAGGCCGGTGTCGCAGCGTCGCAGGGGGCGTCGCTTTGGCTGGCGAAGTCCGCGGTGGCGCCCTCCGGGATGCGGTCCGGATCGATCGGCTCTTCCGGGCGCGCTTCGGTCTCGACCGGGTGGAATCCATTGGCCGATCCGCCGGTCTGCTGCTCACTGCTGCCCTCGTGGGTCGCGGCGCGGCCCTGGTCGCGGGACCCGCTGACCTCAGCGGCCCGGCCCTGGACCGGGATGCGCGCCCGCGCCTCGTCCAGTGCCTGCTGCGGTGCAGCGCAGTCTTGCAGGAGCGTGGCGAGTTTCTCGGCATCTGCCGCGTCCACGCCGAACACCACCCGCGGGCGCCCCCACGGCTCCTCGATTGAGTAACCGACATAGCTGGAGACGGGCGGCAAGGGTTCTGCCGCCAGGCCATGAGCGGCCCGCCAGCTGTCCCATGCCCGCTCAAGCATTGTTGCGGCGCGTTGCGCGCGGGATACGAGCCTTGGATCAGGCATTGTGCGATCCTCCCCTGAGAAGCGGCGCAACGCTTCGCCTAGGGCGGTGCCCCTGGCGTGCGTGCGACGCTGTCACCCGTGCCCGCGGCAAGAGCGGGCTGCGTAAACCTGTGCCCGCGGCAAGAGCGGGCTGTCCAACTCTCTGCCCGCGGCAAGAGCGGGCCATCCAAACCTGTGCCCGCGGCCGGCGCGGGCTGTCCAATGTGCCCGGCTCGTGCGGGGACGCGGGCCGAACGGCCCGTATCGCGCCCCGCAGCGCGTGCCGTTGTGCTTGACGGTGGGTGTCCTGCTAGCTGCCCACCCACCGTTCTGGCCGCCACCCCGCGAGCGCCAGGCCCCCCAGGCCCGGCTGGCGACATGCCGACCAGTATGGCGGACCCCAGCTCCGGACAGATGTGATTACGAGAAGTCAAGGAACATTACGTTAAGTAAGAGAGGCGATCCCCCCCTCCCGGAGGCGTTATTGCTTACCCTCCGGATCGACCCCGGCAGTGCCAAATGGAACCTTGCTCCCGCGAGCAGCCTGCGCGAATACTGCTCACGATGCGGCCCAATTGCCCCGCCGGGGCCGACCCCCCTCAGCTGTTTCCTTATTTACCGGGCACCCGCCGAAGCGGGCAGATGCTGCCGCCGTCCCAACGCGGAGAGCATCAGGCAACGGCTGCGTGTCACTCCGAGCGTTGCTGTGGGATGCCCGCAAGCAGAGCGCGGACCTCAGTCTCCCTGTACCGGCGGTGACCACCGAGCGTCCGGATGGAGGTCAGTTTCCCGGCCTTGGCCCATCGTGTGACGGTCTTCGGGTCAACTCGGAACATTGTCGCGACCTCCGCCGGCGTCAGCAGCGGCTCAGCCTCGGGTGTGCGTGCAGACATGTGTACGGCCTCTCCTCCTGGACCGGTACTGCGATCCTGCGTTGTTGCTTTGCCTGGCTCCGGTTGGAGCCTGCCGTGGATGTCCTATATGGCCCACTGAGACCATATTGCCATCACCAGCGGTAACAAGTCGACCACCAGGAGCAAAGATTCTGCGACAGGTCGCCCCCGTTGCTCCACTCATATGGGTCACGCTGCGTGATTCTAGCGATACGTATCGTCGCAACGGGTGGAATCTGGAAAGTCGTCCCCTGTTACTCAGTTGGCGAGTTCGAGCGCCTCCAACGCCCGCCACCTGCTGCGTAGCCGCTGGTACATGGCGATCGCCAGTTCCGGCTCCCCATCTCCCAGCGCGCGGATGGCCGCCGACACTTCGGCGACAGACTGGTCGGCACGCAGTGCGGCATCGTTAAACAGGTGGACAAGGCCGCCATAATCGAGTTCCACCAGTGAGTGCGGGTGGAACTCCTCCAGCCAGCGCCCGATCTCGGTGAGCTCCGGATAGACCTGGGCCGGCCCGCGCACGGCCTGGCCGGCCTGCTGACCCGCTAAGCCCGCCGCCTGGGCGCGGCGCACGGCCGCCAGCGCGCGGGCCACCCGGCGCCGCGCCTGCGGCATCGCAGTGGCATAGATCAGTGTCCGCGTCGCGGAAGCCGTGGCTGGGCCCCTCGCCTCGGGCTCTGTCGCGTTGCCCAGTACGAGCCATCTCTCCTTCGGAGCGAACGGCACGAACCACACCGGCGGCACCGACCACGTGCAGGCCTGGACGAAGACACGCAGCGAGGAGACCCGGCCCTGCCAGCGGGCGAATTCGCGAGACGCGCGCTGCATGTCGCCTGGCGTGAACGCGACCGACAGCAACGGCGCTGAGGTGGCCCGCAGCCGGGTGAGCGCCAGCCACGAGCGCAGCCTGGTCTGCCAGGGACAGATATAGGTGACGCCGTCCGCCCAGCGGACGTACGCGTGCTCGCTCTCCCGCGGCGGCGCGGCGATCGGCGGCAGCGCGATCAGCCGGCCGAGCGCTTCCGCCTGTTCCGCCTCGAGCGCGCGGGCGCGCCGCGGCCTGTCCGGCGAATTGGCATACGCCGCCCAGCGCTCGCGGTCCGCCTCGCCGAATGCGGAGAGCGGCTCGTAGACGCGGAGATAAGCCGCATACGGCAGCATGGTCGCATCGTGGCACGCCGGAGCGTCAGGGAAAATCTCCTGCGGATAACGAGATCATCACCACCGGCTGGCCTTCGCCGCGGGTGCCCACGGCGAAGGCCCTACGCTGGTTGCTGACCTCTGCGTCGTCGCAGGGTGCGAACCGAACCGGGAGGGTCACTGCCGTGACCAAAGTGTTCACAAGTCCCAACCGGCCCGCCAACGATCAAACCGCGCACGAGCAGGTCGTCTTCTGCCAGGACGCCTCGACCGGCCTCCGGGCGATCATCGCCATCTACTCCACGGCCCTCGGGCCTGCGCTCGGCGGGACGCGCTTCTACCCGTACGCCACCGAGGACGACGCCCTGGCCGACGCGCTCAACCTGTCCCGCGCGATGGCGTACAAGAACGCGCTGGCAGGCCTGGACCTCGGTGGCGGCAAGGCCGTCATCATCGGCGACCCGGCGCTGCACAAATCCGAGGCCCTGCTCCGCGCCTACGGCCGGTTCATCGAATCGCTCAACGGCCGCTACATCACCGCGTGCGACATCGGTACCTACAGCGAGGACATGGACATCGTCGCCCGGGAGTGCCGGCACGTCACAGGCCGGACCGTACCGAACGGCGGAGCGGGTGACTCCTCCGTGCTGACCGCGTTCGGAGTTTTCCAGGGGATGCTCGCGGCGGCGGAGCATAGCTGGGGAACGCCCAGCCTGGAAGGGCGCCAGGTCGGCGTGGAGGGTGTGGGCAAAGTCGGCCGCCGCCTGGTGACCCACCTGCTGGAGGCGGGAGCGGCGGTCGTCGTCTACGACGTGGACCCCAGCGCGATCGACCGGGTGGTGACCGAGCATCCCGCCGCCGTGCATCCAGCCGTCCAGGTGGCCCCAGGGCGCCGCGAACTCATCGGCCAGCAGTTGGATGTCTACGCGCCGTGCGCGCTGGGCGGAGCGCTCGACGATGACACCGTGGCGGCGCTAAGCGCGAAGATCGTCTGCGGCGGGGCCAACAACCAGATCGCCCATCCCGGCATCGAGAAGGTGCTGGCCGACCGCGGCATCCTCTACGCGCCCGACTACGTGGTGAACGCCGGTGGCGTGATTCAGGTGGGCGATGAACTCGGCGGCTTTAATTTTGACCGCGCCAAGGCCCGCGCGGCCCACATCTTCGCGACAACCAGGAAAATCTTCCTGATCGCCGATGAAGAAGGCGTGCCGCCTGCCGTCGCCGCCGACCGGCTGGCCGAGCGGAGAATGTCCGAAGTGGGCAGGCTACGAAGCATCTGGCTGGGTCCGTGATGGCCTGGTAATGTCTGCCCCCGGCACGCCTCGGGCCGGGCCGGCCAGCGGGTGGGCGCCCGCGCACCCCATGATCGGCTCCTGCGGAGGCGTACACGCGGTAAAACAGGTACGGTTGGAGGCGTACGCTGGCTAGAGCGCGTCGCACTTCAAGCGGTGGAGCGGCGACGGGCGTTGGGCCATGCGTGCGGACCGCAAGTATCAATCAGTGCAGGGTGTATCAGAGCAGGGAGCAGGGGCCTGACCGAGGCTCCGCACGTTCGAGGGGGTCGAGCCAATGGGGCGCGGCCGAGCCAAGGCCAAGCAGGTAAAGGTGGCACGCCAGCTGAAGTACAACAGCGGCGGCACGGACCTTGACCGGCTGCGGTCCGAGCTGGGTGTCGGCATGGACCAGGACAGGGACCAGCAGGATGCGCACAGCGCAGACCCAGCGGACCCCTATGGTGATCACGCTGAAGCCGGCGAAAACGATGACGACGACGAGGACTTCGGGGACGGCCGCCTCAGGCAGAGTGCCGGCCGGTAAGCCTGCGCCTCAGGCAGAGTGCCGGCCCGTAGGCCGACGCCTCAGGCAGAGTGCCGGCCGGTAAGCCGGGCACCGCCCGAGCCGGGCACGACCTCACCTAGCACCCAGGCGGGAACCCCCCTGGCGGCCAGCAGGTGCAGCGCCCGGTCCGCGTCGGCGCGGCCGACCACGGCGGCCATCCCGACTCCCATGTTGAAGACGCGCTCCATCTCATCCGGGGGCACCGCGCCGTACGTCGCGAGCACTCCGAACACGGGCTGCGGCTGCCAGGTGCCGCGATCCAGCACGGCGTCCGCGCCGGGCGGCAGGACCCGGGCCAGGTTCGCCGCCAGCCCTCCGCCGGTCACGTGCGCATAGGCGTGCACGTCGCACTCCGCGGCCAGCGCGAGGCAGCCGCGCGCGTAGATGCGGGTCGGCGTGAGCAGTTCCTCGCCCAGCGCGCCGCCGAGTTCCGGAACGTCGGCCGCCAGGTCCAGCCCGGTCCCTGGCTGGTTGAGCACCTGCCTGACCAGCGAGAACCCGTTGGCATGCAGCCCCGACGAGGCCAGCCCGATCACGACGTCGCCGATCACCACGCGATCGGGACCGAGCAGCCGATCCGCCTCCACCACGCCGGTGGCCGCACCCGCCAGGTCGAAGTCGTCCGGGCCGAAATGCCCCGGGTGCTCGGCCGTCTCCCCGCCGACGAGCGCGCACCCGGCCTGAACGCATCCTTCCGCGACTCCCGCCACGATCGCCGCCGCGCGCTCCGGCAGTAGCTCCCCGAACACCACGTAGTCGGTCATGAACAACGGCTCGGCGCCGCAGGTGACCAGGTCGTCCACGACCATGCCGACCAGGTCGATGCCGACGGTGCCGTACCGGCCGAGCCTGCTCGCGATCACCACCTTGGTGCCCACGCCGTCGGTGGAGGTAGCCAGCAGCGGCCGGCGGAACGTGGTCAGCCTGCTCGCGTCGAACAGTCCAGCGAAGCCGCCCACGCCGCCGAGCACCTCAGGCCCAGTAGTCCGCGCGATCGCGCCACGCATCAGCTCGACGGCACGGTCTCCCGCGGCGATGTCCACGCCTGCCCGGCGGTAACTCGACTCGTCCCGCGCCACCGTCATGGGCCTGGCCGCGGCGCACCCGCGGCGGCGATTTCCAGCAGGTGCCTGCCCCGTTCCGCCTCCGCCACCGTCATGGGCCTGGCTGCGGCGCACCCGCGGCCGCAATCTCCAGCAGGTGCTTACCCCGTTCCGCCTCGGCCACCGGAATCGGGTACTTCCCGTCGAAGCAGGCCCGGCAGAGCTCCTCCGCCGGCAGGGTGGTCGCCTCGGTCAGGCCTGCCAGCGAGATGTACCCGAGCGAGTCGGCCCCGATCGACTCCCGGATCTCCTCGACCGACAGGCTGCCCGCGGCGAGCTCGGCCCGGCTGGCGAAGTCGATCCCGTAGAAGCAGGGCCAGGCCACCGGCGGGCTGGAGATGCGCACGTGCACCTCCGCCGCCCCTGACTCGCGCAGCATGGCCACGATCGCCCGCTGGGTGTTACCGCGCACGAGCGAGTCGTCCACCACGACCACACGCTGCCCGGCGATCACCTCGCGCAGCGGGTTCAGCTTCAGCCGGATGCCCCGCTGGCGGATGGTCTGGCTGGGCTGGATGAACGTCCTCCCCACGTAGGAGTTCTTGACCAGCCCCTGGCCGTAGGGAATGCCGCTGGCCTGCGCATAACCGATCGCGGCCGGCGTGCCAGACTCGGGCACCGGGATGACCAGGTCGGCCTCGACCGGGTGCTCGGCAGCGAGCATCCGGCCGACCTGGACGCGGGTCGCATGCACGCTCCGGCCGGCGATCGCGGTGTCCGGCCGGGCCAGGTAGACGTACTCGAACAGACAGCCACTCGGGTGCGGGCGGGCGAAGGACCTGGACCGCACGCCCTCCTCGTCGATCACGATCAGTTCCCCCGGCTCGACCTCCCGGACGAACGCGGCGCCCACGATGTCCAGCGCCGCCGTCTCGCTGGCCACCACCCAGCCCCGCTCCAGCCGGCCGAGCACCAGCGGGCGGAAGCCCTGCGGATCGCGTGCCGCGTACAGGGTCCGCTCGTCCATGAAGACCAGTGAGTAGGCACCGCGAACCAGCGGCAGCGCGGCCAGCGCGCTTTCCTCGACGCTGCCCATGCGGGGGTCCGCGAACAGCGCCGTAAGCACGTCCGTGTCGGAGGTGGCACCGAGGCCGGGCAGGCCGGCACCGCCGCCGGCCGCGGCGATGGCCGCGAGTTCCAGGGTGTTGATCAAGTTGCCGTTGTGGCCGAGGGCCAGGCTCGCCGTCGGGGTCGACCGGAACGTGGGCTGCGCGTTCTCCCATACCGAAGAGCCGCTGGTGGAGTACCGGCAGTGCCCGACAGCGATGTGACCCCGCAGGGTAGACAGCACGGACTCGTCGAACACCTGGGCCACCAGGCCCATGTCCTTGTACACCACGATTCGCGCGCCATCGCTGACCGCTATGCCCGCCGACTCCTGGCCGCGATGCTGCAGCGCGTACAGCCCGAAGTAGGCGAGCTTGGCGACTTCCTCGCCCGGAGCCCAGACCCCGAACACGCCGCAAGCGTCCCGCGGAGGCCTGTCTCCCGGATCGAGATCATCCGTCAGCCGGCCATCGGGGTTGACCACCTGATCAGTCTAGTGACTTGGGCCAGCTCATGGGACCATCCGGCAACGGCAAGTACCCGGACAGGTCTGCGCGCGGTCCGCTGGCCCTGACCCGGCCCTCCGCCGCGGCCTGCGACCATGCCAGCCGGCCCGCCGCCAGCATGACCCAGGTGACCGCGTCCATCTCCACCACATTGGGCGGCGTGCCGCGGGTGTGCCGTGGCCCGGAGACGCACTGCACCGCAGCGTACGGCGGCACCCGGACCTCCACAGCGCGGCCCGGTACCAGGTCAGCGAGCAGGCCCAGCAGGTACGCCGTGGCCGCGCGAAGCGCCTCGGACTGCGGCTGGGCGCCGCTGTCCAGCGCGCCGAGCACCGCCGCGGCGCAGGCCGCGCCGAGCGCCCCGGCGTCGGCCGCCCCGTCCC
>OBLW0100003411.1_pt1 | contig 12395 bp, 15 predicted proteins | sample 1520161 | NCBI WGS metagenome assembly OBLW01 (sample SAMEA3539309, study PRJEB22396) | soil metagenome | biome: tundra; feature: field; material: soil | place: USA | collected 2010-05 | depth 0.15 m
GGCGTCCAGCCCGCGCATGCGGTAACAGAGGTGAATGCGGCCCGCTTTTGTGTGTGCGCCCGTAACAAGATTTCGGAGGACCTAATGCATAAGCACGCTCTCAAAGCCTTGCCAATCGTTTTCGTCTTGATCGCGGCCTTCGCCGTCACGCAAACATCCAAGAAGGACGCCGGCGCAGAAGGTACAAAGGCCGTTGAACACGTCCTGCGCACCCAGCAGGACGCGTGGAATCATCACGACCTCGAAGCCTTCATGGCGGGATACTGGAACTCCGCGGACTTGACATTCTTCTCCGGTGCCAAGCAAACCAGTGGATGGCAAGCAACACTGGACCGCTACAAAGCAACGTATGCCAGCCCCGGCCACGAGATGGGCACGCTGGAATTCTCCGCGCTGCGCATTGAGATGCTGGGACCGGAAGCGTCCTTCGTCCGCGGCGCCTGGCATCTCACCATGCCGGATGGCAAGACTCCCCACGGCCTATTCACGCTGGTATTTCGCAAATTTCCTGATGGCTGGAAAATTATCCACGACCACACATCAGCGGAGTGAACCGCTCGTCGATTAGTGTGAACGCGCCTGATTTCAAGAGTTAGAATGAGGGATGATGAACGAGCACCGGACGAGCCTCTGTGGTGTAGTCCTGTTCTTTTTCTCGATTGCATTAAACGCACAGCAGTTCCATAAACAGTTGTCGGCAACCGAAAAGGAACACGTCCTCGACAGCCCGTTCACAGAAGTGACGAGAACCGAGGCCATACCAGCTAATGCAAGGCAAGCGTTTGCCAAAATTACGGGTGAACCCTCCTTTGCGCTAGCAAATCCCGGACAGAAATATCAGGTCGCGGATGTCGTGCTTGACCGAAGTTTACCCCGCAGACGCCTCGTCTTCGCGGGAGTACGAGGCGACGAATGGTTTGTTCATTACGAGTTAGGTGGTATAGGACACAGCTATTGCGTGCTGCTGTTCAGGCTTGACCCGCAAAACAACGTGCAGTTCGTGTGGGGTGGCGTGGGTTCTCATGGCGCGACGAACTTAGGCCAGCTTCGCAAAATGGTCGCCGGGGGGCAATTCTCGGATGAAATGCAGAACTACTGGTGACAAGCTGTCGTAACATCGCCTCACTCACTAGCGGGTGTGCGTTACCCGGTGAAAACGCTGCCCGCATTCCATCGTTAATTTCTGGGGCACGCATTTCGACCCGGCGGTAGGGCACCGAGGCGGTTTTCGCACCTGGTCACACGCGAATCCAGGTCTTGGACTCATTTCTTTACGCGCAACTGTACCCGCGTTCCTTCCGGCAGAGTGCCATTCGCCAATTCCACTTTTCCATTCCGCACGACGCCTTCAAATTCCTGCTGAGATTGTGACTGGGGCAAAACCCGCGCGGGCGAGTCGCCCGCGCCCACACGTGCGCTGCTGCGTCCCATCCCTCTGTCCATGGCATCGTTCGCCAGTTGATCGGCTTCCTGATTCTGCTCGCGGAAGGCGTGCCCGATCGAGAACCATTCCATCTTCGCAATCAATTCCTTGGCACGGCCATGCAGGTCTTGCAGGACTGCGTTCTTCACCTTGTAGATGCCCTTGATCTGCCGCACCAGCAGTTCCGAATCGCTGATCAGCTTGAGCGCCTTCGGACCATGCTGGATCGCATATTCGAGCGCGGCGATCAGTCCCTGATATTCGGCGAAGTTGTTGGTCTGGTGCCCAAGGTATTCACTCAGCGCTGCGACCTTGCGCCCGCTCTCGTCCTTGATCACCACGCCGTACCCCGCAGGCCCGGGGTTGCCCCGAGCTCCGCCATCACTGTGCGCAATCAGGTGGTGCTCGGGAGGATTCTCGCGAGCTTCGAAGAGCGGCTTGGATCCGGCGCTGCGGGAAGAGTACATGATTCGAGTTTACAACGGCGCCGGCACTCGGCTCAGCGTCCTACAGCAAGGCGAGTGGCCAGGCGCGGAGGCAGTTTCGCGGCGAAGATTCGGTCCTGCGCTTCTTTCAGGTTGTAGGGCGTCCGGTGGAAGTGGACCACCTGCGCATCGGTGTCGAACAACGCGAAAGCGGCGCGCCAGTCGCCGTCGCGCGGCTGGCCGACGGAACCCGGATTGATCAAATACCGGGTATCCGGTTTCAGTTGCAAAGAAACCGATTCGGGCTGACCCACCGTTTGGTATTCCGGCCGGAACCCATCGGCGGAAGAGCCGTTGGCAAAAAATCCACCCTGCAGGTGCGTATGGCCAAAGAAAGTTAAGGGAATGGTGAGCGTGATCAACGGTGCAAGCGCGTCCCCCAGCGAAACCACATACTCGTCCTCGTCATTGGGAGAACCATGGACCAGTTGCACTTCCGGAAAATCGGGCAAAGAAACGGGACCCTGGGGCAAGGCTCGCAGCCACTCCAGATTCTTGGGCGTCAATTCGTTGCGAGTCCAGATGGCCGCAGCCGCCGCCATGGGATTGAAATCGTCGAGGTCCATCACGCCGGTCGCGGCCTTGTCATGATTCCCGCGCACAAAGGTTTGTCCCAGTTTGCGCGAACGTTCCGCCACTTCGTTTGGACTGGCGCCATAGCCGACAATGTCTCCGAGGTTCACGACCGCGTCGAATGACGGAGCAGCGGCGAGGGTAGCTTCCAGGGCTTCGAGATTGGCGTGGATGTCGCTTAGCAGCAGTATGCGCACGAATCACCGGACAAACTGCCGATTATAGACTGGATGGGAGAAATATGGGCCTTACGGCTGCCCGGATCGCCCTTTAGCAGGTAGTCTCTACCCGGCCGACGAATTCACAACCGGACACCGCGCCCAATGGCCAGCTGCGACTTCGACCAGTGCCGGAAATTCGCGCGCACATTCGGGAACGCGGAATTCGCACCGCGGCTCGAAGCTGCAGCCCGGTGGCATCGCGTGCAGCGCGGGAACGGTGCCTTCAATCGTTTGCAGCGGCCGGGCGCGGTCCGTCTTGAGATCAGGCACGGCGTGGAGCAGCCCGCGCGTATAGGGATGCGCCGGAGCGCGGAAAATATCTCTCCTCGCACCGAGCTCCACCAGGCTGCCGGAATACATCACGGCGACGCGATCGGCAATCTGCGACACCACCGCCAGATCGTGGGAAATGAAAAGCATCGCCAATCCGAACTTGGTGCGCAGTTCCGCCAGCAGATCGAGAATCTGCGCCTGGATGGTGACGTCGAGCGCCGTGGTCGGTTCGTCGGCGATCAGCAACTGCGGCCGGTTCACAATGGCCATCGCGATCATGATCCGCTGCCGCATGCCGCCGGACAGCTGGTGCGGATAATCGCGAGCGCGCCGCGCCGCATCGGGAATGGCGACGTCGTTCATGGCGTCGACGGCGCGCTGCCAGGCTTCCTTTTTCGAGAGTGCATTGTGCGCAGCGACGGCCTCGGCTATCTGATCTCCTACACGCATGACCGGGTTGAGCGCGGTCATCGGCTCCTGAAAGATCATGGCAATGCGCGATCCGCGCAACCGCCGCATCGTATCGTCATCGAGCGTAGTCAGATTGCGCGCAACGCCATCTTCTGAGAAGAGGATTTCGCCCGAGACCCGCGCCTGTGGCGGCAACAGCCGCATGATGGCTAGAGATGTGATCGATTTGCCCGACCCCGATTCGCCGACCAGTCCCAGCACTTCGCCAGGTGCGATGGAGAGACTGAGATCGCGGACCGCAAGCAAAGATTGTGTGGGGACAGCCGCCCCCGGCTGTCCCGCTGCCCGCAGGGCAGCGGGGGTTGAGGTCTGTGCGGGGAATGCGATGTTTAGCTGGCGGACTTCGAGCAAGGGCGGCACGGATTTATGGTAGCAGCGTGCGGTGCGTCCGTTTCAAAACATGCACCAGGACTTTCTCTTGACGATTCTGGTATCGAGGTTGATAACGTAGCAGCGTCCCTTCTCGTCCTTGACCACAAGCGAATCTCCGGACAGTCCCAGGTGAGTGATAAAGACCCACTGAGCGTCCTCTTCATGTTTCGGATCTATAGGCATATCAAAGACCTTGATCCGGAACAGGTCCTTCCCGGTTGAGTCAGAGGCCACCACGAAATTGCTCGTTCCGCCGCTGTTCGGAGCGGAATACGTTGCGCCCCTGTAGAGGACGGGGGCAACCGGCTTAGGAGCAGCTCGCTTCGCGGAAGCGGAATGCGCCAGAAGGAACAGCGAGACAAGCAACATAGCTGCAAATGGCCCGCTCATGGTCCCCTCTGGCTTTACTGTCCCAGGATGAGCGGCAGCCCGTTCTTGTTGTTCCCGATCACCACGACCTTCGAGTTCGGGCTCTTGGCCAGATTTTCCGTGGCCTCGATTCCCTTCCATTCGAGCAGCGACGGCGTGATGCCCTGCGCCACGATCTGCTGGAAGTCGCGGACTCCGGCGGCTTCGATGCGCTTGCGCTGCGCTTCCTGCGTTTCTTTTTGCAGGCGGAAGTTCATGGCCAGCGATTCCTGCTCGGCCTGCTGCTTGGCCTCAATAGCTGCCTTCAGCGTAGTGGGAAGCTGAATATCGCGCAGCAAAACGTTCTCCACCGTGATGCCCCGTTTGTTCAGTTCCGTGGTGATCTGGTCCAGAATCTGCTTGGCCACCATCTCGCGCTCGCCCGTATAAAGAGCATTCGCGGTATGCGAAGCGGTGGCCTCGCGGATGGCAGAGCGCAGAGTTGGCTCGACGACAATGTTCTCGTAATCGGCGCCAATCTTCTGGAAAACCTCAGCGGCGCGATCTGGATTGAGATGGTAGATGAGCGAAGTGTCCAGGCTCATCATCAGGCCTTCGCTGGAAGGCACGCTGGCCGATTCTTTAAGCGTCTGCGTCTGGATGGAAAGTTCGTTATTGGTTTTCAGCGGGCTGATGACGTGGATTCCTTCTCCTAACGTCCCGTCAGTCTGGACTTTGCCGAACAGTGTCAACACGCCCACATGCCCGGTTCCGACGCGGGTCACGGAACTGAAGAGCAGAATTACCAGCAGGAACGCCACGATTCCCAGGCCGATCAGGCGCAGCAGGTTGCCGCTGCCGCCGCCACCGTCAATCACTCTGCCGCGAGCTGGATCGAAAATCGTCATCGTTATTCTCCCTGAGAGATTCTAGGGTGGCGTGACGGCGCGGATAAGTGGCTTGTCTGGCTCCGGCGGAGGTCTTCCGGGTCACCGGGGACGCCCTCCATGTGAATCTTGCCCCCCGCCCGCTGCATCTCTTACAGTAGACCTATGAGCAAAATTCACATTCCTACGCCTTTGCGGCAGTACGTGGGCAAGCAATCTTCGGTCGACGTCCAGGGATCGACCGTCGGCGAAGCCATGAACTCGCTGGTGGCGCAACATCCGGACCTGAAGAAGCATCTCTATACCGAGGACGGCAAACTGCGCGCCTTCGTGAACCTCTACGTCAACGACGAAGACATCCGCTACATGCAGAAAGAAGCGACCGTGCTGCAGGATGGGGATAACATTTCCATCGTGCCTTCCATCGCCGGAGGCGCGATGGGGACACCTCCTTCTATTGTCATCCCGAGCGCAGCGCTTGTCATCCCGACTTCTCTTGTCATCCCGAGCGAAGCGAGGGATCTAGGTTTCTGCCTGAAGACTCAGTGGTGACGCAAGCTCGAACCCAGGTCCCTCGCTTCCCTCGGGATGACAAACCCTTTCGGCGGCTAGTGTTCCTGATACCCCTGATTCGGAAAGCCGCAATTCAAAATTAGACCGAGGACTTTATGGCCACCACCACAGAACTTCCCGTAACTCTCAGCAAAGACGAGATCCTCCGCTACTCGCGCCACCTGATCATGCCCGAAGTCGGCATGGAGGGGCAGCAGAAGCTGAAAGCGGCGCGCGTGCTGTGCATTGGCACGGGCGGACTGGGATCTCCGCTTGCGCTGTATCTGGCGGCCGCGGGCGTGGGAACGCTGGGTCTGGTCGACTTCGATGTGGTGGATTACACCAACCTGCAGCGGCAGATTATTCACTCGACCGCCGACGTGGGACGCAAGAAGCTCGATTCCGCGGCCGACAAACTGAAAGGAATCAATCCTTTCCTGAACCTGCAGACCTTCGACACGCGGCTGAGCAGCGCCAACGCGATGGAACTGTTTCGCGACTTCGACATCATCGCCGACGGCACCGACAATTTCCCCACGCGCTATCTCGTGAACGACGCGTGCGTGCTCTCCGGAAAACCGAACGTGTATGGATCGATCTTCCGCTTCGAGGGCCAGGCCAGTGTGTTTGCCACGAAAGGTGGACCGTGCTATCGCTGCCTGTATCCTGAGCCGCCATCGCCGGGACTGGTTCCCTCGTGCGCCGAGGGCGGCGTGCTCGGCATTCTTCCCGGCCTCGTCGGCGTGATGCAGGCCACCGAAGTCATCAAGCTGATTTTGGGCATCGGCGATCCCTTGATCGGCCGACTGCTGCTGATTGACGCGCTGGGCATGAAGTTCCGCGAACTCAAGCTGCGCAAGAATCCGGATTGCCCAGTCTGCGGCACCCATCCCACGGTCACGAAGCTGATAGACTACAACGAGTTTTGCGGCATTCGTGGGGAGGAAAAACCTGTGGCCAGCGGAGTTCCGGAAATTCAAGTAGAAGATTTGAAAAAGCGTCTGGATGCCAAAGACGATCTCTTCGTGCTCGACGTGCGTGAACCGCACGAATACCAGATCTGCAATATCGGCGGATATCTGATCCCGCTAAATGATTTGCCGAAGCGCGTGAGCGAACTCGACTCGAGCCGCGAGATCGTCGTCCACTGCAAAATGGGCGGACGCAGCGCGAAGGCCGTCGCCTTCCTCCAGCAGTCGGGCTTCACGAAAGTGCACAACCTCGCGGGAGGCATTACAGCGTGGTCCGACCGCGTGGATCCGAAGGTGCCGAAGTACTAAGAGCAGTTGTCAGACTTCAGTTCTGAGTTAAGGGAGCGCCTCGCGCTCCCTTTCCTATTGTGCGCGGGATCATTGCCGAACCGCAGTTGCGGGAGCATAATGGCGAGTTCTTAGGCCCATTTCACATATCCCAATAAGGTCCGGACGGGAGACTATGGTAAAAACACACTTGCAGTTGCCTCTTTGGTTGGCGCTGATTTCTCTATCTGCGGCGGGCCAAAACAAGGCAGCACAAAACGCGGTGGCTCCGCCCGCGCAGCAACAGACTGTTGTAGCGGCAGAAACCTCTTCGAACTTTACCTCCGCCAAAGGCTTCGTGCTTGAAGATGGAACGCCGGTGAAGATGCGCATCAACCGGACCATCTCCTCAGGGGACGCGCATCTCGGGGATACTGTCGACTTCGAGGTTCTCGAAGACATTAGCCTGAACGGCACGCTCGTGATCCCTAAAGGCGGACTTGCTTTTGCAACGGTTACACAGGCTCAAGCTAAGCGGAGAATGGCCCGTGGCGGAAAGCTGGACATCAACATCGATTACGTGAAGCTGGTTAGCAGTGAAAAGGCAGCCCTGCGCGCCGTTAAAGACATGAGCGGCGGCGGCCATACCGGGGCGATGGTTGGCGGAATGGTGGCAACCAGCCTCGTCTTTTTCCCGGCCGCACCATTTTTTCTGTTCATGCACGGTAAAGACATCAGTATTCCGAAGGGGACCGAGATTACAGCGTACGTCAACGGAGACATGAGACTGGACATCGCTAAGTTTCAGCCTAAGTCCACGGAACCACAATCGGGCGGCGACATCGCCAGTCCCGCTGTAGTTTCCACGTCGGCAAAGCTGCAGATGGAATCGAACCCTCCGGGCGCAGATATCGAAGTGGATGGCAGTTTTGTCGGGAACACTCCATCCGACGTTCAGGTGCCGGAGGGCGACCACACGATCACCGTGAAGAAGACGGGCTTTGCCAACTGGGAACGGAAAATGAAGATTACAGGCGGCAGCAGCGTGCATCTGAACGCAGAATTGGAAAAGTTAGCGCCTCAGTAAAACTCGGGTGCGAACAGCGGTTGAATGCAAATGAGGGGAACACGCCGGTGCTCCCCTCATTTCTTTGCAACTCGTACAGACTCCTACTTACTCGATCCAGCCTGCATCCCGTCGCTGGCATCACCCATCTCGAGGGCAAACTTCTTGCCTTCAAAACGCGCGCCGGTGAGCGTGCTGGTGCCGTCGCCGTTGTGCTTCACGACGGTGGCGTTGGCCTGCGCGGGTGAGTTCAAGTCCACTACTTTCGCCGCAACCTTGGCGAATACTGTCTTGCCTTGCATGATGCTGAGTTCCACGTTGGGGCCGCTGCCTTCCCACTGCAGTTTGTAGTCGCCGGCTTTGAGCTTGGTTCCGTTGATGACGGTGGGATTCTGCAGACTCAGGTTGGCCTTGGTGGCTGCAAACGCGCTGCTGGACAGCAGTAAAGCCAACCCCATGACCACACTCTTGGAAATTGTCGCGAACTTCATAGCTGCTCCTTTTTTCTTTCCCGACGTACCCTCGGGAAACGGCTGGGGCGGCCCGGGTTCGCGACCGGCGCGAGAAAACACTTGTCTTTCCGCACGAATCGCATAGAATGCTGCCGCTGGGGTCCAACAGACAAGTCACAAGCTTGTTCTGCCGCGATGGGGGTTTTCTCAACTGGGCCGCCAAGTCAAGTATGAGAAAATCCCCAGACCCCGCAAATGATGTCGAATCAAATCCGGCCAGCGTCACCTCTACGCCGGCCTTTCACCCACTCTGACTAACTACGCAATCACCTCGGTCGAAGTTCCTTTTCGTTTCGATGGCGTCGTACTTCCTTGGACGCTGGGCGCATCTTTCCGATAGCAAGGAACTCCCGCGAATTCCTCTGGAGGAAGGAACATCCGCAGTGTGTTTTGTGAGGGGAGTCGCAGAGGCTCGCTAGTCTGTGTCGCCGTGTTGCCGCTCGGCGGACCAGATATTCACTGGATCCTTCTCGAACGGATAAACATGCACCATCCAGTTGAAGATCACGGGATGAAATGTGCCGCCCGCAGCGTCACAAGCTTCCTGGGTGAGGATGGATCCGCGCAACCCAAACTGAGGATGCGGCGCCACCATTTCCTTCCTCTTGTCCGCGGGCGGGGCGCAGAAATTTACGTGCTCATGCCACTGTGCCACGCTGAGCGGAACTCGCTCGTCGAGCTGCTCTTCCGTGAAACGTTTGGGCGCGGTATACATTGCGCCGATCAGCTTGTAGTCGTCGCCGTGCTTTTCGTAGAGCAGCGACGTCGGGTGTTCAGGATTGAAACGGAACGCCGCTTCCATGGCGTACCCGTAATTGGTGAAGTGATACATCTTCTGCGCAACTTCCGGATGGAAAATCTTGTAACCCTCAGCCAGAGCGGTGTGGTAGTCCGTGTATTTTTCCGAGGCCTTACGCGCTTGTTCAGCAACTTCGTGAGCGCGTGCGGAATCACCGGGCTTCGGCGTGCGCAGGGCCGTCATTCTCATGTGCGGGCCCATATCCATGTGCCCTTCCATGGAGTTCATCACGTGAGCGCTGGCATCGCTTTCATCTTTGTCGGTCCCCGCCGCCATGTCTTTCATCGGCATCTTGGACATGTCGTGACCCGACATGCCTGGCATATCCATGCCCGGCATCGACTGCTGGCCAGGGGACTGTGCACCGCCGGAGGGAGTGCTCGATGTTTGCCCCCAAGCAACGCTACACATCAAAATTGCAGTCACGGCCACGACTATGTTTCGCATAAGAGAGTCCCCCACGATTTCAGTTGATATTAACCCTGCCGCAGGGTGGATGTTTCGGCAAGAACTCTCTGGTTACCGGCGATTACACAGGTAATCAAAAGCCGTGAACTTGCGGCACGAACCTGTGCGACATTGGCGGCCCGGCGCGGTTTCTGATACACCTGATTCCTTGACGCTTGAATTCGCCATCTTCCTTTTTTTCGCCGGAATGCTCGGCGGAGCCCTCAATGCAGTTGCAGGCGGAGGCAGCTTCATTGCCTTTCCGGCGCTGCTGTTCACCGGCGTGCCTCCGATTCCCGCCAATGCCACGAACACCATCGCGCTGTGGACTGCCGCTGCGGCCAGTGGAGGCGCTTACCGCAACCGGCTCGACGTTCCGCGGCGGGTAATGATTCCGCTGCTGGCCGCGAGCCTGGTCGGCGGGCTGGCCGGAGCGTTTCTGCTGCTGAAGACTCCGGCCCACACGTTCATGCGGGTGTTGCCGTGGCTGACGCTGGGCGCGACTTTGCTCTTCGCCTTCGGCAAGAAACTAGCGGGCGGGCGTAAGTCGGTGATTGAGCACGAAGCCTCGGTAGCGGCGCTTGCCGGGACAACGCTGTTTCAGCTGTGCGTCGCCGTGTACGGCGGCTACTTCGGCGGTGGCATGGGTATTGTGATGCTCGCCATGCTGGCCACGCTCGGCATGACCGATATTCACGCCATGAACGCGCTGAAGAGCGTGCTCGGATTTGTGATCAATGGCGTTGCCGTCGTGACTTTCGTCGCGGCGCGCGCCGTGTATTGGAAACACGGGATCGTGATGATCGTCGGTGGAATTGCCGGCGGATACCTGGGCGCGCACTATGCCCAGAAGCTGCCGCCGAAGTGGATTCGAATATTTGTCGTGGTGGTGGGCACAAGCATGACGGTGTACTTCTTCTGGAAGTCGTATTGAAAGTGAAAATCAGCCACGGATTTCACGGATCTTCGCCGATCAAGATCTAAGAATTGATATTCATCCGTGAGAATCCGTGTAGATCCGTGGCTGAAGTTCTTACTGAATCGGCGCGGACACGTGTTCGTGGACGATCAACCATTTGCCGTCTTCATTTTCGAAGATCACCGTCCAGCGGAAATTACCCATCTCGACTTTACCGGCCTTAGTGGTCATCTGTTCCGCCACGGTTGCCGTCACCCACACCAGGTCTCCATGAGGATGGATCGCAACATCGTCGTTGAGCGTGAACCTCGCACTCTTGTAGCCGGCCACCACTCCCTGCACCCCCTTCGAGTATTCGTCGAAACTGCCATACTTCAGAGGAGCGATGTCGAAGAAGACGTGTGGTCCCGTGGCATAGTACTTGGCGACGTTGGCCGGATCGAGGGTCGACCACCCGTCCCAGATCTTCTGCAGGTAAGCTTTGTCAGGAGCGGGCCCGGCAGACTTCTGCATGGGTGACTTCTTCATTTGCGCAGAGCCCGACAGGGTCAGGGCCAGCAGACACAGCAAAACGGTGAGAAAGCGTTTCATGGTTGGGTTCCTCCGAGGAATCGGCGGAATTCTAGAACATGTGAGTGGGAAACGACAAAAACGGTGAACCACAGAGGACACCGAGGGCACAGAAGAGGCGGGCGGAGTCGCGATTCCGTTTGACCGATTTCCACAGCGCACGTTAGAATAGTGGAGTTTGCCTGTACTGGCCGACCCGTTCTGGGGACGCCTGTCTCGGCTGTTGCAGCGCCGTGGCGGAAAACACAGCAAGCACAGGAAGATCAGCAGGCCCCTTGGTTGCGCCCGTGTGCGCCCTGGGGTTCCGGTATACGGGCTGAATTTCAACGACATTTGACGGAGGCAGACGTATGTACGCGGTTATCCGCGCCGGTGGAAAGCAGTACCGGGTGGCGCCCGGAGACGTGATTCGAGTGGAAAAAGTGGGAACCGGCACTGACGGACTGGTGGAATTCCCGGTTCTGGCCGTGTCCGGCGAAGCGGGCCAGGTTGGCCAGCAGGCGGATGCACGCGTGGTCGGCACGGTGGTAGAAGAAGGCCGCGGCGCGAAGATCCTGGTGTTCCATTACAAACGCAAGAAACAGTACAAGAAGCTTCGCGGTCACCGGCAGTCTTACACGGCGGTGCGCATCTCTGAGATCGCTTTTGGCGGACAGAGCTTCAAGGCTCCCGAGTTGCCCAAGAAGGAACCGAAGCTGAAGAAGGTGAAGGCGGCCGAGGCAGAAGCTCCGGCAGAGGAAGCGACGGCAAAGAAGAGTTCGGCCAAGAAGAAGGCTGCCCCCAAGAAGGCCGCCAAGAAGTCGCCCGCGAAGAAGAAGTAACCATGTGGGGACGGACGCATTCGTCCGTCCAGGTTTTTAAACTGAGAACTGACAACCGAGAACTTGAGAACAGTCTTATGGCACATAAAAAAGGGCAAGGCACTTCACGAAACGGCCGCGATTCAAACGCGCAGCGGCTTGGGTTTAAGGCATTCGGCGGGCAGATCGTGCCCGGCGGCACCATCATTGTGCGCCAGCGCGGCACACCAACCAAGCCCGGACTGAACGTCGGTCGCGGCAAAGACGATACCCTCTTCGCCAAGATCACGGGGCGCATCAAATTCCTGAACAAGGGATCGATGGGCAAGTTCGTGATGGTCGAGCCGATCGAAATCGAGTAGCGTCACCGCTGTCGGAAGGTTCGCGGGGCGGGAACGCCCGCACCACACAGCCTCGCCTTCGGGACGAGGCTTTTTGT
>OBLW0100003412.1_pt1 | contig 12395 bp, 9 predicted proteins | sample 1520161 | NCBI WGS metagenome assembly OBLW01 (sample SAMEA3539309, study PRJEB22396) | soil metagenome | biome: tundra; feature: field; material: soil | place: USA | collected 2010-05 | depth 0.15 m
TGGCGGGGCGCACCGGAGGCGCGGTTTCGCTGGCTGTCGGCATGGCGCAAATCTTTCGCGGTCTGCCTGGTATGGATCGCTTAATGGGGTACTGGTATCACTATGCGATCATGTTTGAAGCCCTCTTCATCCTGACTACGGTAGATACGGGAACGCGCGTGGCTCGTTACGTTCTGCAGGAACTTATGGGGAAGGTGTACAAGCCATTCGGCAACAATGCGTGGCTGCCGGGAAATCTCATCACCAGCTTCTTTGTAGTTCTAGCATGGGGCTTCCTGATCTACACGGGCAACATTTCCACGCTATGGCCCCTGTTCGGAACGGGGAACCAATTGCTGGCGACTATCGCCTTGGCGGTGACGACCACGTTCCTCATTAACATGGGCAAACAAAGATATGCCTGGATCACGGCAGTTCCGATGTGCTTCGTCGGCGTCACCACGGTTACGGCGGGAGTGCTGTCGATCAAAAACATTTTTTGGCCATTGACCTTGAAGCCCGGTCAGGTGTTTACGGGCTACCTAGATTCAGTTCTTATGTCCATCTTTATCACGGGCGTAGTTCTCGTCGTATTCGATGCGGTGCGACGTTGGATCAAGACGCTTAACGGCACGCCCGCGCCACAGGAGGCTTTCGGTCCTCCGCTCACGGATGCCGGCGAAGTGAAGATGGGTTGCTGCTAGGAGTCCGGCTCTCTTCGTCACGGCGATATGTGACCACGATCACACCCAGCGGTGAGCTACGTCGCATCGTGGAGGAAAGGATGATACGAGAATTCCACATCCTTGGAGCGTCATCAGGAAAGCAGTCTTGGCGTGACCCCCCCAGGCTTCCCGGAGGAACTAATGACGTCTGCAACTGCTAACGTGCCGAAATCCACAGCGCCGAAAACATCTTCCGCATCGGCTAACCCAGTCGCGTGGACCGCAGCACTCATAGCATCAGTTGTTGCCGTCGTTTTGATTTTGAGGATTCCGCCGCTTGCCTCTCCGTGGCCACAGAACTACGATCCCACCGGCCACTGGTGGCTTTCGACATTAGTCGCGGCGCTGCCGATCGTAGTATTGCTCGGGACGTTGGCGCTGCTGCACATAAAGGCCCACTACGCAGCATTGCTTGGACTCGCTACGGCTTTGCTGACAGCCGTATTTGTCTTCCACATGCCCGCGCGGTTAGCCGCGACCACGGCGGTGTATGGCGCTGGCTACGGCCTGTTTCCTATTGGCTGGATCATCTTGAACGTTATCTTCATGTACCAGTTGACGGTGGAGTCGGGACAGTTCAAAGTGTTGCAACATAGCATGACGGGAATCACGCAGGATCGGCGTCTGCAATTGTTGCTGATCGCGTTCTGCTTCGGCGCGTTCTTCGAAGGCGCGGCTGGATTCGGAACGCCGGTGGCGGTGACCGCCGCGCTACTCATTGGCCTGGGGTTTAAACCGCTGCAGGCTTCGGGCTTGTCGTTGATCGCGAACACGGCCCCGGTGGCATTTGGCGCGCTCGGCACTCCCATCATCGCGTTGGCCAAGGTGACTGGCATGAGTGAATTCATGCTAGGCGCGATGGCTGGCCGCATTCTGTCGCCGTTCTGCATTCTGGTTCCTTTCTGGTTGATCTGGGCTTTCGCGGGCTTCTCCGGGATGATGGAGATTTGGCCGGCCATCCTGGTCGCGGGCGTTTCGTTTGCGGTGCCTCAACTTCTCATGTCCAATCTGCATGGTCCCTGGCTCGTAAATATCGTTGCCGCCGTGATCTCCATGATTTGCCTGATTGGCTTTCTGTTCATCTGGCATCCGAAGAAGATTTGGACCTTCGAAGGCGAAGCGAGCAAGGGCGCTCGCGCCGACCACGGCTACAGCCGCTCTGAGGTGGCACGCGCGTGGATACCATGGGTCATTCTCAGCGTCGCCGTGTTCGCTTGGGGCACACAGACCGGCAAAAACCTGATGAACACCCCAGAGAAGGTGTTCACTTCGATGTCGACGTGGCATACGCTACCGAGCGCGATCACGAGTCCGGCATTTCCGGTAGCGGGTTTGAACAACCTGGTGCAACGTGTTCCGCCGGTGGTGCCGAAGCCGACGAAGGAACCCGCCGTGTTTGCCCTGAACTGGCTGAGCGCAACCGGATCCGGAATTTTGCTGGCGGCAATTCTTTCCGGATTGGTGATGGGCATCAGCATTCCGAATATCTTCAAAATATACGGACGCACCATAGTCAAGGTGCGCTTCTCTCTGCTGACCATTGCGGCGATGCTCGGGATCGGTATCTTGACCCGTTACTCCGGTGTGGACGCTACCATGGGGCTGGCCTTTGCGCGCACCGGCGTGCTCTATCCGTTCTTTGGAACCCTGCTGGGCTGGTTGGGCGTGGCGCTGACCGGCTCCGATACCTCGTCGAATGTGCTGTTCGGCAGCCTGCAAAAAATCACGGCGCAGCAGATTGGAATCACGCCAAGCCTGATGGCAGCGGCCAACAGTTGCGGCGGCGTCATGGGTAAGATGATTGATGCCCAGAGCATCGTAGTCGCGAGCACAGCGACACAATGGTACGGACACGAAGGCGACATCTTGCGTTACGTGTTCTTTCACAGTCTCGCGCTGGCGGCTTTGGTGGGGATCTTCGTGACCCTCATGGCCTATGTGGTTCCGTTCACTAATCTGGTGCTGCGGTAGAACTGAATCTGGAGTTCGTGGTTCAGAAGGTCGCGTCGCCTGAAGGTCAGATTGTGAAACGCACAGTATCGCTTTTCATTCCGTGCTTTGTAGATCAACTGCTGCCGCAGGTTGCGGTCGACACGGTCAAGGTGCTGCGCCGCCTTGAGTACGGAGTCGATTACCCGGAAGATCAGACTTGTTGCGGCCAGCCTGCTTTCAACACCGGCTACTGGAACGAGGCGCGGCCGTGTGCCGAGCATTTCGTTCGAGTGTTCAAGAATGCCGATGTGGTCGTATGCCCGTCTGGTTCGTGCGTGACCATGATTCGAACGTTTTATCCCGACCTGCTGGCGACGAGTTCGTTGCGTGCGGACGCTGTCGCCATAGGTAGTCGCACGTTTGAGCTTTCGGAATTTCTGGTGAAGGTGGAAGCTGTCACCCAAGTCGGGGCTACCTTCCCGCACACCGTCACCTACCACGCTTCCTGCCACGGGCTCCGCGAGCTTCATCTGCGCGATGAGCCTCTGCAGCTTTTGCGCCAGGTTAATGGGCTGACGCTGATTGAAATGCCTCGCTCCGAGGAATGCTGCGGTTTCGGCGGAACCTTTGCCGCCAAGTTTTCCGATATCTCAGCCGCCATGGGAAATTCCAAGGCTGAGAGCGTAGCCGCGACTGGCGCCGAGTTCGTGACCGCCATCGATCCCAGTTGTCTGCTGCACCTGCAAGGCATCCTCGGCAAACGACAGGCGGCGACTCGCACCATCCATCTTGCCAGCATTCTCGCGCACGAGGGCCAGGCAGACGAGCGCCCGCGGCTGAAAAAAACAGGTTAGGAGAGACCTTGGGCACAACCGCGGCACAACGATTCCTGCAGGACGCCGCCGTAAAGTCGGCGGACTTGATGCACCGCGAAGTCATCCGGCGCGGCATGGACAGTTACGATGCTGCACATCTCAAGGGCCGTGCGCGCATCAAGGACTGGGAAGCCGCTCGGCAAAAGTGTCAGGAGATCAAGCGGGAAGCCGTCAATCATCTGGATCGTTACCTGCTGCAGTTCGAAGAAAAAATAATTGGGCGCGGCGGACATGTGTTCTGGGCGGCCAATAGCGAAGAGGCCTGCACCTATGTAAAGAACCTGGCCACGCGGCTCGGCGTGCGCACGGTGGTGAAGTCGAAATCCATGGTGACGGAAGAGATCCACCTCAGCCCCGCTCTGGAGGAAGCTGGCATTAAGGTTTGGGAAACCGATTTGGGCGAATTCATTGTGCAACTTCGTAACGAACCGCCTTACCATATTGTCACTCCCGCCATGCATCTCAACCGTGGCCAGATCGCCCAGTTGTTTCGCGAAAAATTGGACCCAGCAATCGCAAGCGACGACCCGCGGGATTTGATGGCGGCAGCACGCCGGATACTGCGTCAGGCTTTCTTTGCCGCCGAAATGGGTATTTCGGGCGCGAATTTTCTGGTGGCGGATGCGGGCGTCATTGCTATTTCCACCAACGAAGGCAATGGCCGCCTCTGCACCAGCGTGCCTCGCATTCACGTTGTAGTCACCGGCATTGAGAAAGTCATTCCGCGCCTCGAAGATCTGGCAGTGCTGTGGCCGGTGTTGGCGACCTCGGGCACGGGGCAGGGGATTACGACGTATGGCACTCTGATCGGTGGTCCACGCCAGCGGGGCGAAGTGGACGGAGCGGAAGAGTTCCACGTGGTGCTGGTGGACAACGGACGCAGCCAGTTGCTGGGCGATGCGGAACAACGCGAGGTGCTGCACTGTATTCGCTGTGGCGCGTGTTTGAATATTTGTCCCGTCTTCCGCCATGTCGGAGGACATACTTATGGCACGACTTATCCCGGGCCGATTGGCAGCGTGCTGACGCCGCATCTGAATGGCATTGCGGAGTTCAAGCACCTCTCCTACGCGTCGCCGTTGTGCGGCGCTTGCACCAGCGTTTGTCCGGTTAAGATCGATCTGCATCACCACCTTCTGCAAAACCGCCGCAACGCCACCGAGGCGGGAGCTACAAAGTCGAGCGAGCGGATGATGTTCCGGGCTTGGCGCTCCGCCATGCTGCATCCTCGGATCTATGCGCTCGGCGGCTGGTCGATGCGCAAGGCGCTTCGCATCATGTACGGACTGGGACTCGCGGGTTCGATCGTCGATCCGATGCGGGTTTGGAACCGGTATCGCTCGCCGGTGCCGCTGCCGTCCGAATCGTTCCGCGCGCTTTGGAGAAAAGATCGGAGTAAAGACGGTGCCGCAAACTGACAAAGCGCAAACTGACAATCCCAGCCGTGATCGGATTCTCCAGCAGATTCGCGCAGGCTTGCGCATCGCGATTCCGGAGCCGGCTGCGATGGCAACCGACCGCATAATTTTTGAGCCAGTCGTTAATCCTCTCGAACGCTTCCAGCAGGAATGCGTGGCGAACCTGATGGAATGCGCGCTGACCGCCGACTGTGCCGCGAGTGCTCGACAGCTTTCGCAAGCTCTCCAGCCGCTGCCCGAAGGCGAAATGTTTGTGCAAGACGACCCCTCGCTGCGCCGGCTGATCGAACTGGCCGCGCCGGCTCGGACGATACGCTGGTCGAGTGAAGGCGCGCCGGCGGAAACTTCGCAGGCAACGGTTACGCTCGCCGAAGCTCTCATCGCACAAACGGGTTCGATTCTAGTGACCGCTTCGTGTGGTGGACGGGGTGCTTCGGTGATCGCTCCGTGTCATATTGTTTACGCGACGATGGCGCAACTGGTTCCCGATTTGACTACTGCCCTCGGCCGCGTCTCGCAGGACGGAATCCTCGATCGTAACTCGTTCGCATGCGTCATCAGCGGCTCCAGCCGCACTGCCGACATCGAAAAGATTCTGGTGCAGGGCGCGCATGGACCACGACGGCTAGTGGTCATCCTGCAGACTGGAAGCTAGAACGGCTTCTTCGGATGTTAACTATCAAGGTATTAACCCGTGTTTACCACTACCCCCCTCCCCCCTAGTCTTTGGAATGATGAGGTTACAAGGCATCGAGCCGCCAAAGTCTAGAGCGCAAAGGGCTAATTTTCAAAGTATTGCGGAATAATGGGTTAGCTCGATTCTTGGCTGAAATCTATTGGAATTTGGAGTTTTTGCGGTTTTCCGAGGCCCTTCTATTGCCTCAAATTTGGTCATCAAAGAGTTATTGACAATGCCTCCTTGCGAAACGAGCACGCCTCGGCACTGCTCAATCAGTCCCCATTGTTGAGCACGGCGAGCTGGCAGTCTGTGACGACGCTCACCGGGTGTTTGTGATGAAAAATCGGTGTCCTGTAGCCAGTACTAAGTACAGGAAAATCCCAAGCTTCACGCGACCGTGGAATCCCACCCTAACGTCGAAAAGCGCGACGTTAGGATGGGGCACCCGGCTCTATTCTAGATTTCCCAGCTGTCTACTTCTCGTGGGCGCACTTCGGGCTTGAAGATTACTCCTTGACTGGTGCGGCTGTTCATTACTACTCGAATTGGTTCTGCAAACTGCAGGTGGCGGACACAGCCTTGCTCTTCGACCGACGGCTGTTCCGTCAACCACTGCCAATCCACAGAGCCTTCTCCGGCGTCTGGATTCACGGTGAAGTATCCGATCTGGAAGGCGGTTAGATTCTGGAAGAAATGGCTGCCTTGCGAGGGAGTGACTCGAAAATCGCGGAATCCGGCTTCTACGATTACGCGCGCGCCGGAGATTTCATCCCATTCGACGGGGATGCCCAGCCACGGTTCGGTCGATCCCCAGCGGCCCACGCCGATCAGAAGGTAGGGGCGGTTCGCTTCGTTGAGTTGGCGATTGAGCCGGGCTACTGCAGTGGCAACTTCCTGGCTGCGACTGCGCTCGAAGCGTTGCGAATCGACTACTACTACATCGTGAAGATCGTCGATGCGTCCATTGCCTAGAACCTTGCTGCTCTCGCAGATCAGTTGCTCGGGTCGCACATCGTCTAGAGCTAAGTCTTCGGTGTTGCGGGAGAGCGTCAGCGGGCGGATTTGGAGGAACCCGAACTCGGCTGTCTGGCTGGCCTGTTGTGGCAGACGGACGGCGAACTCGATCTCCACGGGATTGCCCAAGGCATCCTCACCTGCACGCACCAGAACGTCCAGAATCTCGGCTAGCGGGAAGGTGCCGTGCTTGAGCATGGGGGCAAAGGTCAATACGCGCGGTCCGGGGCGGCTTACTCCATCGTAGACGGCGTGGTTGTCTTTGGAATAAGTGGAGGCGAGCGGCTGCAGAGTGCCATCGCGTTCGGCGGCGTCGAGGCTGAAGCGCTTCTCGTGCCAATGTCCGGGACGGCCGTCGGGGGCGCCATCCAACTCCAAGGCCCAGAATTCGGACTGCGAGTTGGCTAGTATGTCTTCGACCGAGGAGAACTGTATCAGGTTCTGGGGATAGCGCGGGCAGAACGTTAAACACTTCCCGCCATCGACCACGGCGCGTCCCAGGCCTAAAGCTACGGCGGCTATGCCGTCTTCGAAGGTCATCGGAGGCACGGGATAGTAATTGCGCGAGCGCACTACTCCGGAGAAATCGGGATAGAAGCGCTGGCCGTGGGGCGTGCCCACAACCTTCTGGAGAATCACCGCCATTTTTTCTTCTTCCAGACGGTAAGGCGTGGCGCGCACGTAAGACTTCGCGTGGCGGCTGAAAGTGGAGGCGTAGACGCGGCGGATGGCCTCGCTGAGCGCGGCTAGGCGATCGTCTGGGCTAGCTTGCCGATTGCCCAGCATGAAGGTTTCGTAGACTCCGGTGAAGGGCTGGTATTGCGAATCTTCGAGCAGGCTGGAGGAGCGCACCGCGACGGGATGGTTGACCTCGGCGAGGAACGATTTCAGGTCTTCGGTGAGGGCAGCGGAGAGCGGTGCGTCGAGGAACTTGCGCTGAATTTCGGCGTCATCCTCGCAATTCAAGGCAAAATCCAGAAGGTTGTTCTCGGTCACGAATTGATCGAAGACATCGGTGGCCAGCACGACGGCTGGAGGGACCAGGATGCGAACGCCGGGAAAGCGGCGGTTGATGCGGCTTTTGCGCAACAGGTGGCGGACAAAGGCCAGACCGCGAGCTTTGCCACCCAGCGAGCCAGAGCCAATCCGGAGGAAACTTGATTCCGACGGCTTGAAGGTATCGGCTCGGAAGTCGCCGATCAGCACCTCGCTCTGTTCGCGGCGATACTCGTTGATGGATTCGATGAGATCGCTGCGCAGATGCTCAGGGCCGGTGAAATCGGAAACTTTTCGAGGACGGAGCTTGGCTGCCAAGGCAAATTCGGTGCGGGCCATCAGCCAGTGCGAGAAGTGATTTTTCTGCGCGTGAAACATGATGGTTTCCGCCGGGACTTTTTGCAATTGCTCTTCAAGTTCGTTCATGTCTTTCGCGCGACCGACTTCGGTCGAATCGGGCAGGCGAAATACGAAGTCACCGAATCCGAATTGCTCGGTCAAGATCCGGCGCAAGTCTTTCAGCAACGTTTGCGAGCGTTTGCGCAGAAATGAATAGCCCGCGGCCTGCGCCCGCGGACGGAATTCGGTGCGGCTGGTTTGCAAGACCACGGGCGCGTCCGGCACCAGGCTCTTCACCATGCGCGCCAGCTCAAAGCCCGCGTCCGGATTTAGCTTGCCCTCCCAGGGAAACTCGACGTCCGATACCAGGCCGAAGAGATAGCTGCGATACTGCTGCACCAGGGCGGCCGCATCTTCGAAGTTTGAACTCAATAGAATTCTGGGCCGCGCCTGCAAGCGCACCAGTTTGTGCGCCACGTTGATGCCTTCCTGGATCACGCGCCGCGATTGTTTGATCAGCTCGGTGTAGATCACGGGCAGGAACGACGAGTAATAACGGATGTTGTCTTCCACCACCAGCAGCACCGGCACGCCGATGGCCTGCGTGTCGTGCAGGACGTTGCGCTTATCCTCGATGTACTTGACGATAGCGAACAGAATGCGGGCGTTGCCCTGCCAAAGAAAAATGCGATCGATGTTGGTTACAGGATTCCGCGCCACAAAGTTCTTGATCTCGCGATAGTCGTAAGCCAGCACTACGACGGGAATATCCAGCCCGGCGCGCTTGACCTCGAGCGCCAACTGCGCCGCGTCCATATCGCCCACGGCGAGGTTGGTGACGATCAGATTGAATCGCCGATCCGAGCCGGCCAGCGCCACCGCCTCCGCGCAACTGGAGACGTGCGTAATTCTGGGAAACTGTCGCAGGTTAAGCTCTAGCGATTCGTCGATGAGCAACTCGTTGAGGCGGCCGTCTTCGCGCAGAATGAAAGAGTCGTAGAGGCTGGAAACAAGAAGAATGTTGTGCACCTTGAAGGGCATCAGATTCTCGAAGCCTTCGAAGCGCTCTTCGGCGTCCATGGCGATGACGGGCTCGGCGATGCGGTGGACGCTCATGGGGATATCCTAGTCGCTCTTCGTTGCAGGAACCATGGAGGCACCGGCGAAGCAGATATATCATTCCACAAAGTCAATCGCAATGGCGTGCTTGTGATTGCCGACACAGTGACATAGACCACCTGCTGTGGTGATCTATCACTGTGCGTTCGTCACTTAGCGGTGTGTCGTTCGTCACAGATCGTCGTAACGTCCAGTGTTGTACTGACTGTGGAGAATGCTGCTGTGTGCCTTGCCATACCGGGTAAAATCCTCGAAATTCAAGAACAGGGGCCGCTGCGCGCTGCCCGCGTGCAGTTTGGCGGGATTGTGCGGCAGGTGTCCTTGAACTTTGTGCCTGAAGCTGGACTGGGCGACTATGTGATGGTTCATGTCGGCTTTGCCATCAGCCGCGTGGATGAGTCGGAAGCTCAGCGGACCTACAAGCTTCTGGAAGAGATGGGGGCGCTGGAGGCGGAATTGCCGCCGCCGGCGGAAGCGTAAGTTACCCCCTTATTCCAGCGGAGACCTCGCTGTTTCCCTCCCCACCGGCGCCGAACAGACTGTTAGTAAACCGGGCCGTCCCTCCGGGACTTGGCGCATTCGTCCCACCCTCCCCAGCGCTGGATCGTCCCTCCGGGACAGGCATGTTCCGGCTCGTGGCGTTCTGGGTCACAGCCACGTGTGATCTTTGTCACCGATAGGCGGTCTACCGCTGGTTAGAGTCATGCCTAGTGGAGGTCGCGCCAGGTTTCCAACGTATGAAGTATCTTGACGAATACCGCGACCATCGCATTGCCCTCGCCCTGGCGGCCGAGATTGTCCATTCGACTACCCGACCCTGGGTGCTGATGGAGATCTGTGGCGGGCAAACTCATACCATCATGCGTTACGGCCTGGACGAACTGCTGCCGCGCGATATCGAAATCGTGCATGGACCGGGCTGTCCAGTGTGCGTCACGCCGCTCGAAACCGTGGATAAAGCCATCGCCTTGGCGCTGCGGCCGGATGTCATTTTAGTTTCTTATGGAGACATGCTGCGGGTGCCGGGGTCGCATTCGGATCTGTTTCGGGCGAAGGCGCAGGGCGCGGACGTTCGCATCGCCTACTCCCCGACTGAGGCGGTGAAAATCGCTCGCGCGAATCCCAATCGTAAAGTCGTGTTTCTGGCGATTGGTTTCGAGACCACTGCTCCCGCGAATGCTATGGCTGCGTGGCAAGCCAAGCGTGAGGGTCTCACCAACTTTTCCATGCTGGTTTCGCACGTGCTGGTGCCGCCGGCGATCCGCGCCCTGATGGTTTCCAGCAGTAACCGGGTGCAGGGTTTCATTGCGCCGGGGCATGTCTGCACCGTGATGGGGTGCAAGGAATATGAGTCCCTGGTTCGCGATTTTCGCGTACCGATTGTGGTCGGGGGATTCGAGCCGGTGGATATTTTGGAAGCAGTCCTGATGCTGGTTCGGCAACTCGAGGCGGGCGAGGCACGGCTGGAAAATCAGTACGTGCGTTCGGTGAGCTTTCAGGGGAACGTCCCGGCGCAGGAGATTATGGCTGAGGTATTTGAGATTGCAGACCAGAAGTGGCGCGGCATTGGGCCGATTCCGCAGAGTGGTTTGCGGTTGCGCGAGGAATACGCCGCTTACGATGCGGATCGAGTTTTTGAGTTAGGCGAGATGACCGTTGACGAACCCGCCGAGTGCATCAGCGCCCAGGTTTTGCAGGGATTGAAGAAGCCGACGGATTGTCCCGCGTTTGGCATGCGGTGCACGCCGGAAAATCCGTTGGGAGCGCCCATGGTGTCAACGGAAGGAGCATGCGCGGCGTACTATCACTATCGGCGCCATGCGGTCGCGAAATAGGAGAGAGCTTGTCCACGAAAACGCCAGTCGAAATCCCAGCGAACTTCAATGTGCAACTCAGTTGCCCAACGCCGCTCCCGGTGCGGGACACGATTCTGCTGGGGCACGGTAGCGGCGGCAAGTTAAGCGCCGAATTGGTCCGCGACATTTTTTTGCCGGCGTTCCAGAATCCGGCGCTGGCGCGTCTGGATGATCAGGCCATCGTGAATGTGAACGGCCAGCGTCTGGCCATGACTACCGATTCCTTCGTGGTGAAGCCACTGTTTTTTCCTGGTGGTGACATTGGCTCTCTGGCGGTTCATGGCACGGTGAACGACTTGGCTATGGGTGGAGCAACTCCACTATTCTTGAGCGCTGGCTTCATTATCGAAGAAGGCTTCTCGATGGACGAACTCCGGCTCGTGGTGAATTCGCTGCGCCGGGCGGCCGAGGAAGCGGGCGTGCAGGTGGTTACTGGCGATACCAAGGTCGTCGAGAAAGGGAAGGGCGACGGGCTCTTCATCAACACGACGGGAATTGGACTGGTGCCGGAAGGAATCGATCTTTCCGCCGACCGGGCCCGCCCCGGGGACAAAGTGTTGCTGAGCGGTTCGATCGGGGATCATGGCATCGCGATTCTGGCGCAACGCGAGGGACTGGAATTCGAGACTAAGATCCAGAGCGACAGTGCCGCTTTGCACAGGCTGGTCGCGCGGATGCTTGGTGCGAGTCGCGACATTCGCTGCATGCGCGATCCGACGCGAGGAGGCGTCTCCAGCACGTTGAATGAAATCGCAGAGCGTTCGCGGGTGGGGATTGAACTGGAAGAGAGTTCGCTTCCCATTCACGAAGAGGTTCGAGGTGCGTGCGAGTTGCTGGGCCTGGATCCTCTGTATGTGGCGAACGAAGGCAAGCTGATCGCAATCGTGGCGCCCGAGGCGGCCGACGCGGTGCTGGCGGCAGTGCGATCTCATCCGCTTGGAGGAGAGGCGCAGATCATTGGCACGGTAAAGAACGAGAATCCAGGACTGGTGACGATGCGAACGCCGCTGGGCACGACACGCGTTGTCGACATGCTTGCGGGCGATCAGTTGCCGCGCATCTGCTGAGGAATTATGCACGAAATGGGGATCGCTAATTCGGTGCTGGACGCGGTTCGAACGGAGATGGGCCGGTATCCGGAATCGTATCCCTGCAAAGTCGGTGTGCGGATTGGCGAAATGGCGGCCATCGATCCGGAGGCGTTGCGCTTTTGTTTCGACGCGATGATCCAGGAGACCGATCTGGCTAAGCTGGAGCTGGCGATCGAAGTTTGTCCTCGCCGTCATCGTTGTTTAGCCTGCGGACATGAATTTGTTGTGCACGACTATGATTGCAGCTGTCAGCAATGCGCGAGTCTGTTGACTACATGTATTAGCGGAGATGAGCTGGAGTTCGCTTATCTGGAGGTGGAACAATATGGATCGAGTACCGTTGGAGCGAAAAGTACTTAGTGAAAACGACCG
>OBLW0100003413.1_pt1 | contig 12389 bp, 11 predicted proteins | sample 1520161 | NCBI WGS metagenome assembly OBLW01 (sample SAMEA3539309, study PRJEB22396) | soil metagenome | biome: tundra; feature: field; material: soil | place: USA | collected 2010-05 | depth 0.15 m
CTCTTCCGATCTGGGCGATGCCAATGCGCTGCCGCTGTCCGCCGCTGAATTCATGCGGAAAACGGCGCAGGATCGATTCGTCGAGACCGACCGCGCGCAGCAGTTCGACAACCCGAGCGCGAATCCCATCCCTCCCATTTCCGTGCCCATGCCCATGAATGATCAGGGGCTCGGCAATAATGTCCTCTACGGGGAAGCGCGGATCGAGCGAAGCGAAAGGATCCTGAAAGATGATCTGCATATCGCGCCGCAACCGGCGCATCTCCCCGCGGCTGGCGCTGAGCAGGTCGCGGCCTTCGAATCGAACGCTGCCGCCCGTAGGCTCAACGAGCCGTAAGATGAGGCGCCCGAGCGTACTTTTTCCCGAGCCGGATTCGCCGACCAGTCCGAGAGTTTCTCCCTCGTGAATGTCGAGCGAGACATCGTCGACCGCACGAACGTCGCTACGGCCTCGAAGCTTTCCCCCGAGCGGAGACGCGCCTTGCGAATAAACTTTGGTGAGATTTCGGATTTCGACCAACGCCATTATCTCGATCTCTAAATCTCTATTCCAAATTCCAGAATATGAAATAATTTCCCTATCCCGCCGCGATCATCGGCACGGCCGCCAGCGCTGCCAATAGTCCCACAAACCTCCAGCGGGTGAAATGCTCTTTCAGGAATATGCGGGCCAGAAGCACAGTTACGGCGGGATAGAGTGACGAGATGACCACCGCTTCATCCAACCGCCCCGTCTGACTCGCCCGAACGAACAGTATCGTTCCGACCGAGTCGACGCAGCCCGTGAGTATGCCCCAACGCACGCCTGCAGCCGTGATGTCGCTGAATTCTCTTTGCATCAGAACGATTAGGCCAGTGATGAGCAAGCCCCCGGTTCGAGTGAAGGTCGCGATCCAGAAGGCGGACCCGTCGCTGGCCTGGCGGACGCACAAATAGAATACGGCGAACCCGGTTCCGGCGAGCAGGGCAAGCCCGATCCCCTCAGGAGTGTTGCCGTCCTCGGCGCGCGTGATCAGCCAGAGTCCGATCGCGGCCAGAAAAAATCCGATAACCGGAATTTTCCCCGGTACGCCTTCCGTGAACATCGAAAAAATGGTGGGTATCGCCGCGCTGAACACCGCCGCCACCGGGGCCGTCAATCCCATCCTTCCCGAGGCGAGTGCACGATAGAAGATTGCGAGGGACGCTCCGCCTGAGGCGCCACCGGCGAGCACCCAGAGCACGCTCCGTACCGAAGGAAATGCAGCATGAGTGGTCGAGGCCAGCGTCCCGACCAGAAGCAGTCCGCCAATGTTTACGACAGTGCTGAACAAGAACGCATTGGCGCGCCGCGTGGCGTAGCCCCCAAGAAAATCACTGGTTCCCCACGTCACCACGGCGGCCAAACCGTAAACAGCAGTGGCGAATTGGGGAGTGGCAGACATGCTCGACGAGAGTAACATGCGCTATACGGAGGTTTTTTGAGCCAGAGACCTCCTGGATTAGCGCAGATAAATGCGATACGCTGGTACAAGTTCATGGAGAATGATTGTGAATCTCTCTCGGGTAGCCGCTATCCTGTGTGTCGGCTTAAGTCTGAACGGCCTGGCGCAAACCGCTTCCGACGCTCCCGCCTCAAAAGAAGATGTTGAAAGATATTTTCGGGCTGTTCATTCCCACGACATGATGCAGAAAATGCTGGACGCCATGTCCAAACCGATCCATCAGATGGCGCACGAGCAGTGTGCAAAAGACAAAGATAAGCTTCCCGCGGATTGCGAAGCGCGGCTGAACAAGTTTATGGACAATATGACGAAGCAAATACCCTACGATGAAATGATGCAGGCGACGGTACCCGCCTACCAGAAACATTTCACCAAGGGCGACATGGACGCACTGGTCGCGTTCTATTCTGCGCCGACCGGGCAAAAGGTATTGCAAGAATTACCCTCAGTCACGGCAGAAAGCATGGAGTCCATGATGCCGATCATGCGCAAGAGCATTGACCGCATGACGCAGAGCATCGAGGAAGAGGTTGCCCAGATGCGAAAGGATGCCTCAAACAAAGCGCCAGATGCTGCCGCGGCACAAAACTGACAGGGCGCCTTCCCGGCCAGTCGCTTCAACAGCATCTCGCAACTAGGCGCCAGGAAGCGCTTTTCCGCGTGTTAGAATTTGCCCAGGCAGCTTTCCTACGAGAGCCCGGGTTTTAAGAGAAAAGCTTCAAGAGACTACGCTTGATCGAACTGGCACCATCGATTCTTTCGGCTGACTTTTCCCGTCTTGGCGAACAAGTGCGCGCCGCGGGCGAAGGCGGCGCCAGTGTCGTCCACGTGGACATTATGGACGGGCATTTCGTCCCTAATCTCACTATCGGTCCGCCGGTGGTCAAGTCGCTGCGCAAGGTCACGAAACTGCCGCTCGATTGTCACTTGATGATCGAAAATGCGGACGAATTTATTCCCGCATTCGCTGAGGCTGGCGCGGATTGGATTTCGGTGCATCAGGAGGCCTGCCGGCATTTGAATCGCACGCTGCATCTCATCAGGAGCCATAATTGTCTGGCGGGAGTGGTGATCAATCCTGCTACTCCAGTGGATTTCCTGGCCGAAGTGCTCGATATTGTGGACTATGTACTGGTGATGTCTGTGAATCCGGGTTTCGGAAGCCAGAAGTTTATTCCAGCGGCTCTGCACAAAATTCGCCGATTAGCCGAGATTCGCGGCCAACGCGGCTTGGCCTACCGCATCGAAGTAGATGGTGGGGTGGCGCTCGACACGGTGGCGGACGTGGTCCGGGCGGGTGCGGAAATTCTGGTGGCGGGCAACGCCGTGTTTGGCAGCGGCGATCCAACAAAGAATGCGGAAGCATTACTGAAGGCAGCGACCGAAGCGATGCTGTTGAAAGTCTAGGACTTTGAATTGTTCGAAAATCGGCCGGGAAGCGTACGAGGGAAGGGTACGACTTTAGTCGTGCCGCCCCGGTCTTCGCGGATTCGGGTTTTAACCCGTGAGGCTCGGTTTCTGGCAACCTGCATGACTGCGAAGCCCGTCCTCGTGATCGACACGCAGAAAATTTTCAGTCGAGGTCTTATGTCACGTCGAGTTTCTCTCATCGCACTATTGGCTACGCTTCTTGTGATCACGGCCGCTTGCACCAATAAGAAGGCGGTTAATCCGCTGGCCAACGTGGGCTCGAAGCAGCCGGACAAAGTCTTGTTCGACAAAGCCATGGACGCGATGAAGCACAACCGCTTCGATGTGGCGCGCATGACGCTGCAGACTTTGATCAATACCTATCCGGACTCGGAGTTCATCGCGCGTGCCAAGCTGGCGGTCGGCGATTCCTGGTACGCCGAGGGTGGAACCGCTTCCCTCGCTCAGGCCGAACAGGAATATCGCGACTTCGAGACCTTCTTTCCTAATATGCCGGAGGCTGCCGAAGCCCAGTTGAAGATTGCAAACATCCAGTACCAGCAGATGGAAAAGGCGGATCGCGACTTCACGCACGCCAAGCGCGCCGAGGACGAATACCGGAATCTCATCATGCAGTATCCGGATAATCCGAAGCTGGTGAAAGAAGGGAAAGAGCGCCTCTTGGAAGTGCAGGAAGTACTGGCCGAGCGCGAGTTCGAGATTGGAAAGTTCTACTACTTGCGGCAATCGTATCCAGCGTCGATCGCGCGACTCAAGACGCTGGAGGAAAAATACCCGCTCTACAGCCGGGCCGATGAGGCCCTGTATGTGCTCGGGCAGAATTATGAAGGTCAGATCGCGCAAATGCGCACCCGTACCACCTGCGTTAAGACCAGTCCTCAGCCAGGCTGCATCGGCGAGCAGGCCAAGGCCAATATGATCGAGGAACTCACCAAGGAAGCCTCTGGCACGTATTCGCAGATCATTACGCGGTATCCGGTGATGGAACGTGGCGATGATGCCAAGAAGCGCTTGGCCGCTTTGCATCAGCCGATTCCGCGGCCCACAAGGGCGGCAGTGGCGCAGAACCGCAAGGAGGAAGAAAGCCGCCGGGAGAGCACCACTCTGACCCAGTTGATGGGGCTTGTGAAAAAGGGTCCAGATGTAGACATGGCTGCGAAGGTGGGCGATCCGACGTTAGTGGATCCCACCCCTGTTGCGGCCAGCAAGGATTCCGGGGCGACCGCCATGAGGGCGATGGGCCTGGCCGGTGGTGATCACAGCGTGAGTATCGAGACGGTAAAGGCCGGAACTCCTCCCGGTGAAAACCAACCCGCTCCCCGATCCGACGCTCCTGTGGTTCCAGCGAGTGGCGATCCTTTTGCACACCTGAATATCGCGCCAGATCCCAACGAACTCAAGCCAGCTGCACCGGCGAACGAACCGAAGCCTAGCGGAGCGCCCGATCCCAATGAATTAACCCCGGCCGCGGACGCGCAAACAGCCGCAGCGGGCAGTCAACCGTTACCGCCGCCGGTTCAGGTCAACGAGATTCTGCAAGGGCAACCCACTTCCGGCACTCCGGGCGTTGCTAGCGCGGCTTCCAGTTCCAGCCTGGCCAGTGATCAGGACATATCGAGCAGCAAGAAAAAGAAAAAGAAGGGATTGAAGAAAGTCATATCGTTCTAGCTCAGTCCGGCAGACCACGTACCTAAGGCCTGCGCTTGGCCGGCCGATGCTGGTTGTCCTTATCCCCGCTCACTAGACGCTGACCCCTGGTAACCAAGTAACATCCCGTCGGGTCATTGACTTACGTTGTGGCTCAGGTTACCTTCGCGATATCTCCCCTCATAAGAGGAAAATTTCTTTGGCTCGGAAGATACTGCTCGCCGACGACAGCGTGACCGCCCAGAATATGGGGCGCAAAATCCTCGCGGATGCGGGCTATGAAGTCGTTACGGTCAATAACGGCTCTGCCGCTTTGAAGAAGATAGCCGAATTGAAACCTGACCTCGTGATCCTGGATGTTTACATGCCCGGATACAGCGGTTTGGAGGTCTGCCAGCGGCTCAAGGAGTCGCAGGATTCAGCGCGCATTCCAGTGTTGCTGACGGTGGGCAAACTGGAGCCGTTCAAGCCCGAAGAAGCGCACCGCGTCCGCGCCGAAGGTTTCATCGTTAAGCCGTTTGAAGCCAGCGAATTGCTCGCGGCCTTATCCAAGCTCGAAGACAAAGTGGTGCCTCGCGCCGAACCCTCCAAGCCTGGACGTTTTGCCCGCGCCATCGCTGCCGCCGAGGAGTCCGGACGCATTAGCCGAAACGAAGCCTCCGGCGAGGACAACGGATGGAAGAGCCGCATTTCCTTCCCCCACGAAAAGGCAGCCCAGGAGAAAGTTGCCGACGACGATTCCATCTACAATCCCGTGAATCGCGATCTCCGCACCGTGGTCGAGACCGTCGCGCCGAAAGCTGCGGAAAGGCAGCAAGAACAACTCCCTAGGGCGGCCGAAGCAAGCGTAGATCTGACCGCTTTGGCTGCGACCGGTTTGCCTCAGGATGTAACCCCGGAAGAAGTTGCCGCGATTGCTGCTGCAGCTGCGCAGATACACCTGGTCGCCGCAACCATCCAGGAGGAGCATCGGATTTCGGTAGCGGAAAGTTCCGCCACACGAAATCCAGTTGAGGAAGACCGCGCGCACGACGCCGCTGCCGAAATTCAAGCTGGCACCGCGCCTCTCGTGAATGCTGAGACGCAGGTCGAAGCCGCTACAGAAACGAAAGAGAGCACAGCGTCCGAAACTGGTGCGGATCAGACAGGTCTTCGACGCGATACTGAAGATAAGTCAAGCGAAGCACAGGATGTTCCCGTCACCATGGCGGCCGCGACTGAATCAATAGCCGCCGCGAACGGCAGCGCAACCCGATGGACGGCAGTTGCGGTCGCGCTGGAAGGCGAAGAGGCCACCCTCTCGCTCGAGCAGGAAATGCATAAGGCGTACTCCGCTTTCGTGGCCGAAGAGACTTCTGCTTCTGCAAAGTTAGCAGCTTTGCCTGACACCGCGTCGTCCACAGATTTGCCTGCATCGGCAGAAGCTGGAGGCGTGGCGCCTGCGAGCGGAATTTTGAACTCTGACCCTGCGCCGCAACCTCAGCACGTCATGCCCGCGGAAGCACCGGAGTCCGAGCCACAATCAGGCGTTCCGGCAACCGGTTCTTTCCTAGACAGCGCCCCCACTGGCGGTCCTGAATCAAGCGTGTCCATCCCGCAGCCCGAAGCCGCCTTGCTTGCCCCCGAAGTTGCTACGGTGCAACCCCCGGCCGAGTCGTCTCCGGGATTCGCGGAGCCGAACCACGAGCTTGCTTCTGACCCTGTGAGCTCCGCCGAAACCGGGCCTGCTTCGGAATTGCCGCCCGTGCCCGGTTCCGAACCCGCGATGGCCGAGATGTCACCATCGAGCAACACCTTTGTGCAGCTCGTTCGTAGCGAGCTTTCCGAGGAACACAAAGAAGAGCCTAAAGAAGAATCCGAAACCGTTAAGAGCACTGCGGCCGCTTGGGCAAGCTGGCGCCATATCCGCGATACCAGCGAGGCCAAGCCCGTGCCTGCCGAGCCGGAACACCGCGAATTCAACGTGCCCACGGCATCCGCTGCCATGGCAGTAGCAGCAGGCGCTGAGCAGACCGCGCAGGAAACCGCCCCACCAACCGAAAATCCCACCGATGTCGCCAGCATTGTAGACAGCGTCCTTGCGGATCTTCGTCCACGCCTCATGGCAGAGATCACCCGCAAAATGGCTGAGAAAAAGTAAAAGCGAGTTCCTCACTTTGCCTCGTGGCTGCTCCTTCACACTGCTCAGTCCGACCACCCTGGAACCTTCAAAAGCGCCGTTTTCTGGTCCTGGAATTTCCTCACTTTCTTACCAGCTAGTGCGGTCCGGCGGAGGCGGGCCTGGGTGAAACCTATTTGTATCTCTATGACATGTCCTGAGCAGCTAATTATCATGTTCCCCCGCTCAGCCACATTCAACTGAGCGGTTGCGCTGTTCCGTTCCGTCTTCGTTACGGTCAGCTCGCAAGTAATCTGGCTCACATCGGGCGGCTGGATTTGGACGTGGACCGTGCGTCCGCAGACGGTCTTGATGGACTAAATGTAACGGCTAAGCAAAATCGCTGTGATGCATCGATCCCGCGTCGGGGCTGACATTGTCATGTGGATCTGGGGAATTGACATTCGTCCCGTCGTGGTCCGGACTGTACGACGCATTCACCTCATGATGATCCGCTGTGTTGGGACCGTCTGCGGGAGTGAGGTTCGTCCCGTCGAGTGTAGTGGCATAATAAGCCAGCGTGTTATATTCCGTCGTCTGACGGTCGGCGCCCGACCCGAAATCTGCTCCATCGCGACCGGGATTATTAGATAGAAGGCACCCCCTCCATCAAGACCCATGTCAGCACCGGATGTAGATTCAATGGTATTGTTCCCTGTTGGACCGCCCGTCCGCGGGTCAACCCAATTATTCTTGTCGTCAACCTCGATGTAGTTAGTTAGGACTATTCAGAGTTGGGCCGCCCGTTTCACCCGTCCGCGGGTCGACCCAATTATTCTTGTCGTCAACCTCGATATAGTTAGGGCTACAGGGATGCTGTCGGCAGATAGTGTGGCGACCCACCCCCGGGCAAGTCCGCCACCTTCGCCTCGGGAGCTCGCTCCCACCTCGCGATTAACTCGGCCTTGAGCCGCAAGACTAGGAGGATCATCGTGAAAATCGCTTCCAGATGGCTGTTGTTTTTCGTGTTCGTGGCGCCACTGACGGCCCATGCCCAGATCTCAAACTTTCGACACGTCGTGGTAATCTTTCAGGAGAATCGCACCCCGGACAATCTTTTTCAAGGTCTGTGCGCTGCTCCCTACGGCGCGTGCGCTGTCCCTCCGACAGCCGCCGCGCATTACGACATTCAAACCTCGAATTGGAAGACTGAGGGCGGATCCATTCAGCCCTCGCCTGTAGCCTTGGCTAATACGTACGATCTGAGCCACGCGCACTCAGCGTTCAATGCTATGTGCGACGTCGTCGTCGGCAACCCGCCAACCTGCAAGATGGACGGTGCTGCCGGCATTGCTTGCGCTCCGCAGAAAGGCACCAGTTGCCCTGCGAACCCGCAGTTCAAGTTTGTTGACAATTCGGCTGGCATTCTGAACCCGTATCTCATCCTCGCCACCCAGTACGGCTGGTCCAACTATATGTTTCAAACCAATCAGGGACCAAGTTTCCCCGCGCATCAATTTATTTTCGGAGGCACTTCAGCGCCCAGTCAGTCCGACGATACCCAGGGTATTTTCGCAGCAGAAAACATGAATCCAAGCGCCCAGGCAGGTTGCAACGCCCTATCCACGACGACTGTCAAGGTCGTTTCCCCGAATCCTACCCCGCCCCCATACGGCGTAGAAGATTCCAAGATCTACCCCTGTTTTGAACACCAGACCATGGCCGACCTCGTCACCGACTGGATGTACTACGCCGCAGGCGCGGGCTCCATTTGGACTGCTCCGAACGCGATTGACCACATCTGTGTGCCGAGCGGGGGAAAGTGTACCGGCTGGGGAACCCACGTCGTCGCTAACAATCCTTCGCAAGTACTGACCGATCTTGGAAATTGCGATCTCCACGATCTGACTTGGGTCACTCCGACGGGGGCGAACTCCGACCACGCCGGCAGCAACGATGGCGGCGGACCCGCCTGGGTGGCTTCCATTGTCAACGCCATCGGCAACAGCGCCTGCACCGACACCGTGAAGGGAAAGACGCTCACCTATTGGCAGGACACCGCGATCGTCATCACTTGGGATGACTGGGGAGGCTGGTACGATCACGAGAAGCCGACGATCCTGGACGGTGTGCAAGGCGACTATCAATACGGATTCCGTGTTCCATTGATTGTCGTCTCCGCCTATACGGACGCAGGCTACGTGAACAATTACCGGCATGATTTTGGTACGATTCTGCGCTTCATCGAGCATAATTCTGGCATCACCGAAGGCGAGCTCGGGTTTGCCGATAGCCGCGCGACTACCGACCTGGGATTGTTTTTCCATCTGAATCAAGCACCTCGGACGTTCACCACCATCCCCGCCCCCAAGGATGCAAACTTCTTTATTCACGACCCCAGACCACCGGAGCCACCCGACAACGATTAAGATGAACCCGGACTAGCCCAAGGGTTAATTTCCGAATCGAATGACATAAAGGCACGCCGGTTCAAAGGCGTGCCTTCACCCTAACTATGAGCTGCCTGCGGCGTGCGCTTACTGGGCCAGAACGATGTAAAGTGCCACTCACGCTGGTGGAGTTCACGCGATAATTGTGTTGGTACGGGTGAATAAGAAACGGAATTTACGGTTACGCCGATTGAATTGTTACAAATTGGGGACCGCAGGGACACGGCTCGCATCAAGGACTATTCGGAAGTAACTGTTGTAAGCGGCGCTCGAAAAAGCTGCTTTCCATTCGGGGCCTGAACAAAGACCATAACCATGACCTAAAAGGTTTGTTCAAAGGTGCGGCTACCATGGCCAGTGTGCGTCCCGGACCGTTCCAGGACTTCTACCAGGCTTCGCTGGCCAAAGGCATCAAGCCGACCATGGCGCGTCTCACGCTGGCGCGCAAGATTGCAGCCATCACGCTGACTCTATGGAAGAAGGGAGAAAGCTTCGACGCAGAAAAACTAAAATCACAAGCCGCTTGAGTGTCTCGGGTGAAGAGCCCTTCCATCTCCGGTAGATCTTTCTGGTGGTGGCCAGTCGGTTCTTGAGACGCTCGGGTTCGAGGGTGAGCATAACAATCGCCTGTAGACGGTGCCTACGCGGTACCAGTCTCTGTGTAATCCCTATGCCCCCTCGGATAACCCGAAAAAGCACTAGGCCACGAGCCTCAGATAGATCCATGGTTGACACCGTACAACCGCACGGCTTGATAGGTTTCGAAACTGATCGGCGTCGTCGCTACTAAGAAAGATGCCGCTGCTGAGATGGAGCAACACAGGGCACGACACCAGACGAGCGTCTTCTCTGGTGAGAGGGGCTGGATGTCGCGAAATAAAACTGCGCATCCGGCGGAGGGAGAAAAATGTTCTTGACATCCCCTTTTATAGATCAGGCGATAGCGCTCATTCACTCGTTTTGAGTGATAAGGCGATGGTTCGCCACTAATCCTTTTTCAGATAACGGCCCGAATCCCCGACGATTCTCAGGGCGTCAGCGCGGGCGGGTCACACAACTAATTTTCACGCGCCGGGTTCTTATTGGCCTAGGGGTTCTGACTCATGGCTGCTGGGAAAGGATATCGTTTAACCACTGAGGCGCTCTATGAGGCTGACCCCCATTGTTCTAGTAATCTTGATCGCCATTTCCGCAACGAAATTTAGCGAGGCGCAAGAGCAGAACGAGTGGATTCCTCAGAGTATTGGGACCTTACAGCAAAGCGCGTCCTCGAAAACCAAGTTCACCTTTGACCACTCTATGCTGGTATTGGCATCCAAGCTGGAACCGGACGACGAGGACCTCCGCCGCGTGATCGCAGGGGTGAGTGGGATCTCGGTCCACAGGTACCATTTTCCGGGATCTTGGCATTACGATCAGGGGGCTCTGATCTCCGTGATCGAGGAATATCGTTCGGCGGGCTGGAAACAGCTGATTAACAGCCATGAGAAGGGAGGAAGCCCAGGTGCGACCGATCTCTGGGTCCGCATAAAGAACAACGCGATTAGCAACGTCGCGATTCTCCTTGCCAGCTCGAATGAGGTGAACTTCATCGTGGTTTCCGGGTCCATCAGCCCGCTCGACCTCTCCCATCTCGGCGGACATTTTGGTATCCCGAAGATCGAAGGTGGAGTGGTGGTGCCAAATACTGAGCGAGGGCCGTAACTGGAATTAGCGTATAAGATTGATCGCCAGCGCGAATGAGTTGGTCGTTCACGATCAGCTCATCAAAGGAGGTAGAGTGAAAAAAATAATTAACCTCTGGAAAGCTAGTGTGGCCTGGGCAAAGAGCCTTCACCGGGACGCCGCTCTTGATTCCCTGCGCAATGTGTTGGCAGTAGTCGGAGGCGCAACGATTTTAGCTGATTTCGACACGATAAAGGTTTGGCTTATTCTGCCGATGCTTGCCTTTGCTTTTCTCATTTGGTTTCTCGATTACGAGCGCCATTTTCACGGACAGACCGTAGAGGAAGCAAACGCCCCGCGATGATCCTTTCTTGGACATCCGTTTTTTGTCAATGTGGGCAGAGATGGTGCCCGAACAACTCTGCACCCTTAGGAGGACCATATGCTCGTGCGTTCATTGTTCCCATCGTAACGGCGCGTTCTTTGCGACGTTAAGGTCGGGGCACCCCAACGAGGCAAGTCAATAAAGGAAAAGGCCGTTCAGATTTCTCTGAACGACCTTCATTTATGCCGCAACTACCGACTCTCCCACACCCTACCGAACTACTTCACGCGAACTGCCATTCCTGTGGAGGAATTTTCGTTGTTGATCGCAGACAGGCCTTGCAGGGCGACCACCTGTCCGACCGCGAGCGGCGCTGGCTGCACTAGGATGGAAAAGCTCGCACCGGTGCTGAACTGCACCACACCGCTGCCATTGCTTTGCGTGGTGTAGGTGCCCGTCATGGTGCCAGTCTTGGTCGGTGGCACGCCCGACGCCGCCGACGCGTACACTTGGTCCCAGTCGCAATTCGGCGGTTTCAAGGTAGCGGTGCATTCGCTCGAACTCGGCGCAACGTTGGTGTTATTTTTCACGGCCTGGAACGTGAGCACTTTGCCACCTACCGTGTAGTCAACCAATCCGCCCACCACGTAGGCTGTCGTGCTGCTCTATGTGTTGCCGGAGGGTACCTTATAGGGGCAGACACTGACCGGGTTGCCGTTCTTGGCGCACTGATATTCCTGCGGGTCGTGGGTGGTTGTGAAACTCCCCGTGGTGATGTTTCCCTTTCCGTCTGCCACCAGCGTGCCAGTGCTTATATTCGTTGCGGTCGGATTGAAGTAGCAGGTATAGCCGAAGGGAAGCTTGTAAGTCGCGCTCGGGCAGAATCCCACCTGCTGGTTGAACATGTTGTACTGAACTGTGTAGCCGGACGGCCCGCCGATTTGAAAAGTGTAGGTGCCGGAGAGCGAGGCATTCGTGACCTGCGCATGCAGGCCCGAGGCCGCGGCAAAGCTGAAGAAAAGGATCGCGGCTGCCAGTTGGCGCGAACCGCATATCCGAGTACGTGCTGGAGTCATCGTTCTCCTCCCAGAGAAGCTACGGAGTATATCCGGGAAAACAAACGCGCGCAATGGGCTGCTGGTGGCGGCTTTTGGGGATGTGATCGCAGGACGCTGTAACGGGCGCTGGCAAGTCGTCGCAAACAACTGGGTCCGTTCGGACGCTAGCTTTCGTTAACAGACATCTGAGTAACTTTGTCAATAGTTTTTTATGTCGCCGAATTAAGTTCT
>OBLW0100003417.1_pt1 | contig 12380 bp, 10 predicted proteins | sample 1520161 | NCBI WGS metagenome assembly OBLW01 (sample SAMEA3539309, study PRJEB22396) | soil metagenome | biome: tundra; feature: field; material: soil | place: USA | collected 2010-05 | depth 0.15 m
GGATCTTACGGCTACCTCACCGGCTACCTCAGCGAAGACGACAGCGACACGATCAAGCTGTGCCGGATCGAATACCTCGGCCTCGACGACGACTGGGCGTTCGCGATCTGGCAGGCATCCACGGACAGCTACACCGACGCGGTCCTGCTCGACGGGCAGCCCGCCGGCCACCCCAGCCAGGCCCTCGATACCGCCTGCACCCTCTACCTCGCCAGCACCAGCGAGCCCCTCAAGGACTAACGCGGAGCTGCACTAGTGTCCTGCGCCGGAAATTTGCGTTCTAAGTTGGTACGCTGTTTGTATGTCGCGTCCCGCTGCCCCGTTAGTGCTGACCGATGATGACCGTACCGGGCTTGCCCGCTTGTCGCAGGGCGGGTCAGCGCGGCTGGCGGAACGGGCGCGGATCGTGCTGGCGTGCGCGGAGGCGGGGTCCGGGAATGCGGGAGTGGCCGCGGGGCTGGGGCTGACCACGGACACGGTGCGCAAGTGGCGCACGCGGTTCGCGGATGCCGGGCTGGACGGGCTCGCGGATCATGACCGCCCGGGGCGGCCGAAGGCCGGGCTGGCGCTGACCGGCGGGGAACGCGATCAGCTCATCCGGTGGGCGCGGCGGGCTAAGACCTCGCAGGCGCTGGCGCTGCGGTCGAAGATCGTGCTGGCCTGTGCGCAGGGGGCGTCGAACAAGCAGGCCGCCGCCGGGCTGCGGGTGACACCTGGCACGGTGGCCCGGTGGCGCCGCCGGTTCATCGCGCAGCGCCTGGAAGGGCTGGTGGATGAGCCGCGGCCTGGCCGGCCGCCGTCGATCCTGCTGGACAAGGTTGAAGACGTCGTGACTGCGACGCTGGAGGAGACCCCGAAGGACGCGACGCACTGGTCGCGGGCCTCGATGGCCCGGCGCAGCGGACTGTCACGCTCGACGGTCGGGCGGATCTGGCGGAAGTTCGATCTCAAGCCCCACCTGGCTGACGGGTTCAAGTTGTCCACGGACCCGCTGTTCGTCGAGAAAGTCGTCGATGTCGTCGGGCTCTACCACAGCCCGCCGGAAAAGGCGGTCGTGCTGTGCGTGGATGAGAAGTCGGGGATGCAGGCCCTGGACCGGTCCCAGCCGGTATTACCAATGATGCCCGGCATGCCCGAACGCCGCTCCCATGACTATGCCCGCCACGGCGTGACCAGCCTGTTCGCCGCGTCCAGCATCGCCGACGGCACCGTGATCTCCGAACTCCACCGCCAGCACAGGGCAGTGGAGTTCAAGAAATTCCTCATCGCGATCGACAAGGCCGTGCCGGCCAGCCTGGACGTCCACCTGATCTGCGACAACCTCGCCACGCACAAGACCCCGGCGATACGGGACTGGCTCGCCCGCCACCCCCGGTTCCGCGTGCACTTCACGCCCACCGGGTCCTCGTGGATCAACCAGGTGGAGCGGTGGTTCGGGTTCCTGACCGATCAGATGATCCGCCGCGGGGTCCACAAGAGCGTCCAGGCCCTGGAAAAAGACGTCCGCGCCTGGATCAAGACCTGGAACGAGAACCCCAGGCCGTTCGCGTGGACAAAGACAGCGGAGGAGATCCTGAATTCCCTAGCAGAATATATCGCTAAGATTTCCGGCGCAGGACACTAGCTTGTTACGGCGTCTCCTGTTGGTGATCCTTCGGCGACGAAGACGGGAATCCGCTCGATCGGCGCTTCGGCCGTCACCGTGATACCACCAGCGCGGGTCCGGCCGGTGGCCGTGTCAGTCCAGTTCTGCCCGGCGGGCAGGTAGACCTCGCGGGCGCTTTGTCCCGGTGCGTAGATGGGGGCGACGAGGATGTCGGGGCCGAGGAGCAGCTGGTCGTCCACCTCCCAGCTCGCTGGGTCGTCGGGGTAGTCGATGAACAGTGGACGCATAGGCGGCAGCCCGGTTCTTGCTGCGAGGCGCATCTGGTCGTGGATGTAGGGCCGAAGCCGTTCGCGCATCCTCAGGACTCCGGAGATGATGCCGTAGGCCTGCTCACCGTAGGACCAGACCTCGTTGGGGCCGCCGGTTTGCGCGTAGCCGGTCGGCGTGCGTGGTTCGCGGTCACCGTGGAGCCGGAACAATGGGCAGAACACGCCGTACTGGAACCAGCGGATGATCAATTCCTGGTATCGGGGATCGTCTGGGTCCCCGCCGTGGAAGCCGCCGATGTCGGTGGTCCACCACGGGATGCCCGAGAGCGCGACGTTGAGGCCGGCGCGGATCTGGCGCGCGAGTGACTCCCAGGTGGCGGGAATGTCGCCGGACCATAGGGCGGCGCCGTATTTCTGCGCGCCTGCCCAGGCTGAGCGGCACAGCAGGACGGTGGGCGGCTGGCCGGCGCGTGCCATGCCCTCGGCGAAGAGGCGGGCGTTGTCTCGTGGGTAGATGTTGGCCACCTCGGCGCCGGGGCCGGCGTAGAAGCTGATGTTGCCGGGATGGGCAGGGTTGAGTTCGGGTTCACACGCGTCGAGCCAGAATGCCCGGATGCCATGGCCGAGATAATTTTTCTCAACGAGGTCCCACACATACTGCCGCGTCTGCGGGTTGGTGGGGTCGTAGAACGCAACTCCCATGGGGGCGGTCATGCCCTTGTCCTGGATGGTCTGCTGCAGCTCTACGCCTTGGTCGGCGCCCACGAGCAGGCCGCGGTCGCGGTAATCGGCATAATGCTCCGACAGTGGCGAGACGGTGGGCCAGATCGACACCATGAGCTCGACGCCGAGCTCCTTGAGTTCGTCGACCATCGCTTGCGGGTCGGGCCACTCGTCCCGGTCGAAACGGTAGTCGCCCATCGCCGACCAGTGAAAATAGTCGGCCACGATCACTGACATGGGCAATCCGCGGCGCTTGTGCTCGCGGGCGACGGCCAGCAGTTCTTCCTGGTTGCGGTATCGCAGCTTGGACTGCCAGAACCCGCTGGCCCATTCGGGGAGGTCCGGTGCGTGCCCGGTGGCGTCGGCGTATCGGGCGAGGATGCGGGCCGGTGTCGGAGCCGTGGTGATCCAGTAGTCGATTTCGCGGGCTTGCGTAGCCTGCCATCGGGTGGCGTTGTCGGCGAACTCCACCCGTCCGACGGCGGGCGTGTTCCATAGCAGGCCGTAGCCGCGGCTGGACAGGACGAACGGGATGTTGACTTCCCCGTTGCGCTGGATGAGGTCTAGCGATAGGCCTTTGAGGTTGAGCTGGCCGTGTGTCCGCTGGCCCATGCCGTACAGCTGCTCATCGTCGTAGGCGGCGAAGTTCTGCTGGATGTCGTAGGCGCCCGACCGGTTGCCGCAGAATACCCGCGCCCCTGGCAGCCAGAAGTGCGCCCGGCGTTCGGCCAGGAGTTCCTCCCCGGTGCTGGTGCGGGAGAAGGTCAGCAAGGGTTCCGGGTAAGCGTGGTCAAGGTTGACGCCGACGGTGACCGTGAGCTCGCCATGCACGAGCGACGCGTGCGAGTCGTTCACCTTGATGACGGGCTGAACGCCGGCCGGCGGCTCGGGCGGCAAGGCCCCGGCATTCTCGGCCGGATGCCGGAACTGGGCGGCGCGGACGCGGGCGCTGTCGGGTCCCCACGCCTCTATGCGCAGGACCTCATGCCGGTGACGCACGTCCAGGGCGGAGTCAAGGGCGTGAAAGCTGACCACGAGCAGCGTTCTCCTGTCGGTGCCGGAAGAATTCCTGGATGAGCGGCTGTGCCGTGTGGATACGGGATCCGGAAGCTGTTAGTCCTTGATGGCGCCGGCCGTCACCCCCGCCGCGACATGGCGCTGCGCGATGACCAGGAGCACGGCGGCCGGGATCGACGCCACCACCGCTGTCGCCATGATCGCGTTCCATTGCTGGTCGTTGTTGCCGATGTAGTGGTAGATGCCCAGGGTGATGGGCTGGTGGCCGCCGCTGGCGTCGAGGGTCGTGGCGAAGATGAAATCCGACCAGGCCCACAGGAACGCGAACAGGGACACAGTGACGATCGCGTTGCGGCTGAGCGGGATGACGATCGACCAGAAAGTGCGGACCACACCGGCGCCGTCGATCTTCGAGGCCTGCATCAGTTCTTCGGGGATCCCTGACATGAACGCCATGAAGATCAGGACCGCGAACGGGACCGCGATCGTGGAATCGGCCACGACCAGGCCGGTGAGCGTGTTGAGAACGCCCAGGCGCAGGAAGATGACGTAGAAACCCATCGCCATGATGATCGCCGGGATCATCTGGGCGATCACCAGCGTGAACCGCAGCATCCCGCCGCCGCGGGGGCGCAGCTTGGCCAGCGAGTACCCGGCCGGGGCCGCGACGGCCAGGGTCAGCGCAATCGTGCCCAGCCCAACGGCCAGGCTGGTGCCCAGGTAGGGCAGTTGCTGGTGGAGCACGGTGACGTACCCGGCCAGCGTCCCGTGCAGCGGGAACAGGTTCGGCGGTGTCTTGCGCATGTCCTGGGTGCGGGTGAACGACACGTTGATCATCCAGTAGACCGGGAACAGCATGATCGCGGTCAGCGCGACGCCGACAGCCGTCTGCCACCATGTCCTGCGCCGGGTCATCGCGGCTCGCTCCGTCGCTGGACGCGGAGATAGAACAGCCCGGCGGCCAGGGCCATCACGATCAGCAGGTTCCCGACCGCGGCGGCGGGCCCGAACTCGGGCAGCAGGTTGCCGAAGCCCAGCTGGTAGGACCAGGTGGCAAAGGTCGTGGAGGCATCCACCGGGCCGCCCCTGGTCATGATCCAGATGATGTCGAACACTTTCAGCGTGTAGATCAGGCCGAGCAGCAAGGCGATCGCCGAGACTGGCCGCAGCAGCGGGAAGGTAACCCGCCAGAACGTCTGCCAGCGGCCCGCGCCGTCGATAGCGGCGGCCTCGTGAATGTCGCCGGGGATCGCCTGCAGGCCGCTGTAGAGGATGACGAGGTTGAACGGTATGCCGATCCAGATGTTGGCAATGGTTACCGAGGCCAGCGCCCAGTGCGGCGAGGTGAGCCAGTTCACCGGGCCGATGCCGGCGAAGTGCAAGGCGTAGTTGATGATCCCCGACTCGCTGTCGAGCATCCACGACCACGTGGACGCCGACACGATCAGCGGCAGCAGCCACGGCACGAGGAAGAGCGCACGCAGGACGGCCGACAGCCGGAAGTGCCGGGAGAAGAAAACGGCGAGCGCCATGCCGAGTGCGAACTGGAAGACCAGCGACACCATGGTAAAGATGACCGTGTGCTCCAGGGCGGGCCAGAACGTCGGATCGCGGAAGTCGGCCAGGTAGTTGGCGAATCCGGTGAACGGCGCGCCGCCCTGCACGAATGACCGGACCGTGTAGTTCTTAAGGCTCAGGTCAATGTTGTTGTAGAGCGGGTACGCGTAGAACAGCAGCAGGTATGCGGTCACCGGCGCCAGGAATGCCCACGCGGCCCACTGGTCCTTGCGCCGCCGGAGCACCCGGGTGCGGAAGGACCAGAGGGCTGGCGGGGCGGTCTCGGCCGCCCCGCCAGCGCCGGGCGCGGCGCGCCGCACCTGCGGCGTTCCTGGCGTCCGGGCTGTTTCTCGGTTGATGGCAGGCCCGCTACTTGCTGGCCGCGGCCTGCGCGGCGGTCAGGGCGGCCTGCGGGGACTTAGATCCCGTCAGCGCGGACTGGACCGCCGTCCACATCTGCTGGGAGATAACCGGGTACTTGGTGCCCAGGTTGTCCGCGGTGCGTCCCTTGGCCGCTTGGACCGCGGCTACCCACACCTTCAGGGCCGGGTTCTTCGCCGCCTGCTCCTGCTGGACCGCGGCCGTGGGGGCGATGTAGGTCAGCGTCGAGTCCGTCGTGTAGGAGTTGCCCGCGTTGGTCAGGCACTTCACGATCTTCTCCGACGTGGCATACGTCGCGGTGTCCTTCTGCACCGGGACAGTCACGAACTCCCCTCCCAGCGGTGCGGGGGCTGCGCCGCCCGTCGGGCCCGGTATCGGGATGATGCCGTAGGGGAACCCTGCCTTCGCGGCATTGCCCAGCTGCCAGGTCCCGTTCTCGGAGAAGCCGTACTTGCCGGTCGCGAATTCCTGCCAGCTCGTGGTCTGCGTGTCGTTGATCACCGAGTTCGGCGCGTAGCCTTTCTTCAGCCAAGACGTCCACAGCGCCAGCGCGGACACTCCCTGCGCCGAGTCGAGCTTGGTCAACTGCGCATTCGCGCCCCAGAACCAGGGCAGGAACTGGAAACTGCCTTCCTCGGTCCCGATCGCGGAAAACGTAATACCGGTATCACCGGCGGCTTTCACTTTGGCCAGGGCAGCGGTCAGCGACGCCCAGTCCTTCACCGACGAGATGCCGACACCAGCTTTCTGCAAGACCGTCTTGTTGTAATACAGGGCGAGGGTGTTCGAGCCGATGGGAATGCCGTAGGTCTTGCCGTCAAGCTGACCCGCGGCCAGCAGGTTCGGCAAGATGGCCGACGTGTTGATGCCCGTCTGGGCTGTGGTCGTGAGCACGCCCGCACTGGCGAGCGTCGAGACCACCGGGTTGTCCACGATCAGTACGTTAGGCGAGTTACCCTGCTGCGCCGCCAGCAGGACCTTGCTGGTCAGCGCCGTTGTGTCAAAGCCGGTTCGCTGGACCTTCACTCCCGCGCTCGTGCCGCACTTGGCCAGCAGGTTCACCCAGGCCGACCCAGCAGTGAATTGCGGATACGGATCCCAGACTGTGTATGTGGTGGGCTTACCTGCCGCAGTGTTCTTGCCCGACGAGCAGGCGGCCATGCCTCCGGCCACCGCAAGCGCGAGAACGGCACTGCCGATGCTCCGAAGTCTCCTGATTTTCGTGGTCACGGTCTTCCTTTCAGGGCCGGTGCGCTCTTCATTTCTGGGCGGCGCTCCCTGAGGCCGCTGGTTTTGCGCGCAGCATCCGATAACCGGCGCTGGCAGCCGCCGTACGCGCTGCCTCAGCCGAACAGAGCATGTATCACCCCTACGTCTGCACCCGCGTAGCATTCATCTGCTTCGAACCGGTTCGCGGAACCGGTTCGAAGCTACGCTGGCCGCCTTGTCACGTCAATGGGTCGTGACGCGGACGTTACATTTTCGTGTCTTAACGGCCGCCCGCGAAGCTGCGGCCGCCGGCCAGGTCCCAGCGGCCCAGCCCTCCGTCTGCCGAGGCCGGGCGGTGCAGGCCAGGCACGTCCGGCGCCGGCTGGCCTCCCCCGACCGGTGGCGGCCGTATGATCGTTGAGCGAATCGGTTCGCGAACCGTTCGACGGCACGGTGGCTAGCGAGTCTGGAGGCGAGAGAGGTGAACATCGGGGAGGTTGCCCGCCTGGCCGGGGTGTCCCGGAGCACCGTCTCCTACGTCCTCAGCGGCAAGCGGCAAGTGACCGAGGCGACCCGCCTGCGGGTGATGCGGGTGATCGACGAGGTGGGTTACCGCCCGAACGCGGTCGCGCGGGCGCTGGCCCATGGCGCGACACGCACCCTCGGCCTGGTTATCCCGCCACTACAGCACCGGCTCAATTCCGAGCAGCTCCAGTTCGTCGGGGCCGTCGCGGATGCCGCCGCCGATCATGACTACGACATCCTGCTGTCCCCGAGCGGCGGTGACCGGGAACGGGCCTTTGACAAGCTGGTCGGTGAACAGCGAGTCGACGGCATCCTGCTGATGGAGACGCGCCAGGACGATGACCGCGCCCGCAAGCTCGTGGCGAGCCGGTTCCCGTTCGTGACCATCGGGCGAACCGGATCCGACGACCACGCCTGGGTTGACCTTGACTATTCCGGGCTGGTCACCGAGGGCATGCGGCGGCTCCATACGCTGGGCCACCGGCATGTGGCACTCGTCAACCGGCCGCGGGAATTGCTCGACCGCGGATACGGCCCCGCAGTCCGGGCCCGGGACGCATTCGAGAAGGCCAGGGCTGAACTCCGGATGGCCGGCCCAGCTTCGTGCTGCGATGACGCCCCGGCCGCCGCGCACCGGTGCGTCGATCAGATCTACGCAGACGACCCGCAGCTCACCGCTATCCTCACCATCAACGAGCAGGCCCTGAGTGGGGTTCTCTTCGCGCTGCGCGAACGCGGCTGGCTCGTGCCCGGCGACGTCTCAGTGCTCGCCGTGGCATCGGCCCGCGTCGCGACGAGTGTCTACCCGCAGGTCAGCGCCGCTGACGTCCCGGCCGAGCAAATGGGCAGGCAGGCAGTAGAGACACTGCTGCGGCTGATCGCCGACCCCACAGGCCCGCTGGCACACGTCCTGCTGTCGCCACCCTTCGAGGATCGCGGCAGTGTCGCAGTCCCCCCGCAGCGCCATGTGCCGGGCGGCCGGGACAGCACCTGAACGCCGTAGACCTGCGCGGTCACCGCCGTCAGACCTCCGCACGGAACAGCAAGGACCCAATCCGGCGGCGGCTGAGAAAGGCGAGCCGACCTGGTCATCTGGCCAGTCCCGTTTGGGGTGACCACCGTCTGCCCGGGCTGGCGGACCGGGATCGGGACGATGCCGTACTGCTGGTTGTACTTCCACCCGGCCGCGTTCAGCTCCGGGAAGATCCACGGACCGTCGATGATCATGGCCGCCTTGGAGTGCAGGAACTGCTGGGTCAGGGCGGGCGCGGTGAGCCACCGGCCGCCGGCCAGCGGCGCGCCGGTCCAGGCGTCCCGCCAGTCCGCGCCGGTCGGCAGGTACACGCTCCGCTCGCGGGCCCTCTCGGTGGCCACCCGCGCCACCAGCAGGTCCTCGCCCAGCAGGAACTGGTCGGCGATGTCCCAGCAGGGCATGGTGGCCGAGCTGGACCGGCTGGGCATCAAGCTCATGGTGTCGATCTGGCCGACCGTCAACCCGGCGAGCGAGAACTACGCCGAGATGACCGACCAAGGCCTGCTGGTCGCGAGCGAGCGAGGCATCGGAGTGCACCTGCCCTTCTGGGATAAGGGCTCGGCCGACCCGGTCCTGGTCAGTTACTACGATGCCACCAACCCCGGGCCCGGGAGTACATCTGGTCCAAGGCCAGGGAGGGTTACTTCAAGCATGGCATCAGGGCCTGGTGGCTGGACGAGTGCGAGCCCGAGCTGCGGCCCGAGCATCCCGACAACCTGCGCTATCACCTGGGTCCCGGCCTGGAGGTCGGCAACATCTACCCGCTGCTGCACGCGAAGGCCTTCCATGACGGCATGGCCGGCGAAGGTGAGGACGAGGCGGTGTTGCTCTGCCGGGCCGCCTGGTCCGGCAGCCAGCGGTACGGCGCGGCCGTCTGGTCCGGCGACATCGACTCGACCTTCGAGGACCTGCGGCGGCAGATCTCGGCCGGCTGAACATCGGCCTGTCCGGCATCGGCTGGTGGACCACCGACATCGGCGGGTTCAAGGGCGGCGACATCGAGTCCCCCTCGTTCCGCGAACTGCTGGTCCGGTGGTTCCAGTTCGGGGTGTTCTGCCCGCTGTGCCGCCTGCACGGGATCCGGCAGCCCGTCATGATGGCCGGGGCCGAGCAGACCGGAGCGCCGAACGAGCTGTGGTCCTTCGGCGCCGAGGCCTACGAGATCCTCCGCCGGTGGCTCGGCCTGCGGGAGCACCTGCGGCCCTACATCATGGGCACGATGCGGGCGGCGCATACCGAGGGCCTTCCGCCGATGCGCCCGCTGTTCCTGAACTTCCCGCACGACGATGTCGGCCGGATCCGGCCATTCGCCCGGGTCGAACCGCCATTCGCCCTGGCGTGTCCAGTGGAAGTAGTCCACCACGATCACCGACAGCGGCAGGCCGCGCCGCTTGTACTCCCGGGCCACGTCCAGCAGCTCCTGCTGGGTCCGGTATCGCAGCTTGCACTGCCAGAAGCCGGAGGCCCATTCGGGCAGCAGCGGCGGCCGCCCCGTCACGTCCGCGTACCGGCGCAGGATCCCCGCGGGCTCCTCGGCAGCGGTGATCCAGTAATCCCACTGCCGGGACGCCTCGGACACCCGCCGGGTGCCATTTGGTGCCCAGCTCTACCCGGCCGATACCCGGATGGTTCCACAAGAACCCGTACCCCAGGCTGGACACCAGGAACGGGATGGAAACCTCGGTGTTGCGCTGGATCAGCTCGATCACCGCGCCCTTCTGATCGAGCCTGCCGTGCTGGTGCTGGCCGAGCCCATAGAACCGCTCGCCGTCCCGCGCATCAAACAGCACTTCGGTGTGATGGAGCCCGGCACCCCGCCCGGTCGGGGCGTACCGTCGCTGCGGCGGACTGGTGAAGTGCGGCGTCACTTCGGCCAGCAGTTCGGCACCGTCGCGGGTGCGCACAAACCGCAACCTGCCGCTGGCGGTGATCCCGGCGGTCAGCCGGCCATTGACGACCTGGGCCAGGTCCGGCGAAATGTCGGTCCGCGCGTCAGCGTCGGCCGACGCCGGGAGCAGCGCCCCCGGCAGGCCGTCGCGGATTTCCCCCTCGATCGTGCCGCGGACCCGGAGGCTATCCGCCCCCCACGGCTCGATCCGCACGGTCTCATAGCGTCCCCGCCACTCGACCGCCGCGCCGTCCTGGCCAAAGACACCCATCCGGAACGACCTCCCAGACCCTCGCTGTGCAGACCACTCCGCCAGGAGATCCGTCCCGGGCGGCTGAGAATCGATTCGCGGAATCGGTTCGAACCGTGCGCCTGATCCTCGATACAGGCCAATGGGCTGTGACCCGAAAAGTTCACTTTCCGCGTCCTAGACCGGATCAGCCATGGCGCGGCGCCCTACCGTCACAGCCTGGGACGATTACAGGCTGCGCGGAATCCCGTATGCTCGTAAATCGGTTCGCATCCGTCCGGCGGAGCGGGGGGCGGAAGGGTGAACATAGGAGAGGTTGCCCGGCGGGCGGGAGTCTCCCGGAGCACCGTCTCCTATGTCCTCAGCGGCAAGCGCCAGGTGACCGAGGCCACCCGGCAGCGGGTGCTGCGCGTTATCGACGAGGTCGGCTACCGCCCCAGCGCAGTGGCCCGGTCCCTGCGCCATGGCGAGACCCGCACGCTCGGCCTGGTCATCCCTCCGTTGCGGCACCGGCTCAGCACCGAGCAGCTTTACTTCGTCGGCGCGGTGGCGGATGCCGCCGCGGATCACGACTACGACATCCTGCTCTCCCCTAGCGGCGGGGACCGGGAAGCCGCGTTCGACAAGCTGGTCGGGGAACGCCGAGTCGACGGCATCTTGCTCATGGAGACCGGCGAGCACGATGACCGCGCCCGCAAGCTCGCCGCGTGCGGGTTCCCGTTCGTGACCATCGGCAGGACCGGGTCCGACGCTCATGCCTGGGTCGATCTCGACTATGCCGGCCTCATCGCCGATGGGGCTCGCCGCCTGCACGCGCTCGGTCACCAGAGGGTGGCCCTCATCAACCGCCCGCGAGAGCTGCTCGACCGCGGGTACGGGCCAGCCATCCGGGCGCACGAGGGCTTCCGGAAGGCGGGCGCGGAACTCGCGATGACCGGCCCGGCCGTGTGCTGCGACGATAACCCGGCCGCCGCGCGTCATTGCGTGGACGAGATTTTCAGGGCTGACCCGGGGAGCACCGCCATCCTCACCATCAACGAAGAGGCCCTCAGCGGCATCCTGTCGGCGCTTCGGGAGCGCGGACTGCGGGTGCCCGACGACGTCTCGGTGCTGGCCGTTGCCTCCTCCGATGTGGCAACGACGGCGCAGCCCCCGGTCAGCTCGTCGGAGGTTCCGGCCGAGCAGATGGGGCGGTACGCGGTGGAGACACTGCTGGGGCTGCTGGCCAACCCGTCGGCACCGCTCGCGCACATCCTGCTTTCGCCGCCGTTCGTGGACCGCGGCAGCACGGCACCCCCCCGGGGCGGGCACGCGCCGGGGGGGTGAGCTCGCCGTTGCGCTACGCCGCGGCTATGGGATGGTCCATTGCTGGTTGGTGCCGCCGGTGCAGGTGTACAGGTCGAGCTGGGTGCCGTTGGCGGTGTTGGAGCCGGGGTCGTCCAGGCATTTGCCTGAGGCGGGGTTGACCAGGGTGCCGTTGGTGGCCTTCCATTGCTGGTTGGCGCCGCTGTTGCAGGTCCACAGCTCGACCAGGGTGCCGTTGCCGTAGTTGGCGCCGGTGATGTCCATGCACTTGCCGTACACCTGCAAGGTGCCGTCGGACTGGACGGTCCATTGCTGGTTGGCGCCGCCGTTGCAGTCCCACATCTGGATCTTGGTGCCGTCCGCGGTGGACTGGGCGTTGTCATCGACGCACTTGGCGGTGTTCAGGCCGGACGTGATCGGCCCGGTGGGGCCGCCGCCCCCGCCGCCGGCCGAGGTGACGGACAGGTTGTCGAACTGGTCGGTCTGGTAGCCGTTGGTGCCGAAGCCGACCATGCCGGTGGAGTAGGTGGAGTCGGTGACGGTGCCCACGGTGGTGCCGTTGATCGCGGCGGTGATCGTGCTGCCGCTGAAGGTCAGCGCCAGGTGCTGCCAGGTGC
>OBLW0100003418.1_pt1 | contig 12380 bp, 12 predicted proteins | sample 1520161 | NCBI WGS metagenome assembly OBLW01 (sample SAMEA3539309, study PRJEB22396) | soil metagenome | biome: tundra; feature: field; material: soil | place: USA | collected 2010-05 | depth 0.15 m
CCGGCGGAAAGCATAAATTCGGCTGGTTCCTCGAACCGGGCTACGATTACAATTTCGCGCGAGGGCATGAACGATCCTTCGGCATAAGCGGCGGTCTGCTAATCGCAATCCCGTGACGCTGCTTGAACTCCAAGAACGGAACCTCGCCGCTTGGGCCGGCAGGGAAAAGCTACCGATATCAGGTCATATCGTTCCGCGTGCAACTTCGAACCGAGCCGAATCGTTAGTTCGAGAATGATTTATAATTGCTTCTTCGCGCGGGCAGGTCCTCAATGGCCGACACACTGAAACCAATCCGAATAGAAAGTTGGAACGAGTTGGCAACTAGCTTTCTAACATTGAGCCCAGTTGATCTGGCTTGCCGCGGGCAAGCGCTGTACTATGATCGCATGTTGCCCCGAGTTGACCGGTGCTTGAACGTCCCGAGCTTAAGTGGTCGCCTTCGACTTGAGCGCGCGATTTGTCAGCGCTTCCGAGAGCACGCTCCAATCTACCTCTCCGACGTTGAGCGATTATACCTGCAAACGCGGTGGCTACAACTTATTGTCATGCAGCACTACGGCGCTCCGACGAGACTTCTCGATTGGACGAAATCTCCTTGGGTTGCGGCTTTCTTTGCAGTATCGGGCGGCTGGGAGCAGGATGGATACGTGTACATCTTCCGTCGCGACCGTCTGGAGCACGACGTTCCGCTGCTGGACGAGGAAGCCAATATGGCTGATCTCGTCTGGGGGCCGCACCATACCGACAGGACGTTTTCCGACACAAAATGGGATCACGCGAAGGCGAATGACAAACTACTCGACGAAAGAATCGTTGAAGGTTTCTCTGAGTGGGTTACTACCTATTACTGTCGCGAAGCCCATTTTCCACGTTTGATCGCCCAGCAGGGTCTGTTCACATTCGCGAGCAAGCCCAACGTGGACCACTGGAAGGCAATTTCTCGACTCGGGAAAGAGTACTGCTGGATCTTCGAGATTGCCGGCAGCGCTAAACCCGGGATTCTTCGGGGGCTGAATGTGATTGGCCTCAACGGGGCAACATTGTTCCCGGGCGCAGATGGGATCGGTAGGAGCATGGAGGGATTTGCCCGCGCTTGGCATTTGATCCCCAGGCCGTCCCAATTCTAGCCCGACAATTGGTGACGTGTTCCGGGAGCGGTCGCTCAGCAGGTCGCGATGACTGTCGGGGTCCGGGCCGCAACGTTGCGTCGCTGTGCCGTGCCGGCGGTAACCGACCGAACCTTAACCCCCGGTTTGAAGGATTGGGCCGCCCACTTCCCGCATCGCCGTTTCCAAAGAACGTCGCACTGCCATCGGCGGTGACGAACTCGGGTTGCCCATCGATGCCTACGTCGGAGGCCGGTCTTTTTCGCCAGATGAGCCCGAAATCCGCGGTCAGGCTGCCAGAGCGACTCATGCCTTTGCGCTTTTCTGCGCTCATCGCTCCGTGTTGTGCGTATTCCTCACGCATTGCACTCCGCGTTCTTCTCGGTCGCTCGTACTATTCGTGTGCCGGTTTCTTGCAGAGGACCAGTATTTCCTTGGCGTGGGCGTCGGTAGGGTCGAGTGGTTCGTCCCAGTGGCCTGCCCGCACGTAGCGTGACCAGATGACGCTCAGCCCTGCCCGTTCGCACATGCGGGCGATTTCGTCCGCGCGGTAACGTCTGTCCCTGATGATGAGTTCCTCAGGAAGGAGGGCGCCCTCGCTGAATTGTTCCTTGCGGTATACGATCCTGGTATCCGTATCAATGAGGTAGTACTTGGGATTGAAGACCTCACCGGTGTGTTCCATGGCTTGGCTTGGTTCGAGGTCACGGAGTCGTTCTGGCTGTTGGCTGAGCCTGAATTTGTGTTGGGCCTGCGCAGCCGTGAGGTCGTAGTTCATCACGCTCAGAAGCGCGGTGCCGCCGTGTCTGAGGTGGTCAGCGATGGTGTTGAGGATCTGTTGGTTCTCTCGGTCATCTGTGTAGGTGCCGATGACGTCGTATAGGCAGAGCGCGGCGTCGAAGCGCTCGTCGAGGCGGAGTGTTCTGGCGTCGGCCGTTCGGAATGTGGTGCGGCTGCTAACAGCCGCGGCAGCGGAACCGCCTCGTGCGGCCGCGATGAGACTGTCGAGATAGTCGATGCCAGTGGCGTGGACGCCCTGCGTGGCGAGTTCGATAGTATGTCGTCCGTTCCCGCAACCGATGTCAAGAATCCGTGCTCCGGCTCCGACGTTGAGGTACGCCATGGCCCACGTGGTTTCGGCTCTGGTGTGCCGCGCCCACGCTTGCCCTTGCAGTTGCATGCGGGAATACGCTTGTCTAGTGATTTGGTCGCTGGTGCGCAGCATGTTTTCAATTTCCTGTGTAGTCAGGTTGATAGGCGCTTGGTCGTGGAAGGTGAACGCGAACCATTCCCATCCTTCCTCGAGTGGGCCCAGAAGCCATGGCTTCTCTCCGTCGGTCGCGTTGGCGAGCATGGCTGGGAGTTGCTCATGATTCAGCCAAAAGTCGGTCTTGATGCGGGCGGTGGTCTTCGTGCTTTCGAGGCCGGTTGCCGTGGTCACGTAGGGGACGTGCTTAATGGCGTGGTTCAGAAGCCGCCGATGGTTGACGTGAATGCGCTCTGGATCGCATCGTCGTCCGGTTGCCTTTTCGAGAGCCCGTATAGCGTACGGATTCGCCGTGATCAGCCCCCACGCGAAGTGGCTGGAGAAACCCCAGATGCTAAAGAGGAGCCGTTTGCCGACGGTTTGTCGTCGATGGTCTTCGTGGACGACGAACTGTGTGATCCAGGAGATGATCCCGGCGTCTGTTTTTTCTTGAACTGCAATTGCGTATCCGACGATCTTCTTATTAATGGTGGCGAGTGCGATCCTCGCGTTGGGCGTCAGCCAATCCCGGAGGAGATTGGGTGAGAGTCGTATGGCTTGGCCGGGCCGTTGCGGTTCTTGCTCCAGGTTCCGTAGTGGGTAGAGTAGAGCGCTGCCATTTCCTCGACGGTGTTTGGCTCTGCGAGTGCCGCATGTAACCAGGAGAACTCGTACATGGGCTGGGCAATCGTGTCGTCCGGCATATGCTGGCGCCTGAAGCTTCCACTACTGGACCGCGCGGTTGCCATTGTATCCGATTGCTTGGAGCAGGAGGCGCAACACCCTACCAGCGACACCCTACCAGGAGTCGACCCGTCTGGCTGCTGAGAACCGCCCGAGCCGTCGAGGTGGACCCGCGCGGGCCCCAGGTCCGGTTGTGGGAGATCACTCCGCCGGTTCCAATCACAGCAATCGGCGTCGCTGCCGCCTGATAATCTAATCGGACAAGACCATGACCGAACTTCAACGCTCCCACGCTGAACTCCGCGCCGCTGTAATGCTGGCCGGCATGGAGATCCGGAAGCTGAACTTTGGGAGAGCCGACAGCCCCGTGCTTGCGCTGCTTCGCCGCGTTCTGCGGGACGCCCGGGCCCTCGCACGAAAAGAGGGAATCACCGAGCGGGTCCGGCTGGAGGCGTCAAAGCCCGATTAGGGCGGCAGGATAGCCGATAAGGCGCGTTACGTGTTGGGCGTGATTCCCTCAAGCAAGTTCGCTTCGAAATAGGTAGATTCACACTTGCAGCTTGTGATCCGGACGTTTCGTTAGCCGTCCGGCTAACTACACTTGCAATGGTGATATGGTGAGAATCCAGGCCGGATGGGCCCGCGAGCAACTGGAGGAGGCACATGAACTATTGGTTAACTAGCCACTGGCCTCGACCGAAGGGCACACCGGCAAGCGAGCCCTATGGCGACGTCTGGGTCAAGGACGGTCAATGGAAAGCAATTGAACAACTTGCACCTGGCGATCTGGTTTTCATATACGAAGCGGAATCTGGACCGCTGCCTGTTCGCCGGAACGAAGATGGGAGTACGTCTGTGATGCAGAAAGCTCGCGGGCGCGCAGGGATCGTAGCACTCGTTCGGGTGATTGAACGTGCAACTCAGCCACCCGATTCCCGCGAAGAACAGTATGACAACGGCGAAGTAATGTGGTGGCGGTATTGTGCGCCTACGGAGCCGGTCAATTCGGGCGGCTTCATACCTCGAACCACACTCCTCCCGTTGCTAGGCCGTGAAGTCGCGTTGGAGCGGCAATCCAGCGTAGTGGGAAAAACCGGCACCGACTATGTATACAGTGCGACTTGAAGTCGGTGACACGACGCTATCGTAGCACTCTCAGGCCACCTCAAGATGCAGCGCTAGCGGAGGGTCGCCTGCGGTACCAGCCCGCGGCCGAAGACCAGCCAGACCGAGGCCTTTAGGTTTGGCTGCCACCTCTTCCGTACTGGATAGTGCCATTGACCTTACACGCCCACCCGTAATCGAGAGCTTTCGTGAGCGGTACGTTTTTCTTTGTCCGCCCCTCGCCGTCAAACACGCAGAGCTCGAGATCGTACTTTGTGATCGGCTGGGCAAACGGGTGGAACTGCTTCAATTCCTCCGAGTTGTGGCCTGGGGGAAACGCCACCCTGATTTCTTTGTGGTATCGCTTGGCTTTCTCAAGCGCGGGGATGAAATCGGCATCAGCGGAGATCAACAATACAGTATCGAAATCTTCCGCTGCCGAACTAACATCCTCCGCGATCTTGAGTGCCAGCCTCACATCGGTTGTCTTCTCTTTTCGCTCCCGCCCGAAAAAACCCGGCTCCGCAATTCGGACGCCAACCGATTCAAGCGCATCCCACCAGAACCGCTGCCGCTCCAGCTTCTGAGTGTGATAGTCGGTGGCCGTGAAGTAATAAACTCTCGTAACCGTGGAGCGGTTAAAGAGCAGGTGTTGGCACAGGCGCCCAAGATCAACAAACCCCAGCGCATGAAGCTCGGGCCTGTTGATCCCGTGATAAAAGTTCCAACCGTCAACGTAAGCATAAGCTTTAGACAACCCACACCTCCAGTAGACTGCTCCCCGCGGAATCAGCTGGCGCCCGGTCACCGCACCGCCCGGAGCAACACCTCGTTCCTGTGAAACTCCAAGAACCGCCTCTGCCCTTCGGTGAAGCCACCGACGTTGACAATCCCCTTCGTATCGATCCCCATGCGCTCCAGCGAAGGCTGGTGGGCAACGGGAGAAATGATGAGGTTACCGCGATCTTCGAACCCGATGAAACCCCGGTCGAACAGATGATCGATGCTCGGCGTGAGGAGCAGTCCATTCTCGCCGTTCACCCGCTCCTCGTTCGTCGAGTCGCGCCAAGGCTTGCAGTGGCTCGCGATCAGGTGCACGGGGTTTGTGACGCCCGTGATACGGCAACGCTGTTCGATCTCCATGACGCGCTGCTTGAAGAGACCCTGGCCGCATCGCGCCCGGATGATTGCTTCTCGCTCGGTCGCCGGAATTGCAGTGTCGCACTCGATCCTATTCTCGATTCGGTGCTCCCACCAGTCCAGGTCATCGTTTGTCATCATCGCCGCACCGACGCGCACGCCGCCGATCAGGGAGCGGGCTTCGGCCCCGATAATGCCGGCAAGGGCCTCCGCGAACGGCGGTGGAAGTTGGGTCAGATAGACGGACTGAAGACCATTGCCGTTCGGCTGCAACGGGGCGTAGCGGGGCGGCAAGAGTGCCCGCAGCACCTCCATGTGATCCTTGGGCCGCACGCGGTGGGCCAGCGGGCTGAAGCGCACGCGGACCTTCCAGCCGACTCCGTCCCAGTACTCGCCGGTGGTGCCGAACTCGGCTGGCTTTGGGCTTTCCCAGCAGTACGATTGGGCGATTCCGATGGCGGCAATGAACGTATCGACGAACGCGAATACCAGGTCGCCAGGTGAGACTTCGCGCATCGCTTCATAAAACGGGTTCTTGGCCCCGTTCGTATTACGCTTTGGCGACCAGATGTAGCCACCGGCCTGCTCCTGCCGGTGGGTCTGGTTCTGGTTCACCCACCAATACCGCATGGCTCAAGAGCAATCCTAGCACGCCGTATGCTACTCGACCTCCCGGCACGAGCAATCTCTCCGCTCCTGTGACATGCTGGGTCTAGGACTATCCATGAGCCCAAACCTAAGTAAAGACTGCGATTGTATTCTCTGTAGCCAGCCTGCGCAGTTCGTGCCGGGTACCGACCCGATACCATTCGACTGCCCGCGATGCGGACGATTCAAGATCACGTTTGACTGCATGGCCAATCTGGGATCTTGTGAAAAGCAGTGGCCTGCTCTGTCCGCTGCGACCAGAGAGTCATCGGAGCGTGGAAAGTGGCTGACGATAAGTCTTGGCAACTACGAGGCGCTTGCGGATGAGCACCGCTGGACGAGCGTGCAGCAGAAGTCCCTCAAGATTCTTGAATGGATTCGAACGAGATCGTCGTCCTTTAAACACGAAGTTCCGCTGGACCCCGCCACCGACTACCCTCTTTTTGACGCGTTCTCGCAGGGGGAGTGCGAGGCACTGATGCAGCACCTCTCCGAAAACAGCTTCATTTCCCATGCAGATGACATCGCGTCCATGGGTTGGTATCTCACTATGGAAGGCTGGGAGGCAGTCGAACCACTTAGCCCCAGCGGCATCCCTGGTCGATGCTTTGTCGCAATGGCTTTCGACAAGGAGCTTGATGACGCTTACTACGAGGCGATCAAGCCAGCGGTCATTGAAGCCGGCTATGAGCCGATATGCATGAAGGAGCGTCTCACGAACGACAACATTTGCGATGTGATTCTCGCGGAGATCAGGAGGGCGCAGTTCATAGTCGCGGATTTCACCAAACAAAAGGGCGGTGTCTATTTTGAAGCCGGCTTCGCAAAGGCGCTTGGCAAGGAGGTGTTCTGGACATGCAGGCAGGACGACTTCGCGGCGCTGCACTTTGACACGAATCACTACGGACATTTGAAGTGGTCCGACCCCGCTGACCTCAAGGGCCAGCTCGGTGCTCGGATTGTCGCAGAATTGGGTGTCGGTCCCTCTGCGAAGTCCAGACCATGAACTCGCCTCGGTGCGTGCACCGGGCCAAGCGTAGAACGGCCTGGCTACCGATAACCCGAAATAACGCTGGCCAGGAACCGGCGTCACCTGCGACGTTTTGACGCGGAAAGTCTCCGGGCTAGTTGCCCGCAAGCGTTTGCGCGAATACTTCGGTGTCCACGTTTCCGCCGGACAGAATCACTGCCACTCGGCGGCCCTGCATTTGCTCCCGTTCCTGGAGCAGCGCCGCAAGCGCTGCCGCGCCCGCACCCTCGGCGACATTGTGGGTGTCGGAGAACAGGTGCCGCATGGAACTCCGGATCTCATCTTCCTCGACGATGACGATGCGGTTGACACCGCCGAGAATGATATCGATTGCCGCCGGGTCCGGCACACGGCAAGCCATGCCGTCGGCAATGGTCTGCCCGACATTGGCAGCGATCGGGCGGCCGGCAGCGAATGACTGGGCATAAGCGCTGGCCCGAGCGGCCACCACGCCGATGACTTCGGTTCGCAGCCCCAGCGCATTGCGCGTGGCCACGACCCCGCAAATCCCGGAACCCAGGCCAATCGGGACGTACACAGCATCCAGCTCCCCAACGGCGTCGAACAGTTCGAGCGCGTAGCTCGCCACGCCGGCAATCAGCGTGCTGTCGAAGGAGCGCACCAAGTGCAGTTTCTCAGCCTCCGCCAGTTTGGCCGAATGCTCGTAGGCCTCCTGAAAGTCTTCGCCGTACTCGATCAGTTCCGCGCCCAGCGCGCGCATCGCGGTGTTCTTCTCGCGACTGTTGCCGTACGGAACCACGATGACCGAGCGCAATCCCATGCGGCTCGCCGCGAACGCCACACTCTGACCGTGATTGCCACGAGTCGCCGCGATCACGCCAGTCACGTTGGGTTCGCGCCGGCGGAGCGAATCCATGTAGACCAGGCCGCCGCGGACCTTGAACGCTCCTACTGGAGAATGATTCTCGTGCTTCACCCAGGCCTCCGCTCCGAAGCGGGCACAGAGCAGCGGCCACCGGATCTGAGGGGTCGGCAGCATGACGCGATGGACAAGTTCCGCCGCGGTCTGGATCGAAGCGAGGGAAGGCAGGGTCATTAGGGCGCTTCTGACGATTGTAAACAATGTCGATACCCTGCGAAGTGCACATTTTCGCGGAGGAAGGCGTTTCTGCTCCATCAACCATCACCTCCACGCTGCAACAGAGGCCCCACGGCTGCTGATATCACCACATATCGTTCCACTTTCGGTTTCTCCTATGACGAATCCGCCGTGTGGCGGGCAGGTGCTGATCATTCACAACAAAAGCTGCTGTCGCCGGCTACATATGATGGACGGTCCACCGAAGCACCGCGCAAGGTTGTCGCGCCTCCAGACCGTGCATCTGCGGGTGCGCCTCGTAGCATCGTAAGCCAACTCGTTCCAAGGGCTAAAGGGCGTTTGAGTTTCCCGCACACGCCATTCTTGACCGCTGACGACCCGGCCAGATACAGGCCCAGGCATAATGGGCGATCACAAACGGTGATACGATCAATCGGCGTGTCGGTAGTCGATTAAACCGGTATATTGGGCGGGGCAGCCGAGCAGTCGGTGGCTGAGGAGGACCTATGAAACAGAGCGTAGGCATGATCGCGCTAATAATTATGATCGCCGCCGCCATTCTCGGCGTGTCAACAGCGAAACAGCTCCAAAGTGCCGGACAGCCTGCAGTCTCCAGTCGACCCAATTCGACACTGAAGAACGGGGCCGGTTCGGGACACGTGGGCGATTCCGAAAGCGGCTCCTTCGCGGGAACGGCCGATCAGAAGGAGTTGTGCGACACTATTGACCGCTTCCTTGAGGGCGAGCAAATGCCGGAGGCCTCGTGCGGAGGCGGCCCGCAAATCTCCGAGCGAGCCACTGCGGATTTTATCATTGCCCTGGCTCCAGATCCAGTCCGCACGCACTCCGCATTGACATTTGATCGCACAATGGAAGCCATTCAACTTGCGGCTCTGGAGGAGGGGTATAACTATGACCGGTCATGGACGCCTTGGCGCCAGCACCAGGCGGAAACGGGTTACGAGGTATCGACTGTCGAGGTGGAAAAAGAGGTGCCCGGTGTGCTGCTCTTCCGGGGTCAAGTTCCAAAGGAGGGCGAACCCAGGCGGCTCCTGTTCGTTTTCATAGTCGGAGAACTTCGAGCCGCAGGCGTAAATCGCAAGCAGTTTCTCTGCGCTATCGACAGGGTAAGAATCCTTTCTCAGTTCTTGAGGCCCTCTAAGCCGGAGCAGGCTTCTGGTGGCTCGGCATTTGAGATCCGCATTCTGGGACCGACTTTTTCCGAATCGGTGCCGTCACTCAAAACACTGCTGGATAATGATGATGTCGCCAAGGCCGGAGAAATATGGGTTTATAGCGGCACAATCAGCGCTGGCCAAGCCATCCAAGGGCTCTCTGACTGGTCCAAACAAAGGGGCTTTCATCGCCACTTCTTACCGTTCCAAGAGGATGATCGGCTGCAAATCTGCCGCCTCATCCACTATTTGGAGAAGGACCAGCGATACAGCCTCGACAGCGCCCGGCTCGCCATCCTCTCCCCAGATGAAACGGCGTCCGGCACGGCCGCGGATGAACAGAGACTATTTGGTCATTCCGTTATCAGTCTCCGTTACCCACCCGACATTTCGCCCTTGAGACATGCCTACCAGCGGGAATCGCCGTTCGGGTCTAGGCCGATCATAGGCATGGACTTCCAGCATCCGCTCTCTTTGGATTTCGACGATTCAAGTGCGAATACCGACGGCATCCATGCTTTTGCAGGACGCCAAGTATCTTCCTCCCAAGATGCCGCTCTTCATGGCATAGTCACGATACTCCGGGCTCACGGCGTGGCCTTCATTATTCTTCGCGGCACAAACCCGCTCGATCTCCTCTTTCTCAGCCGATTCTTGCGCGTTGCCTACCCACCGGGACGGGTTATCACTTTGGGCTCTGATCTCCTCTTCACGCGCGAGCCGGACAGCATGGATCTTCTGGGCGTGATGGCGCTCTCCACATATCCGCTCTTGCCACAGGGCCAGGATTGGACCAATCCAAACCCTCGCGAACAGGCTGCTCATCACTTGTTCGCCAGCAACCTGATGGAGGGGGCCTATATCGCCGCGCGGTTCCTCATCTGCAGGGTAAAGGATGGGCAGGCGCTTCCGAAGGGAATATTGGACTATGCCCCTCCGTTCTGGGTTCGCCAAAAGGAACATCCGGCCTGGCTTACTCCGCCTACGTGGCTTTCCGTAGTCGGGCGAGATAACTACTGGCCCGTGGTGTTCCTAACTGAAGATCCGCCGTGTGCGAGCGCAAGACCTGCATCCAATGGAAGCGTCCTTCCGAAGATGAAAAAGTTGGATGCTGATCCCGTCGTTACGCCGTTTGCGGTGCCCACATCCTGGACGCTGTGCTGTTTTGTTCTCGTCGCACTCGCGCTATTCTATGGGTACATATCCGGCAGCCCGCGCCACGATCCGACGTTCTCACTCCGAGCGCCCTTTGCGCCAATGTCGGGCGAACCCCGATTCTGGACTCTCATGGCTCTTGGGTATTCCCTTATTATTGTTTTCGCATGTCTTGTATTTGGTGAATTTGACCTGCTGGGAGACTCTTTAGGAATCTCTTTCGAGGTCTGGGTCTACGCGATCTTCTTCGTAGTGTTGGTCTGTCTTGTTCTCCTTGGGTGGCAGTGTTACAGGCGATTGCTTTGGCCCGGAGTTAAATTGGCAGGGATGACTCGGTGGTGGGTAGTATGTGCGTCTCAAGTTCTGCCGCCCATCATCATCATCTTGCTTTGGCTGAACTTGATTATGTCACATTGGAATAGGATGGGCACATCATATGGAAGTTTCGTTTCATACCGTAACATGGCGATGGCGGTGGGCGTGTCTCCGCTGCTACCCTTATTCCTACTCGCAGCAGGCCAGTGTTGGTGGTGTTGGCACGCCATTAGTGGCCTTGCTCTCTTTGGTGTGGGTCGCCCATCGCTTCCCAAATGTGGACCTCCACCCGCTGACGGGACATCAATGAATGAGCGGCCCGCTGATCAGATGAATTATTATTACTTTGACGTCAGTGCCAAGGTCGCCGAGAGAATCGAGACCATTGCTAAGCCCCTCCCATGGCGCTTTGAACTTCGGGGGCCCGTGGCCCTTTACATAGCTCCCATTTTGCTGTGCACAATCATTCTGATAGTTTGCGGTTACGGGCCCATACACGGGCTTGAAGATAGGCACTACGATGGGACGGTCTTTGTGCTCATTCTGGCGGCGGTTTTCCTTATTTTGCTGGATGCGGGCCAACTGCTATGGACGTGGCTGGAGCTCAAGCGATTGCTGCAAGCGCTGGATCGGCATCGATTGAGGAGGGCCTTCGGCAAGCTGAAGGACTTCTCCTGGAGGACGCTTTGGCAGGGGAGTAACGTGCTGCGCTCGCGGCGCTTGATGGCGGCTCGCAGGCAGGTCGTGGGACGACGGCTCCAGGCTGCAGTTTGTGATCTTGCGCGGCCATGGCGCGATCAGGATCTAGTGGCAACACTCCTCGCAACAATCGAACTCTCGGCAACCGCTCATAGGGAATGGGTCTATCTGGATGCAAAAACGGCAGATCGGTCGGAGGGCAGGCAGCTTTGGGAAGACCGCGCAAGCCTTTTGAAAATGGCTGCGGTTGTGGAAGAAGAGCTCGCTAAAGCGACGGCTGCAGCAGTGGAGTATTTGCTGCCGGCATATGCACAGGAAATCGCATGGGAAGCGCCAAGCTCCGATATCGCGCTGGCAGAGGAGTTCGTGGCGCTAAGCTATCTCACGTTTGTTCAGAATATCGTGGGACGGATGCGAACGCTCGTTCTATCGATCGGCGGAGTCTTTCTTTTCACTTTGGTTTCCACGATGATCTACCCTTTCGACCGCAAACACGAGGTCGTTTCGGCGCTTGGGGCTCTACTCTTTTTGGTTGGCGCCGTCGTGGCTTTCGTGTATGCGGGGATGCATAGAGACGTAACGTTGAGCCGCATCACGGACACTGTGCCCAACCGCCTTGGCTCCGACTTTTGGCTGAGACTTGCTGGATTCGTTACCGTCCCCCTTCTGGCGGTACTCGCTGGCAGGTTTCCCGCGGTCAACGATCTGCTTTTTTCTGGGCTGAAGCGGATTCTCGAAGGGCTTCATTAGCGAGCGCCAATCGAGACACAATGTATCCGGGCCCTCCCGTGCGCCGCGCGTGTGCTTCGATCAAGCGCAGTCCATTCAACGGCGACATCCGTTCCTGTTGCGAAATCCCCATCTGTCCACGAGAGTCGTTTTCGAGAAGACCCGGCCGTCTCTACATTCTGCTTGATGTCTCCGCCTCCCCGAGGTAAGGTCCAAACGGCTACCGATATTGCCCATTATGAGGACCCTAAATGAATGATTTGATTGTAGTTTCGCAAACGAACCA
>OBLW0100003419.1_pt1 | contig 12379 bp, 10 predicted proteins | sample 1520161 | NCBI WGS metagenome assembly OBLW01 (sample SAMEA3539309, study PRJEB22396) | soil metagenome | biome: tundra; feature: field; material: soil | place: USA | collected 2010-05 | depth 0.15 m
GCCGAAGCGAAGTTCAAAGAACACCCGGAAGACCTCTTGACACAAAGAGGCTTCGTTCTGCGCAGCGACGGAGGCGTCAGTGCGTCAGTCGTGAGGCGCGCAGATCTGGCTGATCGGCGTGGCTGCCTGGCGCTTGGTCACGTCCATTTTGAGGGCCGCCGCAGTTCTTGGCCTGACCTGATTTCCTGGATCGCTTCATCCGCCTGGCATGGCGCGCCGTCGTGGTCTAATCGTGTTCAGGGAGGCGAGCCATGGCCATGCCTGTGCGTGCCAGTCGGTTGCGCCGACGTGCGGTGAGGCATGCTGACAAGCTCGCCCGGCCTGACGGCCGGTGACGTGGCTGGCGCTGCAGTCGCTCGCGCTGCTGTGTGGCTTGTCCCGGTAGCGGCGGCGGTCATGACGGGGATGGTCTTGCGAGTCGGGCGGCGGCTCGTCGTGGCGCAGGCGGCAGCGGCCGTTGCCGCGGCGGCGGTGACGCTGACCGTCGTCCATGAGATGGCCCTGCCTGAGCCCGTCGTGATGCCGGCGACGATCACTGTTGCGTCGCTCAGCCAGCACGCAGCCGGCGGCGTGATCGACGCCGCATGGATCAGGAGTGGCTGAGCGAGCGGGAGACCCGGGCCTGGATCGGGTTCCAGCGCATGCGCATCGAGGTCAACGAGGTGCTCGCCTGTCGGCTAGCGATTTCGCGGAGTCCGTCGGCCAGTGCCGTGGCCAGGTGGTCAGATGATAGCTGCGAGGCCGGCAAGCTGATGGAGCTGCGTAACGCGGAGCGATAGGTGACGGAATGATCTGGCACGCCGGGCCGCGCCAATCCGGACCTGAGTAACGCCCTGGCCGAAGGTATTTCTCCCCGACCAGGGCGTGTGTCCTGAGCTGTAATGGGTGGACCGGAGGTTACAGCGTACGAACCGGTATGCTGCAGTTCTGACCTGCAGTTTCTTGCTTTCGCCGGTCCGCGAGCGCCGCGCAGCGACCGCCGGAGCAACTGGAAGCTCGCGTTAGCTACCTTTCGGCACGGACGCCGCGACTGCGGACGCGTAGTCCGGCAGTACGCCCAGCTGCGCGAACAGGGTGGTAAAAGCGATGTGGCAGTCGAACACCTCGATCTTGCCGTCGCGCAGGTACCAGAAGTCGGCGGTCGGGAAGTCGATCTTGGCCCCCGTCGGCTGGATCGGGCCGACGGGCGTCTGGAACGGCCCGAGGAAGGTGCCCTGGATCGACAGCTCGATGCAGACCACGTCGCCGCTCACGGTGATCTCCTTCAGCTCCCGGTGAATGTCGGGAAGGAACTGGCTCAGAAAGACGATCAAACCGCTCAGTTGCGTACCCCGCAAGCTGTCCTGGCCATCCACACCGCCGATGCCGTTGAGCACACCGTCCGCTGCGAACAGATCCATGAACCCCTGGGGGTCCAGGGAATCACCCTCGCCATCGTGGTACGCCTGCAGGACGACCGCGAGGTTGGCCTTCTCACGCTCGGTCAGGTGGCGGTTGGTGAGCGGCAGCGCGGACGGCGGGACTGGCGCGGAGTCGGCCAGGGTGGCGGCGGACGCCTGGCCGGTCAGTGTACCCCCGGCCAGCGTGGCGGCCGTGGGGATGGCCGCGATGGCCGCGATGCGCGCGAGGAACGAACGGCGGTTAGTGGAGGACATGGTGATTCCCTTCGATGGGTAGGGCGGGCGGATTAGCGGAACTCGCCGATCAGAGATGGTCGGCATGGCTCCTAGCCAAGATGGGCTTGGACCCTGGCCGCGTCGGTGCGCGAGTTCCGCTGCCGGTGGCTGTTACTCCTTGCGCAGCCGGTCGGTGAGGACGATCTCGACGATCGCCTGGACTGTTTCCTGGCGGGCCCAGTCGCGCTGCAGCTCGCACGCGAGCGAGACCCAGCTGATGGGCTGCGCGCCGGCCTGGATCACGCGGTCCAGGCCGGCCCGGTGGGCCTCGGGCGAGGTGCCGGCGATCGCGTCAACGACGGGGTAGACCTCGTACCCTTCGCGCAGCGCATCCAGGGCGGTGAAGGCCATACAGACTTCGGTCCACAGGGCACAGATGATGAGCTTGCGGCGGCCGGTGGCGTGGACGGCCTGGACGAATTCGAGGTCTTCCCACGAGTTGACCGTGGTCCGGTCGAGCGGCTTGTCGTCTGCCAGCAGGCCGGCGAGTTCCGGCAGCGTCGGTCCCTGGCCGGAGGCGACGTTGACGGTCGAGTGCACGACCGGGACCCCGAAGGTCTTGATGGTCCTGACCGTGGAGACCGCGTTCTTGAGCAGGAGCGCGGGATCCATCGAGCGGACCGTGGCCAGCTGAGCGGGCTGGTAGTCGACGAACAGGAACGCCGCGTTTTCCGGCGTGATGAGATGATCGGAAAGCGGGTCGCGCACCGGGGCACTGGTCACCCGAACGGCACCTCCTCATACAGGGACTGGTGCGCCCGAAGCTAGGGGCCATCAAGGTGAGCAGCCGTCACCTGGTTCCAGTGATCTGCGGTCCGGACGTAGAAATGCCCGGCCCGTAGCTGAACGCGCGCGGCGCTGACTGTGCACTGCGCCAAAACCTTGCGCATGGTCTCACCTGCTGCTTTACGCTCGGCGTTCCTGTTTATTCGTCTCCTCTACTTGTTATGGTCCGGATGTTCGGCTGGCTGGTGCTCTTGGACGAAGCGACGCGGACAAGGGACGGACATCGGCCACACCAAGGCCTGCACCAGGAACCCCCACGGCAGCCCGGCCGCGCCGCCGATATCACTGCCCGTATCGAGCGCAGGCAGGTTCTCGGCGGTCTGATCAGCGAATACCTCAGAGCGGCCTAGCGAGCGCGAAACGCCAGATCAGCGGCTATGAACAAGTTTTGGCACGGGACAAACCCCAGGCTTGAATCACTGGAATCCGGTGATGGCCGTTCACCGGCTTGCTCGCGAAGCTGGCGAGGGTTGCCAAACCAGGAAAGCTCTCATCGCGACAAAGGAGACCGAGCGTGACGTGTCGAAGAATGCTGAGAGTTACTAGTGGCCGGGTCGCCACGGTGATAGCCGCCACGGCAGCGCTGCTGGCGGCGGGAGCGACCGGGGCCATGGCCCGGACCGGGCCCGGGGGAGCACCCGGGCAGCCGGGGGGGACGCCCGGGCAGTGGCCGCTGGCCGGGCAGAACATCGATGACACCCACTTCCAGGCCGGCGAGCATGAGATCTCCCCGGCCAGCGTGGGCCGACTGGCGCCGCGGTGGACGCTGACCACGGCCGACGCGGTCTCCGCCACCCCGACCGTGGACGACGGCACGGTGTACGTCCCGGACTACGGCGGCAAGCTGTGGGCGGTCGCGGCCGGCAGCGGGAAGGTGCAGTGGTCGCAGGATATCTCTACGTATACCGGGGTGGCGGGTGACCTGTCCCGGACCAGCCCGGCCGTCTACGGCAACGATCTCATCCTCGGTGACGGCTGGATCCTCAGTTCCGGCGCAGCCGGCACATCCGGCGCCCGCGTGTTCGCTGTCAACCGCCGCACCGGCAAGCCGGTGTGGTCGACGCAGGTGGACACCGATCCGAACGCCCAGGTCACCGGTTCCCCGGTGATCTACGACGGCGTAGCGTACGTGGGCATCTCCTCCAAGGGGGAGGGAAACGACCAAGACTCGTTCCGCGGGGCGGTCATCGCGGTGGACGCGGCCACCGGCAGGCTGCTGTGGAAGACCTACACGGTGCCGTCGAACAACGGTGGCGGCGACTCCAACAAGCCCGGCTACTACAGCGGCAACGCGGTGTGGGAATCCTCCTTCGCCGTGGACCCGCGGCGAGGGCTGCTGTATGTGGATACCGGGAACAACTACAGCGTGCCCGCAGGGGTCTGCACCACGCCGCAGCAGACAGGGTGCACCCCGCCCGCGGCCGATGACTACGTGGACTCGCTGCTGGCCCTCAAGCTCAGTGACGGCACGGTCGCCTGGGCCGACCACACGCTGAACGGCGACCTGTGGACGCTGCTCCAGCCGACCGGGCCGGACTTCGACTTCGGCGCCGGGCCCAACCTGTTCACCACCACCAGCCCGGTCACCGGCCGCCCCGAGCAGCTGCTCGGCGCCGGCCAGAAAAGCGGCGTCTACTGGGCGGTCGACCCCGCCACCGGCAAGGTCGCCTGGCAGACCAGGATCGGCCCGTCGGGCGACGTAACCAACGCCGGCATCGAGTACGGCACGGCCACCGACGGGCGGCGCATCTACGCGGCCGAGGCCGACACCGCCGGCCTCTCCTACACCCTGGGTGGGTCCGGGCCGTACGCCGGGAAGACCGTCACCGGCGGCTCCTGGGCCGCCCTGGACCCGGCCACCGGCAAGATCCTGTGGCAGACCCCCGACCCGCAAGGCGCCGTCGATGCCTCCTTCGTCAGCACCGCCAACGGCGTCGTCTACGCCGGATCGATGGCCGCCGCCGGCACCAATATGTACGCCCTGGACGCCGCGACCGGGAAGATCTTGTGGAGCTTCGCCAGCGGCGGCTCGGTGACCGGCGGCGCCGCGATCGCCGGCGGCAGCGTCTACTGGGGCTCCGGCTACTGCGGCACGCTATGCCTCGGAGGCACCACCCCGGTGCTCAACAACAACAAGGTGTACGCGTTCGGCCTGAAGTAACCAGGGCAAGAAATCCGAAAGGTATCTCACGGTGAACAAGAAGAGTGGGCATAGGACTCGCCGGGCGGCGCTCGCGATACTCGTGATCCCTGCCGCCATCGCCCTTGGCGCGGCGTCGGCGACCGCTGCGGCCGCAGCTCCGGCAAGCGCGCGCCACGACGGCACCGGCCCGGTCATCACCGGCCTGCGGACCGTGGAAACGTTCAACTTCGAGGCGGGCGGTCAGCCGGAGAACGTGACCATTAACCCGGACGGCTCGCTGACCGTCTCGCTGCTCGGCTTCCTGACCGGACAGCCGCCGCGGTTACTGCACATCAGCCGGTCCGGACAGGTCACGATCCTGGTGACGGGGGAACCCGGGGAGGCAATCGGCGGCAACGCCCGTGACAGCCCGGGCACGATCTACTACAACCTCCTGTCCGGCGACCCCGCCAGGTCCGGCATATGGCGGCTCCGCTCGGGCGGCAGCCCCGAGCGCATCGGCGCGCTGCCGGCCGGCCAGTTCCTCAACGGACTGACCATCGACGCGGCCGGCAAGAACCTCTACGGAGCCGACAGCCTGGCCGGCGCCATCTGGACTGTTCCGACCTCGGGCGGACCGGTGACGGCGTGGCTGGCCAGTCCCGCCCTCGCGCCGCTTGAGCCCGGACCGGGCCACTTCGGCGCGAACGGCGTGACTTACCACAACGGCGCCGTGTGGGCCTCCAATACCGACCGGCAGACCCTGCTCCGCATCCCCGTCACGGCCACCGGAGCCCCCGGACCCGTCCAGGTCATCGCGCGCAACCTGACCGGCATCGACGACTTCAAGTTCCTTTCCGACCACTCCGACGTGGCGTTCGTGGCGCTCAACTCCGCGAACGAGGTCGCCGCCGTCTTCCCCGACGGGCGGACGAAGATCGCGGCGACCGTCACCGACGGCCTCGACTCGCCCACCGACACCGCGGTCCGCGGAAGCCAGATATACATCACCGACGGCGGGGACAACCCGCCGCACAACGCCCAACTGCAAACCGGGAAGATCAACTTCGCGGCGCTGTTCGGCAACTGATGCCGACGGTAGGCGGCCTGCACCCTCAGGAGCCGGCCGCCTACCCAATAGAAGGCTGATCGAGGCCGATCAGGCGGACGTCGCCATCTCGGTTCACTGACCGGCGCCGGTCCCGGCGGGCCGCTCATTGGCTAGCGGAAACGGTTCTCGCAGCGGCCAGGAAGTGCAGGTTCTGCGGCTACCGATTCACCCGCCGTCCGTGTCGCGGTCATCACGACACCTGGCCCAGGCCAGTCTCCGTCGATGGGCCTGCGAGGAGTTCACATCGACGGATCGCACGGCACGCACTTCCGAACTGGATGATCTGCCCGTCGCCGTCCTCAAGATCAGCTTAGTACAGGAAAGCGCGTAATCGGCAGGGAGACTGTGGATAGTGCTTCTGGTCCCGTCTCCCGGCTGTGACATGGCGGGCGTAGGGTCAGGGGCCCTGGGTCCGGCCTGACCTCCGAATCGGCTGACGCCGACATGCTGTCCTGCTAACGATCCGTCGGCCGGATCCCAGGGTTTTCCTGGCACCCACCGGCGCTGCCGGTCTGATCTGCCCGTCCTGGACAAGAGGCCGGGGTTCACAGGTCCGACGGCCAGCGGGTGCGTGCCATCCCTCAACCTCAGAAAGGGATGGCTTGACCATCGTAGAGACACGCCCCATCACCGGTGGCGTAGACACCCACGCAGACGTGCATGTCGCTGCCGCCCTCGATGCCATCGGAGGGTTGCTCGGCGTCAGGGAGTTCCAGGCCACGACGGCCGGCTACGGCCTCCTGCTGGACTGGCTGGGCGGGTTTGGGACTGTCTGCCTGGTCGGGATCGAGGGCACCGGCAGTTACGGCGCTGGCCTGGCCCGGCACGTCACCTCGGCTGGTGTCCGTGTCGTCGAGGTGGACCGCTCCGACCGGCAGGACCGCCGCAGTCAGGGCAGGTCTGACCCGCTGGATGCTGTCAGCGCTGCGCGGGCAGCCCAGTCCGGCCGGGCCCGCGGCGCGCCGAAGGGCCGGGACGGCGCCGTGGAGGCGATCCGGGTGCTGATGGTGGCCAAGCGCAGCGTGCGCTCCGAGCGGGTCCAGACGATCAACCAGGCCAGGGCCCTTGTGGTGACCGGGCCCGCTAACGAGGCCACTTTGTTCCGTCGTGGACGCGTTATCTGAACCAATGCCTACGACGTAGCCATGCGCCAACTCCCTTGTCACTGCTTCTTTTCGAAATTTGTGTCTCACCCAGGACGCCTCTTCGGCGACATGTGTACGACGCAGAACCCTCGCCGCCGTAAGCCTTCGCGTAGACGAGGTAGAGATAACCGCCGTTCGGCGCGGCTGAGGGTGCGGCACGGCGTCGTCCATGAAGCGCGCAGATCTTGGGGTGATCTGCGCGCCCAGGCCAAGTCGTTTCTAGGCCCCGCGGCCTTCGGCAGGCGGGGCCGGGACTCGGCGCCCCTGCTCGCGGCGTATGCCGCCATGCCGGATGGCTCAATACCCGGGCGGGCGGTTACGTGCACGATGACACCTGAACCCTGCTGCTGCATGTGCGGTGCTACGGCCTGGCTCAGCCACAGCGCGGTTCCCAGGTTGCCGTCGATCATGAGACGCAGCTTCTCGGGAGTCGTGGTGAGCGCACCTCCGGGGCGCAACGCGCCGATCGTGTTCACCAGCACGTCGGGAGGCCCGACCTCGCCGGCGATCCGGTCGATGAGCCGCGTCGCCACGGCTGGGTCGATGGTGTCGGCCACCTCGGTGCGGGCGCTGTCGGGGAGCTCACGCAACCCGCGCTCGTTCCGGTCGACCGCCACCGCAGTGAGGCCGCTGGCGGCGAGGGTCGCCGTCGTCGCGTGACCAAGCGCACCGCCTGCCCCGGCCACAATCGCCACCTTGCGCTCACGGCGTCAACCTGCGCAGCAGGGTGGCGGCGTCGCAGGGCTGCCGGATGATCTGCTCGTTTCCAGTGTGATGCGCTTCTCCTTTGTTCGTATGAGCTTTCGCGACGGGACTCAGGCTTGCCGCCAGGCAGGTGAGAGGTCGTCGCCCGATCCTGGTGTTCGCGCGCGTTGACAGGGCGTGCGCTAGCTTGATAGCGAGGGGACTGTGTCGCCGACGGCAGGGCGTACGGCGCAGGCACCAAGGCAGGCCTATGACGGTGGTTCCGGCAGCTCCCCGGCTGATTGACCGGGATGATCTTCTCGCCGCGCTGGATCGCGCGGCGGCGAGGAAAGTGACGATCATCTCGGCTCCCGCTGGCAGCGGGAAGACGTCGCTGCTGCGCGCCTGGGCGCACCGGCCGGGCCGGCCGCACCAGCTCGCCGTGGTGTCGGTGCAACGCGACCAGCACGACGCCCAGCAGTTCTGGCTTGCCCTGCTCGAAGCGGTCCGTCACGCTTTGGCCACTGCCGGCCGCGAGGAACCGCCCGCAGCGACACCTGACTTCAATGCACCCGCGATGGTCGACCGGGTGCTGTCGGAGCTCGCCGACGCTCGTGGCGGCATCACGTTGGTTATTGATGATCTGCATGAGCTGAATTCGCCAGAGGCGCTCTATCAGCTCACCCAGCTGCTGATGAACCTGCCCCCGCACGTGCATGCGATGCTGACCACCCGTCGCGATCTGCGGCTGCGGCTGCATCAGCTGCGCCTGGCGGGCGAGCTAGCCGAAATCCGCGCGGCGGACCTGCGCTTTTCCCAGCGCGAAACCCGCGAGCTGCTTGATGCCTCGGGCATCGCGCTGTCCGCGGCCGGGGCAGCGCTGCTGCACCAGCGGACGGAAGGGTGGGTCGCGGGCCTGCGGCTCGCGGCGCTCTCCCTGGCCGGTCACCCCGACCCGGAGCGGTTCGTCGCGGAGTTCTCCGGCAGCGACCGCGCGGTCGCGGAGTACCTGATCGCCGAGATGCTGGAACGCCAGCCAGCCGACGTCCAGGATCTGCTCCTGCGCACCTCCCTGCTCGATCGCGTCAACGGCAAGCTGGCCGATTTGCTGACCGGCCGCCCTGGCTCGGAACGGATCTTGCTGGAACTCGAGGACGCCAATGCGTTCGTCGAATCGCTCGACCCCGAGCGCACCTGGTTCCGCTACCACCACCTGTTCGCGGATCTGCTTCGGCTGGAGCTGCGCCGGACGCTGCCTGCGGAACTGCCGGCGCTGCACCGGCGCGCCGCCGGATGGTTCACCTTGCAGGGCCAGGTGGTCGAGGCTATCCGGCACACGCAGGCCGCCGGCGACTGGCCTGATGCGGCCCGGCTGCTCGCCGACCATTCGTTCAGCCTGACGCTCGACGGGCAGGCGCAGACCATGCAGGCGCTCGTGCGGGCCTTCCCGCCGGGCGCGGACCACCCCGAGCTGGCCCTGGTGCGCGCGATGGGTGAACTTGCTCAGGGGCGCCTGGACGAGGCGGCCGCCCACCTTGCGGTCGCCGAGACGTACGCCAGGACGACGCCGCCAGGTCGCCGGCACCGCCTCCAGGTGGCGATCGCGTCGCTGAAGCTGTCGCTGGCCCGGCGGCGCGGTCACCTGGCCGGCGTCATCGAGCAGGCCCGATTCCTGGCCTCCCCGGTAACCGGGCCGTCCGACGAAGACATCGCCTTGGGCAGCGACCTGCGAGCTGTGGCGCTGATGAATCTGGGGACCGTCGAGGCGTGGTCCCTGGGGCTGCCAGACGCTGAACGCCACCTCCGGGAGGGTGCCGACCTGGCCCGGGAGATCGGCCGGCCGTACCTGGAAGTCGGCTGCCTCGCGCAGCTCGGTTTCGCGTATATCTTCCATGGTGCTGCCATGCCGAAGATCCACCCGTTCGCCATGACCCAAGCGCGCTGTCGTGAGGCTATAGCGCTCGCCGAGCGGTACGGCTGGGGCGCGGAGCCGGTGATCGCACCCGCGCTGATGACGCTCGCCGGCACGATGGTGTGGCTGGGTGAGTTCGACGAGGGCGAGCGGTGGCTGCGGCGCACCGAACGGGCTCTGCAAACAGACACCGGGCCGGACATCAGGCTGCTGCTGCACCAGACGGCCGGGATACTGCACGCCGGTCGCGGCTGCCGCCACGAGGCGCTCGAGGAGTTCGGCGCGGCCGAACACCTCGCATCGCAGCTGGAGGGATCACAGGCGCTGGCGAGCCAGATGACCGGCTGGCTGCTCGCCACGCAAGCCCGCCTCGGGCAGCCCGGCGAAGCCCGCGCCTGCCTCGCGGCGCTCGACGACGAGCGGGCCAGCTCCGGTGAGATACGTAATGCCCGCGCGGCGATCTGCCTCGCTGAAGGCGATCCGGCCGGAGCCCTGAGCGCGTTGCACGATGTTCTCGATGGCATGGCGCCGGTCCTCGGTTACGTCACGGTCGTTGAGGCGCACCTGCTCGCCGGGCTCGCCTATGGTGAGCTCGGTGACCAGCGCGCGGCGAACCAGGCGGCTGAACGCGCACTGGCCCTGGCGGAGTCCGACCGGCTGGTCCTGCCGTTCGCGATGACGGGCTCCCGGGAGCTGCTCGAGGCGCTGCCCCAGCATGAGACAGCGCATGCCGCGCTGCTCGCCGACATCCTAGACGTCGTGCACGGCTCATCCCTGGCGGCCAAAGACCAGCCCTTCACGCCGCAAACGGAGGAGCTCAGCCCGGGCGAGCTCAGGGTGCTGCGATTTCTCCCGACGAACCTGTCCCGGCCCGAGATCGCAGGCGAACTATCCGTCTCAGTGAACACGGTCAGCACGCACGTCCGCAGCATCTACGCCAAGCTCCAGGTTCGTGACCGGTCCTCGGCCGTGCAGCGCGCAAGGGAGCTGCGGCTGCTGGCCGCTGGCCGCACACGCTAGCCCGGCGGTCACCGGATCCTGGTGATGCGGTTTCACCGGCCAGCCCGTGACCATGGCGTCATGGACCCGGCACCCGCCCTGTACACGATCCGGATCAACGGGCACCTCGGCGCCACCATGCTGTCCGCGTTCCCGGCGATGGCGCCGCGGCGGCACGGCGCGCACACCGTGCTCACCGGGCTCCTGGACCAGTCCGCGCTGTACGGCGTACTGGCCGATATCGAGGCGCTCGGCCTCGACCTGCTCGAGATCCGAAAGCTCACCCCGCACCGCAAATCACCAGGATCAGGTGACAGCTGCTCACCGTGACGGCCACTCAGAACGCCGTCTCGACGGTCAGCACCATCAAAACCTTCGGAATCCCCGTCCTGCCTGACCGGGCATCGGCCATCGGCGTGCTCCAGGCCGCGGTCGCCGCGGGAGTCGATTACATCGACACGGCCCAGTACTACGGCCCCGGCGTCGTCAACAATGTGATCCGCGAAGCGCTCCACCCCTACCCCGGCGGGCTGGCGATCGTCAGCAAGGTCGCGGTCCGGCGAGACGACAGCGGTGTGTCCTTCTGTTGGACCTGGACGTCGAGCCAGGTTTCCTTCGTCGCGGCGAAACGCTCGCCGTCCAGGCCAGCCGGGCGGCGCGCCGTCTCCCCTCCGTCGACGGCGTCAGCGCCAGGTCCCGCCACCGGGGGTCGAGCACGCGCCAGGCGTCCAGCACGTCTGCGGTCACGAAGTGCTCTTCCAGGCCGATGATTCTCGGGCGCGGCACCTGTCGGCTGACCCAGTAGGCCAGCCGGCTCGACCGGCCCGGCCCTGGCCGTCGCGCGGGAAACTGTGGTCATCTCGCCCAGCTTCGGTCAGGACGGCGGCTCGCGGGGCCTTGGTCTGTGAGACTGCCATATCTTCGCTCCTCCGGCGCGGCTGCGGCCTCCGCCGCTTTGGTGGCCAGCGGTACAAACCGCGGTCAGTCCTTGTACTTCTCCGCGGCGGGTGTTCGAGGGCTCGTCACGACCTCACCAGGTGAGATCCGGCGCGACCGCTGCGCCGGAGACGGGATTTATCACCGGCGAGCAGCTGCAGAGGGCGACGGGAATCGCCTGCGGCTCGGGCTGCGGCGCGGGGGCCGGGGTGGGTTCGGCGGGCCGGTGCCGGGAGGGCAGCAGGACGATGGCGAGGATCACTCCCAGGCCGAGAATCGCGGCGGCGATGGCGAAGGCCGTGGTGTAGCCGTGGGTGGCCGCGGTCGCTGGCGCCAGCGGGCCGGTGTGGTGGACGGCCAGGTAGCTGGCCGTGGCGGTCAGCGCGACGGTGCTCAGCGCGGACAGCCCGATCGACCCGCCGACCTGCTGCATCGTGTTGACCAGCGCCGAAGCCACGCCTGCGTCCTGGGGGCGGACGCCGGCGGTGGCGGTGTTGATGGTAACGGCGAAGATCATGCCGAAGCCCAGGCCCATGACGATCACGGCGGGCAGGATGACGGCGGCGTAGCTGGATGTCGCGGTGAGCTGGGTCAGGTAGGCCATGGCGCCGGTGCTGAGCAGCATGCCGGAGGCGATCAGGGCGCGCGGGCCGACCCTGGGCAGCGCGATGCTGGACACGGTAGAGGTGACCAGGATGCCGCCCACGAACGGCAGGAACAATAGACCGGAGGTCACCGGGCTGTATCCCTTGATTTCCTGCAGGTAGTAGGTCAGGAACAAGAAGACGCCGAAGAGCGCGATCCCGGTCAGGCCGAGCACGGCATAGGAGCCGCCGCGGGTCCGGTCGAGGATCACCCGCAGCGGCAGCAGCGGGTGCGCGGACCGCCGTTCGGCGGCCACGAACGCGGCCAGCAGCAGCGGGCCGGCGACCAGGCAGGTGACGGTCAGCGGGGCCGCCCACCCGGCGGTCTCGGCCCGGGAGAAGCCGAACACGATCAGGAACAGCC
>OBLW0100003421.1_pt1 | contig 12376 bp, 5 predicted proteins | sample 1520161 | NCBI WGS metagenome assembly OBLW01 (sample SAMEA3539309, study PRJEB22396) | soil metagenome | biome: tundra; feature: field; material: soil | place: USA | collected 2010-05 | depth 0.15 m
CGCGAGCAGACTGTCCTGGTCAGCGATCAACGATTGGACGAGATGGCCATCCGCGTCCCCCAATTCCCAAACATAGATCGTCTTGTCGTAACCGCCGGCTGCGATCCGATCGCCCGCAGGGGAAAATGCGACGCTCGTCAGGCCGTCGGAGGCATCGCTCAGCGTGTAGAGGCGCTTTCCGGTAGCAACCTCCCATATCTTCACCGTCCGATCCTGAGAGGCCGAGGCGATTCGCTTTCCGTCCGGACTAAAGGCCACTGCAAAGACCGCGTCGATATGATCCTGCAGATTACGGAGTTCCTTTCCGCTAGACGCTTCCCACAACTTCACCGTTCTGTCATAGCTTCCCGAGGCGATGAACTTCCCATCGGGACTCCAGGCAACGGAGTAGATGCAATCCTTGTGACCGCGCAGAGTCTTGAGCAGTTGATGCGACTGAAGGTCCCAAATCTTGATCTCACCTTCGATCTGCGGCGCTCCACCTGCCGCAGCCATCATCTTTCCATCTGGGCTGAAGGCGATCGAACGTACATAATCCGCGTGCCCTGCGAATGTGCCGAAGACTTTGTCCGTCATTGGATCTAGAAGGCGAACTTCGCGGAATCCACCAACCGCAAGCTCCTTTCCGTCCGGCGAGAATTGCAAAGATGCCACCGGGGATACGACTGAAACCTCAGGTCGAATCTCCGGCGCTGTCAGAGTTGGAGCGGAGTGCGCAGTCTCGTTCGACCCAGGACCGGGCGCGCCCGCATTGATCCATGCCTTGATCTTCGCGATATCTGAATCCGAAAGAGGGTCATCGCCGGCAGGCATCTGCGGATTGATCTTGCCCTCGAGCATTTCGATGATGCGGCTCGATGGAGCGTTATTGGGCACGACGACCTGCCCGTGCTTCCCGCCCTTCATCAGGTCCGCATAGCTTTCAAGAATCAGACCGCTTTTGTGTACATTGCTGGAGTGACAGGCCAGACAGTTTTTTTGCAAAATCGGCGCAACGTCCGAAACGAAGTTCGGCGTGGACGCGGCCATTACCTTGCGCTCCGGTGCGACACCGATCCTTGCAAGCGCGACTGCGCCGGCAACCAGCCCGCAGGTGATCACGGCCCCTTTGCACCTGCTTACGACGCGCAATGTGCCTGATGAACTCGGCATTCGTAAAGTCAAATTCCTATCCAATTTCAACAAGACAGCCTAATGCATGTTGCGCTGACTCCGGTCAGCAGGCAGATCAGTGGTTGAACATAAACTCCTCGCCCGTTAACACAGCCCAGGACATATCTATAAGAGCAGCCCGTCGCGGATCTTCGACTCCGGCAATCCTCTCGCTCTCGGCCGACGCAAGATCATGCAGTAGCGTCGAACGCTCGCCATCCGTTGGGTGGCGGCTCAACGAAGCCAGATAGAGATAATCCACGATCTGTTCATCGGAGAAGCCGAGTCGGACTAGCATATCGATGGCGTTGCCCGGAGCGCGCAACTTGTTGTTCAACGTCTCTCCATTGATGATGTGGAGAGCCTGCGTAACGGTAGGCACGGCGGTCCGTTCACTCTCGCGCGTTTGCTGCCGCACGGGCCGACCGAATGCAGTAAGGAAGTAGGATTTCACCGCGGTATCGGGCAACTGCATCCCTCTCATACCCACGGGATAGCCATCAAACTTCTCAGGAACCTGGGCCACCTGCGAATAAGCATCGAGAAGCACTTCTGCCGGTAGGCGCCGAATGACGAAATGCGATCCGTACTTGTCGTCATCGACATTTTCTTTGAGAGGTCTGGACGATGTCTGATAGGTGGCCGATCGCATGATGGTTCCGATCAGGTAGTCCACATCGTAGTTGTGCGCAACAAAATCCTTCACCAAAGCATTCAGCAACTCATCGTTGGTCGCTGGATTTGTATCGCGCAAGTCGTCCACTGGCTCGATGAGTCCACGACCCATAAAATTCCGCCAGATCCGATTCACGATATTGCGAGCAAAGAATGGGTTCTCCGGGGATGTCAGCCACTTGGCAAAATATTGACGCGTATCCCCGGGAATCTCGCTTGATAGTGCTGCTCCGTCCAGAGGTTTCGGAGGCAGCGGGATCATCAGCCGATCATCCATGAATTCGCCCGTGGGCGCAGAGTAGACCGTCACATCGTTGAAAAGTGGGCCAACTCCAGGACGAAAGCCGGATGGAGCGAACGTCTTCAACCGCACCCGGGCAAAGAGGTTTGCCATCCCGTAATAATCCTTCTGTGTCCACTTCGCAAGAGGATGGTTATGGCAATGTGCGCAGCTGATGTTGATTCCGAGAAACGCCTGCGCCATGTTCTCCGATGTGTCCAGAGGATCGCGGTGGATCACCCAATAGTTCGCAGCGCCGTTCTTGAGCGTATTGCCGTTGGCCGTAATAATTTGTGTGGCAAATTCGTTCCAAGGCTTATCCGCCGCAACGCTCTCGCGAATCCACTTGTAATAGCTCCACATCTCTTCGTTGGAGAGGTGGTTGCTTGAGACCAGCATCAAATCTGACCATTTGTAAGCCCAGTAATCCACAAATTCCGGTCGTTTGATCAGTTCTTCGATCAAATGATTTCGCTTTTCAGGCGAGGGGTCCTTGAGAAACTTGTCAACCTCGGACGGGCTGGGCAGAATTCCCGTCGCATCCAAATATGCACGGCGTATGAAAACTGTGTCACTTGCTTGCGGAGATGGTGGAATGTGCAACGTCTTCAGATGATTCAGAATCGCGTCGTCAATATAGTTATGCCGCGGCGCCCTGCTGAATACGGCATCGTCGAGCTTGGTGGGGAAAGGAATGCGCAGTCGCGAAAACGCGACGTGGCTTTGATACCAAACGGTCACCGGAGCCTCGCCGTAACCGTGCATCGTCACGTGGCCGGCGTTGTCGACGCTCGCAACGCCCTCATCACCACTGTCGTACTTTGCCCACCGCGTAACGTCTGCCGTATGCCCATCGGAAAAAATCGCAGTCACGATCAACTGCTGCTCCACACCGGGCGTCAAAGATGCTTCGCGCGGCAGCACCTCAATATCCTTGACCGTGGCGTCTGATTCCTCGGGCGCGGGCATTCCTTGCGCAAGCCAACCGGCCATGACCTTGTATTCGGGAGAGCCAACATCAAAGCGCTTTCCGCCTCCGTGAGAAATAGCGAGGGTCGGCTTTAGCAGGATCAGGCTCCGCGCAGGTTCGAGCCGATCCGTTCGCCGCGCCAGGGCCTGGTGCGTAAGAGTGTAGTAATCCGTGATCGGATCGTAGCCTCGCAGCGAAAGCTTGAAGCCGTTCTTCCCCGCTGCAGCCCCATGACATGGGCCGGAATTGCAGCCCATCTTCGTCATCACGGGCAATACATCGTTACGAAAACTCCAGTTGGTTGCGGTCGAATAATCCCGAATGATCAACGGAGCAGCTGCTCTCAAACCTCGAATCGTTGCTGTGATCGTCGCGCGGCCGTCGTGAAGTGGGAAAACAACGCCCCCGGCGTCAACTTTGGCAACTGAGACATCTGAGACAGCGACCGCCGCTCTCGAGGTCAACTCCTCCTCGTGCCCATCGGCAAAGGTGCCCTCCACAACCATCCGTTGGCTGTTGTGTGGACCGACAAAGTCCAGCGAGGGAGGAAAGATTGCAATCTTCTTGAGCGAGACGAGAGAAGACATCCGCGCTTTTGTAGCCGCGGCGGACTTTGCCATACCGGCCGCGCCCGTAGGCGCCATCCCTTCATTCAAGTGATAAGTCGCATCATTGGTCTGGCGTTCACCCTGTCGTGAAGGCGCCTGCCCATTAGGCATCGACAGAACTGCGCACGGAATCGCGAAGCCGATGGCCGATGTCCAGACCAGCAGAGTTTTACGAGGCGCCATAAGCTCTCCGTAACGGGACAGGGGCGTGCATGCTGCGTTCCTCCATGAATAGATGTTTCAGCTTCACTCGCAATCCGTCCCTAGACCAGCAGTTCATCAATCGGATCGAATCCGGCATCCACAAGTCGCACCTCGCGTCCTTGCGGAGTCTTCAAAACCGTATCGACCGGAATGCCGAGGCACTTGTAGACTGTTGCCGCAACGTGAGCAGGAGTCACAGGTCGGTCCTGCGGCGCTGCGCCGATCGCGTCCGACGCGCCCACCACCTGCCCGCCCTTCACTCCTCCTCCTGCCATCACCACGGTCCAGCACTGCGGCCAGTGATCACGTCCTCCTGCAGGATTGATGCGCGGCGTGCGACCAAACTCGCCCGTCGCCAACACCAGCGTGCTGTCCAGCAACCCAATCCGGCTCAGGTCTTCGAGCAGCGAACTGTATGCGTTATCGAACATCGGCCCGACCAATTCGCTGTAGCAACTAATCGGACTGAACGGTGCCGAGCCGTGAATGTCCCATGTGATGTCATTAAATACGGTTTCAAACATGTTGAGAGTTACAAAGCGCACGCCACGCTCGACCAGCCTGCGCGCAAGAAGACAGCCCTGTCCGAACCGGTTCATCCCGTAACGATTGCGAACCTCTTCCGGTTCCTGTGAGAGTTCGAAGGCCTCGCGTGCCTTGGCTGATGTCATCAGCGTGTAAGCCTGATTGAAGGTCGCATCCATCAGTTTCGAGTCAGGATTCGAATCCTCGAAATACTGGACCGACTTGTCGACCTCCTGCCGCCAGCTTCGACGGCGATCCACACGAACGGCCGAAATGTAATCCGGCGGAAGCATATCCGGTACTTTGAATGCGGGATCGGCTGGGTCTGCATTCAAAACGAAAGGGTCATATCCCTTACCTAGAAATCCGGCGGTGTCTCCATGTGGCAGGTTGCCGCCAAGCTGACCGATCGGATACGGCAACAGGACGTTAGGGGGTATATCTCCACGCGGCCCTTTTTCGTAGCGGAGTACCGAACCATAATTGGGAGACTCGAGGCCACCCTGGAAGAGCCTGCCCGTTTGCATCATTTGACAGCCTGTGTCATGCACCGCGGCGGCCGTGTGGTAGACCGAGCGGAGCAATGCAAACTTGTCTGCGTTCCTCGCCATGCGAGGAAAGATCTCCGAGATTTCGATCCCCGAGACGTTGGTCTTGATCGGTTTGAATGGCCCTCGGATCGAAGAGGGCGCGTCCGGCTTCATGTCCCATGTGTCCAGTTGGCTGGGCCCACCCACGAGCATCAACTGAATGCAGCTCACGTCCTTGTCGGACGTCACAGCGCCCATCGCCTTCAGCTTCAGAAACTGCGGCATCGATAGGCCGAGGAATCCTAGCGCTCCGGCATGGACAAAATCCCGGCGTGTTACGCCGTCACAGAAGTGAACGCGCTTGTCGGCATCAAGCCGGAACATGGTTTTCCCTCACGAGGACGGTGCATCTTGCAACATGTCTCACTTCGAACAGCACGAGAATCAAAGCCAACCCGACTCTCCTCGGCAGAGATTTTCAAGGATGACCCGTCATTTCTGCGCGAACCGTTCCAGTTGACTTCCCAGCTCGAAAAATTCTGACCGTCCCGGCTAGGGGTCTGGAAATTGGGTGCATGCGCCTGCCTGCAGCCCAATCGGTGCAAAATTTTAGCCCTTCGCAACCTCCATCGTCCACCCATTTCGAACGAATCGAGAGTGCCGCGTCTGAGTCGACAAATCCTCGGTACCGAAGATCGTCACTTCATGCCAATATGGATCAGCCGTGAGAAGATGCTACCTTGACCGTGCTTGTCACGGACAACTCTCAGAATGGACTGCAGCGTTGGAAGCTGGTTGAGCGGAGTAATCTATGAAGCTCCATTTGAGACCTTGAGTTCTTGCCAATACGGGTCATGGTCGAAGCGGTAAGCGTCATAACGCCTCAGAGCCGCTAATTTCTGACGGTGTCCCCAAGCTCGGATCAGCAAGGAAATCACAATCTATAAAATTCGCCGGGCACTCCACTACCCTGATATGTAGCTGCGCCCACAACTCTAAGACTCGCAGCCGTAGCGGTTTCTTGAGCACGGACCTTTCTCGTCCGGGCAAATTGTTAATTTGCTCCACTATCAATCTCGCAAATGGATTTGGTATCCGCGCGAACTCCTGGCGGTGTAGAGCATCCGGAGTCGGACTTGTCGCGATCGCAATTCGCTATGTGGCATCGTCAACGTCCGCCGAGCCGCGCCGAAGAACTTCCGGTGTGCGCGCAGCCGAATTGAGGCTTGCAATATTTAAGAACTGGTCTGGATCGATAGACGCGGTCCAGCCGGCGAATTGGCAGACACGCTTGCCACATCATTGTTGATGGCTGAACCGCCAACGCCTTAAACACGGCCGAGCGTGCTTACTCGACCGTGTAGAACTGCATGCTCGAACCGTATTTGCTCCGGCACGGCGGTTAGAAAACGATCTTGCCACTCATCTGTAATTGTCGATTGAGGTTTGCCTGGCTACTGCCGATCTGCCCGAAGTTGGCTGGGTTGTTGATATCGTTGCCAGGTTGGCCAAAGATCGGATGGTTCATGAGATTGAATGATTCGGCACGGAACTGGAATTGCTTCTCGCGCCAGATGGGGAATGAGCGAATGACCGATGCGTCGAGATTGATCCATCTTTGATCTCGTTGCGCGTTGGTGCCCCCGTTTCCATACGTATATTGCGCGGGAACCGCGTACGCAGCCGTATTGAACCATTCCGCTTGCGTCTTGTGCCCGCTATGAATGTTGCCGATCACGTTGGCACGCTCGTAGTTGTTTCCGTTGCCGGTGTTGGCCACGTCTGCGCTGTCGACAACTGTGAAGTCCTGCCCGTCGCGCCACGTGAACACACTGTTGACTTGCCAGTTGCCAAGGATGTAGTCGGTGACGCGGTGGCCGGTCGAGAATCGCTTACCTGGGCCCACAGGGATGTCATAGAGACCATTGGCGACAAACAGATTGGGAATATTGGTCGCGGACGGCCCGCGGGAGGCCCGGGGATTGTAGGGATCCTGCGGTACTTGCCCTTCAATGCCGAACCAACCGTCGTCTATCGTCAGCGATTTTGCCCAAGTGTAGGCTATCTGGTAAGAGAAGCCATTGGTGTAGCGCTTATCCAGTTGCACCTGCAGGGCGTCGTAGCTTCCAGAGCCGACGCTGCGGTCATAAAAGGTTGGAATGCTATAGGGATAAGGCGCCCTCGGTTGGATATCGCCAGGACCCGGTGTGAGAGCGGTGTTGTACAAGCCGCCTACGTTGGCGCGATGTGTTGCAGACCCGACGTAGTCCAACCTCAATGCAAGGGAACCGTTCACTTGCCGCTGCACGCCGAAGTTCCACTGCTCGGAATACGCGTTCTTGATCTTCGGATCGAAGAACCACTGGTTGCTGCCGAACGGTGTGGCGGGGGGAAAGAGTGCGTTTCCGCTGGCGGCGAATGGATCCTGAGAGGTCACCGTCGGCGTGAGCTGGGTGGTGGTCGGAACGTTGGTAAGCGAAGACGCAATCTCCTGGCCGATATCGGGCCATGAGCCTTCAAAGTTCTGCGCCATCTGGGTTACGGCGGCCCAGTCATCAAAGACAATGCCGAAGGCGCCGTGGGTTACTGTCTTGTCGTTGATTTTGAAGGCAAAACCGAACCTCGGCCCATAGTTGGTATGGACGTTGTGGGTGATTTTGCCGTTGGGGCTCACCACCACATGGGGGGGAAGGCCGGTGCCCGGGATGCAAGGGGCAAATCCGCGCGCGCTGCACAGCGGCGGCAACTGCTGCACTATGAAAGTGCCGTTTCCGAAATCCATGTCGCCGGTTTCGGGCCCTCCGTGCTGGCCTACGGTCGCACTGGTTCCATACCTGGGTAGAAAAGGATAGTCGTAACGCAACCCATAATTCAAAGTGAGCCGACGCGTGACCTTCCAGGAATCCTGAAGGAAGGCGCTCAACAGACCACCAGGCTGCTCCTGTTCATTCACGTCGCGCCGGCTGGCGCCACTGTTGGGAACGTTCAGAAGGAAGGAAGAGAGGGCGTCGCCGGTGGGGGTACTAAGCTCAGGATCGGCTGTTTGGGCAGATCCAAAGCCCATCCCGATCTGGGCAAGCGGACTGGCGAAATTGGAGGTATCGAATCCCAGGCCAAACTTTATCTCGTGGCCTCCGAGGATTTGCGTATAGGTGCCGCGATATTCCCATGTGTCGGTGGCTTTTGGTGTGAGGTTGACGCTTTCGCTGGAATTCGCAAATCCGCTGATGCCTGGACCGGGTAGCAGAGATTTCCCGCCCGTGGCTGTAAAGCCGCTGACAAAGTTGCTCGAGAAGCCCACTGTGCTCAGGATATCCGCCGTCGAAGCGGTAAAGAAGTTGGTCGAGTCGTCTACGACGGTTACGTGTGCAAATTGCCCCTGGATAATCCTTGTGGGGCTGAAGATATGGACGTAGCTGCCGCCCCAGTCGCGCGCGTCGAGGATGTGATGATCCGGGAGACCGGGGAGTCCATTCGATTTATTCACAGTGCTATTGATGAAGCTATAGCGGAACCACGCGGAGTCTTTTGCCCCGAAGTTCTGATCTCCGCGGAGATTGAACTCGTTCTGGACCTGCGTAGTTGGGGTGGTATCCAAAGCGTTGGCCGAGCAAAAACCGCTCGACTCCAGATTCAAACAAGGGCCAGCCGCCGGGAACACAAACTTTGCCCATGCGACCATCCGCGGGTCAATCAAATTGGCCGGAATCACATTGCCCGCAAATACAGGACGATGGAATGTGGGTCCACCCGAGTTTGTGGTTGCGGTGGTCTCAAAGGGATTGTAGATCGGCAATTGCTGATTGTCGTTTTCGTTGCCGGCCAGTTCCGCATCCGTTGGCACAAGCAGTTGGCTGTTGGCGGGGGTTGAATATCGATAGCCTTGGTAGGCGCCGAACAGGAAGGACTTGTTCTTGCCGTTGTAGAGCTTGGGGATTACGAATGGACCACCGGCGGAGCCGCCAAATTGGTTCTGATGATAGAAAGGCTTGGGTGAGGTCGTCGGAAGAAAGGTGCCGCGCGCGTCGAAGACCGTGTTGCGAACGTATTCCCAGGCAGCGCCGTGAATCTCGTTGGTGCCGCTCTTGGTGACCACGTTCACCACTCCGCCCAGCACGCCGCCGAATTCCGCGTCGTCGGTGTGAGAGACCACCTTCATCTCCTGAATGGCATCGATGATCGGCGCGATGGCGTAGGTGCTTTCAATCGTCCCGTAGTTATTCAAACCATCCATCAAAAAGAAGTTGCTGCGGCCGGTTTGCCCATTGATGGCGGGAAAGGAGTAGTCCGAGCCGATGGCAACAGCGGCGCCAAAGCCGCCGCCGTTTTGCATTCCCGCATTCTGCCCGACCATGATGGGCACCACGCCCGGGGTCAGGGAAAGCAGCGCGGTGAAATTGCGGCCATCGAGAGGGAGGTCGTTGACCTGCTTGGTCTCAATGACCGTGCCAAGTGTTGCGCCGGTCACATCCAATTGAGCGGCCGTGGCATTAACCTCGACAACCTGCGTCTCCGATCCGATTTTGAGGAAAAAGTCGAACGTCGCGATCTGATCGACGGCAAGGACGAACTCGTCAGTCTTCTGCGGGTTAAACCCCTTGGCGCTCGCTTCGATGGTATACCTGCCTGGCGTGATGTTGAGGATGACATAATTGCCGGCACTATTGGAGACCGAGGAGTGCTCAACGGCTGTCTCCACGCTATGGAGAACGATGGTGGCACCGGGAATCACCGCCCCTTGGGGATCCCGTATGACGCCGTTTACAGAAGCCGTTGAAACTTGCGCGACTGCCGAGCCCGCGAAGAGCAGGAGGAGAAGACAGAGCATTGCAGCCGTGTGGACGACCGGAATCCTTCTCTTGGTTGGAAGGGCGAGACCTTGAGTGTGAGCTTGCATGGATGACCTCCAAAGGTAAGTTGCTGGTGACTCTGAAGTACCGTGGTCCCTCAAGTCTTGTTGGCGTCGGCGAATCGGGGATTGGGGAATTGCCAGGTTTACGAATACGGTGACTTTTGCGTATACTCTGCCAGGCGAACCTTTTTTAGTCAATTCCGACAGCGATTGTCAAGGAAATTCATTCTTTCGGTTGATTCTTTTCCGATACTTTGGAACGATGGGGTCGCTCATAACCTTCACCGTGTTCCAGCGGGATTGCGGATTGCCCCTGATTCGATTAATTGCTTCGCGAGCTCCTAATTCGATATAGTGAGCGCAACAGTTGAGGTTTCAGGGTTTCCTGTCACCGACCCAGCCCGCGGTTTCGGGGCTTATATGGTAGGTGTGCGTTCCGGATTCCAGAATCGTTCAGAGGCAGGGAATCGCAGAAAAGGGGCCGGGACTATTGCAATATGACAGTTAGAATGAAGGACATAGCGACGGACCTCGGCCTCTCCCAGGCAACTGTCTCCAAGGTCCTGCGCAATCATCCGGATATCGGCGAGGAGACTCGTCAGCGCGTGCTTGACCGCGTGAAGGAGCTGGACTACCAGCCCAACTCGCTTGCCCGCAGCCTGGTGACCGGGCACAGCTATCTGATCGGTCTGGTGGCTCCCAGCCTGCATCACCCCTTCTTCGCGGAGATTTCCAGAGCTTTCTCGAGGGTGATTCGCACCAGCGGCTATTCCCTGATTGTGTCTTCTTCGGAGGAGGACCCGGAGATCGAGAAAGAGGAGATCCTGCGCATGCTAGGGCGCCGTCTGGATGCTCTAGTAATTGCGACATCCGGCGGGAATATCGAGCAGTTCAAGCGCATGGAGAGCAACGATCAATGCTTTGTTCTTATCGATCGCGAATTGCCAGGCCTGGCCGCGAACTTTGTTGGCATCAATGACGAAAAAGCCGGCAAGCTGGCAACCGAACATCTGATCGACATGGGATGCCGCCGCGTGGCGCACATCCGGGGGCAGGACAACAGCACCGGCATGGGCAGGTTCGAGGGATATAGGCAAGCGCTGCGCCAGCGCGGAGTTCCCTTTTCGGAAGACTACGTGGTGCGCAGGAATTATGTCGACACGGAAACCACCCATCAGGGCATGGAGGCCATGCGACGTCTGCTTGAGCTCGACCCACGGCCCGATGGGGTTTTCTGCTTCAACGATCCACTCGCGATCGGAGCCATGATCACGATCATCGAATCCGGCCTGAGGATTCCGGAAGACATTGCGCTCATCGGCTGCGGAAACGAGCCCAACAATGCCTATCTTCGCGTGCCTCTTTCCAGCATCGACCAGCACAGCCAGATGATTGGCCAGCGCGCCGCCGAACTTGTGCTCAGTCTGATCGAATCGAAAGAAACGCCCCGCGCGCGCACCGTGATTCTTGAACCCACTCTGGTGGTTCGGGCCTCCACGCAAAAAAAATATGAACGGCTCTTGCGAATTCGTTGAGAATCGGAGCTTGGGAAGCGGCATGAAGCGGAATGGGACGTCATCTCCGCGAAGCGCCGGGTCAGGATGGCAGAGGGCGGCTCTCCTGCTTGCAGGCTCAATCCTGCTGTGGAACACCAGCGCCGCACAGGCAAGGCACATTCCCGCTGCGACCCAGGCCGGCGAGCCCAGAGACGGATATATCGGCTCCAAGGCGTGCTCGAATTGCCATGCGGAGATCTACCAGCGATTTTTGCGGACCAGCATGGGGCACTCCATGTCTCAGGTGACGCCGGATCTCCTCGAGAGCCTATCCTCCCCTGCCTCGTATGTGCATGAACGGCTGAACCGGCGCTTCGATGTCTACTCCCAGGAGGGCAAGCTCTATCAAAGCGAATCGGGGATGGGCGCGGACGGAAACGAAACCTTCACAACCGCGCACCAGATCGATTGGATTGTTGGTGCGGGCGTGAATGGTTACGGGGCAATCGTCCGCCACGACAGTTATCTCTTTCAGGCGCCGCTGTCGTTCTATACGCGGCCCATGCAATGGGCGCCCTCGCCCGGATATGAGTTTACCGATTTGGGCTTCAACCGTCCGATCACGGCAGGGTGCATCTTCTGCCACAGCGGGCGGTCGAACCCGGTGGCCGGAGGCAATGGACGATTTGACGGTACGCCCTTTTCCGAACTGTCGATTGGTTGTGAGAATTGCCACGGCCCAGGCGCAGCTCATCTGCGTTCCATGAGCAGCACGAGCGGTTCATCGGCGAAAAAGCAATTCGATCCCGCGATTGTCAATCCCGCCCGGCTTCCTCCGTACCTTGCAGACAACATCTGCATGGCCTGCCACCAGACTGGAGATGCGCGGGTTCTCAAGCCGGGGAAGAGTTATCGGGATTTCCGCCCGGGCACTCCGCTCGACGACACTCTGTCGATCCTGATTGTTCCCCCTGCGCGAGAGTCGCCTCCCACGGCAGACCACGTCGAGCACTACTATTCCATGACCCTGAGCAAGTGCTAGATCGGAAGAGCACACGTCTGAACTCCAGTCACTTAGGCATCT
>OBLW0100003422.1_pt1 | contig 12369 bp, 10 predicted proteins | sample 1520161 | NCBI WGS metagenome assembly OBLW01 (sample SAMEA3539309, study PRJEB22396) | soil metagenome | biome: tundra; feature: field; material: soil | place: USA | collected 2010-05 | depth 0.15 m
TCGCGTCGCCTGCGTACACCGCCGTCAGAGGATAGGGGTCGGCGTTGAGATTTGATCCGGTAAGAGTCGCCACGCCGCTGGTGTTGAGTGTCCCCCAACCAATCGTATAGCCACTCCAAGTGAACCGCACTCTCCCTGTCGGCGTGATCGAGCCAGAGGAGGTAACCGTCGCCCTCCAAGTCACCGCCTGCCCGTAGATGGAGGGATTGAGGCTCGAGACTAGAGTCGTCGCCGTCGCGGCAGCACGCGTCACTTCGAACACAAGGCCCGCGTTGCTTGATCCGCCCGAGGAGGCCGTGCCGTAGAGGTTGCCTGCGCTGTCCGGAATCAGGCTGTCAACCAGGTACGATCCGTCCGTGCCGTTGAAACTCCAGAGAACCTTCTCTTCGTAGCTGCCGGTGCCAACTGGGGCCACTAGCTCGAAAACAGTTCCACAGCCGTACATGCCCTTGCCACCCGTGGTGCCGTAAATGTTCCCGGCCGCATCCAACACAATTCCCCCCCAAGGAAAGGCGCCATCTTGGGCACCCTTAAAGGAGTACAGAATCCCCTCCGTCCATTCTCCATCCTCTCCATGGCTCAACTTGTAGACCGTTCCATACTGCTCGGCGCCGCCGTACAGTGTCGTTCCGTAAAGGTTTCCAGACGGGTCGAGCACGGGAGTGCCCTCTGCACCGATGCCATCTTCAGGGTAACCAGTAAAGGTGTGGATCACAGTCGGATTCCAACCGCCGTTGCCGTTCGGTGACAGCTCGAATACTGTCGAACCTGAGGCGCCGAAGATGTTTCCGGCGGCATCCATAGTCAACGCGGCGGTCATCCAGTAGTAGCTGGGATTTGCAGCATAGATCGCCTGCTTGGTCCACCCGCCGCCGGACGGCCTCAGCTCAAAGACGCCTCCGCCTACGCTGCCCCCCTGAGTTGTGCCGTAGAGATTGCCCGCCGCGTCCATGATCAGACCGTTTTCCGGAAGGGCACCGGCCGCTCCGCCAGCGAAGCTGTACAGGACGGTTTCCGTCCAGCTTGTTCCCACGGGACTGAGTTCGAACACGGTGCCATAAGCGGAGGTGCCGCCTGCCTCCGTCGTACCGTAAAGGTTTCCCTTGCGGTCGAACATCACGTAAGACAAAGGCAAACGCCCGTCCGCCCCGCCGGTGAAGCTGTAGAGCACGGTCTCTTTCCAGCCTCCGCTGCCGTTCGGCGAAAGCTCAAATACGGTTCCATATCCCAGCCTCCCCCCGCTGGAGGTCGTCCCATAGAGGTTGCCGGCACGGTCAAAAGTGAGTCTCGACTGGGGCCCGCCGCCGTCGCTGCCGCCGGTGAAGTTGTACAGCACAGTTTCGGTTTGGGCGTGGGCTGGGCGAGCGGCAATGAGCAGCAGCGCAGAAAGCACAGCCAGGGTCAGAGCACTGCGGACAGGTCTGAGAACTCGGGTCTTGAGGTTACGATCGCTGGTCATGGGAGACCTCCTGAACTGGGGACAGTCGAGGTCTGATGAATCGTCAGGAGTTGCGTTTCGAGACGGTTTGCAGGCCTGGAGAGCCTGGGGAATGTCTGGCCGTTGCTGACGGCTCGGACAGCGAACATGCTAGATCGAACCACGCAGTTTGTCAGTGAGCGCGGTCACAAGAGGTGTGGGTGCCGCGATTCGAGGGAGTTTGCTCTCACGTTTGGATGGTTTACGAAACCAGGCGATTTCGCTCATTGAGGGGTTCTGAGCGTAATGGCGATGTTTCGCCAGTTTTCGAAAACGCGGCTTGGATAGCACGGGACGAAGGCTGGCGCTGGCAAACTGCACCAGAGTTCTGCCATCCACGGAGCTCGGCCGCGGTGCTGCGCGTCACGCGATTCGTGGCCACCGCCACCAAGCTGGCCAGGATCTTGCTGGGCTGTGAAAGCCTAGACGACATCGCCAAAGATCACGTTACGCACAGTGACCGCCGCGCAGATGATAGCGGGCAGAAGAAGGTACAGACCGCAGATGATCGCTGACATGGTTCCTCCTTGGGGAACGAAAGTACATTACATGTCTGGAATACACACGAATGTGACAACTTTACAGTTACCTTCGGGACAAGCCCGGTACAGTTACCTTCGGGATAAGCCCCAAAACGGGGAAATTACCCCGTTTAAGTGTATCGATGCCGTCTGCGGTTCATTGAAGGGAAAGAGGGATCGAGTCAACGAGTGTAATGGCGATTTATGTGCGCCGGGATAAACCGGCATGAAGCAAGCTCCTACAGCCATCACTCGCAGGGTTGCCGGGCCGATATTGCAACCGCCCGCGGAAACCTAAACCCATCGCACATTTCTTGTCTCAGTTCCAGCAGTGCATCGCTCCCCGTGGAACTACCCTCTAATGAAGCATTGCGGTAGTAGCTCTGTGGCGCATTCTCTGGAAGCACCCTCACTTCGTCGGGGCCAGAGCCTGCTGCTCAATCTTCACCGCCGAATCCACTACCGAAATCGCAATCTGGATCTTCTTCCCACCGCTGAAGACAAACGTCAGGTTCTTCGTCCCCGAAATCCCCGTTACCGTCTTGATGTCCACCGTCACCGACTTCCCGTCCGCCGCGACGCTGAACCCGATGCCCTTGTTCTCGTACTGCACATCCGACAGCGTATGCAAATCCGGCCCGAACGACGGAACCTTGATCGATGCCTGCCCCTTCGTCACAGGATCGAGCTGTGGCGCCGTTGGTGGCGTGGGATCGGCCGGAATAGCCACTAGGAACAGTTCTCCCGCCGGATCTGTCAGCACGATTTGCTTCAGCCCCTTCAGGTCCGCCTTGGCCACTTTCAGAATTGCCCCCGAATCGTTCTGCGAATCGAACGTGACCGTCGCCGGCAGCAGCTTCGTCAGGCCCATCAGTCCCGTTCCGATCAGCGCGATCTGCAGTTGTTTATCGTCCTGATACACCACCGTTGCCTGCCCCACTACCGGTGTCACTCGAAACGTGTTCTCATCCAGATTCTGTCCGTTGTCAAATGCCTTGCCCCACAACAGCCGTTTGACTGTGACGTGCCTAGAGTTCTGCAGCAGCCCAGTCGGCACCAGAAAGGAAATCGCGTCTTTCGTCGCTGAGAAGAACGGGAGGTTGCGCAGCCCGAATACCTGGTTCCCCACCACCGCCACCATGTCTTTGCCCTCCGTCACGTACCCCGGTGGATTGCAGGCCGGAGTGCCTGGTATCGTGATCGGTACAGTAATCTTGGTTAACCCCGCGCCGGCCGGGCTGGTCGTGATCTTGCCGATCTGCAGACATTCCCCTACGACCTTCAGTCCTTGCACAGGCGGATCGACAATCTCCGTCACTTCTCCACTCCGGTCAACCATGTACCCGTTGTGCGTCGCCAGCAGTATCGCCGGCAGCGCGAACCGGATCCCTGACGGATCCTGCACTGTCCCATTGGCGCCTGGTACGAATGTCAACCCTCCTACCTTGGCGAACGTCCCGTCCAGAAACGGCCCTCCCAGCGATCCCACCGCCACCGTGACCGTTCCGTCAGCATTGTCCTCGTAAGAGACCGGCCCCAGCACGGGATTCAACTGGAATCGCGGAATGTCGAACCTCCGCACGCTTTCCATCCGCGTCCCCGGAATCTCTCCCAGCACAATCCCGCGCTTCGTGTCGTACTTTTTCCAGACGGTCGTCACCCGCACCTGCCCGTACACCGGCACGTTCTCACGATCCGCGAACGCCAGTTGTACGAAGCAATTCCGCATTCCCGTTGTTACTACCTTCTGCCCCAGCACTGGCCTAATCTGCCAACCGAATCGCGTCACCCGCGCGTCGCTCCCTGGGAATTGCAGCGCCACCGTATCCTGGTCCTGCACCACGAAGTACGATTTGTGCCCCCACAAAGCGCTCGCCCCCACGCTGATCACCTGCGTCGCCACCGCGCCTCCAATCGACACCGATTTGTCCGTGATCGATGCCACGTTGTACGTCTTATCCCGCGGCAGAATGGCCGTCACAATCGGCGCTTCGTGCGACTCAGGGTCGGCGCTCACCTCCAGTATCACCTCCGCGACTGCTTCCGTGTCCGGCTTGCCTGGGCTGATCGTGATCGGAACGCCTATCGTCGCCCGCGGCCGCACCCGTTGCTCCACCGACCCGTCCGGCCACAGCACCCGCGCATAATGGTCGCTCAAGGCGCCCTCCAGCAGCAGCTCGTACCCCGTAATTTCATAGGTGAGTTCCAATTGCTCATTCAAAATCGCCGAGGCCCCCGGAGAATACGAGGACGGCAGCGCCAGCGAACTAGGCGTAATGGTCGGCGCCGTCGGAGTGGTGGGCGCTTGCGTCGTCACAGTCTGCAGGCTCGGTCCCGTTGTTACCGTCTGGTTGTTAGCAGTGCTTGTAAGTTGCGTGCTAGGACCGGTAACCTGGACGTTATTGGTCCCCGTCGTCGTGCTTTGATTCTGGGAGCTTGTAGTCCCGCCCAGCGTCGACACCGTGTTCGGATTCGTTCCTCCAGTTGTCGTCACTACGCTGTTGTTACCGGTATTTCCATTCGTCACCTGCGTATTCGTTCCGTTGCCGTTCGTCGTAACGGCGTTACCCGAGTTCTGCTGGTTGTTCGCACCCATCGATGTTGTGTTTACCGCATTTCCGGTATTCGCCGTCGACGTGATCCCCGGTGTCGGCGGCGTCCCGATGTTCAGCGCGAATGCCGATTGTGAGAGCGTCGCTCCCTGGAGCGACCCCACCTGTGCATTTATCCCCGACCCGTTGATCACCTGGATCGCCGCGAGTTGCGTGCGCGCCGAATTCAGCGCCTGCTGCAGAGCCTGATCATCATAGACCTTGATTCCATCCACCAGAATCCCGTTACTGCTTGGCGGCGTCGCCACCTGCGCGACCGTCGGCGCAATCGCCAGTCGGAATTTTTGGAGCACATGATTCGGCAGGCGCACCGCGACTTCGTTACTGAAGCTTCCCACCGGCACCTGCGCCACAATGGCGGTGTCGCTCCAACTGAGCACCGCCGCCTCTTTGCCACCGATCCACACGCTGCTCTTGCCCTGGATGTCTCCAAAACCGGAACCCGCAATTGTCACTTCCGCGCCCGCAGCCAGCCCGTTAGGCATCACGCTGGTAATCTGCCCCCAACAGCAAAGCCCGCAAATAACCGCCATTATCACAACGCCAAATAAGTGTCTTTTCATCGCTATGCCCGTCATGCTGCAGAATCCATCAGGAAAACCGTGGCGTCCTGCGGATCCGGATCGCCCGTCACCGAAATCAGGCTGCCATTGCTGGCTCCCACGCTCTGCGTCAGGATCGCCGTCGCCGCCGCCGCGCGCTGCGTGAAAATGCCTCCCGGGGGCGTGTCCCGCATTACCAACTGGACTCCACTCGGTTGTAGGAACGACATGTTGGCTATAATTTGAAGTGTTCCTTGAATGGTCGCCATACCTAATAGAACGGAGTGCCCGTCCGTTTCCCTCCTACTTGGTTTACATGCAGTAGACCGCCCGAATGCCGCCTTTCTATTTTTCATCAGCGAAAACTGCCCCTGCCGGTCAAGTCAGTGCGTGTGGCGTTGCCGCAGGGATCGGTGACGCTCAGCATCTGTCCAGTTTAATCATAGGTGTACGTTTGAGTGCGCTGCGGGAACCTGACTGCAGTGGCACTGTTGACACGTCCGCCACGACGCCTCAATCACAGGCCAGAATGCAGTAGTAGTTTCCCTGGGGAAGTCGGTGAGTAGAAGCCCCCTCGGATGCGAGACCGGTGCAGTCATCGCTCTTCCGTTCACCGATTGCCGACCAACTTATTCCCCAGAGACGGGGTTGTCAAGAGCAAAGGTGCAAGACCTTTATGGTGGGCTTGTCGTCACCGCATGTCGGACGACCCGTGTAGGGTCCGGGCCGTCTACCGACTCGGCCTGTAAAGTTCGGCATCTACGTGGCGCCGGCGTAGCTGGGAATGTCCTCATTAGGCAAATTCGAGAACATGTTCCAGTATGCGCGCAACGTTTGACCGCATACCAGGTTACGTTGGCTGTCACTCCTGTGGTGGTTCGATGAGTTATGCGAAGGATGCACTCCAAACATGATTGACTGAGGAGGCAGCAGAGACTTTCCGAACGCAGTGCAGTCCACTATTTGTGACCGCCGTTTCATTCAGTCATTGAAAAAGGTGAACAGCCCTTGTTCCTTCTCTTTGTTGTAGGGCAGATATTCCAATTGAACGACGCTGTGCCCACGCGCACTAATTTTCGCGCCTACGAAGGGAAGATGATTGTGACCACAAACGAGAACGATGGTCTTGTGCCTAGGAACAACGGTCTCGTCCATGAGGCCTTTCTCCTTGTACCATCGTTCAATTTTGTCGAGCCAGTGATTCTCCCGTTTACCTTCTGAAAGTTGGTGGTATTCGTTGGCGGGAAAGTCATCCCCCGTTCGTGGGTCACGCACCGGAGCACCACCGTGTAGCGTGGTGTCATAGATTCCCTCTTTCTTCCGCTCCTTGTCATCCATGTCTATCGACAGCCATCTGTACTCGCCGACCAACTCTCGCCCGAACGTGTTGACGGGCTTGCTCGTTTCAACTTCTTCGGCGATGAGGACGACTTCGTTGTTCTGGAGTATTGCGTTCAAGAGGTCTCTTAGACCCGTATCCGTTGAATCAGACTTCTGCAATTTGTGGTCGGTGCCTACGATGATGTAGTCCAGAAAGGTCACGCCGCCTCCCAGCTTCTACTTCTAGTTTGTCGCGACAGGTTCCCGATTTGTCGGCGTCGGCGCTTTGACGTTGCTCAGTGTTGTTTGCCAAGGGAGGCGCATTTCTGTTCCAAATCCGGCAGCAGGGACTTCATAGCTGGAACTTGTTGAAGATTTATGAGCGATTCATTGCACGCCGCCTTTGCCTCCTGATGCCGATCTTGGAGCTCGTAAGCCGCCGCCTCTCGTAGCGATGCTTATAGTAGTTGGCTGCGGCATTGATGAGGGTGATTTTTCTGAAGCCGGTTTGATAGTGGACAGGGGGGGCCATTTCCATGATTTGGGCCTTGCCGTTGGGAATCCATGAAGGCTTGTCCGCTTCCGCATGGATTCTCTTGACGAGTGAGACCGCCTGAGTGATTGCCGCTTGGCCGAGCACAAATGCGGAACCGATAAGGAGCTCGACGACTTCGATATCGTGTTCGTCCTCGACGGCGTAGTACTTCGGAGACGCGCTTTTCCAAGGGTCTGCGCACTCGATACGGTCCTTTTCCGATTCGTCTGCCAAACTAGCGAGGGATCGCACGACCGATTGCATGGGGAACATCTCGAACGGGTCTTCGAGGGTATCCAGCAAGAATCTGATCTGCTGCATGTCTCAATATCGCACGGCAGGCGAAAGGGGACTATTCGTTTCGACGTGGAGACGTGGAGACACGGCGTGGGCGTTATACTTCTGGCGATATGGGCGATTATGAAGACGGCGATCTTGCCTCAAGCGCACCAGCCCAGGACTATTCAGTATGCGCTAGGTGCTTCAATGACGAATACATCGAGGAATTCATCGAATCGACCGTCGATTCGCCGGGATGCGATTTTTGCGGACGGAAGAGCCGGGTGAAAAACATCGCTGCGCCCTTGGACGGCGTAGTCGACTTCATCCTGGAAGCGGTGAACAGGGAGTATGAGAGAGCTGTTGATGCTCTGGGCTGGGAAAGCGCTGAAGGCGGGTACCTGGGAGCACATTGGGACAGCTATGACTTGATCGAGCAGATCGGGCTTGACCTGCCAAACGACGATGGACGGTTGCTCGAAATTCTTGTCGAATGTCTCGGTGATGAGCCTTGGTGTGATCGAAACCCCTATGCCGAACGAGAAGATGAACGGCTCGTTTCGAGCTGGGAGCGTTTCAGCGAATTCATCAAGTACAAGGGGCGCTATTTTTTTCTGCAGCAGAAAGAAGAAGACGATCTGGTTGCTCCGCACGAATACCTCTCCCCAGCGGGACTGCTGCATTTTATCGGCGAAACGGTTAAGACGATGGGTCTCGTGAGAACGATGCCCGCAGGGTCGCTTGTCTATAGGGCGAGGCAGCAAAAGAGAGGGAAGGTCTTGCGCACTCCTTATGACTTCGCGCCACCACCTTTGGATAAGGCCCTTCGCTCGAACAGGATGAGTCCGGCTGGCGTGGTTATGTTCTATGGCAGCGATGATGCTACGACCGCACAACTCGAAATCGACGATGACCCAAAGTTGGGAATCGCAGTCGGGACGTTTCGTATCACGCGCGAGGTAAGGGTGCTTGACCTTACAAAGTTGCCGAGACGGCTGGGGTTTTTCGAGCAGCAGCCAGATTCTAGCGAAATCAACAGGTACGATCTGGCGTTTCTACACAGTTTTGTTAAAAGCGTAGCGGCCAAGGTGGAAGCCGGCAGCCGCGAGCACATTGATTACGTTCCCACTCAGGTGGTCACGGAATGGTTTCGTACAGTGTTCCGCTTCGGTAAATTGGCATTGGACGGAATTATCTATCCAAGCACGCAGAACCCGAAACGTCGTTCGCTGGTTCTCTTCGCAAATAGATATGACGTGATATTACGTGCGGCTGAGCTTAAGGAAGCCTCGATTGCAGAAAAGACTGAAGAGTGGATGCTGCGCAGTGACCATGAGAAAGCATGGCTCAGGTTGATTCGCAAGAGACTCGTGCGTGATGCAATCTAACGAGCGACCTTACGCACACTCATTGCTGCTGACGCTATCGTTCTCGCCCTGGACTCGCTGAAATGTTTTGGATCACAATGGTGGGAGGCGGAGCCTCTTGAATGACGCTGGATGACTTCGAACTCGGCAAAGCATGGTTAGAACAGTTCCCGTTTGTCGAACGGGAGATTGGGCGCCAGCTCCTGCGCTCCCTTCGTCTCGTCTCTCATAGACAATTCGAGACGGCTGTAAGTAACGCACTGATCCAACTCTTTGGAGAACTGCGTGACGAGAACGTCGCTCTGTTCAGCGTGGTCGAGACGCCGACCGAGGAAGACATGGAAGGACCTCCGAGAAGGGTAGCCGGTAGCAGCGCAGACCGAGTGAAGAGCATGAACGAGAATTTGGCTCGCGTCTACGGGCCAAGGGTTCAAGCCCATCCCACGTTGCATTCGATGCGAGCGCAACGCATGAAGAACATTGTCCTGGTCGAAGACTTCATCGGAACCGGACGGAGGATCGCGACGTATTTGCGAGATGAAATGGAGCCGACACTCAAAAGCTGGATCTCGTACAAATGGACGAAACTGTGGATCGTGTCCTATGGCGGGCTGGACGGCGGCGTCCGTGCTGTTTTGCATAGGGGATACGGCTTGACGCAAGACCGTATCCGGCTGGCAACACCTGTGCAGAAGCCGGGGCAGTTCTTCACCCCTCTTATGTGGGATTTTTGCCGGGGATATGCGAAGCGGACGCGGCGGGAACAGATACCTATGGGTTTTGGCGGCGGCGCGGTTGGCATGATCTTCGAACATAGCTGTCCTAACAATTCCCCGGTCGTATTGTGGTCAAATGGACCAAAGTACGAGCCGCTCTTTCCAAACCGCGGCATTCCGGTGGAGTTGAAACCCGCGTTTTACCAGGAGGACGTTAATCGGCCGTCTAACGTGCTTTGGGAGTCGAGCCAGTATCGGCTTGCCCTCGCGATGCTACACGAACCTAACTTAGAGCGTCATCAAGGTTCGCAGTGGCGCCTTTTGCTCATGCTGGGCCTCGCATCGCGTTCCGGGTGGGAGGATCTAGAGATCGCCGGCGTTCTCGGGGTTCCGGTTGCGGAAGTTACAACGCAGCGGCTTGAGGCGTATCGCCTCGGCGTGCTGGATGTGCAAACACATCTTTTGACACCCTTCGGCAGGGGCTTAATAGAGAGAGTGCGCGCGGCTGCCGGCAAAGAACGCAGACATTGGAGCCGGAAGCAGCGTCCCCTTGGGCAGACGTATTATCCGTTATCATGTGATGGGTTGGTCCGGCATTAGCTAAGCAACGTACGTTGCACTCTCCCTAGGGAGCAGTGGCACAGAGAGTCCTTTGTGCCGAGATTCTATTGTCTTTTCATCGCAGTTTGTCTGTCGTTTACAGCTTCGATAAGACGCCTTTACCTGTAAACGACCGACACACCACGCTACGCGGGTGCGGAATCGAAGTAATGCTAGGACCAACTCTTCATCAATTCGAACACGGGCTCGCTCAATTCACCGCAGACCCCGGATACAAAGAAGCGCTTAAGCAACGTTTCCTAGAAATGCAGTCCCGGCAAGTGCCGGTGATTTTTTCGCTCATGCATCTATCTGTCTTGTCCGGTGTACCCTGGAAGCGGCTCCGAACGATCATCAAACGCGAACGGCTCAAAGGGGACTATCTGGTCTATCCAAAGCAGAAATCCTCGGGCGGTCAGCGCTGGATTTGCGTGCCAGCCACCCAAATGCGAGTCGTGCAGAACTGGATCGCAGCTCATATTCTGAGTTCTCCAGGGGCGATCGCGCATTTGAACAAAGCGAGCCGCGCCTATGCGAAAGACTGTTCCATCCTGCGCAACGCCGAGCAACACGCGGATTCGCGGTGGATGGTGAAGATTGACATACATGATTTCTTCGAATCGGTCTCCGAACGGCAGGTTTATTGGGTGTTTCGGAGACTTGGCTACCCGGCGCTTCTCTCGTTTGAGATGGCGCGGATTTGCACGCGAGTGGCCCCACCGGCTGTTGGGCGACTCCGCAAGCGCGATGTGAAATGGAGATGGAACGAACGCAAGCGTGGTTCTCGTCCGTTGGTTCCCTATGACACAGACGCATCCCAGAGTGGACATCTTCCTCAGGGTGCTCCCACCAGTCCGATGCTGTCTAATCTGATCGCCGTGAAGTTAGACGAACAGGTCATAGCGATTGCATCTGAATTCGGAGGTGTCTACACGCGGTATGCGGACGATTTGATCGTGTCGTTTTCAGAGGGTTCGCGAGCGATCTGCCAAACGGTCTTACAACGCATCCGCCGTGTGCTGGGTGGCCACGGGTTCGTAGTAAACAGAAAAAAGACGCATATCCTCGGGCCTGGTGCGAGAAAGACTGTCACCGGATTGGTCGTCAACGATACTCAACCACGGTTGAAACGTCAGACGAAGAATCACATCGAAGTGGCGCTCCACTATATCGAGACCAAGGGTCTGATAGAGCACGCTCGTTTTGTCCGATCCAAGCATCCAATTGCGTATTTGAATCATTTGAGCGGCTTGGTTGAGTTTGCTCGGTCGATTGAGCCTGTCTTCGCAGGAAAGGCGTTACAGCGACTTGAGGCGATTTACGCAAAGAATACTGAGTTACTTGCAGCGCTTGCTGAATTCTCATCGGCCAAGGACTTTGTCGTTAGGCATCGTTCTCAGCCTTAGTTTTCAAATCGAAATACGGTCATACGGTCTCGGGGCGATTAACACCGCCGGTGGCGGCTCGCCTGAAAACAAGAAAGGCGGAGTGATTTCGGCCCCCCGCCATAGATTGAACCGCTCGACTACGCCACAGCCTTGCCTTTTGCCTTGCTTCTTTCCCTCTTAGCGGAGAAATCTGCTGCTACTGCTTTTTCCAGCTTTACGACATCTACCCGGTATCGTTTGGCAGCATCAGTGAGGAGGTAGTCTGACGTGCGAGAGCGTTGGTAAGCCGAATCCAGCAGGCTGATTTCCAGAAGCAGCTTGCAGAGTTCGGCCTCGTCATATTTGCTGACTTGCTTGGCCAGAAGCTCTTGCGCGGACGCAGAGTCCTTCTTCGCCTCTACCTTGTGCCGCTTCGCTAGAGCCGGAATCTGGCTGTAGGAGAGATGGCCGATCAGGTAATGGGCGACCGACAGCAAGTCGGCCTTCTTTAACGGAGCCGATACGCGTTGGAGGATCGTAGCCGAGATACGATGGCGAGTCGTGATGGCCAGTTTCTCCTTTTCGGTGCGCTTCCGTTCCTCCGCCCGCGCCCGCTCGACTTGCTGCGGAGAAGGCGAGTTGGGATGGTGGACGCGGCAAGCGGGATCGGCACAGACCTTAACGACTTGTCCGCGTTTGCCGCCGTCCATGACAATGGCCTCAGCCATCTTCTCGCATGGCTTCTGAACGGCTGAGAGTTTGGTGCTTGCGCCGTTCGGCTTGGGTTTCTTGATCTCCAACTCCACATACTGATTCCGTCCCAAGGGAGCGCCCTCGCGGGAATTCCACGCCGCCGAAATCTGGATTAGCTGCGGTTTGGTTTCCAGAGTCTTTTTCACGCAAGCGTCAATCTTGGCCCGGAAACAGTCGGGCGAAGTGCAGGAATCTTTACGCACGTCGGGAAAGAGTAGTTTGTTGCACTGCTGTCCAAATTAGCCGGGATTGAGGTACGGGAGTAAGGAGAATTGCGGCA
>OBLW0100003426.1_pt1 | contig 12354 bp, 9 predicted proteins | sample 1520161 | NCBI WGS metagenome assembly OBLW01 (sample SAMEA3539309, study PRJEB22396) | soil metagenome | biome: tundra; feature: field; material: soil | place: USA | collected 2010-05 | depth 0.15 m
TCATTCGAGTCCTTCACCTGCGTGTCACCGAAGACGTGCGGGTGTCGGCCCGTCAGTTTGTCGCGCACGCCGTCGGCGATCGTCGCGAGAGTGAACAGGTCCTCTTCGTCGCCGAGTTCGGCGTGGAAGACGATCTGGAACAACAAGTCGCCGAGCTCCTCTTCGACGTGGACCGCCGCCTCATCGCGCTCGGCGCCCTCGACGCGCACGAACGCTTCTAATGCGTCAATCGTCTCGTAGGCCTCTTCGAGCAGGTGTCGCGTCAAGGACGCGTGCGTCTGTTCCTGGTCCCAGGGGCATTCGAGACGGAGCCGGCGCATGAAGGCGACGAGGTCGTCCATCGCTTCACCGGTCGTTCGCAGGCCGTCGATCCAGAGCGACGTCAGGTGATCGACGTCACTGAAGGAGACCAACTCCCCCGCCGGAAGTTGGACGATCGACTCGTCCTCGAGTCCCAGGTGGTGCAATACCGTGACGAGCGTTGACGGCGGCAGGCGATCGGCGACGCTCGCCAGGACTTCGGACGAATAGGTCTGCAACACCAACAACGGACCGGGTCCTCGCAGCGGCTCCACGTTGGCCAGGGCGTCGACGACCCGCAGCCCGCTCGCCATGGGGTCTCGTCCGAGCGCCGCGCAGGCGACGTCGATGACCGAGACCGCCGGTTCGAGTACCGTCGTCACCTCCTTTGAATCCAACAAGAGCTCCACGGTTCGCTCGGCGACCACGGGCGAGCCGGGCACGGCGTAGAGGACCTCGCCGCTCGGCGCGCTTCGGGCGAGTTCGATGAGGTCGAAAGCGATGGACTGATAGAGCACGTCGAACGATTCGGCGTTCTCGTAGAGATCGTCGTAACTCGCCACGTTGGGAAACGCCGCCGCCGCGGGGTGGACCCGGGTCCTGAGTCGAGCGACGGGCGATTGGCGCAGCAGATCGTACGTACGACGCGTCATGTGCTCGGCGTCACCGGGACCGAGTCCGACGACCCGAATGACCGGCTTCACTTATACGTGGAGGCGCCGACGCCGAGCGCCGTGATGGTCGCTGTCCCGACGGCACTACTCGACGGCGTCGCCGGCGCGAAGACGCTCGGGCCGCTCGTACCGAGTCCCCAACGACCGAGTGACGGGTCAATGGCGACCACGGAGTCGTAGTAGAGGATCCTCTCCCTCTCGGTGCTGGCCGCGCTGGCGTTCGCGTTCTCGAGGTCGCTCAGCACCGCGCTCTCGGCCTGGGCGAAGGGCGTTGGCGTGCGCGACGTCGGCGCGACGAACAGATCGGCCGTGGCGTTGTTGTAGGTGACCTGCTGTGGCGTCGTCGGGAAGGTGTTGAGTGCCGTCGAGAGCGTGTCGGTCCGGACACCGCTGTAGGAACTGCTCGACGGGGCGAAGCAGCCGTAGGCGCCGCCCTTTCGTCCGGACGGGTCGGCCGAGAACTTCTTCGCCAGTGCCGCGACACTCATTCCCTGGCTCTGGGCCTGGTTGAAAGCCGTGAGCTGTGACGGAGCGACGACCGCGACACTCACGCAGATCGTGTCGTAGTCCGATGTGTGCGTCGAGTAGTACTGCTGCATCGACGCCGTCGTCAACGGGACCGTCGTATTGAGTTTCGCCACGAGGTCGAGCGACGCCGCCTGCGACGCGATTTCGAAATTGCGCATCTCACTCGGCATCTCACTCAGCGCCTGTACCGAGGTCCCCGTGCACGGGGTCTGCAGGTTCGACGACGCGGCGGTCAACTCGCCCTCCAACGACGCGCGCGCTTTCGCTAACGTCGCGGCGTCGGGGTGGAACTTCAGGTTCTTCGCGGCGAATTCATTGATGGCAATCCCCTCGACGCGCAGATTGGCCCACGCCGCGGCACCACTCGCGTTCATCGACGCGCCACCGGCCCCGGGGGCGAAACTGACCGGGTCGAGTGCGGCGACGTAGCAACCGAGCGTGGCGTTGGTGGAGATGGCCGCCAACTCGCTTCGAAATGTCGAGCCCGAGACCGTCGCGCCGTTCACCGAGATGCCCGAGGCATGGTTGCTGAGTCCGTAGAGCGTCGCACCGAGCAGGGCGATGACCAACAGAGCTACGAGACGGCGCACCAACCAATGCTACCGAGTCACGCGTTGGCCTCTTCCGACACCGCGACCAGTGAACGAAGCATTTCGAGCAACGCGTGCGGCGTCGACCGGTCGTTCGAGACCTCGACGCGCAATTCCTTCGTCCCCTCGTCGTAGGCCCGTGATCCGAGCGTTCGGCGAAGGCGCATCTGCTGGCTGAGCGAAAGTTCGAGGGGCGCGATCTTGACGACGGGCTTGGTGCGGATGCCGACCCGGGCGGGCAACACGACGACCGATCGCACGCCGTATTCGATGCACTCGAGTCGTAGTTCGCCCAGCTCGAGCAACCCCTGAGCCGGTGCGGGCAGTGGCCCGTAGCGGTCGAGCCACTCGTCACGCAGGTCGTGGAGTTCGTCCATCGTGTCGACGCCCACCAGACGGCGGTAGGCCTCGAGTCGGGCGTCGTCGGCCTCGACGTAACTCTTGGGGAGATGGGCTTCGCCGGGGACGTCGAGGTTGATCTGCACGACTTCGGGCACCACGAAGCCCTTCGCGTCGGCGACCGCTTCGGCGACGAGTTGCACGTAGAGGTCGTAGCCAACGGCCGCCACCGGGCCGGACTGGTCGTGACCGAGGAGGTTGCCGGCGCCGCGGATCTCGAGGTCGCGCATCGCGATCTTGAAACCGCTGCCGAGCGCGGTGTTGTCACCGATCGTTCGAAGCCGCTCGTAGGCGGTCTCGGAGAGCACTTGATCCGCCGGGTGAAAGAGGTAGGCGTAGGCACGCAGGCCGCTACGGCCGACGCGACCTCGAAGTTGGTGCAACTGACCGAGGCCCAGTCGTTCAGCGCGGTCCACAATCAAGGTGTTCACCGTCGGCAGGTCGATCCCCGATTCGACGATCGTGGTGCACACGAGTACGTCGAAACGGCCCTGCCAGAAGTCGATCATCACGCGTTCGAGCGTGCCCTCGTCCATCTGACCGTGCGCGATGGCGATACGCGCGTCGGGCACGAGTTGACCGAGTCGGCGCGCGACCTGATCGATGTCCGAGACGCGGTTGTGCACGAAGAAGACCTGGCCCTCGCGCAGCAGTTCTCGGCGCATCGCTTCGACGACCGCCGCTTCGTTGAATTCACCCACGTGGGTGAGGATTGGCCGGCGGTCGGCCGGCGGCGTGGTGATCATCGACAGGTCGCGGATGCCCACGAACGCCATCTCGAGGGTCCGCGGGATCGGGCTGGCACTCAGCGTCAAGACGTCCACGCCGATCGATCGCGACTTGATCGCCTCTTTGTGCGTCACGCCGAAGCGCTGCTCCTCGTCGACGACGAGCAGGCCGAGGTCCTTGAAACCGACGTTCTCGGACAACAACCGGTGCGTGCCGATCACGACGTCGACGCTGCCGTCCTTCAAACCGGCCAGCGTCTCCTTGGCCTCGGCGTCGTCGACGAAGCGGCTCAGCATCGCCACCTTCACGGGAAAGCCTGCGAAGCGGTCACTCACCGTGGCGAAGTGTTGACTCGCGAGCAGTGTCGTCGGCACGAGCATCGCCGCCTGCTTGCCGTCCTGGACCGCTTTGAAGATGGCGCGTATCGCGACCTCGGTCTTGCCGAAGCCCACGTCGGCACAGACCAGTCGGTCCATCGGACGCGGCAGCTCCATGTCGGCCTTCACGTCCTCGATCGCCTGGGCCTGGTCGGCCGTCAACGTGTAGGGAAAGAGGTCCTCCATCTCACGTTGCCACTCGGTGTCGACGCCGAAGGCGTGGCCGACGGCGACGTTGCGTTGGCGGTAGAGGTCAACGAGTTCTTGAGCGACCAAGAACGCGGCCGCGCGGGCCTTCGCCCGGGTCTTTTGCCATTCGGCCCCGCCCATGCGCGAGAGCGCCGGGTGTTCGCCCCCCGAGTACGGGGTCAACGCGTCGATCATCTCCGTCGGCCAGTAGCTACGACCGTCTTTGAATTCGAGGATCAGATAGTCGCGCGTCGTGCCGTTGATCGCCCTCGTCGTGGTGCCCGAGAATCGCGCGACGCCGTGCTGGCGATGCACCACCAGACTGCCCACGGCGAGGTCGTCAAAGAATCCGTCGACGTTTCGCGTTCGCGTGCGCACGGCTCGGTGGATGGTCCTTCGACCCGTGAGGTCGCTCTCGCTCCACACCACGATCTCGGGATCGTCCAGACTGAAGCCCGACGCCAAGGAACTCTCGAGGACCGTGAGTCGCACGTCGAGCACCTTGGTGGCGTCGGTCGAGACTTCGAGACCCTCGGCGCGCAGTTGGTCGGCCATTCGATCGACCGCCGCCGCGTTCGACGTGAGTACGACGCCGCGGCGCGTCGTCGACCAACCACGAACGTGCGCCGCGATGCGCGCGGCGTCACCCTGGACTATCGGTGGCGACGTGAGATTGAGTGCGCTCGCGCCGTCGAGCGACGCGTCCAACGCGACGTCGATGCGCCCTTCGAGGACCGCCGACCAATCCTGATGCAAGAGCGGGACCTCCGACGTCGCCTGCCACGTCGCCGCCACCGCGTCGGTCAGCTCGCGTTCTTCGTCAAGTAGTTCCGCGAGTCGGCCCTGCACGCGGTCGGGCTCGACCACCACCACCGTCGCTCCTACGACCTCGTCGAGCAGCGTGCGCGGCGCGTCCACGAACAGGGGCATCCAGCCCTCCATGCCGTCGAAGAGCTGTCCCGTCGCGAGCCGGTCGAACGTCGCTCGGCCCCACGGCCTGTCGTCGATCATGCGCTCGGCGCGCTCGCGAGCGTGATCGCTCAAGAGCCATTCGCGCGCCGGCGCCACCACCGCCTCGTCGAGGTCGTGTAACGAGCGTTGGTTGGCGATGTCGAACGACGTGAGCCGCTCCACCTCGTCACCGAAGAAATCGAGACGAATCGGTTCGTGACCCTGGGCCGGCCACAGGTCGACGATGCCGCCCCGAACGGCGAACTCGGCGCGGTGCTCGACGAGGCTCTCGCGACGATAGCCGTACCCGGCGAGTGACGCGATGAACTCGTCACGGTCGAGTTCGCTCCCCCGTCGCACGATCAGCGGCGCGGCCACCGGTTCGGGCGAGAGGACCTGGGTGATCGATCGGGCCGAGGCGATGATGACGCGCGGAGGCGTTCCCCGTGCGACGCGCCAGCGCAGTAGTGCTCGCATCGCCATCGTCTGGTCGTCGGGACTGACGCGCTCGAGCGGGTGCGTGTCCCAGCCCGGCCACAGCGCGACGTCGTCGGTCGGACCGAGCAACGCCGCGACCGCATCGCGTAACTGCTCGGCTTCGTTCGACGTCGCCGTGACGAAGAGCGTGAGGGGGTGGTCGAGGGCGTAGGACGCGACAGACAACGGGGTCGCGAACGAACTGGGTGAGAACGTACCGGTGGCATTCTGCGCGCGGATCGCCGGCGCGACGCGCTCGAGCACCCGACGCAGGCCCGTCGCGTCACTCACGATCGGTTGACGCGTTGTTGGGCATCCTCGAATTCATAGTCCAGGAGTATCTCCAGGGCGTCCGCGGCCGCCGCGACGTACTCGGCCATGGCGAGCTTGCGCGCGCCGGTCGGGCGCTGGAGCACGTAGTCCGCACCTTGTTCCTTCGACGGTGGCTTGCCGATGCCGATCCGCAGTCGAGAGAAGTCGTGGGTGCCGAGCGTCTGGGCGATCGAGCGCAACCCGTTGTGCCCCGCGAGTCCGCCGCCGAACTTCACTTGCAATCGCCCGGGCTCGAGGTCGAGTTCATCGTGGGCGACCACGAGTCGCGAGAGGTCCTCGAGCGACGTGCGACGCAGCAGCGGTGGTAGGACGGCACCGGATTCGTTCATGAACGTGGTCGGCACGGCGAGGGTGACCGGTCCGCGCTCGGTCGACACCGTGGCACTCAGCGCGCGCTGGCGACTCTCCACGCTCAGTCGTAACCCTCGTCGTTGCGCCACGAGTCGCACGGCGTCACCGCCGACGTTGTGTCGCGAACCCTCGTACTCAGTACCGGGATTGGCCAATCCGAGAATGACCAGTGTGCTCGCACTCCCGCGTCGGTCGTGTTCGCGAAAGCGCCGAAGCGCCACGACTTACGGCTCCGGGATTTCAGTCGCCTCGACGGCCGCCTTCACGGGGGCCGTGGTGCGACCGGGACGAGACGTCACGACCGAGACCGTCGGATCACCGGCGGGCTCGACGCCCTTGGGCAGGGCGAGCTCCTCGACGCGGATCGTGCCGCCGACCTTGAGGTCCGAGATGTCGACGTCGATGTGGGTCGGAATCTGGTCGGGGCGAGTGCGTACCTCGATCGAGAACATCTGCTGGTCGACTTCCCAGTCGGCGTGACGCACCTCGACCGCGTCGCCGATGATGTGCAGTGGCACTTCGACGACGACCGGCTCATTGGGGTCGACGACTTGGAAGTCCACGTGCGCGACGGTGCCGCGCACCGGGTGGCGCTGGATGTCACGGGCCATGACGAGGAACTTCTTCCCGTCGGCGTCGAGCTCGATCAACGAGTTGATGCCCTGCTCGCCCGAGACGGCGGTGCGAAACGACTTCGCCTCGACGGCGATCGGCAACGGCTCGACGCCCTCGCCGTAGACGACGGCGGGAATGGAACCGGCGAGACGCAGACGGCGGGCGTCGCGCGAGCCCTTGCCACGGGTGGTGGTCGCGTTCAAAGTGGCGTGTGACATCGAAACTCCTATTGAATGGCTGGCGCGACGGTGGCGCGCACAGGAAATACAGTCTAGCCCGCCTCGCGCGGGGGCTTCCAAGCTAGAGAAGGTTCTCGCCGCCGAAGATGTCCGACACTGAGGCGTCCTCGAAAATCGCCGATATCGCGTTGGCCACGATCGTCGCGATGGAGAGGATCTCTAAGTTCTCGAAACGGCGCTCGGGGCCCAACGGCAGGGTGTCGGTGACGATCACACGGCTGATCGGAGCGTTGAACAGACGGTCCACGGCCGGAGGCGAGAAGACGGCGTGCGTGGCCATCACCCAGATGTCCTCGGCGCCGTGCGCCTTCAAGAGGTCACAGGCCGCGACGATCGTGCCGGCCGTGTCGATCATGTCGTCGATCAGCACGCAGTGGCGACCGTTCACGTCACCCACGATGTGACGGGCTTCGGCGATGTTGGCCGAGCCGCGTGGTCGCGTCTTGTGGACCAAGGCGAGGTCACATCCCAGGTGCTGGGCGTAGCGTTCGGCGACCTTCACGCGACCGGCGTCCGGGGCCACGACGACGAGGTCGTGCGGGTTCTCGGCGTTGGCCTTCAAGTACTCCTCGAAGACGGGCGCGGCGACCAGGTGGTCGACCGGGATGTTGAAGAACCCCTGGATCTGGCCCGAATGGAAGTCGACCGAGAGCACGCGACTGGCACCGGCCGCCTGGAGCATGTCGGCGATGAGTTTGGCGGTGATGGGTTCGCGCCCGGCCGACTTGCGGTCCTGTCGGGCGTAGCCGTAGTTCGGGATGACCGCGGTGATGCTCTTGGCCGAGGCGCGCTTGGCGGCGTCGATCATGATGAGCTGTTCCATCACGGCGTCGTTCACCGGCGTGGCGTGCGTCTGGACAATGAAGACATGAGCACCACGGATCGACTCGTCGAAGCGGCAGTGGATCTCGCCGTCGGCGAATTCACGCAGATTCGCTTCCGTGAGCGTGATGCCCAACTTGTCCGCGATGTCCATCGCCAGGGCCGGGTGACAGCGCCCCGTCACCATCACGAGGCGTCGTTTGGCGAGTGTCTCCACGGCGCCAGCGTACAGGTTACGGGAGGGTGAACTAGGGGGTTCTATAGGAGAAAGGCGCCACGACCTCACTCGAGGCGATCACGGCACCGGGCGCGAGGACGACGAAGGACTCAACGCGGGCATCGGCGCCGATGCGAGCGTTCGTCGCCTCAACCGTCGCCACTTGGGCGGACTCGCCGACGAAGACGTCGCTCAAGATGGCGTTCGGTCCGATGCGCGCCCCGCGCTCGATGACGCAGTGACCCTTCAAGACCGTGCCGGGCAGGAGTGACACCTCGGCGGCCAATTCGACGTCCGCGTCGATGTAGGTGTTGAGCGGACTCCAGATGATGACCCCTCGGTGGAGCCACCTTTCGTTGATCCGTCCGCGCAGCACCGACTCGGCGCGGGCCAACTGCACCAGATCGTTCACTCCGGCCGCTTCGCTGGAGTCCTCCAGCAGGAGCGCTTGCGTGACGTGACCGGCTTCGTGCAAGACCGCGATGAGATCGGTCAGGTAGTACTCGTTCTTCGCGTTGTGTCGACCGACCCGGCGAAGCGCTGGGCCGAGCAGACTCGCGCGCACCACCATGATCGACGTATTGATCTCGGTGATACGTCGTTCGTCGGCGCTCGCGTCGCGCTCTTCGACGATCCTCGCGATCGCGCCGTTCTTCGCGTGCACGATTCGTCCGTAGCCCGACGGGTCCTCCACCTCGGCCGTCAAGACGGTCAACGCCGCCTGACTCTCGCGGTGGAAGTCGAGCAGTCGCGCGACGGTGCCCGGACGAAGCAGTGGCGTGTCACCGGGCAGGATGAGGACGTCGCCGTCACTCGTGCCCAGTTCGTCGTCGATGGTGGGCAGCGCCACCGAGACCGCGTGGCCGGTGCCGAGTTGTTCGCTCTGTTCGACGAACATGAGGTTGACGTCGGCGCGCGCGCGCTCGGTCAACGCCTTTTCCACCCACGTCGCGCCGTGTCCGACGACGACGACGGTCGCGCGCACGTCTTCTTGCGCGGCGGCGTCGAGCACGTAGAGCACCATGGGTCGTCCACAGAGGTGGTGCAGTGGCTTGGGACGGGTCGACTTCATCCTCGTTCCCTCACCCGCGGCGAGGACCACGACACAGGTTGGGCGGCTCACCCCCCCATCTTTATCAAATTCCTTCTACGATTCCAACCGTGAGCGATTTCACGTACAACGAGTTCTCCTACTTCCACGAGAACATGGAGGAATGGAATATCGAGTCGGCTGTGCCGAACGTTCGCCGCTTCTTCGTCACCGTCGACGGCCTGCGCCAATTGAGTGGACTTCGTTGGGGCGACGGCGATGCGGAGATGGTCCTCTTGCACGGCGGCGCCCAGAATGCCCACACCTACGACACCGTGGCGCTCGCGATGACCCCGCACTCGCTGATCACGATCGACCTGCCCGGACACGGTCACTCCGACCCCTCGATCTACCCAGCGTCGGCGATCGCGAGTCACGCGATCGACATAGCTCGCGCCCTCGAACAACTCATCGCGCCGCCGCGGCCGCTGGTCGGCATGTCCCTCGGGGGCTTGACGGCGCTCTTGGTCGCGCACGCGCGTCCCGACCTCGTGAACCACTTGGTCCTCATCGACATCACGCCGGGCGTCAACGCCGAGAAGGCGCGACACATCACCGACTTCGTGAACGGACCGAGGTCCTTTGACGACTTCGACACGCTGCTCGCACGGACGATGCAACACAACCCGACGCGCACCGAGTCATCACTGCGTCGCGGCATCTTGCACAACGCGCTGCAACGCGCCGACGGTTCGTGGGTGTGGCGACACCAGCAACACGGCACGTCCGAGTTGGAGGCGCCCGACACCGGCGACCTGTGGGAGAAACTCTCCGAACTCTCGATGCCCGTCACGTTGCTGCGCGCGATGGGTGCCGGTTCAGTCGTCGACGATGAGGACGAGGCCGAGTTCGTGCGACGACTTCCGAACGCCACGATCGTGCACGTCGCGGACTCCGGTCACTCAGTCCAGGGCGACCAACCGCTGGTCTTGGCCGCGCTGCTCGAGCACGTGTTGGAGGTGATATAGCTGGCGGGGGAGGGCTCGAACCTCCAACCTACGGATTCAAAGTCCGTCGTTCTGCCGATTGAACTACCCGCCACCACTGATGCCTTGACAATCTTCGGAGATTCTTAGCGAATGTCTGGAGACGCTTAACACCAACCAGCAACACTAGAGCCTGTTCCACCAAACTGAGAAAGCCGCGCCGTGACCACCGCCCCATCATCGAACTCCTATGTCGCGATCGTCGACGACGACTCCGCGATCCGTAGCGCCCTCGGGCGCGCCCTGCGCATGGAGAACTACGACGTCGAACTGTTCGAAGACGGCGTCAGTGCCCTCAAGTCGATCCAACTGCGCGCGCCCGACGCGATCGTGCTCGACCTGCAACTCCCCGACATCGACGGACTGGAGATCTGTCGGCGCATCCGTCGCTCGGGTGACACGACGCCGATCCTGATGCTCACCGCGCGCGACGCCGTGAACGATCGCGTCGCCGGTCTCGACGTCGGCGCCGACGACTACCTCGTCAAACCCTTCGACCTGGCCGAACTGTTGGCCCGACTACGCGCATTGCTGCGTCGCCACAACCTGATCGACGGTGACGGCACCGTGCTGCGCTTCGAAGACCTCTCGCTCAACCCGCAGACCCGAGAGGTGCGCCGCGGCGCCCGTCCGATCGAGCTCACCAAGATCGAGTTCGACCTCCTGGAGCTCTTCTTGCACCATCCTCGCCAGGTCCTCACGCGCGATCAGATACTTGACCTCGTGTGGGGCTACAACTTCGACTCCGGGACGAACTCCCTGGCGGTCTACATTGGCTATCTTCGTCGCAAGCTCGAGGAGGCCAACGAACCGCGTCTGATCCAGACGGTGCGCGGCGTCGGCTACGCGCTTCGCGCCACGTGACCTTTCGATCGCGCGTCATCACCGCAACGGTCGCGGCCGCCGCGATCGCCGTCATCCTCGCGTGCTTCGCCTCCTTTGTGACCACGCGCAACTCGTTGATCAGTTCCGTCGATGAATCGCTCAGCGGTGAAGCGCTCGCGTTCATGAACCACGACGACGTGCACATTGGCGCCTGGCTCGTGCTGCCGAACGGCCAGACGGGCGCACCGTCGAGCATTCCCATCGACGCCACTGTCCTCGCCGTCGCCAAGGGCAAGAGCGCGCAAGTCTTTCGCACCGTCGCCATCGGGACGCACAACTATCGAGAGCTGATCGTGCCCATCGCCGCCAATTCACTCGTGACGTGCGCCAACGGCACCATGTGCAAGATTCCGACGACGTCGGCCGAACTCTTGATCACCGACATCGACGGTCAAGTGAACGAGTTGCGCAGCCTCGTTCGCACGTTGATGTTCGTCGCCATCGGTGGCCTCCTCCTCGCCCTCGGACTCGGACTCTTCCTGGCGCGCACCGCGCTTCGACCGCTCGAGGACGTCACCAACGAGATTGAGACGGTTGCCGAAACCAGTGACCTGGGATATCGACTGACCGAGGGCGAGAACGACGAACTCGGTCGATTACGCCGCGTGTTCAACCGTCTGCTCTCGACGGTCGAGAGTAGTCAGACCCTGCAGCGTCAATTGGTCGTCGACGCCAGTCACGAATTGCGCACTCCCCTCACTTCACTACGGACCAACGCCCAGGTCCTCAGCCGCGCCCAGGAGTTGGAACCCGATGACCTACGTCAACTCACCGACGACATGGTCACTCAGGTTGACGAATTGGCCGCGCTGGTCACCGACCTCGGCGAGTTGTCGCGCGGCGAACGAAGTGAGGGCGTGATCGAATCTCTGCGACTCGACGAGTGCCTCGATGAGTGCGTCGGCACCGCGCGTACCTACGCGCGTATCAAGGAGATCACGATCGACGTGAACGTCGAGAGTTCGAGCGTCCTCGGACGACGGGACCGACTCGAACGGGCCATTTCGAACCTGCTCACCAACGCGATCAAGTTCACCCCTCACGGCGGACGCATCGTCGTCGAATCCCACGGCGGCACGATTGCGGTGAGTGACAGTGGACCCGGCATCGCCGTGGCCGACCAACCATTCATCTTCGACCGATTCTGGCGTTCGGCGTCGGCGCGCGCACTTCCTGGTTCGGGCCTCGGTCTCTCCATCGTCGCCCAAGTCGTCGCCGAACTCGACGGCAGCGTTTCGGTGGACCGCGATCCGAATCTCGGTGGCGCTCGATTCACGATCGTCTTGCCGATCTCTGACGACTTCTAAATCCCGCACAACATTGCCTCAAATCTGCGGCGCTTCTTAGCGTTTCGCTTTCAATTTCTTACTAGGGGGTGGGAGAATTTCATCGAAAGGAAAACCATGACCCCCACAATTCGAACTCCCCAGGAACGTGACCGACGATTCGCACGCGCACGATTCTTCACCCAGGCGATCCTCTTGGGATCCCTCACGACGTCCGTGCTCTACGTCGGGTACGCGGCCAACCTCGCACACTCGGCCACCACCACACCGGTCGCCATAGCGCCGACGACGCCGACGACGACCGCGCCCGCCGTGA
>OBLW0100003427.1_pt1 | contig 12349 bp, 6 predicted proteins | sample 1520161 | NCBI WGS metagenome assembly OBLW01 (sample SAMEA3539309, study PRJEB22396) | soil metagenome | biome: tundra; feature: field; material: soil | place: USA | collected 2010-05 | depth 0.15 m
GGGTGCCTATTGGAAGCGATGGGTGGTATTTCTGCGACTGGAGCGATCAGCCGGATGACGAATACACTGAGTTCCGGGGAAGTGAAACGCTCGCTCTGCAATGGGCGAACCAGTTGCGTGGCGATATCTTTGCCTTATACGCCCTGCGCCGCCTGCTCGGCGGTACATTTCCGCTGAGTGACGAACAAATCGCCCACGAAGTGGCTTGGCGATTGACCAGCGGAGCATGGGTGGCGCGGCGGCGCATGATCAAGTGGGTGGCGAGCGGCGGCCAAACGCACCCAGTGGACGCAGCGGCGTTTCCGAAGGAAGACCGGCGCTCGGCGCCACCATCGCCCAGTCCGGCTCCCGATGCGCCGTTGTTTCCGGGCGATATCGACCCCGTGGCAATCGCTGAAGCGCAAAAGCAGGCGGCCGCTTTGGGTGTACCGTTTTGCGAGGAATGCCTCAAGGCCCAGATGGCAGCAGCCAGGTAAACCATGGCGGACGCTACTCTCGTTCGAGTCCTCGATGCCCTTTGGCCGCCCGGCTTGCCGGCGCACGTGGCTGTCTTCGCGATTGTGGACGGCGCGCGGGATGAACGGATTTATGCCGCAGTAAAGGGTACGTTCCTGCCCAAGGCCTGTCTGTACTCTGGCGACCTACCGTGGCAGCTCCAGATGACCGCCCCCTACCTCGTACAACTGGACCGCGAGGATCGCTTCACACGATATCTCATCGATACGGGATGGGGCAGCAGTTGGGCTACGTTCCTACGCACCGAAACCGGCATCAAACAATTGCGGCGGCACTTGCGCGAGTTTCTGCGCGTGCGCGACGAATCCGGAAAGCGCTTGATCTTCCGTTACTACGACCCACGTGTCCTCCGGGTCTACCTCCCGACGTGCTGGCCCGCCGAACTTAATACCTTCTTCGGGCCAATCAGTGCCTTCATAACCGGAGGCGACGATCCGGGCGAGATTCTGGAATTCCGAAACGAACGCGGCACGCTCGCGTCCGCCGCGAGATAGCCTTAGGGACCCAACAATAACTTCTCAGCCAACGACGTGGCGCAGACTCTCACTCAGGCTGCAGCGTCCCGATGAGTCGGGACGCTGCCGGCACGAGTGCCGGCGCCCCATCGGCGTCATGGCGACTTATGACGGCTTTGCGACGCAGGCGGGTAACCTGATTGCGGTGCATAATGAGCCCAATGGTGTTGCCGGGTGAAACGGAAGAAGTAGTTCGGTTCCCGGCGCTGTTTATTCGAAGCCGCGGTCCGAGGAAAGCTTCGGTGGATCCACGCATCCCTCCAGCGCTCCGAAGAAATCCTGCTTCGTTTTCGCCGAGCTGAGCAGCGGCCGGCCATCGCCCAGTGCTTTGTCCGCAATGTGGTATCCCAAAGCCCGGTAGCTCTCGAATTGCGACTCATCGAACCATTGGTCCGCCGTCGATTCGTGCGGGAACTGCGCCACCTTTTTGTGGTATCCCAGCACATCGGCGGGCTCGTCGTTCCCGGTCAGGGACGACTTCAGATAAATCAGTCTGCCCGGCGAGCCGTCCGCATAAGTAATGGCGCCGACCGCATAGTGGCATCCCGAGAAGCTCTCCGGCTTGTTGTCCGGCTTGCGCTCGATCTGCGAAAGGCCGATCTCGATCTGCGCCCCGAAATCCGTGCGGCACATGCGAATCACCGTCGCCAGGCCGCCGAACCCCAGCCCTTCATCCTGTTCCGCGTCGCACACAATGATGTAGCGGCACCTGCGCCGCACCAACTCGTAGAGCGCCATGTTGTCGAAGTGGCCGCCGTCCGACAGGTTGACGAAAGCGCTCTCGGAACTGGTGGTGCCGAACAACTCCGCCAGCGTGTAGCCCAGCCCAAAAATGGGTCCGCTCGAACTCGCCTTGGGTCCGGCCGGGTTGCCCAGCCACCATCCCAGCCGCACATTGAACACGGTCATCAAGAACGCCACCGCGGTGGACGTATGATACCCCTGGTTCGGATTCGCCGCTGCCCCGGAGATCGCCACCGTGGTTCCCAGCATGATGCCGTCATGGGAGAATCTCGGCGCCTTCTCGACGCCGGCAGGCGCCTCGCGTTTATGTTCAGTCATGGCCACCCGTTGCGTGGGGTAGTATCCAGGGCGCGGCTTGCCCCCCTCCGCATCTCCACCCACGCGCATGCGGCGGCTGGCGGAAGTGCCCGAGTCGTCCTTCCCCGTGTCGTACCCGCAGTACACCGGCGTAAAGATAAAGGATGCGCCCTTGCGCTCCTGACATGCCAGGTTGCGCCCGCTGCTGAGGTTAAGCGTGGCGTTGATAATCGGGAACGGGCCGCTGAAGTTGGGATCGTCCAGGTGGTTCAGCGGGAAGTCGTCAGCCGAGTCGAAGTTCGTAAAGGGATTCGAGGTGAAACGGCGGTCCTGCCGTTTTCGCGAAGCGCCCAGGTAACACCGCGTCAGCCGGTTCTTATAGAAGTGGTGCAGCGAAAACTCGTTGATATCCACCCGCCACGCCATCACCAGGGCAATCGCCACCGCCAGCAGCATCACTTCCAACAGGCCCTTGTACCAACTGGTGTCACGCTTGTCGTACGGGTTCTTCCACAGCAAGCTGGACCGTACCTGGACTTCCATTTCACGCCAGTACTGGTCCCAAGGCGATATCTTCTTTTGGCCGCCCTTCGAATCGAAAGTCGCCGTAATCTTCCAACCCGATTGCGTCACCTCCGCCGTGGCGCTTGCGCCGGCGGACGCGGCCGGTGGCGGAGGTGGCGGCGTCTTCGGCCCGAGCGTCAGCTCATGAACACCCAGCCCAATCAGCGACACGAACCCCAGCAGAAACACCCACGGACCCGCCAGTGCTACCAGGTTCAGCGATCCGCCACTCTGGCTGCTGCCGGTCTTGGCGCTCTTCGCCGCCAGCAGGCTGCCCAGTGTGGTTCCTACCCAAGCCAGCGTGACCGTGGTCTTGGCCCAGTCCGCCCCCGCCTTCAGCCCCAGTGGCCCCAGGAACGCGACGCTGAAAAACAGCAGCCAGCCTGCGCCATAGATCATCGCCCACGCGCCCAGCCGTCCCAGCCACTCTCGAGTGCTGTCCGGGATATCGCGCCCCATCAGTCCCACGTTCACGATGGCACCGAGCGAAACGGCCGCCAGCATCGCCGGCGGCCCAACCGTCAAAACCAGCCAAGGAGCGAACCGCTCACCGGCAAAGTGCTTGACTCCGCACGAAATTGCGTAGAACAGCCAGATCGTCACGAAGCCGGAAACCGCTGCCACGCACATTTGTCCCGGCCAAATCCAAACTCGGGCACTCTTTTTCTCGTGATGGTGCAGGGACCACCCGGAGAAGTCCGCCAGCACTTGCAGCACAACAAACAGCAGCGACAGCACGATGCCTCCCCGTACCCAATGCTCGATCGGGCGGGCATGAACCTCGAACGTCATCAGGACCGCCCCAACCAATGCAGGCAGGATCACCAGTCGCTGCACCCAGTCATCGTTGCGGAACCTGCGCAGCCGCCGCTCCTGATTCTTCTCCGCATAGAGGTTCAGTGCCAGTGTCACCGCCGCGAACGCGAAGGCCGCCCAAGTGTAGCCGATCGGCGCCGCCCACTTCGTGTGCACCATGGTGTTAAGCCCGGCGAAACGCCCGAATAAGATCAGCGCCGCGATCCCGGCGACCAGGGTCACCAGGTTCAGCAAAGTATTGCGCGACCAGATGCTGAACAACGACCACGTATCGGCGCTCAGCAGGCTGACCTTGGGAGTCAGATAGTTGCTGTAGGCGCGCAGGTGCGCGATGGCTTTTTGCGGAAGGTTATCCTGAGTGACCTGATCCGGATCGAGCCCCCCCTCGACGTCCTTCATTCCGCCGTCCAGCCGATGGATCATGGCCGCCAGCCACCCGCCGATGTACCCTCCTCCGGAGACCGTCGACAAATAATCCACGTACCGCAGGATTTCCAGCTTCGCCAGCGCCTGCAATACTCCCAGGTTAAAGGTGGCGCTCCGTATCCCGCCCCCGGAGAAAGCCAGCCCGATGAGATCGAGGCGTCCGTTCCCGTCGTCCACAGGTACGCCGCGGTTCTTGCGCCACGCCTTGATGCGTTCCTTCTCGGCGGCGAACACCTTTAGAAAGTCGGCGGCGTGATCAGGCGGCCGTGGAAAGGAGCTAGCTGAGGCCGGGTCCGCCGCTGTCCCCACGGTTTTAGAATGCATCATGCGGCACCTTGTCGAAGGAGAGATTCTTACAGGCCGCCGTATCCGTACTAGTCAAACTCGCAGAACTTGAGTAGGGCGACTTCATGTCAGTTGCCAGGCAAGTGATCATGTACTTGTGGAAGGTGCGGACCGGATTGTGGTTCAAATCGTGGATCGAAACCGCCCTCCTGAACCGGCATGGTGCGGCCGACCCTGCGGAACCAGTCAGGTAGCTGCACGGACCCGGGTCGCCATCCACCACCTGATCGAAAAGGAACCTCAGGCCGTACGCAATGTCCGCCGCGGTGGGTACGACCATGGCACTCAACACCGCGGTGCTGCTGTGGTATTCTTTCGCGCCGGGAATCGGAATACCCGCGATCGTCCCGATGTATGGAATCTCGACAAAAGGCGGAAGCAGCGGGAATCGCGACCGCGAGCGTTGAATGATGGCGGAGAACGAGGAGAGTTCAAATAACTTGACCGACTCCACCCGGACCCGGGTAGTAATGTCGTGGTTCGCGACGCGCGATGTGTTTGGCGCCGCACCGCCTGCCGGTCCGCCGGTAAAGGCCGGGCCGCCGGTGGTCTCATCGGCGGTGAGGTTCACGTTGATCTCGGCGGAAGATGCCGTACTCAGACTGCGCGGCACGACGGTAAGCCCAAGCTGCCGGCCAATCTGGACACGCGTGGTCTGATAAGCGTTCAGGACGCCAGCCAGCAACGCCACGCTGCTGGGCGAACTTCCGAGAACCCCAGCCAGTGGCGAGGTACCGGAGCCTCCTCCCGGAGTGTTCATGCTATTCAATAAGGCGGAAAGCGTTGGCGCGCTGCTGGCATCCAGAGAACTCTGCGAAGTCGTGTTGACCACGGCCTGCTGCCCGGATATGGTGCGCACCGTGACGAGGCCATCGTTAAAGAATGAAGGTTTATCCAGTCCAAATAGCCACTTCACGCAACAGCGCTGGTCGTGAGCGCTGTTGAGACGATCCACCTGGTATTGGACGTCCGCGCGCATGAAGGCCTGGAACGCGACAATGTCCCGGTTGAAGGCATCGATCAGTGGGCTCAGCGCCGCGTTCAACCCGTCCGCGCTTTGACTCAAATCGTAAGGCACGAACTCATGAGGGTACTGCTGGCTGATCTTGTAGTTAAAGAGGAAATCGGCGATGGCGGCGCGGTATAGACCAGGTTCCCGCAGGTGTATGTTGGCCGCCTCGCCAAAGCAAGTCAGGAAAATGCGGGGATGGGGCGGCTTAGTCACGGCGGAAGCGCTCGTGTTGTTGGTGTCGGGGACGGCCTGCCCAAGCGATCCCAGTATGTACTTGTAATCCGCCACGGTGCAACTCGACTCGAGGGGCTGACCCGGCTGTGCCGGCACGGGCCGGGTTTCACGATCCAGGCCCAGGTTATTCCAAATGGCCCTGCACCGGTCCTGCAACTCCGATCCCAGTTTCTTGCATCCGTTCTCATCTTCGACCCGTTGCGGATGCTCATCCCCCCCCTGGACTTCCTGAATCGCCTTCGCCGTCTGCGTGGGAGGGTGGGCCGCGGCGATCAGAGTTAACAGAAAGTCGGTCAGGCGCGGCTTCAGAGGTTGAAACAAGGCGTTGTAACCCAGGCAGTAGCGGTTCTCGGGACAAATCCCGAATTCTTTGGTGCGAGTCTCGGGAAGGTCCGCCAGTTCCGCCGGGCTGGTGTCGAGGAATCTTTGGGCCGCCTCCTCAGGGACGGAGACCTTGGATTTACTGAAGGTATCGGCCACGTAATAGTCCGAGATGTAGTGATAGAAGTCCCAATCGAAGTAGTCTGGCTCCTTGGTCTGTTTCTTCACGAATTTCCAGCCACTCAGCACGACCTCTTCCAACGCGTCGTTGTACCCGGCCACCAGATTTCTGATCGTGTTGCTGAAGGCACCCATGGCGCGCGGGTTGGTGCTTGAGTTCTGCATGACCCAGGCGTTGACAATCATTTCCGGCCGCGGCAAGTCCAACTGCGCGAGAATGCGCTTCCGCTCCGTTATCTGAGCGTCGTCGCCCGGATTTGTGTCGGAGAAGACGAGCAGGTCCGAGGGGGTTTGCGCCCCTACGCCCGCGGCAACACCCATGGCCGCCATTGCCGGTGGTTTCGGCGCGGCGGGCCCGCCTCCACTGGAAGCGGCGGGGGCGGACCCGCCGGAGGAGCTTGCGCCGCCCGTTCCGGATGCCGCAGCGCAAGCACTGCTGTTGCCGAGCGCCAGCCCCGCAACCACGCAAGGCGTCGTATCGGATTTGATTTCGACCAAACTCCCCGGCGGCTGGTTGACGGCGATGGTGGCGGCGCCGGCAGTGGCACTCGAAGATCCCTGGCCGGCAGTTGCAGCCGGCGCGGCACTTGCCGCCGGCGTGCTGGGTGCAGTGGAGGCGCCGCCACTTGCCCCTCCCGCCAGAGTGGTGAAGGCGGTGGCGGCGTCCGTCGCTGCCAGGTAATACAGCTTCATATCGAACGGTTCCGGAGTCACCTGCCATTCCAGATGGCGGACAGCCGATAGAAATGCCTTCCATGTAGGACAGTCCGGTTGCGATGACGCGCTAATCCGCACTCGATCGCTGCCAATATTCTGCATCGTGAACTGGCTATAGTTCAGCCCCGAAATGCGACCGGCAAGGTCGCCCAGAGCCGCGGCGTGCGGAATGGCGAGCTCCACTTTGAATGGTTTTGACGACGCCGGGATCCCCAGGGAGTCCACCGTGCGCCGCGCCAGTTCCGCGATGCTGGAAGGAATGGTAGAGAGAACGGCCTTTTCGTCTGGGTTGAGTGGGTAGCGAGTGGAATAGATCAAGATCGTATGCTTCCCCTGCGCCGCCAGCACAAAGGGAGTCGGGGTCCCGATCAGGCCGAGGATTGCCGGCAGATCGACCTGGGGCTCGGTAACCGTCGGCGCCGGCGCGGCGAAAAGGCCGCTACAGGATCGCCCTGACTCGGTTTTGTCGCTTTGGTCGGATGCGACCGTCAACAGGAGGTCGACTGGTGCCGCCGCCGCATATTCTGCGTTACCGATTTGCGTGGCTCTGATGACGATGGTCCCGGTCCCATTCACGACATACTGCTGAATCCCGATCCCGTCACGCGGCGTCACGTCGCCGGACACCACATGTTGGGTGACCTTCAACCCGGAGTCCGATGTCGCCCGGATGGTAATAGTCGCCCCGTTGGGGAGAGGATAGTCGGGTTCAGGGCACTTGCCGGAGTTCAGCACGCATGCCGTCTGCTTCAGAGTAATCGCTTGGGGCGTCCTCTCGGGGAAAGTGGCCGGACACTCTAACGATCCTCCATACGACAGCGTGCAGACCTGGACCAGATACTTCCCGAACGGCCGGGTGTCATGGAGTGGCGTCGCCGCGCCGTTGACATTGACGCCTTGGGCGAAGAGCTCCGCCGGAAGAAGCGCAAGGGCAGGCAAGAGAGATACGAACCTTCGCATGATGAGTAGAATCCTCGCCACTTACTACCACCGAACGCCAAATGAAACGGGGACCAGCATGGTTTCGTGGTTGATTGCCAGTCCATGGAGGACGCGCACCTCCGCGTAAAGCATCAGACCTCCCGTCCGCCGCGACGGCCGGACGTTGACACCGACGCCGGCATCGAAAGCACCTGAATTGCCGCCACTGCCAAACACAGACGGGCTGCCCGGCTGAAGCAGGGTCCCCTGGCTGGAAACCCCCGTGAATGCAAGACTGCGCCGGAACCAGCCGAACCCGCCGAATGCGTAGACATTGCCCCATCTCGCAGGAAAGCGCAACGTCGGATCGAGCGTCGTGCTGTAAAAATTCGCCTTGGCTGAACTCGCCTGCAGGAGCGCAATGTTTTGTGGGTCCAATGTTCTTGCCTGTTGCAGTGCGGCCGGCTTTACCGGCAATTGGTCGAACATGAAGTTAGCGGTAATGAACAAACTCCAATTGTGGCCGGGAGCCGGACGGGGCGTCACGGCAAATCCACCCCCCGCATGAAAATTCCAGCCCCGGTTGAGATTACTCTGCTCCGTTCCGTGAACCGGGGACCACCCACCGCCTGCGTTTACGGTGCATGAATGAAAAGTGGCATCATCCTGAGCCAGGCACTTCTTCGGAATCGCCAGGATAGCGGCAGCGCAAAGTATCAAGACGCAGGCAGGGTTGCGGAGAACATAGGCTGGGCGCCGCCGTGCCTTTCGGCGCAAGATACCGTGTGCGCTGTGGGAGTCGGGATTTAGTCGGGAATCGGGACGAGAGCGAGGCATTTTCGCGTCAAGGGCAGATCTTTCCTTAGTCGATCAGAACGACTGCGTATAATATTACTGTCAAAACTTGGGAATTGCAAATTAGAATCGAGGATAGTGTTACGCCGGCCATGGAATAGAAAATCACCCGGAGAATCAAATGATAGACTCGCTTTAGGCGGGGCGGAGGAATTTATGGCGATACGTCGATTGTGGCTTCTTCAAGCCGCCGGCATCTTGCTGGCGCTCTCCAACTCTGCCAGTGCCCAGTTCGTCGCGGCGCCGGGCGGGTTTACGGCGGCCGCGGCTAGCCCGTTCGCGGTGGGATCGGAACCTGTTTCCCTGGCGGTGGCGGATTTCGACGGCGACGGCACCCCGGACATCGCCATCGCAAATTACCGTAGCAACAACGTAACCGTGCTGCTGGGCAAACTTACCGTGGTGCAAGGCAAGACGACGCTCTCGTATACGGCGAGCTCGGGCAGTCCATTCGCGGTGGGATCGTTGCCCCGCTCCGTGGCCGTGGGGGACTTCAACAAGGATGGCAAGCCCGACCTCGCCGTCGCAAATTACAATGACGACGACGTGACGGTGTTGCTGAACACCTTCGCCGCCACGCCGGTGACGGTGTCGGCGGCCAGCTATACGCCGCCAGTGGCGCCTGGCTCGATCGTGAGTATCTTCGGCACCGGCCTGGCCTCTGCCGAATCGCTGGCGACCGCGCTGCCCTTGCCCACCAATCTGGGCGGCACCAGCGTGACCATCACCGACTTTAGCGGCGCCAAGAGTGTGCTCCCTTTGTTCTACGCCGGCCCCCTCCAAATCAACGCGGAAATTCCGCCGGCTGCCGCCACCGGTGCGGCGACGCTCACCCTCTCCACGCCCTCCGGCACCCAGACCGGTGCCGTGGCGGTGACGGCGGTCGCGCCTGGCCTGTTCTCGGCAAACGCTACGGGCAAGGGCGTGGCCTTGGCACAGTTCGTCTCCAATCTGGTGACTGGCGCTCCCGTTCCGGTCTTTGACTGTTCCCTGGAGTGGGGAATTGCACCGCCCTCCCCCTGGATGTGAGTGCGGGCACCTCTGCCCTCGTGCTTTACGGGACCGGCATCCGCAACCGCGGGAAGCTATCCGACGTGACCGTGACGATCGGCGGCCAGACGCTCCCGGGGTTCTATGCGGGCGCCACGGCGAACTTTACCGCGGAGGACCAGGTGAATGTCTCGCTTCCATCGAGCCTAGTCCACGGCGGGACCGTGTACGTGACGGTTTCGGTTGCGGGTACAGCGTCGAACCAGGTAACGGTTTATCTACAGTAAAGAGCGGCAGTAAGAAGCGTCACCGGCGGCCCGCGGTGAATTACAATGTAATCTGACTGCCGTGCAACATCGAGTGGCGGAGCGCCCTAGGATCGACTCTGTGGCGCTGGCTTCAGGCCGGCGGGCCCGAGTCAGGTGGCTGCGTGCAGCCGTCATCCTGGTGCTCGCAGGATCCACCGCCCGCGCCCAGCCAGCCACGGCCAACCCGGCCCCATTACCCCTTCTGACCACGGCGCGGAGGGCCCACGACATGACCTCGGAGGAGGGGGCTCGCGGCTACCCCGTGCTCCTGCGGGCCGTCGTGACCTACTATGATCCCTATATCGATCCGCGGCACGGTGCGTTGTTCGTTCTCGATGAGACCGGCGGCATCTTCGTTTCTGTGCCGCGGCAGCCGGTGTTACCCGTTCACGCCGGCACACTGATCGAGATCCGGGGCGTGACTGGCGGGGGAGACTTCGCGCCGATTGTGGATCATGCGCGGATACGCGTGATCGGAGAGTCTCCTCTTCCCACGAATGTTCCCCGCGCCGGCCTCGCACAGATGATGACTGGGGAGGTTGATGGGCAATGGGTGGAAGTCGAGGGCGTCGTCCACTCAGTTCGAGAAACCGTGGCGAACATCATTTTGGACCTTGCCTTGAGAGACGGCACGGTGACCGCCACGACCCTGAGGCAATCGGGCGAGGACTACGGCCGCTTGATTGACGCCAGGGTGAGAATTCACGCCAACGTCGCCCCTTTTTTCAACACCTACCTCCAGTTGGCTGGGGCCCGCCTGTTCTTTCCTTCCATGGCACAGGTGCAAGTGGAAGAACCCGCGGTGTCCGATCCTTTTGGGTTGCCGGGCCGCACCATTGGCAGCCTGCTTCGCTACGAGCCGAACACCACGTTTCGCCACCGGGTGCACCTGCGTGGCCGAGTCACATTGCAGTGGCCGGGCACTTCTCTCTGCATCCAGGACGCCACCCAGGGGCTCTGCGCCCAAACTGCGCAGACCACGCCGGCCGGCGTCGGCGACCTGGTCGATGTGGCCGGTTTCCCGGCGGGCGGTGGGTTCGCGCCCACCATGACGGACGCCACATTCCGGCTGGCGGGAACCGGCCCGCCAATTTCCCCTATCCGCGTCACCGCTGCGCAGGCCTTGCGGGGCGATCGCGACTCCGCGCTGGTCCAGGTGGAGGGCCAGTTGATCGGCCAGGACCACACAGGCGTAGAACCGACGCTCGCCATCCTCTCGGGAAACACGCTGTTCGCAGCGGTTCTGCCAAGAACCATGACCGGCGGTGCGGTTCCGCATCTGAGCGAAGGCAGTACGGTCCGCATTACGGGAATCTGTTCCGTGCAAGTCGATGCACAGCAGGTTGCGCTGGGAGAGGGAGTCTTGCGACCCGCGTCGTTTCGGATCCTGCTGCGGTCGTCCAGCGATGTCGTCACGATAGAACAGGCCCCCTGGTGGAACCGGGAGCGCTCCCTGGCCGCGCTCGCCGTTGTCGTAGTGGTGGCCATGAGCGTGTTCGCCTGGGTGGTTCTGCTGCGCAAGCGGGTGGGCGAACAGACGCGCGCCATTGCCCTCGAAAAGGAACGCTATCGCTCGCTGGTGGACCACGCCCCCGATATCGTCTTCGCCTCCGACCTGGATGGCAACCTGACGTCGGTGAATCCCGCCGCCGAACTTCTCTTGGGCTACACCCAGGAGGAACTGCTGGGACGGAACATCTGGGACCTGCTCCCCGCCGCTCAGCGGGAGGCGGCCAGGGAATATGCGTTGCGTCTGGTTGCGGGCGAGTCTCCCGGGCCGCTGGAATGCGAGGTCCAGGTAAAGGGCGGCGGGATGCTGGTGGTCGAGGTCAACCTCAGCATCATGCGCAAGGACGGCAAGCCGGTGACCGTACACGGAATCCTGCGCGATGCCACGGAGCGCCGCCGCCTGGAGGAACAACTGCTTCAGGCGCAAAAGATGGAGGCCATCGGACGCCTCGCCGGCGGCGTCGCCCACGACTTCAACAACCTGCTGACCGTCATCAACGGCTACAGCGACATGCTCCTCAACGACCTTGCGGAAGACGATCCCGAGCGATCGGCGATTGAGGAAATTCGCGGCGCCGGCGAGCGCGCGGCCGCACTCACCAAGCAGTTGCTCACCTTCGGACGGCGCCAGATCCGCCGCCCGCGCCCGCTCGATCTCAACGCCCTGATCCGCGGCGCCGAGCGCATGCTGCAGCGGCTCATCGACGAGAACATCCTGCTCGAAACCAACCTCGGCCCGGAGCTTGGGCTGGTCGAGGCCGATCCCGGCCAGATGAACCAGTTGCTGCTTAACCTGTCAGTCAACGCGCGGGATGCCATGCCGGACGGCGGCAGGCTCGTCATCACCACCGCCAACTCCCATTTCGATTCCGAGAAAGCCCCTCCGGGTTGCCAGCCCGGCGACTACGTGAAGTTGACCGTGGCCGATACCGGCGCCGGCATGAACGAGGAAACCATGCGGCACATCTTCGAGCCTTTCTTCACCACCAAGCCCAGCGGGCTGGGCGCCGGGCTCGGACTGGCCACCGTCTACGCCATCGTCAAGCAAGGCGGCGGCTGCATCCGCGTGGACAGCGCAC
>OBLW0100003429.1_pt1 | contig 12342 bp, 14 predicted proteins | sample 1520161 | NCBI WGS metagenome assembly OBLW01 (sample SAMEA3539309, study PRJEB22396) | soil metagenome | biome: tundra; feature: field; material: soil | place: USA | collected 2010-05 | depth 0.15 m
TTCCGGCTCGTTGATGAGCGCGCGGGCGATGGCGACGCGCTGCTGTTCGCCGCCGGAAAGTTCGGACGGCTTGTGATCCAGCCGGTCTTTGAGGCCGACGCGCGCCAGCAGTTCGCGGCCGCGCGCTTCAACCGTCGCGCTGGAAATTCGCGCCATCCGCCCCGGCAGGCAGACATTTTCTAGCGCGGTCAGTTCCGGCAGCAGATGATAGGCCTGAAAAATAAAACCGACGCGGCGGTTGCGGAACTCAGTGAGCTTGCGCTCGGAAAACGCGACGAGGTTCTGGCCGTCAAAAAGAATTTCCCCCGCGTTCGGCAAATCCAGTCCGCCGATTAAATGCAGTAACGTGCTCTTGCCCGCGCCGGATGCGCCGCGCAGCGCGAGAAATTCGCCGCGCGCCACGTCGAGGTCAACGCCGCGCAGCACTTCGAGCGAGCGTTTGCCCATTGTGTAAGTCTTGGTGAGGGCGCGGGCGCGCAATAGCGGCTCATTCACGCGAAACCTCCGATGGCAAAAAAGGCAACATCCAACATTGAAAGCGGCGCCCAACGGTCATTTGGACGCATTCCGGTTTCTGGCAGCATAGTGGCATGGGCCTCCGGCCCGTGTGTTCCAGCCAAAGCAAGGGTTTGCGCCAGCCAGAAACTCACGGGCCGCACGCCCGGGCCACTACCAGCGCCCGCTCGCCGACAACCTTTCCGGGCTTGGATTGCTACAAAGCGAGTTGTTCCTCGGCCATTAATTGGATGTTCAGCGTTGGATGTTCGATGTTCGATGTTTTCCAATTCACTCATAACGCAGCGCCTCCACCGGTTTGAGGCGGCCGGCGCGGATCGCCGGCAGCACGCCGCCAAAGATGCAAATGATAAATGACAACCCGCAAATCACGGCGATGTCGTGCGGATCAATCACGGCCGGTAGATCGCCGAAGCCATAGATGGACGCGGGGAACAGTTCAAAGCCCGTCATGCGGTTCATGAAATGCAAAAACTCGTTGCGATACGTCAGCGCCAGCATCCCGAGGCCGTAACCGGAGATCACGCCCAGCACGCCGATGATCGCGCTCTGGCCGAGGAACACGCCGGAGATTTGCAGGTTCGATGCGCCCAACGCCTTCAGCATCCCGATCTCGCGCGTTTTCTGGACGACGAAGGTGATCTGCGCGCTCAAGATGCAGAGCGCCGCGACCAGCACGATGAAGAACAGCAGGTAAAACATGACGTTTTTCTCGACGAGTAGCGCGTTGAGGATGCCGGAATTTTCCTCCGTCCAAATCGTGATGTTATAACCCGGACCGAGCGCCGACAGCAATTCGCGCCGCACCTGCGGTGCCTGATACGGATTGCGCAACATCACCATCAGGCCGTGAACATTGTCGTTGAGGTTGTAGAGATCCTGCGCGTTTTCGAGCGACGTGACGACGATGTTCGCATCGTATTCATAATAGCCGACATCAAAGATGCCGGTCACCGTGTAATCGTCTGGCAACACGGCCTCCTCATCCGGCTTGCCCCGCTGCTTCTCCATTTTCTCCAGATCCGCCGGCGAATAAACTGAAACGCGGTCGCCGACAGAAAGGTTAAGGTTCTCGGCGAACTGGCTGCCGACCACCAGGCCGCGCCCGCTCAAATCAAATTTTCCCCCACCCGGAATGATTTTTTGCGGCAGGACGCTCACGGAACTTTCATGCTCAATATCCACGCCGCGCACCCACGGCGCGCCGGTGAGCTTGGACTGGCCGTTCGTCGGCTGCGTCACCACGAGCACCTGGCCCAACACAAATGGTGCGACGCCCCGGACATTTTTGTTCGACGCGACGAGGTTCATCACCGGCAGATAATTTTCCAGCGGCCGGCCGCTGGCGAAGACTTTGAGATGCGCGTTGAAGCCGAGGATTTTTTCGCGCAGATCGTGGTCGAACCCGCTCATCACGCTGATGACGATCATGAGCACGGCCACGCCGAGCGCCACGCCGACGATGGAGATGAGCGTGATGATGGAGACAAACGTCCGTCGGGGCCGCAGATAACGCAGCGCCAGCAGCAGTTCAAACGGAAGTTTCGACATGAGCGGCAAGGCTAAAGACGGCGCGGGTTGGTGGCAATTCAATTGCGCGGCACGAATGGTTTTCCCCCTGAGCAACGCAACCGCCGCCCGCCGGTTGCGATGATTCCGGTGCCATACTTTCGGCGGTGTTTTGTCCTCGTTGACATCGCGGAATCGGTTCGTCATGCTTAAAGCAACGCAGTACAAAAAATTTATGGAACAAAATAAACGCATTGTGGAAAAGGACGCCCCGCTGAAAAAAGATGATTTGATCGTCATCACTGGCGCGGGCGGCTTCATCGGCGGCAACCTCGCGCTTTATTTCACAAAAAAGGGCTTCACCAATATCCGCACGGTGGACAAGAAGCCGCTTTACGAATGGTACCTGCACGTTTCCGGCGTGGAAAACATCTGCCTGGACGTGAGCATTGAGGCCAACTGCCATCGCGTCTGCGAAGGTGCGGTGGAAGTTTATAACCTCGCCGCGGACATGGGCGGCATGGGCTTCATCGAGCGTTTCCGCGTCGAGTGCCTGCGCTCCATTCTGATCAACACGCACATGGTCGAGGCCGCTTACAAGGCCGGCACACGCCGCTATTTTTATTCATCCTCGGCCTGCGCCTACAACACGCTGCTGCAAAAAGACCCGAAGGTGCGCGCGTTGAAGGAGTCCGATGCGTATCCGGCGATGGCCGAGCGCGGCTACGGCTGGGAGAAACTGGTTTCGGAGATGTTCTGCCAGGAATACTGGCACGAACGCGGCCTGAAGACGGCGATCGCCCGATTCCACAATGTCTATGGCCCGCACGGCACCTGGGATGGTGGCCGGGAAAAGGCGCCCGCCGCGCTTTGCCGCAAGGTCATCGCGGCGATTGACACTGGCAAGAAGGACATCATGATCTGGGGCAACGGCGGACAGACGCGCAGCTTCATGTATATTGACGACTGCGTGCAGGGCATCGACAAGATCACACACTGTGACGAGTTGATCGCCACGCCGATCAATCTCGGCTCCAGCGAGCTCGTGTCCATCAATGAACTGCTCTCCAAGATCGAAAAAATCGCGGGCGTAAAAATGAACCGCCGATACGACCTCAACGCGCCGCAGGGCGTGGCCGGCCGCAATTCTGACAATACTTTCATCAAAAAAGTTCTCAAGTGGGAGCCGGGCACGACCTTGAACAAAGGGTTGGCGGAAACATACGCGTGGATCAGCGAACAATATCATCACCGCAAAGCCGGCAAGCGGATCGGCATTGGTTGATGAAAAACCAGTCCGCGCCAGCTCTCGACCGGCTGCTGGGTGCCATTCCCAACCGCCTGCAACTCGCGGGCGGCTGGATTGATCAGCCGTTCGTTTCGCAACACAACCCGAGGCCGCCCGGTTCCATGGTCGTGGTGCAGATTGAACCTGATTTCCGGCCGATGGACCGCTCTGGCATCGCGGGCGGCACGCGCGCGGTGGCGATGAAAATTTGGAATGGCAAACTCCCGAATCGTCCTCCGGAAGAACTGGTGCGCGAACTTTACGAAGTGGAAAACGAAGGCAACGCCGAACCGAGCGGTTCGCAGGACATGATCGGTTTGGTTTATCCCGGCGTGAACCGGCTGGATTACGATTTCAAAATTCACGGCGGCGTTTTTCCAGCGCACATCGAATCGTGTAACAATGCCAGGGTCGCGCGGTGGCTGGGAAAAGTTTTGCACCTGATTCCAGTGGAGCCGCGCCCGGACGGCTATAGTCCGCTCGGCCTGAAAAATCTGGAACCGAAATGGATCGCGCGCCTCGGCCAATCAGGGAAAGATTGCTTTGAGGCAATTCTCAAACAGGACGCGCCGGCGCTCGGCGCATCGCTGAACCTGAACATGAAATGCTGGGAGACGCTGCTGCCGCACGTTGTCCGGCACCCGCTCATCCGGCTGGATTTGATGGCGCTGCTCAAGGCGTATCAGCGGCAATATCCTGGTGCGATGTATTCCGGCTGCGGCGGTGGTTATCTGATTGTCGCTTCCAACCAGCCGGTTCCCGGTGCATTCAAAGTGAACGTCCGCGTTGCTCAAAAATGAGTTCGCCAAAACAAGTCATTGTCTCCGGCGGATTCGACGACCTCAAGTCACGCGACCTGCGTTTTTTGGAAGAAGCGGCGAAGCTGGGTGAACTTTCCGTGCTGCTCTGGCCGGATGCCACGCTGCAAGCACTCCATGGCAAAGCGCCGAAGTTTCCGCTGGCAGAACGGCGGTATTTTCTGAACGCCGTGCGCCACGTCAGCCGCGTGATTGAAGTTGACGGTTCCGCCGGTTTTGCTGCGCTGCCAGCGGGTCGGAAGCCGGACATCTGGGCGGACATCGAGGCAACGGCCAGTTCCGCCCGCGAACAGTTTGCTCTCAAAAACAAGATCAACTACCGCGTGTTCAAGGGGGACGAGCTGAATGGGTTTCCCGAACCGCCGCCCCTGGCTTCGGTTCCCGGACGGGAAAAAAACATCGTCACCGGCAGTTTCGACTGGTTTCACTCCGGCCATGTGCGATTTCTTGAAGAAGCCAGCGCGTTTGGCGACCTTTACGTCATCGTCGGCAACGACGCGAACATCCGCCTGCTCAAAGGCGAGGGCCATCCGTTGCTGCCGGAGGCCGAGCGGCGCTACGTCGTCGGCTCAATCAAGTTTGTGAAACAGGCGTTGATTTCCAGCGGCGCCGGCTGGCTGGATGCTGATCCGGAGATTAGAAAATTGCAGCCGGACATTTACGCCGTGAACGAGGACGGCGACCGGGGCGGCAAGCGCGAGTATTGCAAAAAACATGGCATTGAATACCTTGTGCTCAAACGCGCCCCCGCGCCCGGTCTGCCCCAACGCAGCAGCACGGATTTGCGCGGATTCTGATTGAACCATAAAACTGTCATGCAAAAAACCGGCATTCTCAATCCGCAGCTTGCCTCGCTGCTCGCCCGCGTGCGCCATACCAACACGCTCGTGATCGCAGACCGCGGCTTTCCCTTCTGGCCAATGATCGAGACGGTGGACATCTCGCTGGTGGATGACGTGCCCACGGTGTTGCAACTCATTGCCGCCGTGCGCGCGAACCACAACTTCACGCTGGCTTACATGGCGCGCGAGTTTCAAAAAAACAATTCCGCCGCGATCCGCGCGAGCTTTGCGAAAAGTCTGGCGGGGGTTCCAACCAAGTTTGAACCGCACGTTGACTTCAAGCAGCGCGTGCCCAACGCCATCGGCTTGATCCGCACCGGCGACACGACGCCCTATGCGAACGTGATTTTAGTTTCCGGCTGAAATTTCAGGTCACTTCGATTTGCCCCGCGCGAGCTGATCCACGGAAACGGCGACGATGATGATGATGCCGATGACGATGAGTTGCACGTTGGTCGAGATTCCCAACAGCGTGCAGCCGTTGCGCAAAAAACTGATCAACAAGGTTCCAACGATGGTTCCCACAATTGTGCCGCGTCCGCCGTTCAAGCTCGCACCGCCGATGACGACGGCGGCGATGATGTCCAGTTCGAGGCCGATGCCAGCGGTCGGTTGCGATGAAACCGTCCGGCTGGTGGCGATCATCGCCGCGACGCCCACGAGCAGCCCGGCCAAAGTGTAAATGATGATCAGGTTGCGGGTCACGTTCACGCCGGAGTAAAGCGTGGCGGTGCGGTTCGCGCCGATGGCATAAGCATAACGGCCCAGCGTCGTGCGGTTGAGAGTGAAAATCGCGGCCAATATAATTACGACGGCAATGACAATGGAAATCGGCACCCCAAAGGTAAGCCCGTCACCGAGAAATTTGTAACCCGGCACATTATATGGCTGGCCGTCGTTCATCACGTAGGAAATTCCGCGAAACGCGCTCATCGTCCCAAGCGTGAGAATGAACGGCGGCAGTTTCAGGCCGTTGATCAACGCGCCGTTCAAAAATCCCGCGAGCGTGCCGGTCGCAATTCCAGCAAACGTGCCGAGCCACATGGCCGGCAACGTGAGTGGGTCGCCGCCGACTTTTTGCATCGTCCACGCGCCGACCATGCCGGACAGCGCCATCATCGAGCCAACCGACAGATCAATGCCGCCGGAGATGATGATGGCCGTCATGCCGGCGGCAATGATAGCGTTCACGCTCGAACGCCGGAAGATGTTCAGGAAATTATCGGCGGTCAGAAATTTATCCGGCACGAGCACCGCCAGGGCGATGAGAATCAACAGCAAACTCGCGAACGGCAATAGCTGGCGGACGAGTCTCACTGGATATTCAAGAGTGCTTTGATTTCGGGTTTGTCCAACGCGCCCTTCGTGACGACTTCGACGCCCGTATCAATTTTCTTTTCGACCGGTTTGCCCTGGATGCTCATCACGACAGCTTTCACACCTTCGTAACCCATCTTGTAGGGATTCTGCACGATGAGCGCGTCAATCTGCCCGGCCTTCAAACCGTCAATCAACGCTTTCTCCGCGTCAAAGCCGACCATCTTGATTTCCGGCCGGTTCTGGCTTTGCAATGCCTGGAGCGCGGCGACGGCGGTTGATGCATTGCACGCGTAGAATCCCTGCACATCCTGGTTTTTCGTCAGCATGTCTTCGGCGGCCTGCAACGCGGTCTCGACCGTGTCCTGGCCGTATTTGCTGTCCACGATCTTCATTCCGGGAAATTCTTTTTGGATCGTTTCCATAAAGCCGTTTTCGCGATCGGTGGTTGAGGCGGAGCCGGGAACATATTTGAGGACGATGACGTTGCCCTTGCCGCCCAGAATTTCGCCCATGCGCCGCGCCGCCAGCACGCCGCCTTGATAATTATCCGTTGCCGCATAGGTGACATATTTGTCCGTCGCAATGCCTGAATCAACAATCGCGCAGGGAATCTTCAGGCTCGCCAGTTTTTCCACCGACGGCACCAGCGCATCCCGGTCGAGTGGCGCGAGCACCACGCCGTCCACTTTTTGCACGATGAAGTCCTCGACGATTTGGATCTGGCGTTCGCGGTCGGTCTCGCGCTCCGGTCCGTTCCATTGAATTTCATAACCGAACTCTTTGCCCGCCGCCTCGGCACCCGCCTTCACTGACTGCCAGTAAATATGCGTCGTTCCTTTTGGAATCACAGCGATGGTGTGTCTGGTTTCCGGGCCGGGTGAATTTCCCGCCGGCTTCCGATTGCAACCGGTTGCAAGAGAAATAACGACGGCCGCGATCATTAGCGCAAAGCTGGGCTTGTTCATGCGCCCATGTTTAATTATCTGAACGACGGTTGGCAATTGTTTTAATGGCTGGTCTTGTCCCAAAAAGGTGCGCCGATGCTACCGGCAGGTTTTGCGGTCGCCGGCAGACAACCACCGCGGGTGCAAATGTTGTTTCGGCTCATCCCTCCATCATGCGGATGGTCCAGAAATCTAACGCGAGGCTGCCGGTCAACAGATAAGTGTAGGGAATCGTGAAATAGCCTTTCTGTCCCCACTTCGCACCCCATGAGTTGCGCACGATGAACCGCTGCGCCGCGTCGTCGTACCCCACGGCCAGCACCGCGTGGCCGCCCACGACGGCTTCCGACGAGGCGGGCATGTTCAGCACGCCGGTCCGCTTCACCGCCTCGCCTTCAAACGAATCGTAAACCGTGAAACCGAACACGAACGGATAACCGGCCGCCAGGCAGCCTTTCAGCTGCGCGAGATCGCGGCTGACCCGCTGATAGCTCACCACCTGATGGTTCAGGGCTTCGCGATAACAAGCCGGGGGCGGCTTCTGCGCGGGTCTCGCGCCGGCGGGCCAGACATTCGTGTTCGGGTTCGGGGGCGTGGGCACGTAAGGCCATTGCGTTTCCGGGCAGACCCCGAGCTGGTTGACGCTTTTGATGCCGTCGCGGATTTGTGCGCCGTTGTCCAGGGGCACGCTGTGTTCCATGTCGCGTTCGTTGTAATAAATGAAGAGGCGCGAGGGAACGAAGTCCGCCAGACTTTGTTTCATGAGGTCAAATTCAATCGCCCCGGCGATGGCGTTCGCGTGCACGAACCAATGAGACCCTGATTATAGACCGTCGGACATTGCCGGCGCAAATCCATCCGGGCCGGCAGCGGGCCCAGCTGGCGCAACGGCGCGGCGTAAACCTGATCCCGCTGGTCCGGCAGATCGGGCGACCCGCCGTAGCGGGCGATGGCGCGCGGCCGGATGAGTTTACTTTTTTTGGTCATGGTCATAGTTGTTGATGGTGGCCGGTTGGGCGAAAAATCCAGCGGGCGAAATTTTGCCGGGAAGCAGCCGGCGGCCGGACACAAACTGGTGTTTTATCCCCTTGGACCCCTGTGCAACAACCCAGCCAGCTGGCAGCACACCCGTCATCAATCGTGCGGCGACTTCAACACAAACCAGATTTCCGGTCAAGAAATTTCGACGGGCGGTCAGCGGCTCGGGGAAATTTTTCCCGGCGGCCAGAAAAATCATTTTTCCCCCGCAAACGGGTTTGCCCCGGACGCGGCGGCGGCAATTCCCGGCACAAACAGCAGGCTGACGAACAGATAAATCCAGCCGAGGATAAAATGCGCGCCGAAAATAAATCCGAGCTGTACCAGATTGACCGCGCCAAAGTCGTAAAACAGGATGCCCGCCGCCAGCAGCAGCGCGCCCGGCAGCAGCGCCGCGCCGGATAATTTCCAGCTTCGGCGGAAATTCAAATCGCGGTTCACGAAAAATCCAAGCGTCCAGACCGGCAGGAAATAGACCGTCGCCAACAGCCACCAACTGGCCAGCAGGCCGATCACGGTCGCGGCGGCGGCGAGGAACAGGATTTCCGCGCGCCACGCGCCCCACAGCGGTTCCAGTTCCGTGCGATTGAAAGAAATGATCGCACCGGATGGATAAGGAATTTCAGTGTAACCGAGCAGCGCGGAGGACCAGACCGTTTCGCGTCCGAATTCAATCTGCACATCGGCGGTGGAATTGATTTTGCCGCTGTGGTCCAGGTCCACGTCCAGCGCGAGGAACCGTCCCGCGGCGAGCAGCATCGGCGAATCGCCGCGCCAGTGGAGTTTCGCCGAGCGGATTTCACCGGTGGCGGGCAGGTTTTGAATCGCCGTGCGAATGACGGGAAAAACGCTGTCATGGAGAAACCAGGCTGCCGATGCGGCGGCCAGCAGCGCGACAATGAATTGCAAGAGCAGTAGACGGCCCAGCCGGGCATGGGCAAATGCCGCCACGCCGCGCGGCGTGAACGGCTCCCACGCAAAGTTTGAATTCCCCGCAGCACTCATCGGGTCACAGCATAAACAGAAAGGCCGCACAGATAAACGAATCTGTGCGGCCGCAGCGGCTGAAAAAATCAGGCCGGCGTTCCCCCCGGTGGCGGCGGGTTCTGGTTGGGCGGCGGCGCATGGATGACCGGCACGGGGTAGCGGATCTTCATCACATCGTCAACCAGCACCTCGACAAAGTAGGTCCCGGCGGTCTTGAATTCGATGTTGCCGAAAACCATGACGCTGACCGCGCTCAAGGCCGCGTCCTTGAGTTCGAATTTCGCCTCGCCTTTGCGCAGGACGGTTGTCTGGTCAGGCGCAATCAGTCTCACCGTTTCCGAGAAATTGCCGATGCCCGCCGCCCAGCGGTTAAAAACGAAAAGCCGCCCGGCAACGACCGGCAATTGCGGCACCCGGATGAAGTTGATGACACCGATCAGGAAGAAGTTACCGTTGGCTTCCTGGCGGACTTCCTCGCACATCAGCGAGGCCTGCAGGTCGGGGAGAATTCGGGTGGCTTGCATTTTGGTTATGAATTTAGTTTGGAGTGAAAAAAATAAATGTCAGGTCTAAAATTGAAACAATCCGGTGAACTTTCCCGCCGCGTTTGGCCATCAACACATTTCCGCCGCGCGGACCGTGTTCTGCATCAGCATGGCGATTGTCATCGGGCCGACGCCGCCGGGATTCGGCGTGATTTTTCCGGCAATGGGCTGCACGTTTGCAAAATCCACGTCGCCGACCAGTTTGCCGTCCACGCGGTTGACGCCGACATCCAGCACCGCCGCGCCGGGCTTGACCATGCCGGCCTTCACAAATTCGGCCACACCCATCGCCGCGATCAAGATATCCGCCCGCCGGCAATGCGCCGCAATGTCGCGCGTCGCCGAATGACAGATGGTCACCGTTGCGTTGGCATTTCTGCCCTTCTGGCAGAGCATCGCCGCCATCGGTTTGCCGACAATGTTGCCGCGGCCCAGCACCACCACCTCCGCGCCGTCGGTCTTCACGCCCGAACGCGCGAGCAGTTCCATGATGCCCGCCGGCGTGCAGGGCCGGAATCCGGTCGCGTCGCCCAACATCAGTTTGCCAACGTTCACCGGATGAAAACCGTCCACATCCTTCACCGGCAGAACGGCGGAATAAATTTTTGCCTCGGAGATCTGTTTCGGCAGCGGCGCCTGGACGAGAATCCCATGCAGCCGCACATCGGCGTTTAATTTTCCGATCAACGCCAGCAGATCCGCTTCGCGTGTCGCCTCGGGCAGGACGTGCGTTTCGGAAAAAATGCCCAGCTCGGCGCAGGCCTTTTCCTTGCGCCCGACATAAACTTTGGAGGCCGGATCCTCGCCGACGCGAACAAACGCCAGGCCGGGAACGATGCCGCGCTGCCTGAGTTCCGCAACCCGCTGCGCCAGTTCCCGCTGGATTTGCGCGGCGATGGCGCGTCCGTCAATGACGTTGTCGGGGGCTGGGATAATAGACTTTCGGGATGGCATTGGTTTGCAGCACCTCGATGCGTTGGATGGTCAGCACCGGCGTGTCCGGCCAGCGTTCGGCCAGGGCTTCCTCGCCGGTGACGACGATGCGCATGCCGTAGTAACGGCCGATGTCGAGGTTCGTGGAGGTCGTGTAAAGAAAATTGACTTCCTTGCTGGTGGCCGGGTCGTACAACACATACGCCGTCGGCGCAATGAGACTGTCAACGTGGCCGACCACGCCTTCATGCGACACGACGCGGGGCGGCGGCGGGTTGGTGCCAACCGCCGACGGGGCGGCGTTTATGCCCGCTGTCGCCAGATCCGTAGAATTCGTTTCCGTGCCGGCTGGCATCGTGTTCGTCGCCTCGGTCATGATGGGCTGCGTTTCCGCAACCGGCGTCGGCGTCGGCGTCGGCCCGGTTTCGGTGGAAGGCGCGGGATTTTCCGCAATGCTGCCCGAGGCCTCCTGCTTCAAATACATCGCGGCCACATATGCATAGGCATTGGTCGGCGGCTCAATTTGTATCCAACTGCCCTTCCGGTCGGTTTCGGTCACGACCGTGCCGTGTTCAATCGTGCCCAGCACACTGTAATTTTCTCCCGGCCCGGCGCGCAGGTTCAGTTTTTTCGGCAACACTGTCTTGCTTGTCACATTAATGAAGTTTGCGTTCAACCAGATTTTGGTGCTGGCTAGCAGGGCGATTTTCACCCATTGCTCCGGTTCACCCACCGCGTGCTTTTTCAGGCTGGTCTGGCTCAGAACTGTCACCACGTCACCCTTGTTGAGATGCCCGATGACTTCGCCCGTGAGGCCGGCCCGACCACGCACGTTCAGATTATTGGCCACGACCTGCGCCGGTCCGGGAACCAGCGCGACGGTCGGTTCGACCAGCGCGGCCCGCTTCGGCGCGGCGTGCTTCTTGGGTTTGACGGGCGCCGGTTTCTTGACCGGCTCAACCACCGGCGCGGGGATGGGTGTCGCCGCCTCGGCCGGTGGCGCGACCAGCGGCGCGGGGATGGGCGGCAGCGCGTTGGTGTTGTTCTGGGCGAGCGCGCTCGTCGCCATCATCATTCCTAAAATCAACCAGCCATTCGTTTTCATAGTTCTGAAAGTAAAGTTTTTATTTCCGCCGCTGTCAATGTCCGCCATTTGCCCGGTCGCAATTCGCCCAGCTTGATTTTCCCGATCTGGATCCGCTGCAACCGTTTCACCGTGAGGTTTTGCGATTCAAACAGCCGCCGCACCTCGCGGTTCTTGCCTTCGCTCAATTCCAGTTCCACCACGCTGCGACTGCGACCGCCCGAAACGATCACCGCCTTTTCCGCTTTCAACTTTTCGCCCGCATGCCAGATGCCGCTGACAAACTGCGCCAGCATCGGACGATTCACTTCGCCCTCGACCGTCGCGAGGTATTTTTTGCGGACGCCGTAGCGCGGATGGGTCAGGCGCAACGCAAATTGTCCATCATTGGTCAAAAAAATCAATCCCTCGCTGTTGAAATCCAGCCGGCCCACCGAATTGGCGATCTGCCATTCTTTTGGCAGCAAATCGTAAATCGTCGGCCGGGCATGATCATCCTGGTGCGAGCAGACGCAGCC
>OBLW0100003431.1_pt1 | contig 12333 bp, 10 predicted proteins | sample 1520161 | NCBI WGS metagenome assembly OBLW01 (sample SAMEA3539309, study PRJEB22396) | soil metagenome | biome: tundra; feature: field; material: soil | place: USA | collected 2010-05 | depth 0.15 m
GTAAGAGCAGCGACAGCGAACTGGCGCAGGTCATGTTCCGGGATGGCAAACGCCGGACGGTGTGGGCCGGGGACCTGATCAACGGCGCCGAAATCGCGTCCATCACGCTGGCGGCCACCGAGCGGGCCTGTGCGCGCGAAGCGCGCGGCGCCCCAGGCGGCATACAACTGGCGGACATGGCGGACGCAGTCAGCGATTTTCTCGCCTCGGCCGGTCGCGCCCTGACGCCTCACAATTGCCGGAACTACCTGGACGATCTGCCCCAGGATGTCGACGTAGTCCGCGTAGATCAAACGGTCCGGAAGGTCAGCAAGCCTCACCGCTATTTCAATGCCGCATGAGGGGAGAGAATATGATCGCCTCCAACCCTAGGATGCCTAAGCTCAATGGTGCCGATTGCGAACTAGCGAATTTCGTTCTTGGCCTGCCCGGCATCGACACGGGCAGTATCGCGGCCCGCGCGCTTCTGGCCGAAATCGACGGCCTTCCTTTGGCGCGAAGCTGCTCTTACGCTCCATACACCAATCCGTCCACCTCATACAGTTGTGGGCATCGCCAGGACGAAGACGCCGACGAGCACACCAGCTATGTCTCGGGCGGCTGGTCTGCGCAGGACTGGGGGCGCAAGTTTCTGGCGTCGAATGGCGGCTGCGCCTACATCGACCTGAACCATCTGGAGCTCTGCGTTCCGGAAGTGATCACCGCCTGGGACCACACCGCTGCATGGCACGCCATGTTGCGCATCGCACGCGGTGCTATGGATTCTGCCAATGCCAAACTGCCCGAAGGCCGCTCGATTCAGGTGATGGTCAACAACAGCGACGGCCACGGGCACTCTTACGGAAGCCACTTGAACTTTCTGGTGACCCTCCAGGCGTGGGACAACATCACCCACCGGAAGCCGCACTTTCTCGGCTGGCTGGCCTCGTTCCAGGTGTCGAGCATCGTCTACACAGGACAGGGCAAAGTCGGGTCGGAGAACGGCGCGCCCCCCGCCTCGTTTCAACTTTCGCAACGCGCTGATTTCTTCGAGACGCTGGCGGGCACGCAAACGACATTCAATCGTCCGATCATTAACACGCGCGAAGAGCATCACTGCGGTAACACTCGTTCGAAGCACGGTGGCGCTTCCCCCGCGCGCCTGCATGTCATCTTCTTCGACAACACCCTGGCGCATCAGTCGTGCGTATTGAAGGTAGGGGTGATGCAACTGATGCTGTCCATGATGGAGGCGGGAGTTGTAAATCCGGCCCTGCTGCTGGACGATCCTCTGACGGCTCTCACTGCGTACAGCCACGATCCCACGCTACAGCAGAGCGCCTTGTTGGCAGGCGGTCAGGAAGTTACGGCGGTCGAGCTACAGTTTCGATTTCTGGAAGAGGCGAGACGGTTCGCCGCCATGGGCGGTTTCGAAGGCTTGGTGCCGCGCGCCGAAGAGATCCTGGACCTGTGGGAGGACACCCTGCAACACCTTCGGGGCCGGGACTGGGCGGGTCTCGCGCCCAAGCTGGATTGGGTGATGAAGCGGATGATTTTGGAGAGAGCCATGCATCAACGGCCCGAGTTGGACTGGAATTCGCCCGAGATCCGGCATCTGGACCAGATCTACTCCAGCCTGGGGCCGGATGGTCTGTACTGGGCCTACGAGAAAGCCGGCTTCGCCACCCGGTTGGTTCCCGAAGAGCGCATTCAGCATTTCTGCAGCGAGCCGCCATCGGACACTCGGGCCTGGACACGCGCCATGCTGCTCCGCACCGCGCGCCCGGAATGGGTCAACTCGGTGGATTGGGATTCGATCTCCTTCCGTGTGCGCGATGGCGGCTACTGGCCGTGGCGCCGCACAGTCGATATCGAGAATCCGCTGGGCCTGACTGCCGCGGAAGCCGCCGAGTTCTTCCCCGCGGCGGGCCGCTTCGCCGATCTGTTGGACGCCCTTGAGGCGGCGGCGGAAGATACGCACGTCGAGCCGCGGAATGCGGCGGCGAGTTAAGTTTCGAATCTTCGAATCAGGAGTCATTTATGAGAGAAAAGGAAAGACAGAACAGCAATCCCCCGTCGGGCGCAGGCGGCGGAACGGGAGACACTCTCGGTCATCTGCGCGAGCAGGCCGAACGCTTTCTGGCAGCGGGCGACGACGCCATCAATCGCGCGCTCGCCGGTAGCGACAGCGAGGCCTTCCTGAGAGCAAACCGGCAGCAGGGCGGTCAATGAAGTCATGGACACCGCCATGTTCGGCGTGGAGAGCGAGTACGCCATCACCGGTGTGAGCGGCAAAGGCACCATCGGCCGCGACGAACTGGTAAGCCGCCTGATTCATGCCGCTGGCCGCCACCTGGTTCATTTGCGCGATACCGGTTCGCCCTCGGGACTCTTCCTGGAAAACGGCGCGCGGTTCTACATAGACTGCGGACTCCACCCCGAAATGACCACTCCGGAATGCACGACTCCGTGGGAGGCCGCGCGCTATATTAAGGCCGGTGAACGCATCCTGGAGTCGCTGGCCCGGGACGTTGAAACCGAATCGGGCGCTTCGGAGATCATGTGCTTTCGCTGCAACGTGGACTACAGCGGCTCCGGCAGCACGTGGGGATGCCACGAGTCCTATCTGCACCGCAAGTATCCGGCGAACTTCGCCGACCAGATCGTTCCGCACCTGGTGACCCGCGTCATCTATACGGGCGCCGGCGGGTTCAATCCCCGGGTCAGTTGGCCCGAGTTCTGCGTAGCTCCGCGCCTGCTGCATACGGAGCAGGTGATTTCCCGGGACTCCACGGGAAATCGCGGCATCTTCCACACGAAGATGGAATCTCTGGCGGCGGACGGGTTCCACAGGTGCCATATTCTCTGCGGCGAGAGCCTCTGCTCGGAGACTGCCATCGTCCTCAAGATCGGCGCTACCGCGCTGGTGGTGGCGCTGGCGGAAGCAGGTCTCGATCCGTCGGCCGGCCTGAGATTCCACAATCCCGTAGAAGCTCTGCACACGGTGGCATCAGACATCACATGCCGCCGCCCGTTACGTCTTGCGGGCGCCGGCCAAACGTCGGCGCTGGCCATCCAGCGGCAGTTTCTGGCGCGTACGCGGAGTAACCTGGCGGCGTTGCCGCCGTGGGCCGGCGAGATCTGCGCCCTGTGGCATCGTACGCTCGATCTTCTAGAAGGCGCGCCGGATTCCGCTGCCGCCTCTCTCGATTGGGCTATCAAGTATCGCTTATTTCACGGCCGCGCCGCCCGACACGGCTTCGCGTTGGATCGCTTTCCCTTCCTCGGCTCGATCGTGCAGAGGATGAGCGCCGCCCTTGCCGCCGTTCCCGAATCCGGATCCAACACACGCCTCAGCTTCCTGGCCGGTCCGCAGAGCCCCATTCCGGAGGAGGCCGCTCGCGCCCGCGCCATGCTCTCATCGCAAGGCCTGACGTTGAGCCACCTCGAAAACTTCCTGTCCATGCGCGACGAGTTCTATCAGATCGACACGCGCTTCGGCCAGCTTGGTCCGCGCGGCATTTTCGGTGGGATGGATCGCCGCGGCGTGCTCGATCACAGCGCCACCGGTATTGTGGACGTTGAGGGGGCCATGCACGAGCCGCCCTCGGTGGGCCGCGCCCGCGTCCGCAGCGAGGTTATTCGCCGCCTCAACGGCGACGCTCGCGCGAGTTGCAACTGGCAGGGAGTTCTCGCCGAAAACGGAAGCTGGCTGGACTTGAGCGACCCGTTCGAGTCGCGTGAAGTCTGGTCCGATCCGAATGCGCCGAATCCAGACATCTCCGCTGAGGCGGGGCTGGGCGATGACCCCTCGCGCCTCCACCACATGCTCGATCTTATGAGGAGGAGATATGGCCGGTCTCGAACCCGGGCTGAAGGCGCGCCTGCGCCGCCTGAGAGTCCACGTTGACCAAACGGACGAAAACACCTTTTTGCTCCGCGGTGTGCCCGCCGATGCAAGCCGTTTCACCAAGCCGGTGACCAGCGTCCTGGTGAAGCGGCCCAGGCTCGGACTTCCATTCCTATTGTGCGTAGACGAGGACCTGCTGTACGCCGGCCACGACCCCGAGTTGGCGCGCGCGTTTGCCGCCGCGTCTTGCCAGCAGGGATGGCGCGTGATCTCCACTGGCGTCGGAGTGCATTCTCAGGCGGAGGACGCTGTGCAAGACGTGCTGTCGATGCTGGGATGCGCGAAGCGGCCGGCGTCGCAACGCAGGCCCAAGCGTCCTCCCCAACCGCCGGGCTTGCTTGAGCGGTTCGGCGCCGACCTGTCGGTCCTTTACCGCGAGGGAGCGCTCCCGCCCAGTCTGGCACATGAGGAACAGGCGGAGCAGGCCGCTACGGCCCTGATGGCTTGGCAGCGCCGCTTACCGGTGCTAGTGGGGGCACCGGGGAAGGGCAAGACCACCCTCTTATATAAAGTGGCCGGCCTCCTGAACCGTGCCCGCCCTGAGGAAAGCCTGTTGTCCGTGGACATCGCGCGTCTGCTTGCAGGAGCGCTCTGGGAGGGCGAACGCGAGAAGCTGCTGCACACGCTTCTGGAAGAGGCTGTGGATGGTCGCGGGGCCATCGCGCTGGAGCGGATCGAGTTGGCGCTAATGACCGTGTCTCTCGCGCCCTGGCTGCTGGCCGCTGCGCTCGACCGCGGGGCGCGACTCATCGCCACGTGCCTGCCGTTGTTCGTGGAGAAACTCGTTCAGGGACCGCTGGTGCGGCGCGTCGATGTAATCGACGTCTCCGAGTTGGTTCAGGACGACGCGATGACTGCGCTCGCAGGACTCACCAAAACACTGACCGCTCATCACCGGGTGGAGATCGGCAACGAGGCGATCGAAGCCGCGGTGGAACGGTCGCTGAGCCTCGCCGGCCCGTTGCCGGACAAAGCGATCACGCTATTAGACTCCGCTGCCGCGCGGGCAGCTCTGCTGCGGCAACCTGAGGTAACGTTGTGCGATGTATACCTTGTGGCCTCACGGATGAGAGAGGCGTAGGCACCTATTCAATTTCGCCACTCGGCCCCCCTACGTTGAGGGGAGGTCCAATATGCGAATTGAATCGCCGTCACGAGAATCCACAACGGTTGTGGAAACCATCCCCCGTAGTCATGCCGACACCGGAGCCGAATTGTACAGTAGCCGCGTTTCCGTAGTGCTTGATTCCGCCTGGACCAGGTTACGCAAGATCGAACCTGCCTTGCCCAGTGTGGTCATGTTGGTGCTATCCGGCGGCGAGTACTCCCGCCGCGGGCACTTTCGGATGGAGTCGTGGAGAAAGAGGCGCGAACCTCAACTCCTGCACGAAGTTGCGGTTCATCCGGGTATGTTCGACTGCCCCGAAGACTTGTTGGTAACCATGCTCCACGAAGCCGCCCACGCCATCCTTTGGGAGCAGCGGAAGGATGGAGACCGGCACTGCTGCGGCGTCTCTCTCAGCGGTTACTACCATCGGCGTGAGTTCCGCGCTGCCGCCAACCGGCTCGGGCTGGAAGTGCACTTCCGTAACCGCCGTTACGGATTCAGCCAGACGACATGGCCAGCCACGGGAGTACCTGAGAAGTATGCCGCAGTGATCGGGATCCTCGATCGGCTCAAGATCATGGCTTCCAAACAGGTTCCGCCCCGAGCTCTTGTGCAGGTGAACAAAAGGGCTGCCGCTCAATACCTCGGCTGCAAGTGTGTCCCGATGAGGGTCCTGCGTGTGCCACACGAGCAGCTTCGGCGCGGTCCAATTGTGTGCGGGACGTGCTGGCGCTTCTTCTTGCCAGGCGCGTAATGCACGCCGTAACAGACTGCGGCGAGCCACCTACTAGGCCACGGTAGTGGAGGCAAACCTGATTCAAGGATTCGATCATCTCAAGAACGCAATCCCTCTGGCTGATCGTTGCTCTCTGGTGAGGCGTATCGACGCGGAAGGTCGGTGGGAGCCCGGCTATGGCAGAAAAGCCTCAACGTCACGGCTGGGGTTACGACGACAAACGCCGCATGTTGTAAAGTCTGGAGCCGTTCCCGGACTGGCACGAGGCGTTGGCCGGCCTCGCCCGGGAGCGCGACTGGATGAGAACCAAACCCGACCAAGGCGACAGCTCGATGGTACCCCCCTACTCCTTTCAGGATGGTGCGGCTGGTGTCCGCGATTTTCGAGGTGCCCACACGCAAGTGGAGTCTAAGTTTGCACCGCTCTGGTTTGCAAGGGGAGTCGTCTATGTTAGTTTCGATTTTTTCAAAAGCATCTGCGCACACTTCACGAGTTGCACGCGAGCCGGGGGAGGAATCCCGCCAGTCACCGCTGGACCCGAGTGTGCCCAAACCACCAAGCCCAGACGTTGATCTGCCGTTGTGCCTGCTGCCCGACACCCGAGCGTGCCGGGGCGTCCTGGCCGGCAGTGTTATCGCCCACATCGTGTTGATCGCAGGCCTGTTTGTGGCTTCCGTGCTCTTCGGTAGTATCCCTCCCCTGCATGTAGCCACCGTAATCAAGATATTCCATGGTGATCCCGCACGCCTCATCGCACCCGCCGGCGGTTCCCGGCAAGCTGCGCTACCCGCGCCCATTAAACGGCATGTTCACCGGCCCTTCGCGGTCACTCTACCGCGCCCGCTGGAGGCCCCAAAAATCGTGGAACCGCCGCCGGTGCGGCAGGTGGTGCGGCCTGCGGACGAGCCCAACATCCTCGCGGAGGTGATCGTACCACCCCCACCGCGCCCGGTCCTGGACGTCGCACCGACCAAGAATCCAGCCGGCCCCGCCGAGGGGCAGGGCGGGTCTTCGAATGGCCCGGGCGGACCCGGCGGCGGGTTGGGGGGTACCAAGCCCCCACTCGAACTAAAGCCGTCAAGCCCGCCACCCGCCCCGAAGCACAAGCCCGCGGTACCGCAAGTGGCCGACCTCACACCGCAAAGCCGCCAACCTACGCCTCCTCCGAAGCCCCCAGTCGAACAGCCCGCTGTCACCAAGCCCTACATTACCTTTATGCCGACCCCGCTGTATCCGGCGGCCGCGCTGGAGGATGGAATTGAAGGGGACGTAGTGGTCGAGGTGACTTTCGAGCGCGACGGACATGTCCTTTTCCAGCGGTATACCCATCACATCCGCCCCGACCTCGATGACGCGGCCCGGGCGGCGGTGCTCCAGATCAAATTCCAGCCTGCCAGGATGGGTGATGTGCCGGTGAACCACCTGGCTCAGGTTACCGTAATGTTCCGGCTAACTTCCAAGCAAACCATCACCACTCAGTTCTTAGGAGGGTTCGAACTATGATCGAAGCCAAGCTTCCTTCGCAACTCCTGCGATGTTTGTTCCTCGCGCTAACGCTTTTTGCGTTCGCCCCAACCGTGCGGGCCCAGGCGCCCGGCGCCCGCGATATCTGGGCCATCAGTCGGCGCGAGCAAGAGGCCCTGAACGCGATCGCCGCCGAATCCAAGGGTTTTGTCGGCCAGATTCAAGCCCAGTTCTTGAACGAGCGCGGCGAAGTTCTCAGCGACTTCTGGAGCCTGTGGCGAATCCGTCTGACCGACACCGGCTTCCAATTGCGCGACCTGACCTTGCCGGCGGCGACGCCGCGCTGGCCCCCTGCCGAAGCCGCCGCAAAACCGGCAAAGAAGACCCGGTCCTCCGGCCGGGCGAAACCGGCCGCGCAGCCGCCCACGCCTTCGCTGCTGATGGATGGTGCTGCCCCCATGATCACACCTGACATCGGCGGCCTGGACGCGAGCCGGTACAACTTTCTTTACGACGGAGAGGAGTACCTCGGCACCCTGCGCACCTGGAAGTTCACCTTGACCCCGAAAGATAGTGCCGGTCCGGGAGCGTTTGCCGGCCAGATCTGGGTGGCGGACCACGACATTGTAAGGTTTTCCGGACGTTTTGTGAATCCGCCAAGCGGTCGAACTTACCTGTCCTTCGACAGCTTGCGGTACAAGAGCGCCGGCGGAAGGTGGCTGCCATGGTTGACCTATCTGGACGCGACCGGTCTGCCGCCCGAACCCATGGGAAGCCGTGCGCTTCGCGCCCGGATCACGATGTGGGGATTCGCGAAATCGATGGACACTGAAGGAATCGCCAAGATCCGGACGGACGACAGCGTGGACGCCAGCCGGGCTGCCGGGACGCCCGCATCCCCCGAAGACGCTTACCTGAATGCAGACAAGAACTTCGTCGAATGGCTCGAGCGCACCGGCTTGATGGCCCGACCGGGCAAGGTGGAGCGCGAGCTGCTGAATCCGATGCTGCAGGAAATTGTCGACACCAACAGAATCGCCCTGCCGCACCCCCTCACGGCGCGGGTGCTGCTTTCGGTTCCCGTGGAAACGGTGCTGTTCGAGCAGACCGTGGGAATCAGTGCTTCCGCAATCGATTTGGCGCCCAACAACGCGATGGTGGCGCTGCTGCTGGCCCGCGAGGTTGCCCTGGCGCTGATTCGAAAACACCATTTCGACCTGGTGTGGGGGCGGCCCGATATCCAGCTCCAGGACGAGGTGGAACTGATCCACGGCTTTGCCTTTGCCCCCACGCAGGAGGAGCTCGACCAGGCAGAGGAGCTCGCCGTCAAGTTCCTGCTAAACATCCCGCGATACACGCCCCAGCAGATCGCAGGTGCCGGCTATTTTCTTTACGCAGCGCGGCAGGCCTGCACTGCCATACCGGCCATGTTCATTCCGCGCTTCGGTGAAGGGCTGCCGGGGTGCGGCCGTTCCGGGCGGATCAGCCGGCTCGAGACCACGCCGCCGCCCGACAACGATCAGAGCCCCGCAATGCACGTGAGCGCGCGGCTGGAGTTGAACCCGTCCAACAACATCCTGGAACTGATGGGGGCGAGTGACGTACACGCCCCGTTCCGGATCGTCCCGCCGCCGTCGATCCCTAGGCTGGCGGATGCGAATGCCGACCCGGCGAGCCCGGTCCTGCCGCCCGTCCCGATCGTTCGTCAGCCGCCGCCGCCGATCCTGCCCGCCGTCAAGATCAAGTAGAGTGAGACGCGAGGATCAAATCCGATAGGGGAGCGGCGAAAGCGGAGAGGACCGAAGGGCGGCGGTCCATCCGCTAAATAGACAGATCTTCGTCCTGGGTGGCGGAAACCGTCGGGCGGCGTCCCTTCACCAGCGTGGCTGCGGCCGCGATGAGGGGGCCGGCAGCGGGCTGGACACCGAGATCGCGGAAATAGTCGCCCGAGGCACATTCGCCGGTCAGGGTTCGGCACGGCCGCGGACGGCGCCGGTGATAGGAGAGAAACGGTCCTTACGGCGGAAGATCTCGAAGCTGGGGCAGAAAAGGCGTGACGTTTGCAGAGCCGGTGGCATGGGCCATGAAGCTGCCGTGGAAATCCATACCGCGCTGTTCCGGAGCACCCACGACCCAAACTATGGTTCTGTTCACCTGTCTCGCCTCGGCGGGGATTCGGTCCGATCCGAATTTCACTGTTGTGGGTAAGTATCCCCAACGGGGCCGAGATCGCCCAATGAACTCCGCCATCGGCGCCTCAGAGAAGTTGCGACTGTGTGCTCGGCTAAACCAATCCCCCGTCAGAACTGGATTGAAAACAGACCGAATCCCCGCTGAACGCGCAAAGTCAGCGGCGAGGTCGGCCGTATCCTCCGGACCGGTAGCATGCGGGTCTTGATTTCTCATCATCCACGGCGCATAGCGCGCAGGGGGTGGCAACCCAGATTCGACTGTCTATGTCAGGAGCGCTCGTTTTACCGTGAAATGCATGGAAAGCGCCTCGGTTGGTCTATTTCTGAATTTGCACCGGCTTGGTTTTGATATCTAGAAATTCCCATCGACCGCTGCGGAGTTGATAAAGCAAGGCTCCCATCGTTTCCATCATCGCGCCACCGGGTTGCCGACTACCAAGCTGCACAAACTGTCGGCACAACTCGCCGGGTGCGGCGGCACCTGTAGGTTTCCAGTTATCCGACTCCACCCAAGGGTCTGCCGCGTCAGACGCGGTGCTGCTGAAGCTAAATGCGCCCAGGGGACCAATTGTAGTAAAGCTGCCGTAGTGTTTGCGGATATCTTCCGTGATTTGCGCCCAGGGCGGTGGTGGCGGAGCACGCCGGACAGCGAACGGGGCCTTCTGGGGTGGGCCAGGCGAAGGAGAAGTGAGCGCGTCACCCGGCTTGGTCGCGGGTGGCGCCATCTCTTGAACCTTGGACTTGGCCTTTGCGTTGGTCTTTGCGCCCGCCTTCGGATCTGTCAGCAGTTCATTCGCAGTTACCGGCGCCGAAGAGGGCGGGGCGATCGGTGCAACCGCGGGTCTAGTTCGATTCCACGGCTGCCAGATGACCCCAGCCAGAGCCCCGATTAGCAGCAGGACGGCAAATCCTGCAGCTACCATCCGCGCCCGAGAGCGTTTAGCTGGTTCGCGAATAGCCGCCGGCGTTCCCGGTAGGCCAATCGTGGTCTGGCCACTCTGCGCCCTTGTCACCGATTCTGTCGGCAGCGCAAGCAGAGTTGCGGGACGGCTGGCGAAAGCTCCAGTCAGGGCACTAGCGAACTCGCTGCAAGTGGCGAACCGGTTCTCGGGGTTCTTTGCCAAGACCTTCGCCAATACTGCGTCCACGCCTGGCGGAAGCGAGGCGTTACGCATACTCGGCAGCGGCGGCGTCTCGTTGACGACTTTGTATGTCAGGGTGGCGACGCTGTTCGGTCCGAACAGGGTACTGCCGGTCATCATCTGGTATGCCACGACGCCCAACGCAAACTGGTCCGCGCGGCCGTCCAACGGTATACCCAGAATCTGTTCCGGAGCCATGTACTCAACAGTTCCCATCACCATCCCTGTGGGCGTACAGGTGCGGGCATCGCTGATTCGCGCGATGCCGAAATCCATGACCTTTGTGTTGCCGGCCGAATCTATCATAATATTGGCCGGCTTGATGTCCCGATGGATCACACCCCGTGCATGCGTATAATCCAGCGCGTCCGCCGCCTGGCGCACCACTTTCAGAACCACGAATGCCTCGGGTAAACAACTGTTCTTCAGCCCCGCCGCAAGAGTGTCGCCTTCCACATATTCCATCACTACATAGGCATGCCCGCCATCCTCGAAAACGTCATGGATGCCGACGATGTTAGGGTGCTTGAGTACGGCTGCGGCCCTGGCATCGCGAAGCAGTCGATTGCGCAGGAACTCCCGTTCCAAAGGATCGTCCACCGCCAAGTCCACCGTCTTAACCGCTACCTGTCGGTTGAGCATTGGATCTGTGGCGAGGTACACCACTCCCATTGCCCCGCGGCCCAACATCCTCATCACGACATATCTGCCAAATGTCTCGCTCATTGCCCTTCCGATCCACCATCCCGCCAGTCCCCGAGTAGTCTCCCGCGGATGTTACCCTGCCGCGGGGCTCATCCCGAAATCTTGCGCCCCGCTCGCAACTCCTTAGGAAGCGTCTGCGAAATCGGAACCCCAAACTTAGGGCTTGTACCGTTCACCTTGCCTAAACAGCTTCGGTCTCCCGTCGCTGCTTCGAATCGCCTCTGCTGGTACCGCGCGAATTAACTTCCACTGTGGTATTGCTGAGCCCGGCGGGTAGTCGGACTTGCCGCCAGGTTTGTAGGTTTTGCCCTGGGGGGTGTTGGTATACCCGCGAAGTTCGAATTCGGCCGGCGCCGGCGGCCGTTTCAAACGCATGACATAGGCGCCTTCGTACAGGGAGCTCGACGGCAGCCCAAGCCTGCGCGCCATTTCTCCGCAATCGCACCCAAGAAGATACTTTTCCAGGGTTATATATCCGTCAACAGTGGAAAGCGGCCCCTTTCTCGCAGAAACTACCTTCACAAGCCGGCAAGCTGACCAACTTTCAATGGCTATTCTCTTCAGCTTATCGATATCGACACGCGAGTAGTCGGGCGGCGCATCGCCGTCTTCGGGCGGCATATGTAGTGTTTTGCCGAGCAGGGCCGGAACGCTGCCCTTAAGTAGGCTAAAAGGGACAATTCCACGCTCGGGGATGAAGAATATCCGCCCACTGTCAAGACCGCACATACCACTACAAATGAGCGGCTTTCCTCTTATGATCGACTGGGCAGCCCGGTCATCTCCTAGAACGAAGAACACGGCAACCGTCTGCTTGCTCCCGTTGGAACCCAACATCTCCACGTTTCGGTAGACCCAGAACTTGGTTCTCGGCCCTGAAGTCAACCGAGAGGCCTCTTGCCTTATAGCGTTTTTGTAAGACTCGATCGTATTGAAGTCACTTGGCTTAAGCATAACAATCCGGAGAACCTCATTGATTTGCCAAACGATACCCAAATGAGACGCCAGGAAACCGACCGGCGCCGGCACGAACCCGAGTCACACCGATGGCCGTCTGTCTGTAGTCAATCAGCAGCCACGCGATGCGACGACCGAAA
>OBLW0100003432.1_pt1 | contig 12331 bp, 8 predicted proteins | sample 1520161 | NCBI WGS metagenome assembly OBLW01 (sample SAMEA3539309, study PRJEB22396) | soil metagenome | biome: tundra; feature: field; material: soil | place: USA | collected 2010-05 | depth 0.15 m
CATCTGGCTTTATTTCAAAAAAACGCCGCCGAGTTGAAGGCGGATTTTCAATTGTTCGCCAGCCGCGATGAATTGAAAACCGCGATCGCAAAAATGTCCACCGCAGAAAATTGGAAACACATTGCGAGCCATCAGGGCGAGTTGACGGATTTGATTTCCGCCGCGCCCGGTTTGGCCATTTGTTTCACGGATAAAAATTACGACGTTCATGAACTCGAAGCGTGTGACGCCGGCATTTCGGAATGTGACGCGCTCATTGCGCAGACTGGAACGGTGCTGGTGACGAACCGCAGCGCGGGCGGACGCGCGTTGTCCATTTTGCCGCCGCATCACGTCGTGCTCGCGCGACGCGAACAGCTGGTGGCCGACCTGCCCGCCGCGTTTGAATTGTTGAAGCAGAAATATGCCGCGAATTATCCCAGCATGATTTCATTCATCACCGGCCCCAGCCGCACGGGCGACATCGAGCGCATTCTTGTCCTCGGTGCGCACGGTCCGAAACGATTGACAATTTTTCTAATTTAATCTTAATCACATTTAACATGAGCAAGCCATATCAATACGTCAGCAACCTGTGGAACGACGGTGAAGCCGCGAAACTCAAAGGCATGGACCGCCTGGTCTATCGCTCGAACCAGCTGGGCAGCGACCAGCGCATCACCAACACCGGTGGCGGCAACACGTCGTCCAAGCTCATCGAAACTGACCCGCTTACCGGCGAAGCTTTCGAGGTGTTGTGGGTCAAAGGCTCCGGCGGCGATTTGCGCACCAGCCTGCGCGAGAACTTTTCTTCACTCTACCAGTCCAAATTGATCGGTCTGCAAAAGTCCTATGCCGTGCGTGGCGACCAGGGCCTCAAATCGCAAGCCGAAGATGACATGGTTGCGGCTTACAATCACACGACGTTCAATTTGAATCCCCGTGCGAGTTCCATTGACACCCCGTTGCACAGTTTCATTCCCGCAAAGTTCGTGGATCATATGCACCCGAACGCGGTCATCGCCATCGCGGCCTCGGCGAATTGTGAGCAGCTCACGCAAGAGATTTTTGCCGACGAAATGGAATATGTGAAATGGATGCGCCCGGGCTTTGAACTCGGCCTAGCGATGCAGGAGATCGCGAAACGAAATCCCAAGGCCAAGGCGATCATGATGGGCCAGCACGGGTTCATTTCGTGGGCCAACGACGACAAGGAATGTTATCTGCGCACTTTGGATTTCATCGAGCAGGCGTCGCAATTCATCGAGAAAAAATATGCTGAAAAGGGTGGCGACACGAAGGCGTTCGGCGGCGCAAAATACCAGACGCTTGCGCCGGAAAAACGCAAAGAAGTGTTTGCCGCGATCCTGCCATGGTTGCGCGGACAGGTTTCGCAGCATAAACGGTTCATCGCGACAGTTCAGGACGATGAGAAGATTTTGCGGTTTGTGAATTCCACTGACGTACCACGTCTGGCCGAACTTGGCACGAGCTGCCCCGATCATTTTCTCCGCACGAAAATCAAACCGCTGTATGTCGCGTGGAATCCGCAGACCGATGGCGCGGCGGCATTGAAGAAAAAACTCGCCGACGGCCTCGTGCAATATCGCAAGGATTACGCGACTTATTACGACAAATGCAAGCACGCGAATTCGCCCGCAATGCGCGACCCGAATCCGACGGTCGTTTTAATACCCGGCCTCGGCATGGTTGCGTGGGGCAAGGACAAGTCTGAATCGCGTGTCACGGCCGAATTTTACAACTGCGCCGTAGAAGTCATGCGCGGCGCGGAGGCGATTGACAAATACATCGCGTTGCCGCAGCAGGAGGCCTTCGACATCGAATACTGGTTGCTCGAAGAAGCGAAGTTAAAACGGATGCCCGCGGAAAAGGAACTCGCCCGGCAGATTATTATTGTGATCGGCGCGGGTTCGGGCATCGGCAAGGAAACCGCGCACCGCCTGGTGAAGGAAGGTGCGCATATCGTGTGCGTGGACTTGAATGCCGATGCTGCCAATGTGACGGCCAAGGAAATCACCGACAAATACGGTTTGGGAATCGGTGTCGCTGGAACAGGAATTTCCAATTGCGGCCCGGCCATCGGTCTGGCCGCAAACATTACGGACCGCGCGAGCATCCGCAAAATGCTGGACCAGGTCGCGCTCGCTTACGGCGGCTTCGATTCCATCTGCGTGACCGCCGGCATTTTTGTGCCAAGCGACACGACCGGCCATATTCCTGACGACAAGTGGGCACTCACGTTCAACATCAACGTTACCGGCAGTTATCTCGTCGGCGATGAGGCTTTCAAGACGTGGAAAGAGCAGGGGCTCAAAGGTCAATTGGTTCTCACGACTTCCGCAAACGCGGCGGTCGCGAAGAAAGGTTCCGTGGCCTACGACGTTTCCAAGGCGGCGGCCAATCATCTCGTGCGCGAACTGGCGATTGAACTCGCGCCGCTGGTGCGGGTGAACGGTGTCGCGCCCGCGACGGTCGTGCAAGGCTCGGCGATGTTTCCGCGTGACCGCGTCATTGGTTCGCTCGCGAAATACAACATCTCTTACACTGTCGATGAACCGACCGAATCGCTCGTGAAAAAACTCGCGCAATTTTACGCCGACCGCACTTTGACCAAAGCGCCCATCACACCGGCAGACCAGGCGGAGGCGTATTTTCTCCTGGTGTCACAACGTTTGTCAAAAACAACGGGACAAATCATCACTGTAGATGGCGGTTTGCACGAGGCCTTTCTCCGTTGAAGCAGATGAACAGATACCCAAGGACATTCATGAACACTCGAACTAAAAAACTCGAAGCGCTGCTTAAACTTTCGCATGGCCTGGCCAATCCGCTGAAGCCGCTCGCCATCCTTGGCGAGGGCAACACTTCCGCCCGATTGAGCGACAAGACCTTCCTGGTCAAGGCCAGCGGCAGTTGTCTTGGTTCGCTGCGCAAAGATGATGTGGTCGAATGCCACGCAGGTTTGTTGCTTCAGATGCTTGATGAATCCGGACTTGCCGACGCCGAGGTGGACAGCCGGTTGATGAAATCGCGGGTGAATGCCAGGGCTAGGAAGCCGTCAGTCGAAGCCCTGTTCCATGCCTGGTTTTTGACGTTGCCCGGCATCAACTTTGTCGGTCATACCCACGCACCGGCGGTGAACGGCATTCTCTGTTCACCGCGAGCCCGCGAGTTCGCCGCCCGGCGGATTTTTCCGGACGAGATTGTCTGTTGCGATGTGGAATCTGTGTTTGTTCCTTACACCGACCCGGGGCTGCGGCTGGCGCAGGAGATTCGCAAACTCACTGAAACATTCATCAAGAAACATCAGCGCTCACCACGGGTTGTGCTTCTGCAAAATCACGGCCTAATCACGCTGGGCGGAACGACCGAAGCCGTGCTGGCTGCGATGTTGATGGCGGAAAAAGCCGCCGTCATCTGGTTGGGCGCGGCGGCCTTCGGCGGGCCAACTTTCATGTCGCCGAAACAGGTCGCGCGCATCGCCGGGCGGCCCGATGAAGCCTGGCGGCGAAAAGCATTAAAAATATGATCGTCTTCAGTGTGGATGCTTGAACCTTATTAAAAGCCATCTGTCTTTGTGGGTTTCTAGCTTTCGATCGTTTTCCAAACGGACCGTTGACTGTCAGCAAAACTGTCAGCGAAAAGCGTTAAATGGATAGTGCCGTTCGCACTTAATCACAACCTAACGAGCACACCAACGCAGTCGAAGCCGGGCGGCATGTAATACAGCACTGCAAAGTGCGGTCACGATTGCCAGGAGTTGAACCAGCACATGCGGCCATGTAAAAATGCAATGTTGTGAAACGGCCAGGGCTTTTAGTTTTGCGGGAATCGAGAAGCTGAGGCATGATTCAGAAGTTCAACAAGAGTGGTTACATGTTGAATTGATGTTCTAACGAGCAACCTAATGGGATTAACGATGAACCGATTCTCCGCCAGGAAGCGGTTAGCCCTTGTCACAGCGGTGATAATTGCGCTGGGGATCATTATTGCCTGGAAATGGGAGGAAATCACAAGCCACGCCGTCTTAAGCGTGGTTGAAGCCGGGGCCTCCATTGTGGGTCTGGCCTCGCCCGGCTCCGGCAAGAAGGTCCGGATCGTGTATGAGGATTGGTGGAGTAAGATTTGTCCCGGCTGGCTTGATGCTCGCGTCCGCCTGGTTTTCTCTCGCTTTCGCCGGACCTACTACGCACGGCTCAATCTCCGCCATCGCTTCTTCAATGTTGGGGGCCGAAGCGCTCAGGACATGTTCATGCCTGAGCTGGAACAAGTTTTTGTGGAGTTGCGATTAGCCCCGCAGACTCCGCATGAATTCAAAGCCGATCCAATCCGGGACAAGGTCGGGCCGGCCCATCACAGCATTTGGCACCTGCTGGAGTCAAAGGCATTCGGCTGCCTGGTGGTGATCGGACCGCCAGGATCCGGCAAGACAACCCTATTGCAGCATCTGACGGTCACTTTCTCCCAGAACCGTCAGCTTGAATATGCACGACATTGCCGGGCATTCGTCCCCATTCTCCTGTTCCTGCGCGACCACATAAAAGTGATCACCGGAGACTCACCTCCGACAATGGCTGAACTGGCCACTGCCGGTGAGAAAAAAGAAATGACTGACCCGCCCAACGGCTGGTTCGAGAGCAGATTGAGAGCGGGCAAGTGTCTGGTGATGCTCGATGGCATGGACGAGGTGGCTGACCCTAAGCAGCGCCAGCAGGTGGCTGCGTGGGTGGACAAACAGGTTAACACTTATCGCAACAGCCGGTTCATTGTCACCTCCCGGCCAGACGGTTATAAATCAAATCCCCTGCGTCAGGCCATGGTGTTGGTGGTTCAGTCCTTTACCCTCCAGCAAGTAGAGAAATTTGTGCATAATTGGCATCTCGCAAGCGAGGTCGCCAGCAAAGGTACGAGCGCTGCCGGGGTTCGAAAGAACGCGGAAACCAAGACGAGCGATTTGACGAGCAGACTCAAGAACGAGCCGGCCCTGGGCGCGCTTGCCTCGAATCCATTGCTTCTCATTATGATCGCGATGGTGCATTGCCATCGGGGAGCTTTGCCGGAACGTCGCGTCGAGTTATACGCCGGGATCTGCGATGTTCTGCTTGGGCACTGGCGGCTGGCAAATGGATTCGCGAGCGATCTCAGCGTGCCACAGATTCGGACTGTGCTTCAGCCGCTCGCCCTGCAAATGATGCGGAATCGTCTGTGTGAGATTTCCACCGAGGACGCGCTCAAAATCATCCGTGAGCCACTTGGGCGGGTCGGTGGCGGGCAACTGGACGATCCGCAGAATTTTCTGAAGGAAATGCATGAGCGAAGCGGCCTGCTCTCGGAGCGTGAGGCTGGAGTGAACAGTTTTGTCCATCGGACGTTTCAGGAATACCTCGCCGCGGCACAATTGCTGGAAAACCGTGATGAATCCGCGCTGGTCTCTTGCATGCAGGACGCATGGTGGCATGAGACCATCAAGCTTTATGCCGCGCAAGGTGACGCCACCGGGATCATCCGGGCTTGCATCGGTTTCGGAAAGGCCAGCGTGACCGCCCTTACGTTGGCTTATGAATGCGCGAATGAGGGCTTACGTGTTGATCCGAACGTGCGAAGGCAGCTAGAAGGCCAACTCATGGATGGTTTGGAATCAGTAGACGAGGAGCCCCGTCGTCTCGCCGCTGAAGTGTTGCTCTCCCTTCGGCTCCGTCATTTCGCTTGGATTGATGAAAACACAAAGATTGATGTTTCGTACGTCAGTTGTGCGGAATACCAGTTGTTTATTGACGAACAACAACGCGTCGCCAATAAATTTCGCCAGCCGGATCATTGGACCGGCACATATTACGCAAAGGGAATGGCGTTGAAGCCCATTGCGGGGATCCGTGCCGATGATGCCGTGGAATTTTGCAAATGGTTGACAGCCACGCTTCAATCTCGGGGTGAGTTGAAAAGCAGCTTTCGCCTGCCAACAACGACGGAAGCCGAATTGAACCCCGTTCAACCGCAGCCCACAGATTTGCTGTTCAGAGAACTTCAGAGTACCAGCATCGGCACATGGTGTAGTGACAGATTTGCGGTTGCCGGTGTGCCGGAGGAATTTCTGAATCTGACCGGCACTGAGCTGCATAAAAAAATTCTCGCGAATCTGGTCACGGATTTTTCCTGCATTTTCACGGTTTTCTGGGTCCGCGCCCAAACCCGCGCCCAGGGCCGCACCCACCGCCCTGAGCTCCGCGCGCACGCCCTCGGCCGCATCCTTGAGAGCGCCCACGCTCTCGCGGGCGACCTCGCCCGCGCCCTCGCCCTCGACAGCGCACTCAATCTCGACGGCGCCTTTGAACTTGCCCTCGACCTCGACCTTGACCTCGCCCACAATCTCGAACTCGACCACGAACTCGCCCTCGACCTTCCCGGCGCCCGCGCCCTCGGCCTCGACCTGGACCAAGCCCTCGACTACACGCGCTCTCTCACCTCCGCCCGCGCCCGCGAACTCGCCCGCGCCCGCGAACTCGAAATCGACCTTGCCTGCGGCCTCGATCTCTCCCGCGCCCTCGAGCTCAAAGGCACCCGCGAAACCAACCATGCCCGCGAGTTCAACCGTGAACTCAACCGCGTCCTCAATCGCGTCCTCAATCGCAGCCGCACCCGAAACCAAGACTCCAACCGTGACCGGAATTTTTGCCTGGCCGCAGCCTGGATTCTACAAAGCGCATCATTGCAAAAAAGGAGGAGTAACTTCACTCGTGCGTGGAGATGGTTATGGAAATCTGAGGCTCACCGGATTTGGAAGGCCGAGATGAACGCAATTCGCGACAAGTGCCTGGCCGCCTATTTGGCCCTCGCCTGGTTTGAAGAGCGCCAACTGGGAAATCTCCCCGCATGGGAAGGCATTCGTCTCGTGCGTGAGAAAGCACAGAACCAAAGTTTGTCAGAAGTAAATGAATTTCTCTAATCAGCCGCAGAGATTCGGGGCAAACGGCCAACGCGAACCCAGGCTGGGTGGCCGCACTTCCTGATTCTTTACTCTTGCGGGAACGGTCTAGCAATCCCAGCGCAATTGTTTGATCAAAGTGGACAGCCCGACGCCGCTCTGGGTGGCGAAATTGTTCACCCAGATGAATCGCCACCATGAAAGTTTCAGCAAAACTTTCAGTGAAACCTTCTGTAAGCGAGTTAAGCCGGGTTAAGGCAAATAGTGAAATAGTTTGGCAGGAATGTAGTATTTCCTTGAAAACAGCGCGTTAGCGGCCCAATTCCGCACCCAGCTACCACTTTTAAAACCGCTAAAATACCTGCAAATAAAGGGTGATTGGCGTTTTTCATTCGGCTCGCTTCAATGGGAACTAATCCGAAGGAATCGCAGGGCAACGGTAATCTTGGCAACCATTGGAAACAGTCCGGCAAAAAAAAAGATGAAACTTTTGGCCGGTTCATGTGTATTAACTGAAGGGGCGTGTTGTCTCGTTGCGCCTGACCCTGGTTGCATATAAAGAAATCATTTAACATCATGAAACTGACCTTGCTTGTCATGGCCCTGACTTCCTGCGCGGCGCTCGCCGCGACGGAGGAACAAACAAACAAAATTTTCCAAGTCACACCCGGCGGCACGCTGGCGGTGGACGTCGACTTCGGCTCCATTGACGTCAGCACCAACTCGACGGATGCCGTGACTGTCAACGTGTGGCGGAAAGTCGCCCGGGGCAGCGCGGAGAAGGAGCAAAAATTCCTCTCCGAAAATCCTGTGGTTTTGGTGCAGGAAGGAAATACCGTCACCGTCCGATTCCGCCCCAAGGTCAAGGAGAAGTTCCATTGGTTTGGTGGCTTCGGGAACCGTAACGAGGCGAAATATACCATCCTGGTCCCCGCCCGGTTCAACGCCCGGCTCAACACTTCGGGCGGTGGCATCGCGGCCAGCAACCTGAGCGGCGAGGTCAAGGCGGACACCAGCGGCGGCGGGCTCCGTTTCGCACAACTGCATGGGCCGCTGAACGGCAACACTTCCGGCGGCGGCATCCACGTCATAGGTTGCGAAGGGCCGATCAAAATTCACACCAGCGGCGGCGGCATCGAGGTGACCGGCGGATCCGGTTCGCTGGACGGCGACACTTCCGGTGGCGCCATCACCGTCAAGATCTTCAAAGGTCCGGTGTCCGTGCAAACCAGCGGCGGCGGCATCACCATTGAAAATGTCGCCGGCAAGGTCAAAGGCGACACTTCGGGCGGCTCGATCCTCGCCGTGCTGCTTTCGCCGTTGCCGGGTGACGTAAGCCTGTTCACGACCGGTGGCGGAGTGATGGTGACAGTTCCCGCGGATGCCGCTTTTAATCTGGACGCCGAAACTTCGGGCGGCGGTGTCAGATGCGACCTGCCGGTGACCGTGCAGGGAATGGCGGAGCACAACCGGATTAAAGGCCCGGTGAACGGCGGCGGTCCGGTCCTCCAGTTGGGGACCAGCGGCGGCGGCATTCACGTGCAGAAACTGTAAAACTGGCGACAGCGGCCGGTTTCAATCTTCCGTGAGCAGATATTCCAAATCCGTCGTCGTGAGGTCGCGGACGAAACCTTCAGCGAAACCCTGGGATTATTATTCTCTGAGAATTTTGCTTAACTGACGTTAACTCGTCCTTTACTTGCTAACGGGGCCAGACCTGAGTCGGAAAATTCATCAGTTTCCCAGGAAAGCCTTTTGAAAGCGGGCGTTAAAGTGATCCAAGCCCCATGTCCGCATTTAATTTTCCTTGGGCTGGCCAGCGGATTTGCATTGAACCAACGCCCGCCGGGTGGTTTGATGTGTCGGAAAACTTCACAAATTATGGAAATCGAAAAGAAAATCTCTGGCGACAGCCTGGAACTGATGTTGTCCAGCCGGATTGACGGTCTGGCCGCGAATGAACTCGAGGTTGCGGTTCTGGCGGCAATCAAACAAGGTTACAAAGCGATTTATGTGAACCTCGCGCAGGCCACGTTTCTCTGCTCGGCGGGCATTCGCGTGCTGCTGCAATACCACCGGCAGATGAAAGTCAAGGGGCTCAAGCTGCTGGTGTCGCGTCCTTCGCCGGAAGTGGCTTCGGCTTTGGAAATGACGGGTTTTCCCGAACTCGTGGAGAAATAGCGGCGCCGGTGACCCGCTATTATGCAGTGACGTCAGCTTGAACGCATGAACGATCAACTTGAACTGACGCTTGCAAACAGGATGTCAGAGGTTGCCCGGTTGCAGGATCAACTGGAGTCGTTTGCCCGGCAGCACGGTCTCGCAGAACGGGTGCTTCACGACGTGCAATTAGCGCTCGAAGAACACCTGACGAATCTTCTCTCCCACGGCTACGACGACAAGCTGGAGCATCAGCTCAGAGTCTGTGTTCAACTCAGCGCGACTGACCTGCGCGTCGAGGTGGCGGATGACGGACACCCGTTCAATCCATTGGAACGTCCCGCGCCCGACCTCTCAAAACCAATCGCGGAGCGGCCCGTGGGCGGATTGGGCATCCACATGATGCGGAAATCACTCGACGGAATGGAATATCGCCGCGCAGACGGGAAAAATATTCTAGTGATGATCAAACGGATTTGAAGCGGCTCAAACCGGGTAATCCCGCGGCCTCAAAGTTCAACCTCCAAAATGGACACATCATCTTTGAATGAGGATTGTCCTCCGGTCACTTCGGCCCATTTTATAAGTTCATCCAGTTTGGAATGACCCGGTGGTGCCGGCTGGCTGAGTTGCTGAATCAAATCCGCGAGTTGCGCCGTGGTGCCATCGGGCCGTGCAATTTCGTAGGCACCGTCGCTGAACACATACAACCGGCTTCCTGGTATTACCTCGCAGGATTCATTGCGGAACTCTGCCGTGGGATCGCAGCCCAGCAAGCGTCCGCCGGTGCTGAGTTGCCGCATGGCATTTGGAGCATCTCCAGTCAGCACGGCGGGTGGGTGTCCCCCCGACGAATAAGTCAGCCGCCGGCGGTTGCGGTCGAAAACGCCATACCAAATCGTGAAGAGCAAATTGTTATGCTGTTCCATCGGAAACACCCGGTTGAGCTGCCCCAGCACCGACGCCGGATCCCCGAAATCCGCCCCTTGCAGCGATTGTGTTCGCAGCACGTTGAAGACGGACAGCGAGAGCAGCGCGGCGCCCACCCCATGGCCGGACACGTCGAGCAGATAAATGGCCAGACGATCGGGGTTGATCCAATGATATCCAAAAATGTCACCGCCCAGTTCTACCGACGGCTTGAAGCGCCATTGCGCCCGCACCGCCCCTTCGAGTGGTGCGGGCAGCAGTGAACGCACATATCCTGCGGCGTCGGCCAGTTCGGCCGCGAGCCGTTTCTCGCTGGCAAGCAGAGCCATGTAAGTCTGCCGCTCCCTGTCGCGCAGGCGCTTCTTTTCAAGGGAAGCTTCAATGCGTGCCCGCAGAAATACCGGGCTGAACGGTTTGGAAACATAATCCTCCGCGCCGAGTTCGATGCAGCGCGCAATGCCACCCTCCTGATCCATCGCCGAAAGCATGATGACCGGGACTTCGCGCAATATCGGGTCGCTCTTCATCTTCAACAATACCTGATATCCATCCAAACCCGACATGATGAGATCCAGCAGCACGAGGTCAAACGGGGCGGAACGGAGCAGGCGGAGCGCCTCCACGCCGTTCGCCGCCAATTGCACCGTGTAGCCATCCCGCTGCAACCGCCGGCCCAGCATGTCCCGGTTGGATTCGTCGTCATCCACCACCAGCAGCCGGCCCTGTACCGCTTGGGATCGCGTGGAGTTTCGGGAGGCCGGAGATTGAAAGGTTATGCCCGGCGGCAGGATCCTGGAATCCGCCAGATCGTAAGGAAATGCCGACGCGGCGTCCGTGCCCGAGCCGGTGGGCAGCAAATGTTCCTCCATCAACCCCAGCCAGGACAGGGCAGCATCGCGGATTTTGCGCAGGTCGGGTAGATATTTCTTGCGGCCGGTTTCTTCGGCCTGCTCCTGTAGAATCTCGCTGTAACCGATGATCTGGTTTACCGGCGTGCGCAAATCATGGCAGAGCCGGTGGACATCGCCCCGCTTGGTCGCGAAGGTTTCCTCGTCGAAATACTCGGCGATCAACGCCAGCAACTGCCGCCCGCCCGCGTGAATTTTTTCAAGGTCGGGAGCGAATACGGCGGGCAACTGCCCGTCTTCCTGCAGCATTTCGCAGTAGCCGAGAATGTGATTGATGGGGGTGCGCAGGTCGTGGCGCGTCTTCGAAAGGTCGAGCTTCGATCGGACAATCTGGGGCCGGGCTGGAACCACCGGCTTGGGAGTGCTGGTCCGGCGTGGAGCGCTGGTGCTCCTGGCTGACTTTGGTTTGGCGCGCCGTTTCATGCTTTGCTGGAATTGCCCAGCAGTGCGTCCATCTTCTCCAGCAAGCGCGGCAGTTCAATGGGCTTGGTATCGTAATCATCGCAACCGGCCTCGCGCGATTTGCGCTCGTCCTCAGGCATCGCATGCGCTGTCAGCGCAATGATCGGGATCTGCTTCGTCGCCTCGCCGGCTTTCAAGCGGCGCGTTGCCTCCCATCCGTCCATCACCGGCAGGCTCATGTCCATCAGGATCAAGTCCGGCTTTTCGGCGGCCGCGAAATCAATCGCCTGCTACCCGTTCACGGCGATGACAATCTGATGACCTTTGCGTTCCAGCCGGCGCGAGAGCATGTCTCGGTTCATTTCGTTGTCTTCGACCAAAAGGATTTTTGCCATGGGTTTCTGGGGTCAAGGGTTTACAATTTGGGATTAGTTTTGCCTGCCAATAATGCGCGCACCAGGTCCAGCACTTCGGAGGGATTTGTTGCGTTCTTTTGCATGATGCGCTCCACGCCGCCATTGAGCCGGCGATGATCTTCTTCGGTCAGATCCTTGGCCGTGATGACAAATACTGGAATGCGCCGGCTGGCCTCGCGCCGCCGCAACACGTCCATGAATTCAAATCCGTCCATCTCCGGCATCATCAGGTCCAGCAGAATCAAATCCGGTGCCGCTTCGGCCAGTTTCTCCAGTCCCACTTTGCCATTCTGAGCCTCCGCCACCCGCCAGCCTTCCTTCTCCAGGGTCCGGCGCAGCATCTCGCGCATGTTACTGTCGTCTTCCACGACCAGCACCGTCTGCTGATTCGCCGGCTTGCGATACTTTTCGATTACCTGGTGCAACCGCTGGAAATCAATCGGCTTGGTGAAGTAATCGGCCGCGCCGAGCGCGAAGCCCATTTGCTTGTCGTCCACGATGGTTAGCATGATCACCGGGAAGTCCGCCGTGGCCGGATCGGCTTTCAACGCGGTCAGGACCGACCAGCCATCCATGCGCGGCATCAGATCGGA
>OBLW0100003433.1_pt1 | contig 12330 bp, 8 predicted proteins | sample 1520161 | NCBI WGS metagenome assembly OBLW01 (sample SAMEA3539309, study PRJEB22396) | soil metagenome | biome: tundra; feature: field; material: soil | place: USA | collected 2010-05 | depth 0.15 m
AGTGGTGAAGAACGACGGCGCGGATATTCGATCGGCGAGCGCGGGGCCGGGCGGAATTGTCTATGACCGGTTTGGCGAGCTTTTTCTGTACGACACCGCTAGTGGACAGGCCCACCCTATCAATGTAGATGTCAGCGCTGATTTGCCGGAGGTGCGGCCGCATCTGGCATCCGCGGAGCGAGAGATTCAGAATTTTGCCATTTCGCCGACCGGAGTGCGCGCGGTGTTTGAGGCGCACGGCGACATTTTGACAGTTCCTGCGAAAGAAAGCTCGACGCGAGACATAACGAATACTCCCGGAGTGATGGAGCGCGAGCCAGCGTGGTCGCCGGATGGACAGAGTATCGCGTACTTCTCGGACGAGTCAGGTCAGTATGCCTTGCATATCAGCAGTCAGACTGGGGCGGGCGAGGTGAAGAAGTTCCCGTTAGCGAATGAGGCTACTTATTACTTCGAGCCGAAATGGTCACCCGACTCGAAGCTGGTCGCTTTTCACGACAATAAAATGCAGATCTGGATGCTGGACATAGCGACGCGAAAAGCGTCCGTCATCGACAAGGCGGTCGTCGACGATGGGGATTACGATGCGGCTTGGTCGCCCGATTCGAAATGGCTTGCGTACACACAAACGGGGACAAACAGGTTCCATGCGCTCTTTCTGTATTCCATCGTGTCGGGCAAGAGCACGCGTGTAACCGATGGCATGAGCGACATTCGCTACCCTGCGTTTGATCGTGGCGGAAAGTACTTTTATTTCACGGAAAGCACGAATTACGGCACCTCCACCAGTGGCTTGGACATGAGCAGCGACGAGTTTGATGTGACGCGCAGCGTTTACGGGATGGCGCTGGCAGCGGATACGGCGTCTCCGATCGCCCCGCAGAGTGAAGACGAGAAGATGCCGGGCGCAAAGGATAAGGACGCGAAGGAAAAGAAGCCAGACGAGGAGGACGCCGACAAGGATAAAGATAAGACTGATAACGACAAGGATAAGGATAAGGACAAAGACAAAGACAAAGACAAGGATAAGGACAAAGACAAAGATAAACCGGCCGTCGCTAAGAACGATGGCGCGAAACATTCTGACGAAACCGGCAAGCATGCTAAGCCTGAAAAGACCGAGAAAGTGAAGCCGGTGAAAATTGATGTTGCGCATCTGGAGGATCGTGCCGTCGCGCTTCCGTTGCCGGCTAGCAACTACGCGGGTCTGGTGGCGGGCAAGGAAGGAACGTTTTACGTGCTTGAGGGCGGCGGAAGATTTCAGATGGATCGTGGCGAGACGCTGACTCTTTTTACGTTGAAGACGAAGAAAGGCAAAAAACTGGCAGAGCACATCTCCGGATTAGATCTCTCATTCGATGGAGAAAAGATGCTTCTCGAGATGGCGCACGAGGAGCCGCAAGGAGCCGCGGCAGCGGGTGGGCCAGCACCAACTTTTTTGATCGTGGCGGCGGACGCTCCGGTTAAATCGGACGAAGGAAAGTTGGACCTGTCGAAGATGGAGGTGCGCGTCGATCCGGGCTCCGAGTGGCGGCAAATGTTTCACGAGATATGGCAGATTGAGCGCAGCTTCTTTTATGACCCGCACTACCACGGCGTAGATCCGACTGCGGAAGAAGCGAAGTACAAGCCGTATCTGGACGAGGTCGGCTCGCGCAGCGATCTTAACTATCTGTTTCAAGAGATGCTAGGAGACTTTTCGATTGGGCATCTGCGCGGCACGGGAGGAACAATTCCTCGTCCGACTCAAGTTCGAGGAGGACTGTTGGGTGCAGATTACGAGATCGTTGGCGGACGCTACCGTATCGTGCGGATCTATACGGGCGAACGGTGGAATCCTCGGGCACACGCGCCGCTAGCGGAACCTGGACTAAAGGTCGCGGAGGGGAATTTCATTCTCGCTATTGGTGGAAAGGATCTCACCGGCTCCGATGATATCCAGCGCCTACTGGAGGGAACGGCGGGGACGCAGGTGGTGCTAAAGATCGCATCCGACGCTAGCGGAAAAGATGCGCATGACGTCACGGTGACTCCGATTGCCGATGATCTTAGCCTTCGCAATCTGGCGTGGATCGAGGCGAACCGACGCAAGGTGCAGGAGTTGAGTGGCGGAAAGCTGGCATATGTTTACCTGCCCGACACGGCGATGGGCGGCCTGACGAATTTCAATCGCTATTACTTCGCGCAACTCGACAAGCAGGGCGCGGTGATTGACGAACGCTTTAACGGCGGTGGACAGGCGGCGGATTACATCATCAATGCGATGCAGCGCACGCTGATGAGTTGGTGGGCTCCGCGGTATGGAGCGATTTATCGAACTCCGCAGGCTTCGATTCTGGGGCCGAAGGTGATGATCACTAACGAATTCTCGGGATCGGGTGGCGATGCGATGCCCTGGTATTTCCGCGAAGCGCAACTCGGGCCGTTGGTCGGCAAACGCACTTGGGGTGGATTGGTAGGCATCGGCGGGATTCCCATCCTCATGGATGGAGGACACGTTACGTCTCCCAGTTTTGGATTTTTCAATCCGCAGGGACAATGGGATGTGGAGAACCATGGCGTGCAGCCGGATTATGAGGTCGATATGGAGCCTAAGCCGGTGAAAGAGGGACACGATCCGCAGCTTGAAAAGGCGGTGAGTCTGGCGCTGGAAGATTTGGCAAAGCATCCTGCTCCGGAACCGCATCGTCCGGAGTACCCGAATTACAACCGCCACGCGGCGCAGTAGTACTTCGGCGACTATGGGCAAACCGCATATCGCAGTGATCGGCGCGGGCGCGTTCGGAGGTTGGACGGCCCTATACCTCCTACGTGGCGGCGCGCGGGTTACGCTTATCGATGCGTGGGGGCCGGGAAATTCGCGGGCTTCTTCGGGTGGCGAGACGCGGATTATCCGCGGCGCTTATGGCCCCGATCAGCCTTACTCCAAATTGGCGGCTCGCGCGTTGGAGCTGTGGAAGCAGCACCAATCACAGTGGAAGCAGCAATTCTTCTTTCCCACCGGTGTTCTGTGGATGGTCGAAGGCGATGACGCATTCGAACGCGGATCGCTTCCCTCTCTCAAAGATGCGGGGATCCCTTTCGAAGAGCTGGCCGTGAGTGAGCTTTCGCGACGGTGGCCCCAAATCAATTTTGAAAATGTGGAATGGGGAATCTACGAACCGCAGAGTGGATACCTGCTGGCGCGCGCTTCGGCGCAGGCTGTGGTCGAACGGTTTGTTTCTGAGGGCGGCGAATACCGGGAGGCAGTTGTGGCGGGGGGTGAATTGGAAAGCGGCGACTGGAAATCCCTCACGTTGTCGGACGGTTCGGCTTTGGCTGCCGACCGCTACGTCTTCGCCTGCGGACCGTGGCTAGGATCTCTGTTTCCGCGCGTTGTTGGCCCTCATTTCGTTTCTACGAGGCAAGAAGTCTTTTTCTTCGGGACACCCGTGGACGATTCGCGATATGACGAGGGCAACGTGCCGGTGTGGGCCGATCACGGCGATCACTTCATGTATGGAATTCCCGGCAACCAGGGCCGCGGCTTTAAGGTGGCCGACGATACGCGAGGGTCGGCGTTCGATCCCACTTCAGGTGAGCGCGGGGTGAGTGAGGATGGACTTACTGCTGCACGACGTTATCTTGCTTATCGATTTCCGGGAATGAAGGATGCTCCGGTGATTGAATCTCGTGTGTGCCAGTACGAAAATACGACGGACCACAATTTCATCATCGACCGGCATCCTGAGAACGAGAACGTGTGGATTGTTGGCGGCGGTTCGGGCCACGGCTTTAAACATGGGCCGGCTTTGGGCGAGATGGTAGCTCAGCTGGTACTGACAGATACAACTGCGGATGCGGTGTATCGGCTGGCGCGCTTTAGCCACAAGCAGTAGTGGCTGCAATAACGACAGTTATTCACTACACGACACTGCTACTGGATCTGAATTACGTTCTCCGAACTGCTCGACTTGATCTCATCGACGCGTGTGACCACGTTACGCGCGAACGCGAACAGCGACTTTGCGTGGGACGACTCTTCTCCTTGGAGCACGGCGGGCTTACCGCTGTCACCTGACTTGCGGATCTCAGGATCGAGTTCGACGTTGCCGAGGAACGCTATTCCGAATTGTTTCGCGGTTTTCTCTGCGCCACCGCGTGAGAAGATATCGATCTCATGCTGGCAATGCGGGCAGACGAAGTAGCTCATGTTCTCGACCATGCCGACGATGTCGACCTTCATCTGACGGAACATTTCGATTGCCTTGCGCGCATCCTGTAGCGAAACGTCGGACGGGGTAGAGACCACGATCGCTCCCGTCAGTGGCACAGTTTGAATCAGAGAGAGCGCTACGTCGCCCGTCCCCGGAGGAAGGTCGATGACCAGATAATCGAGCAGTCCCCACTGCACTGACCCTAGAAATTGCTTAATGATGGAGTGCAACATCGGGCCGCGCCAGATGAGCGGTTTGTCTCCCGGATTGAGGAAGCCGACGGAGATGACTTTGAGCCCGTGTGATTCGATTGGGGCAATTTGATTTTCACCCATCACTTTGGGTTGTTCGTTAGAGCCGAGCATGAGCGGGACGTTCGGTCCGTAGACGTCGCCGTCGAGCAGTCCGACTTTGTGTCCCATCTTTGACAAAGCGATTGCGAGGTTGACTGAGAGAGTGGTCTTGCCGACTCCGCCTTTGCCGGAACCGACTGCGATGATGGCGTTGACCCCTGGAAGAGGTTGCGGAGTGGGCTGTTGCTGCCCAGGCTGATGGGAATGAGCGCTCATCCTGTGATTATACGGGACGAGGCGGTGACGATTGCAGACGGCGAAGGCGATACGAAGGTCAGAGGTTAGACGTCAGATTGCAGAGGTTAAACCCAACTGTCGCGACCGCGCAGGTTTCACTTCTACACTCTGACGTCTAACCTCTGCAATGGCTAGTAGTGTCCTTCCTCTAGCTGCACTTTCCCTTTGAACATGCGATAGACGATTACGAAATATCCTATCGCCAGTACTACTCCGAATGACCACCAGACCAAGCCGACATTCAGTCCATGAGCGCCTGCGGCGGTGTTGTAGATGGTCAGATCGTATTGATGATCGCGAGCTGACAGCACTACCGGAAAGACTGCAAAGGCAGCGCCGACGAGCATGAAGGCGATGTATGAGCAGGAGGCGAGGAAGGCCAGCTTCTCTTTGCCCTTGGGATTTGCCCAGAGCATAACGGCCAAACTGGCGACAACAACGACTGGTACCAAAAGTCCGATCGGGTACTTGTGATAATTCGCCATGATATCCGGACGGATAAAGTAAGTTGCCAACAAGGCACTAAACGTTAGAAAGAACTGCAACGGCCAGCAGAGTAACGCGAAGCCGCGCGCCCTCCGCCCAAGATCGCCGCTGGTTTTTAGCGCAATGTAGTAGGAGCCGTGCGCGGAGAGGGTCACCAGAGCCATTACTCCGATCAGTACTGTGTACCAATCGAGGATGCCGGTTTGATCGCTGAGCTTGAAGTTCGTCCAGAGCGGTTCGAAGAAATAACTGGTTGAATCGAGGGGAACGCCGCGGACTACGTTGCCTAATGCGGCTCCGAAAAATATTGTCAGCAGAATGCTGGAGACACTGAAGATGACATCAAAGAAATCTTGCCAGATCGAATTCGCGATGTGAACCCTGAATTCGATTCCAATTGCACGGAGCATCAGAAGCCATAAGACCATCATCAGTGGAAGATAGAAACCGCTGAAGCTGGATGCGTAGAGTTGTGGAAAGGCGAAGTAGAGCGTGCCGCCAGCTGAGAGCAGCCAGACTTCATTGCCGTCCCATACCGGCCCGATAGCGCGCAGTATCTGCCGGCGTTCGTCATTCGTTTTGGCGGCAAAGAGATAAATCGCGCCGGCGCCGAGATCGAATCCGTCGAGGACGACGTAGGTCGCGACCATTGCCGCGACAATCCAAAACCAAAGGCTCGCCATAATCACCTCACCGCTTCCATGGAATGAAGACCGGGCACAGTAGCCGCGACTGCGGGGCCGTGCTCGATTTCTCTCCAGATCAAGAACAGGCCCAGAATCCCGAGGACAACATACATCCCCATAAATCCAAGGAGCGTAAACATTCCGTTCCCGGCCGAGACGACAGTAGAGAAGCCGTTTTCGGTTCGCATCAATCCGTAGACTAACCACGGCTGGCGTCCTAATTCGGCGGTCATCCAACCGGCCGTGTTGGCAATATAAGGGAAGGGCGCGGCGAGCATCAGTATCCAGAGCATCCAGCGTGAAGTGAAGAGAGTGCCGCGCCACAGCAGAAATATGGAGACGGTCATAATGGCAAGGAAGAACGTTCCGAGGCCAACCATGATGTGATAGCTGTAATAAAGCAGCGGGATGTTGCCGGGCCAGTTTTCTTTTGGAAAGGCGTCGAGTCCGCGCACGTGTGCGTTCCAGCGGCGGTAGGTCAGCATGCTCAACACGCCGGGAATCTCAATCGGGTTATCGATCTTGCCTTGCTGGTCGTTTGGTTGTCCGACGATGAGCATTGGCGCTCGCGTCTGACCTTTGAATAAGCCTTCCATCGCGGCTAGCGTCACCGGTTGAAGATCGGTGACCATCTTGCCTTGCCGGTCGCCGGTGGGAAAAATCTGCAGTACGCTGAAGATGCAACCGACGATGACTCCGGTCTTGACGAAGACGCGGCCGTGAGCCACTGCTTTGCCGGAGAGCAGATAGAATGCGCCGACGGCGGTCGTAACGAAAGCGCCCGTGGTTACTGCTCCGCACATGTTGTGGGCGTACTGCCAACCGGCCCACGGATTGAGGACGAATGTCCAGAAGCTGGAGAGCTGCAGGCTGCCGTCCGCAGCGGTGTAGTAGCCGACGGGATACTGCATGAAGGCGTCCGTCGCGATGATGAAATAACCCGAGAGCCACGTGCCGATGAAAACTCCAAACGCGGTCCACCAATGGGCTTTCGGGCTCATGCGTTTTTCTCCGAAGAGAAATAGGCCAATGAGCGCCGACTCGAGGAAGAAGGCAAACATGCCTTCCATGGCGAGAGTCTGGCCGATGACGCCTCCCGCAAATCGAGAGAAGTGCGACCAGTTGGTGCCGAACTGAAATTCCATTGGGATTCCGGTCACAACCCCTAATACAAAGTTGATGCCGAAGATCTTTGCCCAGAAGCGCGCGGCTTCGTTGTACACGGGATCGTTACGTCGCAGGCCGATCGTCTTGAACACGACGAGAAGCAGCGCCAGCCCCATGGTGAGTTGTGGAAAGAGATAGTGAAAGGTTGCGGTGAAGGCGAAGTGAAGACGGTGAATTAATAATGCACTTTCCATAAATAAGTCTCAGTTACATGTGCAGTGTTGTTTTGTTTCGTAGAGCCCCTCAGATTAGCAGTAACACCGAGGGACATGTGAATTAATCGAAGACACCAACGTCTACTTTTGTACCATCGCACTTAGGTCCGCACTTCATTTCTGCGGGCCGTTTCAGTGCGGCGGATTTCTCGGCGGCGCGCAGCGTCTTGGTAGCGACGCTTCTCGTCCTCCGTTTCAGGAATCACGGGCGGAACGTGGATATGATTTCCCGCGGCATCGATGGCGACAAATGTCAGATAAGCGGAGCTGACGTGATGACTCTCAAGCGAGCGATAGTTTTCGACCCAAACTTTTACCCCCACCTCCATCGAGGTATTGTAGGCGCGATTAACGGAGGAGCGCAGGATCACGAAATCGCCGACACGCACGGGGACGAGGAAGTCCATGTGATCGATCGAGGCGGTGACGACGTAGGTGCGGGAGTGGCGGTGAGCGGCCATGGCTCCGGCGAGATCGATCCAGTGCATGAGGCGTCCGCCGAGAAGAGCGTTGAGCGGGTTAGCGTCGTTGGGTAGAACGATCTCGGTCATCTCGGAGATCGAGTCGCGTACGGGACGAGCGCCGCTGGCGTCTTTTGTTTTGTCGTCGGTCATAATTATTTGTCGATCGTTATTCGTCTATGGTCGTTCGTTAATCATTAATCATTGCTGGTTGAGGTGCTTGTGGTCAGGCACAAAGGGCGGGTTGGCGCGCACGATGGGCTTGCACGAAGCACGTGGCCAAGCGCAGGACGCGTGCGTCGGGATGCGCGTTAAGCCAGGCTTCGGATGCCAGATCGAAGGTCAACTTGCCGTGTGCAATGGGGGCGTGACCCAGTTCGCAAACAAAGCAGATGGTGAGTTGAGTTCGGCTGGTGCGGTCCACGGAAAAACGGATGGCATCCCAATCGCGGTGCGCGGGAAGATGCGGGCAGTCCGTAGCGTAACCAAGATTGCAAAACTCTCGGGTGTGAGTTTCGGATGCTGCGACGTGCTTCTCAGAGGCGCAGCAGTTCCCGGTCCATCCGGCGCCCAGCGGGAGGCGCGCGGGATGAAGCCAGGAGCCGTCGTTCACGATTTCGAGCGGCACAAAATATGGACAGGCCAATTTCGTCTCCGGAGAACAGCCATTGTAACGCGGGTCGTGATATGAATGTGAGGCGCCTTTTGCAATCGGCTGTTGGCTGTTAGCCATTGGCTTTTGGCTTGAACCTGACACTGAGACCTTTCTTATGGATCGCATTGCAATGCTTACTGAAATTCTTACTGCCAATCCTGCGGACTCGCTGGCGCACTATGGCTTAGCCATGGAGTACGCCAAGAGCGGACAGGTTGACGAAGCCCTTCGAGAGTTTAACGCGCTGATTGGTAAGAACCCTGATTACACTCCCGCTTACTTTATGGCTGCGCAGACGCTTGCTAACGCGAGTCGCGTCGATGAGGCGAAGCGGATGCTGGTGGATGGCATTTCCTCCGCGCGTCGCACCGGCAATAACCATGCACAGTCGGAGATGACGGCGATGCTCGAAGAACTCACGTAGGGGCGGACGCATTCGTCCGCCGCGGAGCGAGGCTTCGCGGGCTGAGGGGTTTTTCCGCAAACCTGGCTCGCTTTGCTCGTCGGCCCGGACGAATGCGTCCGGACCTACGTCAGCATTGCTGAGTGCTACACTTTTTTGTTCCGCGGAGGTCGTGATGCGCCGTTTCACATTTCTTTTCGTCATTCTCTTCTCGCTCTTCTTGTCGATTCCCGCATTTTCGCAGGGCAAGCATCCTTTCACTTTTGAAGACATGATGAAGCTGAAGCGGATCGGCGAGCCTGTGCCTTCTCCTGATGGAAAGTGGGTGCTGTTCGCTGCGGTTGATGTGGATCTTGCGGCGAACAAGAAGACGTCGCACATCTGGATCGTGCCGCTGGCGGGCGGCTCGGAACATGTGCTGATCGGCGATCAGGATGGTGATCGTCCGCGCTGGGCTCCGGATGGAAAGCGGTTTGCTTTTATCTCGACTAGGGAAGGCGGCGGGCAGATCTGGATTGCCGACTTCGATGGCGCGGCTGGCGCTGTCACTGGAGTGTACAAGCTGACGTCCATCGCCACTGAAGCTGGCGGCGAACTGTGGTCGCCAGACGGGAAGAATATTCTCTTCACCTCCGATATCTATCCTGAATGCGACGGCGCACCCGAGGCTGAAGCGCCTTGCAATGCCAATCGGATGAAGGAAGCCGAAGAATCGAAGGTTACGGCGATCATCTTTGATCATCTGCTTTATCGACACTGGAACGCTTATAAGCGCGGGATGCGTACGCACATTTTTGTAGTTACAGCACCGTCAGTGGAATTCGGCGCTCCTGTTCAATCCGCTCGCGATCTAACGGCTGGCGACTACGATGCTCCTGAGTTCTCGCTGGGCGGGCAGGACGATTACGCTTTCTCGCCCGACGGGCAGGAGATTTGCTACACCTCGAACCACGACAAGGTTGGAGCTACTTCGACGAACAACGATCTGTGGATCGTTCCGGTGAACGGAGGAGCCGCCGGATCTATCCAAGCAAAGAACATCACCGCCGACAATCCTGCCAGCGACTCGACTCCACTTTATTCTCCCGATGGAAAGTACATCGCCTACCGCGCCCAGCAGCGTCCGGGCTACGAGAGCGACCGCTTTCGGCTGATGCTGTACGACCGCAAGACGGGGGAGAAGCGAGACTTGACCCAAGAAAATGATTTTGATAGATGGGCTGGATCGTTTGCATGGTCGCTCGACTCCTCACGTATCTTTTTCACTGCGGAGGACATGGGCGCGCAGTCTATCTATTTGATCGATCTCGTTCCGAAACCAATCCCACTCAGCGACGGAGTTACTGGGTGTGAGTTGTGCGGCCCCGATCTTCACAAACTGCTATTTACGCGTGGATATGACGACGACATCGTAGTTTTGAAGGACGGGAATATCCTATTTACCGAGATGACAGCAGCCTCCCCAACCAACATTAAGCACCTGGGTCCTGGGCGAGCCTGCCGAGCTGACGATCAAACAAAATGCTGGGATATGCAATTCGCATTAAAACCGCCGGTCGAGTCCCTCAACAGCGGTATTCTCTCCCAAGTCTCCATGTCCCCCATCGAATCCTTCTGGTTCCCGGGCGCCTTCGGCGACAAAGTCCAAGGCTTCCTCGTCAAACCGCCAAACTTTGATCCATCTAAGAAATATCCGCTGAAGTTCATTATTCATGGGGGGCCTGAGTCTCCTATGGGCGATATGTGGAGCTATCGCTGGAATGCTGAGTTGTTTGCGGCTAGTGGGTACGTGGTCATCATGATTAACTTTCACGGGTCGCCAGGGTATGGGCAGAAATTTATTGATGAGATCAATGGAGATTGGGGTGGCGCTCCGTTTGAAGATTTGATGAAGGGGCTCGACTACGCGGAGAAGACTTATCCGTTTATCGACAAGGACCGGGAGTGCGCGCTGGGCGCGAGTTATGGCGGATACATGGCGAACTGGGTGCTTGGGCATACAGATCGTTTCAAATGCATCGTGTCGCATGATGGCATGTTTAATACTGTGTCGGCCTGGGGCACGACCGAAGAGCTTTGGTTTAACAATTGGGAGTTCAAGGGAACCCCGTATACGAATCCGGAGATGTATGAGAAGTGGTCTCCGCGGAATTCGGCTAAAAAATTCAAGACGCCTACGCTGGTCATTCACGGACAGCTTGATTACCGGCTGGACGTGAGCGAGGGGTTCCAGTTATTTGACACGCTGCAGGTGATGGGCGTGCCCTCGAAGATGCTTTACTTTCCGGATGAAGGGCATTGGGTACTGAAGCCGCAAAACTCGCAGCTTTGGTGGAAGACGGTGAATGACTGGGTCGATCAGTGGACTAAGAAGTGAGTTACGGCCAGTTAGTAAGGGCCAGACTGAGATTAATTTCTCAAGTTAATACCCGTCACGATCCAGATTGTCTCGATTTGTCTCAAAATAAAAAAATGCGTGATCGCTAGAATCAAGCAGTTACAAGCAAAAACGATCAAAATCGGTCATTCCACAGGGAGTAAAGTCATAGTCTTGAGAGATAAGCACTTAGCGTTCCGCTTTGTCTCAATGTAACCTGATCAACCCGTCTTCAACAAAAAGAGGCTGCTCGGCGTGAGCAGCCCTATTTCATCCCTATAACTCTAGTATATCAAATTCGTGGGGGCTAACTGGACATACTTACTAAGTTTATATTTGGTGCGGTTTCATTGAGTTAGGTTGAAAATGTTGGTGGCGGGGGCTTGACACGTTTTTGTTGGGCTTGGTGGGGACGCGAAGTCAAAATCCCCGCCCTGTGTCTGCAAAGAACGCAGACACAAAGACGGGGCAACCTCGATCTTCGATCTTTTAGATTTTGGGACGCGACGCTCGTCGCTCCTTTGTTCGGGTTACTGGTCTTTTGGGGCATCTTCTTGTTTGTCTTGGTTCTGGTTGCTGTCTTGGGTTGCTTCCACGGTTTCTGCGGCGGACGTGTCTAGTGGTCCTGTCATGTCGGTGAGCTCAGGAAGGGCAAACAAGAGCGTCGGGCTTTGCGCTAAGGATGATTGGGACTGTGCGATGAAACTTGGATTGCTCGGCCAGGGTGAGTGGCGGTTTTGGTTATGGCCCGGGGAATGACTGGGCATTGCGGCGACGCTTTCTAATTGAAACTGCGCGGTCGTCTGGCCTGCGCTCACGGCGATGAAGATAGTACACGGGCCTACGTTTCCTGCGGGTGGAATGATCGCCGAAGGGACGATCGACGCGGTTCCGTCTTGGGCGGTCACTACTTGCGCTTGGGACGATCCCAAGATGATCGGTCCATCGGCACTGATGCGCGCCAGCGTTGTGGCAAAGGTGACGTTGACTCCCATCACGGGATTAGCGGAAGTTGATCCATCAGTTATGCGGAGCACGAGTGGTTGAAAAGTTTGACCTTGTGTCACTGCTTGTGAGGTTCCGCTGATGGCTTC
>OBLW0100003434.1_pt1 | contig 12328 bp, 9 predicted proteins | sample 1520161 | NCBI WGS metagenome assembly OBLW01 (sample SAMEA3539309, study PRJEB22396) | soil metagenome | biome: tundra; feature: field; material: soil | place: USA | collected 2010-05 | depth 0.15 m
GCTCGCCATCGGGCTCTACCAGAACCGCGGATTTTTCGTCGATCGCAATCTCTCGGGGAGAATTGGACCATCCGTCCTGCATAAGGCGAGCGAGAAAACCCAGAGTGCGACCCATGCGATCGCGTTTGGCGAAGTGCGAGTCGGTCAGCAGGTTCTCCAAATGTGGAGTTTTTAAAAACCCTCGAATGAGAGTTACGCGATCGAAGTAAGGATTGGGCAAAACGTCGGTTGATGCGAGATCGTTATCGTCGGGCTTGTCTCCAAGAGCTCCGTAGGCAAATTCGCCGAGCACTGCGAGTCCAGCGCTGGTTCCCCCGATCGGCTTGCCCGCCGCAATATTGGCGTTGATCGCGGCCTGAACCGGAGTTCCTTTCCAAGCCCGTATATAGTGGGCCTGATCGCCCCCGGATATGAAGATGACTTCGGCGTGGCGAATAATATCGGCGACGGCGGGATCTTGCGCGGCTTGCTGATCGGCAATGATGAGCGTCGCGACCGAGTTTAAGGGACAGAGTTTGTTGATGTAGGAGTTATAGTCGTCGTTGCCGGTGGCACGTAGAACAAGAAAATCGCCTCCATTGCCCTTCTTGCATAACCAACTGAATGCCTCGTCAAGATCGCTGCCGCCACCCATCATTGCGATCCCAGCCGCAGGGGTGGTTTGGATATCAGCCTTATTTCCGAGGCGAAAATATTGGTACGAGGCAGCATGAGCCGAGATCGAGATCAGCAGTATGGTCGACGCAAGAAAGAAGCATTGCAATGTGTGCATAGAAGAAGATTTTGTCATTTAGTGTTTGTCCGTGAGTATTTGCCGGTGAGAATTTGTCCCTGAAGTGCCGCCCGCAAACTGCTTCGCAAGCGAAGTAAGACTGATGCTAGCGCTGCGATTGCGGCTATCCAAACATAGAGCGCCACGTTTACAACCCAAGTGGGCGCGGCCCCAACGCGCCGCAGCAGAAACGGAAGAAAAGTCCAGGTTGTAATGTGAACATTGTCCCAAGGATCTTGCGTCATTGATTCATTGTTTAATCCCCAGGCATCCATCTTGCCGAAAGCGAAGGCGATAATATTTTTGAAACGGAGAGCGATCACGTACGTCGGATGTCCGAGCGTTTCCATCTGGTAAATCTCGAGGGGCAACCAGAACGCCAGGGATGCTAACTGAATGATGAAGCTTGCTGCGACGAGAGCCCATCCTACGCGAGTAAAGACGCTTCCCAAAATTTCCCGATATTGCATGAGCATCGGAACGGCCAGCAGTGCGGCAAGTTCGACTGAAGTAGAAACATAGCGGTCTCCCCAAGCGAAGTCACCGCTCCAGTAAGTGTATTTCGCATAAAAACAAATGTAGGCCAACACCAGTAGAAGCGATGTCACGGCGTAGGCGCGGACGGCTGGAGACAGGCGTTTCCAGAGCCGTATGAACAAGATGATGCTCAAGACAAGAAGAGGATCGAACAGAAAAATGGACTTTTCAGGCTGGAATAACGCTCCCAAGAGTCCAGCGTGAAACGGCGTGCTCCAGGGAAAACTTGCAGGCAGCGTCGGATCTAACTTGTGATATTCCCGGGCAAAGATCGTGACATAGGTATTGGTGAATGATCCGTAGCGATAAAACTGATAGAGACGGTCGAGCAGGAAGAAGAAAGCGTAGACGGGGACAGAGACTTTGCAATAGTCAAGGAGACGGCCCAACAATCCGCGTCCACGTTCGTGAAGCGTTGCCGCTTCAAACCAAATTGTCAGTAAGAGAAAAATCCCGCAGGCTACGAGATCGAGCCCTGTAGTGAGACGCGTCAGCAGGTTTAGTCCCAAGGCGCATGAGCCGACGAAAAGCGCGCGACCGCTATTCGTACGCAACCATTCATACTGAAAAGAAAAGCCGACGAGGGTGAGCAGCATGATGTAGTTGTTCTCCATCATGTTTTGCGTGTAATGGAGATGGGTCGTACAGAACATGAGCGCCATGACGCCAGCAAGCGATTGTTTGGTCGAGAAGCCCAGTTGGCCAAGCAATCGGAAGGCGAAGAGCGCAGTAAGTACATTCAGCAAAATGTTGGTGCTGTAGCTCACGACAATGCTGCGAACGGCGGGGTCGTCAGTGTAATTCACAAAGATGGAGCGGTGCTCGAGCCAAGTGCCGAGAATATCCGCGGGCAACATAAGCAGAGATTGGCCGATACCGTACCAGCTATAGAGGCGTCCGCCGCGTCCATGGAGGCCAAACTCCGGGTATTCGTTGGGAAAGACTTGAGGGTCTGACGTCCAGAGCCAGTGCGCCGTTTGAAGACGATGGGTTGTGTCGGACGTTCCTAACTCGCCAGACTGGACAACGAACGCAAGCAATCCCGCAACCAGACACAAAAGGAAAAGCGGGTCACGCAGCCAGCGTCGAAGACGAGTCATCGCATTGGATGGTAATTGGAAAACTGAAAATTAAGAAGCAGTGCGTGCAGGCCGAGCTCCTGCGGCGGATATAAACTAATGACAGGATACTCGATGAAATTCTGCCAGCTATTTCCAGTTATTTTTCTGCTCACATGCGTTGCTTGCTCGCAGTCGCAACCGGCGGCTCTACAGACGAAACCGGTGGAGCTAACACTTCAAGTGAGTGCTCCGTTTCACTTCGTTGCCTACGGGGACGCGCGCTTTCATAATCCTAAGGATACGGAGGCGGCGAATCCGCCGGTGCGTCAAGCGCTCGTGCAAGCGATTGCTGAGACGAAGCCCGCGTTCATTAGTTTCGCCGGCGACATCGTCTACGACGGATACGACACTGAAGATTGGAAAGTCTGGGATCGTGAAACCGAGGTGTGGCGCGCGAACAAAATTCCGGTTTATCCGGCGCTCGGCAATCATGATCTTCACGGCATTGAGAAGACGGCACTGGCAAACTACTTTGAACATTTTCCCGAGTTAAAAAACAGCCGGTACTATTCTGTTCGAGCGGCCAATACGCTGGTGCTGGCGCTGGATAGTTCGCTCGATGAAATTCTTGGAGCGCAGGGTGATTGGCTCACACAGAAATTGGATCACATTCCGGCTGACGTGGATTTCGTATTCATTGTGCTTCACCATCCGCCCTACACAAGTGCGTCAAGTATGCCAATGTTCGGCGCGGGCCACTCCGCACGGTCAGAAGAATTGAGACTCGCAAAGTTACTGGAGGCGCGGCAGCAGAATCAGCGTGCGCGGTTTATAGTTTTTTCAGCTCACGTGCATAACTACGAACGTCACGAGCACGGAGGCGTCACTTATTTTGTCACGGGCGGCGCTGGAGCGCATGCCTATCCGATCGCTAGGGCCAAAGGCGATCCGTTTCAGAGTAAGAGTATTAATTATCACTATCTACAAGTGGACGTTGATCAGGCCCACTTGAAGATCACCATGCACCGTCTTGATCTAACCAGTGGGAAGCCCGTTTGGACCGAGCCGGACTCGGTTGAGATTTCAGCGACGAAAGCTGCGGCACAAGGCAACTAGGCGAATCAAGTCTTGTTTCGCTCAAGCCACCGGGGAAGGTGGTGACGTCGCGACTTGCCGCGGATGCGGTGAACGCTGGAGATAGGAAGGTGAGTACGCAGGTTAGGGCCCAGATCGCTTTTAGCAAACGCGGCGTTGCTACTGACATCTTCTCAGTTTTCCGGGTTGCCCCCGGACTAGGGTGAACTGGTTGGCGGCAGCGTCTTTGTTGTCGCCTACGGTGAACGTTATGTGCATCGTATCGCCGTCTACTGTACCGGAATAAATCGTGTCCGCGCCTGGCGCCTGGTCTCTTCTGGTGGGGCCAGCGTGTGTTTGGAAAGTGCCCTTTGCGTGGAATTTTCCGGATTCATCCAGTTGGATCGGTTCGGAGATTGTGCCTTGAGCGCAATCGAACTCCAACGTGGAGCCTTGGGAAGAGACTTGCATCTCGACATGGGCTCCGCCCCATAGGCCGACGCTTAGTTTTGCGGGCGCGGCGTGGGCTGAATTGTCGGCGTGGGCAACTTTCACGGCGGAGAAGGTTGCAAAAATGAGGACGAGAAGTGCAAGAGAAATGTTTTTCCTGATTCGCTTCATCATTCTTCCGACTACCTCTTTTGGGCGCGGATGTCTAAGCGGTTTTTACTTGATAGAAGCTTTTACTATACCTGATAGTTTCAAAACAGCTTGGCCGCGAGTCAACGGTGAGTCTCGCAGGGCGGTAGTCGAATCACGGATCGCGACGGTTATGTGGCTTTCCTCGGTCTCGAATTAGTTCTGCGTCTTTCACCACCTTCCGATTGACCTAAGTCAGCGATCCTGCCGGCGACTGCTCGTTTCTGCCAGATGTGTTGCGGGATGTCGCCGGACACGGCATCCTGATCTAGATTTGTTTGACGCTGAGCCTGCACTAAAAGACGCCGCGAAAATCCCAGTTTAGGAGCTTGCATTACGATCGAGGGATTCGTGTCTTGTGGTTCGCTGATGAGAAGGTGAATGTGTTCGGGCATGATCACATAACCGGCGACGACGAATTGATATCGACTGCGCATCCGTTCCAGTTCGGACAAGAACAAATCGCGGTGGTAAGGCGCGCCGAGAATGGGCTGTCTCCCATAACAACTGCAGGTGATGAAGTGCAGGTCTCCGGTGCCGTAGTAGCGTTTTAGGTTGCGCCGCATGGGCCGAGAATATTGGCCTGAGAGTGTCTTGCGGTAACGGCGCACACTGGTGGATTGTGATGAAAAAGGGTCTGCTCGCGGCAGGGATGAGTTTATACCTAAGTAAGAGCATCATTACGAGTAAGAGCATCATTCAGAGCATCCGACGCCGACGTGCACTGCCCCGGCTCGAGGATTAAGGTTGAGTTACGGGCGCTCGCGCGGTTTGGCGAATGGAGCCGACTTCGGTAATGCGTATTGAGTTCGCAATTTCGCTGGCGTTTGTTTTAGTCAGTATGGCTGTAATCCCTGCTGCAGCTCAGAACGCGGCGGGTGAGCGTCCCATGATTACAGGGGTATCGGTTTCTGAAGGCACAGACGTGGTTGACGTGGAAATTTCTTTCAGCGAACTGGTGCAGCCGGAGGTGAAAAGGCTGGAGCATCCGGACCGGCTGGTCTTTAATTTTCCGGGTTGTGAGTTGGCGGATTTCGGGAAACGCTTTGTCGTCGATCAGGGTTCGGTGCATACGGTGAGCACGGAATCTTCTGGCATTCGTTCGGGCGCCAGAGTCGTTGTCGAATTGGGGGCGGTTCAGGATCGCGGGCAGGCGACAGATGCGAAGGCGAGCGCCGCGAAAAAACTTGTCGTTAGTCTCAGTTCAAACGGGAATAAGTTGACCATTGAGCTGAGTTCAACGGGAGGCGCGGAGCGTGGAGCTCAGGCTGCGCCTCGTTCTGCGTCACGTCCGGAGGCAAGCGCTGCGGGCAACGGTTCGGAGAATAATGCTGCGGCGGCTGCGGAATCAAAGCGACCGGATCAAGCGGTGTCCAAGTCTGCTGATGTAGTGGCGCCAGCCTCGCCGCCGCCTGCGCCGCTTGGTATGCCTGAGTTGCCGGCGCTCTCCATCGGAGCGGATCGCGTGGTGGAGAAGTTGGCGGTAGTTCGGCCGCCGGCTCCGATGCCTGCAATGCCAACACAGGCGCCGAGATCGGATCGGGTTGTAGCAGAACCTGCGCAGGCTGTACCTCCTCCTATTTCTACTGTGCCTTCCGATGGCGTACGTTCGGTTGGAGTTGCGCCGAAGGTTGTGGAGGCAGTGCCTCCGATGGAGAGCATGCCGGGCGTGGCGGGAAATTCGGATCGCACTCTGCTCGCTAATTCTAGTTCGGCGAAGGCGGTGCCACCGAGTCCTGATGTGCCGCCTCGCGGGCTTAGCTCGGATCGTCCGACGATGAATGTTGACGTTGGAGCGCCGCGCAAGCCAACTGTGGCGGCGCTTCCGCATGTGGCGCGGACGGCTACAGTGAAGCTCAACGCTTATGCATTACTCGACGAGGCGCGGGCCTTGAACATCGCCGATCTGGAGACATTGGAGGCGAAGGCACAAGCTGGAGATCTCGAATCCGAAACAGTGATGGCGCTGGCCTACCACGCGGGCACGTTGCTGAAGTGGGATGACGCCGAGGCGCTACGACTATTGAAGCAGGCGGCTGGCCGTGGGTTCGTGGCAGCAGAGGAGGCGATGGGAATTTTTTGTCAATCGGGATTTGGTATGCCTCCGGACAAAGCTCAAGCGCTGGTGTGGTACACGAAGGCAGCGCAACACCAATCGAGGGATGCGGCGACGAATCTTGCGTTGATGTATTCGACGGGCGATGGCGTGCCAAAGGATTCGGCCAAGGCGGCGGCGTGGTTTCTTAGCGCCGCTGAGGTGGGGGACGCAACCGCGCAATTAAATCTGGCATTGCTTTTGCATCGTGGGGAGGGCGTTCCGAAAGACGATGCGCAAGCGATGCTCTGGATGACGAAGGCGGCGGAGCAGGGGTTACTGGCGGCAATATTTGAGCTGGCGCGGTGGGAACTGCGTCCCGAGAACGGTAGAAATGTTGACGCTGCAATTCAGTGGCTAACCAAGGGCGCGGAATTGGGCGATGCTACGGCGCAGGCCGAATTGGGTGATGTCTACGCTGATCCGAAGCTTGGGCATTTGAATTATGCGGAAGCGGTCGTGTGGTACCGGAAGGCGGCGGAGCAGGGACAGCGCGAAGGGCAATATGGATTAGGGGCGCGCTATTTCTTGGGGCAAGGCGTCGAGCAGAATCTGGAAGAAGCGCGGCGCTGGCTGACTCCAGCAGCAGATCGAGGGCATCCGTATGCACAATTTCTTTTGGCAAAGTTATTTGACGCGCGAGAGGGTGGAGACACCGATGCAGCTGCTGCGGCGAAATACTATGAGCAGGCTGCGAACTATGGCATCAAGGACGCGCAATACAGACTCGGAGTGATGCTCAGCGCTGATCAGAACAACGCTGCGAGTTTGCAAGCGGGATATAAGTGGTTGATACTGGCGGCGGACTCGATGAAGGAGAGTCCCGCGACTGTGACGGCGCAACAAGTACGCAAACTGCTTTCTCCGGCGCAAGTAGCGCAAGCGGAACAGGAAATTGACGCGTGGCGGACTGCACACACGCGATAGTTGAGGGCGATGAAGTTGAGGCTATAAGGGCGTTGATGTGGATAACGCGGATCTTTCGTGGGGCCGCTATCGTGTGTGAACAGTTTCGGATGGCTGGGTACGCGGTGTGAATGCCACGACTTTAATGCCGTTGGAGATGCCTACCTGCTTCGCGTCGTAGGCTGCTGAAGTCTGAGCTACTATCCAATTCAAAGTTTCGTATGACGGTACGAAGGCGACGACCAGGAATCGTCCTCGCCGCTCCGTGGCCTGTTGCAAAAAAGATGATGCGACTCGAATGGCCTCGTCGTTGAGAGCGCGCGGCAGTCCGACAACGAGGACTGTGAGCGGATAGTAGGTGAGCGGGGCAAAAAGGCCATTGTCTTTGACAGCTTCGCCTGAGGGCATGGGGACGTCGTCCGCCTCGTGAAAGTCGCTGCAGATCAGGATTGGGGCGCCGTCTGCCGAAGCGTTTTTCTCGGCAATATCCAAAGCGTATTTCCAGGTGTAACCGTGGAGTTGGGAAGCGGGGTCGATAAGGTAAAGGGAAGCGGCGGTAGCGACTGCGGCAACGCAGAACATCAATCGCAGTGGACGTAAGTTGATGCGGCTTACGATCAGTCCCCAACAAAGAGCGATGCCGGGGATGCCGACGAGGCGATAGCGACCCACGAAGAGATGCATCGATGTGTCGCGGCTGACGAAGAAGAGAATCAGAATCGGGATAAGTCCCAGGGACGCGCAAAAAGCGATACGCCACGCATCAGACCGGATTCGCAGATCGAGTTGGCGTTTAGCGAGGGCGATTAGAAGCACGCCAATCAGCACAAAGCCCAAGGCATTCGCAGCGAGCGTAGCAGCCAGATCTCGAAGTGAAGGAGGTCCGGCAAAGACATGGGCGCCGCGGGTGTTGAACATCAGAGTCAGCAGTGGAAGAACCGGGACGAAAGCCAAAGCGAAGACGGCGAACGCAACTCCGGCCTGCCTCCAAAGAGACTTGCGGTCGTCGGCCTTAATTGCGATAAATCCGAGGGCGAGCGCCGGCAACAGGATTACGAAAACAAATTGGAAGTAGGCGATCGATGCTGACAGAAGTCCAAAAAGGGCGGCTGCCCAATTGGAATGGTTGTGGCGTAAGCGAACCAGGGCGAGGATGGCGGCATTCATCGCCAGCGCCGCGAACGCGTAGGGGCGAGCGTCGATGGCCGCAAAAATAACGACTGGATGAAGAGCAAAAACGATTGCAGTGATAACAGCAACGTCGCGATCAAAGAGTTCTAGAGCTGCACGATAGAGAATATATACCGCTCCAAGCATAGCAAGCGCCGAAGGAATTCGTAGCGCGATCTCGCTGGTTCCAAATATTTTTGCGAAGAGCCAGAGAATATAGGGATAGACGGGAACGATGGGCCATCCCACCCGAGATTTAATTTGGAAGAAACCGGATTTGATTACGTAAAAGGAATGCGTCTCGTCGAGCCAGAGCGGTGAACGGATGGCAACGAACCAGAGAAAGACGGAGACAGCCGTGGCAACGGCGTAGATGCTGTACAAGACTCTATCTGAAATCAGGGCGGCGGACGAACGTGGTGCGGGCGGACTCTCTGAATTCGTCGTCATCGCGGAGAGGTTATGGTTGCAAGATCGTTGTTTGCGAAGTCATTATTTGCAAAGTCAATGTTTGCGAGATCATGGTTGCGTAAATAGAGTTTCTTCGATTAACTCGCAGAGAATGTGTCCAGTCAAGATGTGAGCCTCTTGAACACGAGGCGTTTGATCGCTGGGAATGCAGATGCAGTGATCGACGGCGGCGTGCAACTTTCCGCCGCTTCTGCCAGTGAGCCCGACGGTGACGAGCTTCTTGTCGCGAGCGACTTGAACCGCTCGGAGGACATTGGGAGAGTTTCCACTGGTGGTGATGGCGAAGGCGATGTCGCCGGAACTGCCGATGCCCTGGACTTGGCGCGCGAACACTTCGTCGAAAGAATAATCGTTGCCGATGGCGGTGAGGACCGAGGAATTGGTGGTCAGCGCCCAGCCGGAAAGGCTGGGACGTTCTTTCAAGAAACGTCCGCTTAGTTCGGCGGCTAGATGTTGCGCGTCGGCTGCGCTGCCGCCGTTTCCGAAGAAGAGAATCTTGTTGCCGGAGTGGAGACATTTTGTCATCGCCTCGCCGACATTGACGACGGAGCTGACGTAGTCCGGTGAAGCGAGCAAAGTCTGCATCACAGAGGCGCAGTCACGAATTCTCGCCATGGCTAGAGACTGTGCGGAGTTGGCATTCATAAAAAATCTCCCAAGGCGCGTGTATAAAAAAGGACTACCTTATGTTTTGCCGACAGTGCTAGAAAACTCTCACGACATTGCGCTGGCTTGAGCTTGGCCGTCGCGCAAGGGTTCACCAGGCTCGTATTCGAAGTTGATTCTCTCCTGCTCAACTACCAGCGGGCGTTTCTGCACCAAGGTGTGAATGGTGCCAATATATTCGCCGATGATGCCCATGAAAAGCATCTGCACCGACATGAAGAAAAATACTCCGATTACCAGCGGGGCGATGCCGACAGAGAAGTTACTCCAAAAAATTAGTTTGTAGACGAGATAGGCGAGAGATACGAAGATCGAAATCAGCGCGCCGACGAAGCCGGAAAAAGTCACCAGACGCAGAGGAACTTTGGAAAGGTTGGTGATTCCGAGCATCGCCATGTCGTAGAGGGAATAAAAATTATTCTTTGTGATTCCGCGACGGCGCTGGGGCTGATGGTAGGGAATATCGAAATGCTTGAATCCCGCTTCTGCGATCATGCCGCGAAAATAGGGATAGGGGTCGTCGAACTTCTTTATGACATCCACTACCTTGCGGTCGTAGAGGCCAAAGCCGGTGTAGTTCTCGTAGGTTTCGACTCCTGAAAGACGGTTCACCAGGCGGTAATATTTTTTCCGGATCCAAAACATCAGGCCGTTCTCATCGCTCGCCTGTTTGACGCAGATTACGACCGGGTAGCCCTCCTCCCACTTACGGATGAGGTCGACGATCATTTCAGGAGGATCTTGCAGGTCGGCGACGATGCCGATTACGGCGTCTCCACTGGCCTGGTACAAGGCGTGCATGGGCGAACGAATGTGGCCGAAGTTGCGAGTATTCCTGATGATTTTTACGTTTTTGTCTTGGGCGGCCAAGGCCTTGAGTTCGCCCAGTGTGTTGTCGGTTGAGGCGTTGTCGATAAAGAGATGTTCGTACTTGTAGTTTCCGGCGGCAATAACGGCGGCGCGCACCTGAAGGTAAACTTCGCGAACGTTTTCCTCTTCGTTGTAGCAGGGCGTGAGTATGGTCAGGGTTTTGGGCATGGAGCGAACGCTGGTCAGGCTCTTTTCAGTCGGTGTTTCGGAATAGCGTAGCAGACGCCTTCCCAACACTCCTCGGCGTAGCGCCTTAAGAATATATGGTAATCAGGTGAAATGGAGTGGATAAGATTCGGTATATCCCATAGGTGTTCGTTGCGGTGATAAGTGCAAATGGCGAGTATTGGCTGATGACGTCGTAAAAGTTCGGCGGCCCCGGCGATCGCTTCGGGCTCGGCGCTTTCTATATCCATCTTGATGTAGGTCGGCGTCACTGACCAGTCGATGTCGTCGAGGCGGCGACAGTCGATGGTCGAGAGCGCGTTATCTATGCTCAAGTCGCCGTCAGTTATATGGGATGAAGCCGAATTGCTGCAGGAAAAAGAAACCTGGCCGTTCATATTTCCAACGGCGTACGGCATTATCGTAACGCGATCGGCGATTCCCATCGTTTCCATATTCGAGGATAACGCGCCGCGATTTGCGGGATCGGGTTCGAAGGCAAAGGCATGGCGAAATTGTCCGCCCCAGTGGCGATTGAAACTCCCGATACTGTCGCCGTCGAAACTTCCGCAGTCGACGAAGACTTCGTCGGTGCGGGGCGATAGCAGGTCCATCGGAAAGTATGTGTGCTGCGCGTCGAGCGGAGGTGACAGGGCGGAAAAATCGAGCCAGTAACGCCAAGCGAGTTGTTCGCGGATGTCGCGCTTGGAAAGTTCATCTCCCAGCACCGAGTAACACCGCCGGATGCTGGCACTTTGATCGCGGAAGCGATGGGGCAGTTCGAGGCAACATTGCGGAATAAAAACGTCCGCGTACTTCCACAGCAGAGGTGCAAACGGGACTACGCGCTGACAGCCTAAATCTTTTAGCTGCTGACGAACGGCAGTACCTTGATAGATGGTGACGACGAAGCAAGCGGTTTGGCCGTAGAGTTCGACCGCATCTCTGGCCGAGAGCACCGGGAGGCCCATGATGTGCGGCAGAGACGAGTCGACTATGATCGGGGACGAATCGTTCAATTGATTATCAGAAGCCGTGAGGGCTTCCAAGTGGTCGTCCCCAACTCGTCGTCTGCCCTGAATTGTTCTTCGATCGTCTTCACGTTTGTTGTCGGCGGCCTTTCGTCTGTCTACGCCTAGTCGGTTGTCTGCAAAAGCGAGGGGTTCAACTCCGGCTTTGCGCAGTCCGGCGAGGATTCCTTTACCGAGCGGTCCGGCTCCGAATAAAACCAGGTTCTTACCGAGAGGACGAGCGAGGTCATCGAAGGTGTTGCGTTCGCGGGCTAGCACTTGTTCTGGCGGATCTGCTTCGATGCGACGCAAGACACTTTCCAGTTGCTCAACGTCGCTGCTTACGGCAGTTGCCGTGGTAATCACTTTGGGGCCCTCATTTCTTTTTTCTCGTCTTACATCTCGCCTTATTTCTCATCAAACCGCAGTGCTTCGATGTCGATTGCGCCGTCCCGCTCGTACCAAGCATAAAGGTCTCGGATCGCATCTTGTAAGTCCCAAAACCGGTACCCGCCCATCTCCGCCAACATACGCGAGTTGTCGCCTGAGTATTCCGGGCCTAGGCCTTGATTCATGACCGACACCTCGGTCTTCCGTCCGGAAACCTGCGCCGACGCATCGGCGACGAGTGCCGCGATTTCTGTGAGTGCCACGGGGTGGCCGGTGCAGACGTTAAAAGTCTTTTGGCGGGGACTGTTTTCGATGAACCAACGCGTGATGTTGACCAGATCTTTCACGTATAGATAATCGAATCGGACGTCCTGCCGAAGCGCGATGGGTAAGCCCTTCAACGCGCGGCAGCAGGCATTGGAAATAAAACGCACGGTGTAGTCTTCGATGGCGCCGAAGACTCCAAAGAGACGCAGGTTGAGGATGCGCTCGGAGCGCTCGA
>OBLW0100003436.1_pt1 | contig 12327 bp, 7 predicted proteins | sample 1520161 | NCBI WGS metagenome assembly OBLW01 (sample SAMEA3539309, study PRJEB22396) | soil metagenome | biome: tundra; feature: field; material: soil | place: USA | collected 2010-05 | depth 0.15 m
ATCGCTTAACGACAAGAAAATCGGGTTAGTTTGGCGAACTGGATACGACAGCGCTTGCGGGGTAAAATAAAGCGAATCGAGTACGATGTCGAGTGCGGCAGGCCGACGTGATTCGAGACATCATTCCTAAACCGCAGAGTTCACGCTTTCGAGCGGCCATGCTGCTCGCGGTCATTGCGGACGTACTGCAGATCGTTGTTTTTCCTTTGTTTGTCGAGGGCGCTGTATCGCCTGCCGAAGACATACTTGATCTCGCAATCGGAGCATTGCTGGTTCAGCTTCTTGGCTGGCACTGGGAATTTCTGCCATCGTTTCTGGGCAAACTCGTGCCCGGGGTTGACCTGGTCCCTTTCTGGACGATGGCGGTTGCAAATGTGTACCGGAAATCGAAGCAGGAACCGATCACGATAGAGGGAACACGCAAGGAGAGCCCGTCGCCGAAGGATCAACTGGGCTCTTGAGACACGGATTTCCGGCCATCCCGAAGACTGCGAATGGAGCCTGCTGCGGGAAGCGGGCATAGTTCGATTGCGGAAGGAGGCATCCGCTTGAATAACCAGATTCTCTGTGACGTATTCATAACGGGAAGTTTGTCGTACCTGGCGCTTTGTCTTTGCATGATTGGTCGTCCATCATGGGTCTTGAAGTTTTTGTTCTCGGTCAGAAGGTGGAGGCGAAGGCGCGTATCTTTCTTGATCAACTGCAAAATGAGGGGTCCGAAGATCTGCTTCCCAAATTAATCAAAGCAGCTTACCGCTCATCACCAGCGCCACGGCGCTACGCAGGCGCGCCCGGTTTCCTTCCTGGGCGGGCCGGAGTTTGGGAATTCTGACCAGCGGGAAACGGCGCATCTCGGTATCAATTGCGGGACCAGCGACATGCCAGAAGGTTGTAATGTCGCCGACAACAACTAACTCGCTGGGCGCGAGAGCCAAAGAGATCATGTGCATTCCGCGGCCGAGCGCCTTGCACATTTTGTCGAGAGCTTCTTGCGCGGCGGGATCACTTGCCGCCGCCAACTGAAGAAGAGCCCCAAAGGAGGGGAGGGAATTGCCGGTGATCTCCGCGTAATAGCGGAGGCCTGCGCGGTTGGAAGCGACGGTTTCCCAGCAGCCTCTGCCACCGCAGCCGCAGGGCAAGCCATTCGGATCGAGCTGCACGTGACCGAACTCCCCGGCAACTCCGCTTTCTCCGCGCATCAACTGGCCATTGGCAAAGATGCCGGTGCCGATACCCTCAGAGACATTCACGACGACCAGGTCTCGGGTAGCGTCGCTGTAACCGAACCAGACCTCGGACAAGGCACAAGCGTTGGCGACGTTGTCGACGACCACGGGGAGCCCGGTAGCCTGCTCGACGCGGGCTTTGAGTTGTCCGATAGGCCAGTCGATGTTGGGTGCGAAGATTGACTTGGCAAAGCGTGGATTGAAGCGGCCCGGCAGACTCATGCCGATTCCCTCGAAAGAGTGGTCGACATGCGCGGCGATCATTTGTCGTATGGCGGCGACGATGGCGCCCACGACCTTCTGAGGATCTGAGGGGAGCGCGACAATGTCCTCTGCAATTACTTTTCCTGAAAGATCGGTGACAGCAAGAGTTGACTGTGTGGGGTGAATGTCCAGCGCGAGCACACCCCGCTTCCCATTGAGGTTCAGGAATGTGGGTTTTCTTCCCCGGGGAATTTCACCAGTTTGCCCTTCAACGATCCAATTCTCTGCAATGAGCTCTTCGACAATAAGGGAAACTGTGCTTCGCTGCAGGCCGGAGATGCGCGCCAGATCGGCGCGAGAGACTGGTTGCCTAATGCGAATGTGGTTGAAGATGAGGTTGCGATTGATCTCCCGGGCGATGCGATTTGAAGCGTTCGTCTGGTTATTCAAGAAGAGACGCGTAGTCGGCATCGAAATCCTTTCTCCTAGCGACTTGGAGAGAAAACAAACCAAAACCTTCCAAAACAATAATCCAGTAACTAGCTTAAGATTCTATCAACAAAATCGCTTTTCTAAACTGCCGAAGAAGATGATCTGTCCCTGTTCCTTGCGTAGAGGAGTTGCTCCGTGTTGGAGATTGATGCGGCCGGTATTGGAAACGACGGCAAAGAGATTAGTCGGAACTCGCGCCCGCATGGACATGAACATCTGAGATTGGTTCTTCGAGTAACTCGTAGCCCAAGCTTTGTTTTATAGACGATAGGCCTCCTTGGCCAGGCGATATGCCAGGTCGTGCGCCACTTCGAAGGCTTCGTCTTCCGCAAGGCGGTGTTCGGCGACGAGCCTGGCCAGGAAGGCGCAGTCAACGCGGCGAGCTACATCATGCCGCGCGGGAATGGAGAGAAAGGCGCGCGTGTCATCGTTAAAGCCTACTGTGTTGTAAAAGCCCGCTGTCTCCGTCGCCAACTCGCGAAAGCGCATCATGCCTTCAGGACTGTCAAGAAACCACCATGGCGGCCCCAGGCGCAAACAAGGGTAATGTCCCGCAAGCGGAGCCAACTCCCGGCTGTATGTCGACTCATCGAGCGCAAACAGGATGATGGTGAGGCCAGGCTCATTGCCGAAACGGTCCAACAAAGGGCGCAGCGCGTCGACATAGTTGATTGCCCTCGGGATGTCCGCGCCCACATCGCGACCGTAGTGCTCAAAGATCTTGCGATTGTGATTGCGGACGCTGCCTGGATGAATCTGCATGACCAAGCCATCTTCGAGGCTCATCCGGGCCATTTCAGTGAGCATTTGCGCCCTGAATAATTCCTGCTGCTCCGCTGTCGCAGTGCCGCTGAGAACCTGACGGAAAAGAGTGGACGCTTCCGTTGAGGAGAGATCGGCTGTTTGCGCGGTGGGATGCCCGTGGTCGGTCGCCGTACATCCGAGTTCGCGGAATTGAGCGCGGGACTTGCGCAGAGCGTTCAGGTAGCCATTCCACGACTCAGTGTCTTCGCCGGTAATCTCTCCTAGCTTCGCGATGGATTCGGCAAAACCGGCGAACTCGGGGTCGACTACGGGATCGGGGCGAAACGTAGGAAGTATTCTGCCTTTCCAGCCTGAGTTTCGGATTGCCCTATGATCGTCGAGCGTGGCGAGAGGTGAATCGGTTGTCGACAAGACTTCAAGATTGAATCCCTCATAGAGAGCGCGCGGCAGAAAGGCGGGGGTGAGTAGCTTTTGCGAGATCGTATCGAAATAGCAATCCGCAGTCTTTTCGGAAAGACGTTCCTGAAGTCCGAAGAGTTCCTGAAAAGCAAAGTCCAGCCACATACGCGTTGGGGTTCCGCGAAACAAGTAGTAATGACTGGCAAAAATCCTCCACACTTTGCGGGGGTTCTTGACTTCGGGCTGGCCGATCTCCAGATCTTCGAGCGACACACCCTGGCTGTAGAGCATGCGAAAGACGTAGTGATCGGGTTGGACGAACAGAGTCGCCGGATCAGGGAAGGGCGCATTTTGCGCGAACCATGCGGCTTGCGTATGTCCGTGGGGGCTGACGATAGGTAAATCTTTTACGCTGCCGTAGAGCGCTCGGGCAATCGCGCGGCAGGGGGGTTCGGCAGGAAACAAGCGGTCTTCATGGAGTAACGTCATCGGGACTGAACCTCATTCAGTCTTTGACACAACTGGTAAGTTCGCGGGGGCTCTCAAGCAAGCATACCTCAGGCGTTGCGATAGCCCATGCCCGCCAAAATGCCGCGCATATAAGCAAAGCTCTCGATGACGCCCGGCATCGGATCGTCCCCGTGAATCTCGTATTCGAGATCGACATACCCTTTGTAGTTCGTCGCAATGAGAGCCTCAAAGATGCCACGGATCGGCATGATGCCTTCTCCAACGGCGACCTGACTTTCCTTGCTTTGGAAGTCGGTCAGGTCCTTAATGTGCATGTTGTACAGGCGGGACCCCACCTCATGAATGGCCTGGACAACGTCGGTTCCGGCGCGCACAGTGTGGCCTACATCAATGCAGCAGCCAATGCGCGGGTCCATACTTTTGACATCCTTCAGGATATCGAGCGGAGATGGCCAGACCTTGTCTTCAGGGCCGTGGTTGTGGATGGCGATGCGAATGTCGTACTCCTTGACGAACTTCTCAATTCGAGGAAGAGTCTCGGGTGTGGGGTCGCCGGCGACAATGACAGGAATGCCGGCTCGCTTACAGTATTCAAACTTGCTGCGGATGTCGGCATCTTCGTCCTGGCGAAAATAGATTGCCCCGGCGGCATGGAGTTTGATGCCGGCGGTGGCATAGTCTGCAAGCGCCTTGGCTTCTTCCGCGGGATCCATGGGAAGGTGATCTTTTACGTCTTTCGCGTTCAGATCGGTGACGTTGAGTTGCTTCATGAAGCTGATGAGCTGCGCGCGGGTGAAGTTGCGGAAGGTATAGCTGGCGAGCCCCAGATGCACTGGCGAGGGTTTTCCGTCAGCTGTGGATGGTTGAGCGAATGAAGGGATCGTACCGGATGTTGCGCATGCCGCGGCGATCAGCGCACCTGACTGCACGAAGGTGCGGCGCGAGAGTGTTTGTTTCATATTCAGGAGGCTCCTCGAGTGCTCCGGTCAACAATCTCCGGAATGAAGGGCTAAGTGATCGTGGCAGCTCTATCCAATAGACGAGCGACCATCCATCACGAGTTTCACCGCGCTCTGCAGGATTTGTTGAAGAGCAATCCTGCAGAGAATTGCGGCGGTTAGAGATGCGGCGCCCAACCGCTCTCGTATTCGCGATCCCACATCTTCATCGCTTCGGGATCGTGTTGAATTTTGGCGTCGGCCGTGTTGAGGTCGAGGGTTCGATTCACTTCCCAGGCGATATTGGAAAGTTGCAGCATGGTGACGGCTACGTTGCCGATGGATACTGGAGCGTGCAACTTTTCGCCCTTGCGGATGCCGGCGATGAAGTTGGCAAAGTGCGCATCGGTCATGGAGTCGCGGCCGGTGAGGTCGCCGGATGAAGTCTCGCTGCCGGTTTTGAACTCGCTCGTCTTGTTTCCCTTGAGGTCGTAGATCTCATAGCCGTCGCGATCGACGAGGACTGAACCCGTGGTTCCCATGATGACCGATCCGCGATCGCGGCCATAGAATTTCATTCCCTGGCAGCACTTGCATTCCCAGGAAATCATCTTGTCGTCGTAGTTGAAGCTGGTCACAAGGGTGTCGTAGAACTGCCAATCATCTTTGAAGTGGTATCTTCCGCCGGATGCGGAGACGGCCTTGGGATAGTCGACGTCGAGCGCCCAGCGGCAAACGTCAACCTCATGCGTGCCGTTGTTCAGCGTCTCGCCGGTACCCCAGATCCTGAACCAATGCCAGTTATAGGGTTGGACATTGTCCTTGTAGGGTCTGCGAGGCGCGGGCCCTTGCCAGAGATCCCAATCGAGTTGCGGCGGCACGGGGGCTTCCTTACCGAATCCAATCGACTTGCGCGTGTTGCTGTACCAGGCCTTGGCGTAATAAGCGCGGCCGATAAGGCCGTTGTGAATCTTGTCGACGATCTCTATGGTGTGTGCGGAGGAGCGCTGCTGCGTGCCCATCTGCACGAGCTTGCCATACTTTTGTTGCGCGGCAACGAGCAGTGCACCTTCGCCCGGGTTGTGGCTGCACGGCTTTTCAACGTAAACGTGCTTGTCTGCCTGCAAACCAAGAATCGCCATGGGGGCATGCCAGTGGTCCGGAGTGGCGATCGTGATTGCGTCCACGTCTTTCTTTTGGAGAATGTGCCGGAAGTCCTGGTCAGTAGCGGGTGCATAGCCCAGTTCGCGTTGCGTATCGTTAGCGAACTTCTTCATGGTGTTGGTATCGACATCGCAGACATAGGCGATGCGGGCGCTATCTTTGTTTGCCTTGAGCGCAGAAAGATGAGCATAGGCGCGCGAATGAAGACCAATGACGGCAAAATTGAGGCGATCATTCGAACCAAGGATCTGCCCATAGCTCTTTGCCGTCGATCCGATAGCCATGCCTGCGGCACCTACCGCAAGCGTGTCAAGAAACTCCCGTCGGGTAACCATGTAATCTCCCATTTCCCATGTTTAGGTCTGCTGAGAATCATTTGTTGCTCTTGCACAGCGCACTTCCGCTTGGCTAAAGGTCGTCTGCATCCTCGAGTGCTTGTATCCTGCGCACCGGTGAAGCAGATTTGTTCTGTCGATGCGGTGAGCCGGCCACCTTTGAGTGTGACCGGCTGGTTGACTTGAATTTAAGCAGGCTGGGCACTAGAACGTAAACTTTGCCGAACCCTGCAGTGTGCGTCCGCCGCCAACACCGTTCACGCTGCCCTGGCCGGAGCCTAGCGTGCTGGTGATGGTGCCGAAACCGGAAGCACCGTTGGGGCCGCTTACATTCGGCTGACCGAACTGCGGTGTGTTGCTCAACTGGAATGCGTCGACGCGGACTTCGAGCGCTGTCTCGCGGATGACGGTGAATCGTTTGAAGAGTGAGAGATTGTCCTGCACGTAACCGGGGCCGCGAAACTGGTTTCTGCCGACGTTGCCGAGGCCAGGAGAGGTACAAGTCGATTGTCCGGTGCAGCCGGAGGGCTGGGTGAACACGGTTGGGTCAAACCAGGGCGAGCTTGAGCCGATGCCGCCAAGCTTCCTGACATGACCGGTCAGCGTAGGGGTCTGCTGTGTGCCTGGAGTATTCAATGTGCCGCCGCTTGCAGTGAGGGTCATAGGCAGTCCGGTAACTGCAGACACGATACCAGAAAGCTTCCAGCCTCCGAGAACGGCATCGCCAACGCCAGAGTTGAGGATTTGATGTCCGTGGCCGAAGGGCAACTCATAGGTGAAGGTTTGCTCGTAATTGAACTTGCGATCGAAGTCGGTTGGGGCGTAGTTCCTGCGCCAGTTGATGAAGAAGACCAGACCGCCGTCGTCGTCGCTGTTGTAGTTGAGGCCCTTGCCCCAGGTAAACGCCGAGGTGAAGGCAAGTCCGTGAGAGAAGCGTTTTGTAAGCGTCGCCTGCAGCGACTGGTAGTTGGAGGAGAATCCCAAGAAATACTGGTTTGTGGCGGCGGTGCGGCCGAAGGTGAGATTTCCGTTTGCGTCATGGTTTTCAGGATCGGATCCGGAGCCGCCACCATAGTAGCTGGGCAGGTTGATGTTTTGAGATCCTGAGATATCTGTGCCGTGATTTGCCACATAGGCCAACTGCAGCGAGAGATCGCCGCGGAATGCCTGCTGGATGGCGAAGTTCCAGGAATCCGCGTAGGGATTCTTGTAGTTCAAAGGAATGTAGGTGTAGACCTGGGCGATCAGCTGTTTAGCCAGAAGGCTTGACGGTGTGTTCGGCAGGACAATGACTCCATTTGCAGGAATGTTAACCGGGATCGGCGCCGGGAATCCTGCCTGGAAAGTAGCTACCGTTACACCATCCCCAAGAACAGCAGGGCTGAAACCGGAGCCCACGGGCTGATAGCTGTTGTTGGCGCGAACCGGGTAGTTGTATGCGTAGGTGTTATCCGGGAAAGGCGTGTAGCTGATCCCGAAGCCGCCACGGACCACGGTGTTATTGGAAACGCGATAAGAGAAGCCGGTGCGCGGAGCAAAATATTTGTACTGAGGCTTCATGCCGAGATTGGATGAGTTGCCGGCAATGCCTGCCAGAACGAGGGTGTTATTGAGGGGGTCGTAGTTAGAGAACCCTCCAGCGGTGGGTGGTGTGGCGGGTGGATACATATCCCAGCGAAGGCCCAGGTCAAGAGTGAGTTTGGGAGTGGCCTGCCACTTGTCGCTGGCGAAGGCAAAGATCCACCATTGCCGGTAGCGCGGGAAAAAGGTGTTGAGGTCGCGTCCGGTCTGGCTGGGCTGCTGGAGGAGGAAGCTGGCGATATCGTTGGCCACCGTCGTCCCCGGAGAGCTTGCATCGGAGGTTTGCACGTCAGAGAAGGTAAAGGCGCCGCGCGGGCTGAAAGTTTGATCCTGGAGCAGGTCGTCGTGAACTCGACGGATATCGACGCCCCATTTGAACGTGTGATTGCCCGAGATCTTCGTCCAGTTATTAACGAAGTCGATATTCGATTCGGCTCGAATCCATGGCTCGGATGCGGAGTAGCCGATCAACGGGCTCGAGAAACCGCCATTCACGGTGACGGCGACTTGTCCGCTGGTGAAGGGCTGTCCGGCAATGTTCACGCCGGGAATACCGAGTGTGGTTGCGTCGCTGGAACCAAAGTCGTTGGTCTTCGCGCTGTTTCCGAGATGGGCAACGCCAAACCGCGCCTCCGTAAGGAAGGTTGGCGAAAAGACGTGATCATAGTTGATGCCGGTGCTGTAGGACTTCTGATTGCCCGTGCCCTCAAAGCCACCTCCCTGGGGACCGCCGAGGAACGATCCGAATGCAGCCTGCTGGAAAGTGACAACCCGCTGGAAGCTGTAACGGCCGCTGATATGGTTCTTCTCACCCAGTGAATAATCGACCTTGCCGTCAAAACTGTCAGTGGTCTTGGTGAAGGGAAGGTTGGTGGTGTAATCATTGGCCGGGTTGTTCAAAGGCTTGATGGTCAATTTTCCATATTTGGCCGCGGCTGTATTTAACTGCTGAAGCATCGCGAGCGAGACCGGGAATTGCGACGTGAGCAGGCTGTACGGGATCTGGTTGTTGGCGAACTTCGGGCGAGGGTCAGCGGCGGTTCCGGCGTGTACGGTGCCATCGGTGAAACTTGTCGGGTCGAAAATCTGACCCTTCGTTCCGTTCATCGCTGCACTCAGGTCGATACATCCAGACGGATCGTTGCAACCGGGAAGCGGCGTTGCCGTCGGGGTGAAGTAGCGGGAGTCGGGGATGGTGAACGTGCTGGAAACAGCCTCGTGGTCGACAGTGCGCAGATAATCGCCGAAGAAGAACAGCTTATCCTTGAGGATTGGTCCCCCGACGGCTCCGCCGAAATAGTTGTAGGAAAGATGGCCCAACGGCCCGCCGAAATAGGAACGGGCGTTGAGGTCGTTGTTCTGGATGAACTCGAATGCCGAACCATGAAAGTCGTTGGTGCCGGACTTTAGCGTGACGTTGGTGACAGCGCCGGTGGCGCGGCCCAGTTCCGCTTCGAAGTTGTTTGTTGAGATGTCGACAGAGCCGATGGCCTCAGCCGGAGGAATGATGATCTGCAGCAGGCCGGTGCGTTCGTCGTCGTCGATGCCTTCAATTTGATAGAGATTTCCCTCGCGGGGAAGGCCATTGAGTTCGGTCTGCAGGGAACTCGCTGCATTGAAGAACTGCGAGTGTTGGAAAACTGCGGGCGCAGCGCCGGGCACGAGGTTGATGAGCGTCTGGAAGTTGCGATTGGTGCCGAGCGGCATATCGACTACGTTTTCCGACTCAATCTTGGTGCTGATGTCGGCGCGGTCTGTCTGGAGCAGGGGAGGCGCGGTGGTTACGAGGACCGTCTCGGACACATTGCCGGGCTGGAGGGTGATGTCGACACGCGTGGAAGAATTGCTCGGTAGGTCGATGCTTTCCTGCGTCGCCTTCTTGAAGCCTTTGGATTCGACACTGACGGAGTAAGTGCCGGGTTGCAAGTCAGGAAAGGTGTAGTTGCCGCTTTCGTTCGTGACGGACTCGTGCAATGCGCCGGTGCCGGCACCGAGGGCTGTGACTCTTGCACCCACGACGGTTGCGCCGGTTGTATCGGTGACCGTCCCCAGCAGGGTTCCGTTCACTGCCTGGCCGATGAGTGCAGGCGAAAAGCCAAGCACCAAAACGGCCAACAGGAGCCCCCAAAAGGGTCTTGAGATTTTGCGTAGGATCATGTGCTGCCTCCAAAGTTGAATCAACTTCAAGCCCCGAACCTTATATTGTTCGAAGTGCGAACCAAACCTACATTTGGCTAATTGGGCTTGTCAAGCGGAAATCGACCGAAACTCGAAGAAAAGTTCAAGCTCGCTCAAACTTGGCGGCTGTTAACGCTACAGAGTGTAGATCGACAAAAGACGCATGTCGTTTTAAGTATTAGCGTTATATGGATGGGGAGCGCTTTGTAGTTCTGGGATTTCGTCGTCCCTGAGTAGGTTGCAGCGGCCCGCGTTCTACTCACTCGACGCATCCGAGGCCCTGCCACGTTGGTTCCCACATTCTCGACGAGGCGCCCTGGGCTGAGAGGTTAGGGCTTTGCTTCATTTCTGAGTTTCCTCAGATTCATGCTGAATCGGGTCGGAGTATTCTCTTGTTATGCTTCCCCATGGCACGCGTGTCTGCTGTCTGCAGATTCTGATCCTGATTGGTGCGGTGCTCCTTGGCCGCGCGGAGCAGACGGCGGGTGCATCCGTTCAAGCTGGCCGTACGTTGGTTCTGGACGGGCTGGGCAAAGGCACGGGGGATCTGGGCGGTCTTTGGCAGTTTCATCTGGGCGACGATCCAAGCTGGGCGGATCCGTCGTTGAACGACTCGGGATGGGAGTCAATTCTCGCGGATGCTCCCTGGGGTGCTCAGGGTCATCCTTCGTACGCCGGAATTGCCTGGTATCGCCGGCACGTGGAGATTGTTCCCGCTCCGGGCACAACCAGCCAGTACCAGGTTCTGATTCCGCGCGCGGACGACGCGTACGAGGTGTACTGGAATGGGAAGCTGATCGGGCGTTACGGGCAATTTCCGCCTCACGCATACTGGTACTACAGCGTGTTTCCGCATTCCTTTCCATTGACCGGTTCCAACTCCGGCGTGCTAGCCATTCGAGTGTGGAAGGCGCCCTTGGATATCTTTTCGACGGCGGAATGGGGCGGCCTCTGGGTCCCGCCGATTGTGGGCGATCCGGACACCATCAAGCTGAATGAAAATGCGATTACATGGAACAGTGTCCAACAGGATCTCTTCGATTATGCCCTGATCCTCCTGCGGGCCTTCGTTGCCGTGATGTGTGTTGTGTTGTGGAGCCGCAACCGGCGAGAACAACTCTTTCTCTGGGTGGGCGTATTTACCATCACGCCGGTGGCCCTGGGAATCCTCCAGAATCTCTTTTTCATCCCGTTTTCTTACGAACTCGCGCGCTTCATCAACCAGCCGCTGTACGTGCTTTCCAACGTTTCACTGTGGTTCCTTCTCGTCTGGCTTTTGCGGTTGAATGAGAATCCCCGGGTGCTGAAGTGGACTGAGAATCTGGCTTGGGTGACCATGGCGATCGGCGCCGCCGATGGGCTTCTCGCCTTATTCTGGGGATCCGCTACGGTCTGGATGCAGTGGGCAGACGGCGTGCTTGCAAGCTTGATTCTGCTCGCTGAATTGTTTCCCTTTGTACTGATCGCGATGGCCCTCCGGCGCAGACTCGATGTCTCGCGCTGGGCGGTGGCTCTGGCTGCTTTCGTGCTCCAAATGATTCACACGATTGGCGACTCAAGTGCTTTGGGGCAGCGTTTCACGCACTGGACTCTCTATTCCACTTTGATCGATAACCAGCATTTCCAAATTCAGGGGGTTGTTTTCGGGCCCGAAAAAGTCACGTCGATCGCGTTGTTCGCCGCCATCATTTATGCGGTGTATCGCTACATTCTGGAGCAACAGGCGCGGCGCGCCGCCCTTGAGCAGGAGATGCAGAGCGCACGCGAGATTCAGCAGGTACTTATCCCCGAGGCGTTGCCTTCGCTGGAGGGGTACTCGATCACCAGCGCTTATACGCCGGCCCAGGAGGTGGGCGGCGACTTCTTCCAGATTCTTGCTCATCCCGATGGCTCGACGATCGTGGCACTGGGAGACGTAAGCGGCAAGGGCCTAAAGGCCGCGATGAACGTTTCGATGATTGTAGGCGTGATGCGTTCGCAGGCTGCCGCCACTTCGAGCCCGCAGGAGATCATCACGGCGTTAAACCATTGTCTGACGGGTCGAATGCAGGGCGGATTCGCGACAGGTATCGTCTTTCGCCTGGATCCGGATGGAACGGTTACATTTGCCAACGCCGGCCATCTGCCGCCTTTCCTCAATGGGCAGGAGTTTTCGCTTGAGCCTTCTCTGCCGCTGGGGCTTGTGAGCCAGGCGGACTACAGCGAGGTCGAAGTACGCCTGCAAACTGGCGATCAACTCAGCTTCTATACAGACGGATTGGTGGAAGCGCGCAACGCGGATGGGGAACTCTACGGCTTCGACAGGCTTCATACGTTGTTCGCCTCGCGCCCAACGGCGCAACAAGCCAGCGAGGCTGCTGTCGCGTTTGGCCAGGACGATGATATTACCGTGCTGACGTTGACGCGGCTGGCGGCGGGCGAGGAATCGACCACGCTGCTCGTGGCGCCGATTCTGGATGATGTGACCGCAAGAGCTTAACCAAACCGGTACTGTGTGCAATCGCGGCATGAAATGCCGCCGTGGATATACACACTTGGATAAGTCAAGAGAAGGTTCACCTGGATCAGTGGACC
>OBLW0100003437.1_pt1 | contig 12325 bp, 14 predicted proteins | sample 1520161 | NCBI WGS metagenome assembly OBLW01 (sample SAMEA3539309, study PRJEB22396) | soil metagenome | biome: tundra; feature: field; material: soil | place: USA | collected 2010-05 | depth 0.15 m
CGAGATGCCTAAGTGACTGGAGTTCAGACGTGTGCTCTTCCGATCTACTGGAAACAGGTGCGGATGGGCCACCGACATGACCAACCTGGCACTGCGGGCGCGGGTCGAGCTGGACCTGGAGAAGAAGTACTCACCCGAACAGATCGCTGGAAGACTTGACAACACCTTGGCCGGCTTGGGCCGGCTCGCCGCCTCATAGGCCAGCGGATGAGCAGTCGTGGCCCGATAGGCGCCTCGAGCATCCCCGTTAGGCCAGTTCCCGGCTGATCATCGACGGCGACCTGGGCACCGTAGCCGACCCAGGATCGGCCCCACAACAAGGCCGACTAAGAGGTCGATCGCTGTCCAGAGGCCCCCGCCGCCGACGTGGAACAAGTTAAGCGCCCATTGCCAGTTCCTCGCGATCGCCGCGATGAGGAAGACCATGATGGCGGCGACGATGGGCAGTCCCTTTAGGGGCAGGGCTTGGATAGCCGGCCGAGGCGGCGCGGCGCTGCCTTCGTCGGTCCCATTCGACGCCACGACGTGCGCCTCATAAGGCATCGCGGAGCCTCCGCTAAAGATCGATGCCACCCACCCGTCTTACTGCCGTCGAGTGCTGCGGCCGCAGTTCTTCCATGGTCGTCGCGGGCCGCCTGAGCTTGTCAACGAGCTCAGGCTCGCCGACTGCAACAAGGGAACGATCGGGGGGTATCCCGGGGTGTCTCATCAGCCCACGTCGTACAGAGCCCAGGAGACGACAGGTATGGGGGATCCCCGAGGCCAACCGATTCGGTCGCCAAGTGAAGCTCGGTTTTGCCGTCTGGTTGCCCCGGCCATCGGGATCGGCAGCTAGGGCGGGCTCCTTCCCATGGCGCCAGCGGTCTACGCATCACCAAGGCTAGGTCGGCGTTCCACCGCCGAGTGAGGTTGTCGACTTGAGCTCGCCTGGTCATTGAGACGTGGTTGACGTGCGTCGACTGCCGAAGTCACCAATCTTGAGAAGGTGACGTGCCCTCTGCGCTACGGGCAAGTCGATGAATTCTCCGGTGGACAGGCGCACTGCCTCACCACCAGAGGCGTCGAACGCTGCCAGGACCTCCCGTGCCCAAGCGATGTCCGGTGCAGAAGGAGTGAACGCTTCGTGGATCGCGGCGAGTTGGCATGGGTGGATCGCAGACTTGCCGAAGAAGCCGAGCGATCGAGCGAAGAGAGCCTGCTCGAGTAGCCCGTCTGCGTCGTCGAGGTTCGGGTAGACACTGTCAATCGGAGCGCCTATCCCGGCGGCGCGGGAGGCGATGACGAGGTGGGATCTCACGTAGAGCGTCTGCGCGTTCCCGTTGCTGGCATTGAGGTCGCGCTGCAGATCCACCCCTCCCATTGCCAGGTGCTGAACGCCGGGACCCGCGGCGATCTCCTGTGCCGCGAACACTCCGCGGGCGCTCTCGATGGCGCAAATGAGGGGTTTGCCGGGTGCGCGGCGGCTCACCCACTCGACGTCGGCGGCGGACTCCGTCTTGGGGATCCGGATCCCGAATGCTAGTTCTCCGACCGCTTCGAGGTCCGATTCGCACCAGGGCGTGCCTACAGCATTGATGCGTACCCAGGCAGGTCGATCGGCGAGGGCCTTGGACACCATGGCCCGGGCGGTGTTCTTGGCCTTCGGGGGCACGGCGTCTTCCAAGTCGAGCATGATGGCGTCGGCGCCGGCAGCGAACACCCGGGTCAGTAGTTTCTCGCTGTGTCCAGGAGCGAAGAGGTAGCTACGGTTCATCAGAGGACTTCCTTGTCTCGCAGAACTTTGATCTGGTCAACGTTCAGTCCGAGCAGGTTGTTGAGGACCTGCTCAGTGTCTTGGCCGAGCCTGCGGCCGCCGTGGCGGATGGCGCCCGGGGTTCGCTGCAGCCGGAAGAGGAGGTTTTGCATCTTCAACGGACCCAGGTCCTCATCTTGGATGGTTGTGATCGTCTCCCGTTGCTGGACGTGCGGGTCACTCATGAGCTGAGCGATGTCATAGATCGGCGCCAGCGCGGCGCCGGCGGCTTGGAACGCCGCGGCGACGTCTTCCAAGTTGCGCTGCCCGATCCATTCGGCTACGGGTGCGTCGATCTTGTCGGCGTGCTGAACCCGGTCGCCTGCGTTGAGAAACCAGGGCTCCTCGGCGATGTCTGCTCGTCCGACCAGGCGCATGACACGATCGGCCACCGAGGTGGTGCTCGCCGAGATTGCCACCCACCGGCCGTCTCGGGTCAAATACGCGTTGCGGGGAGCGTTGTTGCTTGAACGGTTGCCATGGCGTCCCGCGATAACGCCTAATTGGTCGTACGCGCTTGGGGCCGGCCCGAGGATACCCAGGAGCGGCTCGAGTAGGGAGAGGTCGATCACCTGACCGGGACCGAGTGTTACATCGCGGTGATATAGGGCGAGCATCACGGCGAACGCACCGGTCACGCCCGCGACACCGTCCGCCAGCCCAAACGGGGGCAGCGTAGGTGGTCCGTGCTCCTGCCCCGTCTGATGGGCCAGACCGCTCATGGCCTCGGCCAGAGTGCCGAAGGCGCGCCGCCGGGAGTATGGCCCGGTCTGTCCGAATCCGCTGACGCGCAGCATGACCAGACCTGGGTTGATCTGCTGCAACGTCTCCGGCCCGAGATCCCAATCCTCCATCACGCCGGGACGAAAGTTTTCGATCACCACGTCGGCCTCGACGACGAGCTGGCGCAGGATCTCTTGTCCTTCTGGCTCGCTCAAGTTCAACGTGATGGTTCTCTTGTTGCGTGCGATTACCTTCCACCACAAGCCGTGTCCGTCCTTGCTCAACCCGTGGGTACGGGCGGGATCGCCACGAGGATGCTCGACCTTGATGACGTCGGCACCCCAGTCACCCAGCAACATTGCGGTGATCGGAGCGGCGTAGACCGTTCCGAGGTCCAGGACCCGCAGCCCTGTCAGCGGACCGGCTGCTTCACCTGCCTCGGGCATTCTCGGCGCCCCTATGGTGGGCGGCCCAACCTGGGTCCGGCTGTCTTTGGTGGGTTTCAAGATTGGCACTCGCAATCCCTAGATCTGGGTGGGCCTGTACTTGAAGGCATGCCATGGGCAGGGTGCGGGTGACCACGGATCTTCGTCGTCACCCGCAACCATCGCCCCCGCTCAGCTCAGCGGTGTCGCCTTCTGGACGAACGCGTTGGTGGACGCCTTGGTGAGGTCGATGGACATGCCTTGCACTGTCGGGTTGAAGGCGGACAGGACCACCAGGCAGGTCGCGGGGCCGTCTGTGGGCACATGCCCGTGGGTTTGTAGTGCCCTTCTTTCTCTGCAGTGCCGCGATGTAGGCAGCCTTGCCCACGCCCGGGTAGTAGTCCGGCGGTAGCTGGTCGGCGATCTGCGCCGCCGTGTGGCTCTGGATCCAGGTCAAGGTGGCCACGTTGGCGGTGGACAGCTTCTGCACGCTGTCCTTGCGCGTTGACGTAGGAGGTCTGCATGTAAAGCGAGGTCGCGGGGTAGGTCCCGCTGAGGCGGTGATAAGGACCGGCCTTGTGCACCGCTTGCCGTTGCCTGCCCGGCGTGGAGTACCAGGCAGGCCGATCGTGAGGCGTCATCCGTCGGCGCCGGCAGGTGTGGTCGTGGTGGTGTAGCCCTCCAGTTTGTTCGCAGCGAGTGCGTACTTGTTGGTGAACGTGCTGGAGATGCTGACCTTGGAAGTGTCGACGCCATTCCCCTTCTCCATGGCGAAGATCACTTTCGGTCCACCGGCGGGCATGATGCCGTCGGGCAGGAACTGACCTTTGTCTGTGGTCAGTCCGGCGATGTACTGGGCCTTGCTGATGGTGCTGTTCTGGACGAAGGAGACCGGCAGTTTGTCGGCGATGTCAGCTGCCGAGTGAGTATTGATCCAGTGCATGGTGTCCACCAGCGCGTCTACCACCTTCTGAGCGGCATCCTCGTGGGACTTCACCCAGCTCGCGTTTGCGAGGAGGCCGGCCGCGGGCCAGTCGCCCCCGAGGGCCTTCTGGGCACCGGCGGCCGTGGCCAGGTCGACGGCGGTGTAGGCGAGGTGCTTAGTCGTCAGAGCGCCGACTGTGGGTTGGGTGGTCATGACACAGTCTGCGGAGCCGCGCTGGATTGCGGCGATCGCGGTCGCTCCGGCGCCCACTGCGAGGGTGTGGTAGCCCTTATTTGTGATGCCTTGCTTGGAGGCGATGAACTGGGTCAGCTCGTCGGTTCCGGAACCGAGGTCGGTGACACCCATGGTCTTGCCCTTGAAGTCAGCTGCTGAGTGGACGCCGCTGTTGGTGCCGCACATCTCGCGTTCACCCGGGGCACCCGAGAGTTGAACAAGGTTGATCACGTCTTTGCCCTTGGCCTGGAAGTCGACGGTGTGGACGTACCACGCTCCGGCCATGTCGACCTGACCGGAAGCCATCGCGTCCTCGGCACCAACGCCGCCGTTTTGCTCGGTCGAAAGCTCGACGTTCACGCCGAACTTCTTGTAGTAGCCGAGATTTTGGGCGAGCTGGTAGGGCAGGTAGATTTGCTTATCGATGCCTCCCACCATCATCGTGACGGTAGGAATCGAGCTGGCGTTGGCGGCAGGGCTGCTGCTTCCGGTACCGGTGCCGCAGGCCGCGAGGCTGACTGCCATCGCTCCGGTGGCGGCCATAGCGTAGATCTTGTTCTTCATCATGGTGTCCTTCCTTTGGTTTGTCCGGAGAATCCGGGCGTTGCTAAGTGGAATGAATGGCGGCGATTGTCAGATCGCCTGAGCATCGGAACGGTTCGGTGGGCGCCATTTCAGTAGCGAGCGCTCCAGCACAGTGATGAGGTATTCCGCCCCGAGGGTGATCACGGCGATGATCACCATGCAGGCGAAGACGGTGTTGGGATCGAACGTTCCCTGCGCCTGGCTGATGATCAGGCCGATTCCATGTTGGGCGCCGAGCACTTCTGCGACTAGAGCGCCGATAATCGCGAAACCGAACGCCGTGTGCAGGCTCGCAATGATCCATGTCATCGCGGATGGGATTGTGACGTGAACGGCGACCTGAAGCGGCGATGCACCCAAGACGCGCACGTTCGCGACCAGGTTCTGGTCCACCTCGCGGACGCCCTGGAAGGCGTTGAAGAAGACCACAAAGAAGACCAGCACCGCCGCGAGCAGCACCTTTGGGAAGACTCCGAGACCGAATGCCACGATGAAGATCGACCCAAGCACGATTCGGGGGATTGAATTCAACATTCGGATGTACGGGCCAACGACTGCTGACAGGTACTTGTTCGAGCCCAGGAGGAGCCCGAGCACGACGCCGACGAGCGTGCCGAGGGCGAAGCCGTAGAACGCCTCCTGCATTGTGATCCAGAGGTTCTCCCAGATGGTGCCGAATGCCGTGCCCTGTGTGAAGAGCTTGACCAAGCTGTTCCAGATTTCGGAGGGCTGGCCAAAGAAGAACTTGTCGACCCATCCGGCCGAGGTGAACCATTGCCAGCCCCCGATCACAATCACCGCGAGGGCGACCCTGCCGACCCAGATCCACGTCGTGCGACGCCTCATGGCACGCCGAGCGGAGACCTGAAGCTCAGTCGCCTGCTCGTGGGCGAGAGCACCGCTGAGAATTGCTGTTGTCATGCTGCAGCTCCTGCCGTTTGCTCGTAGGCCCGGGTGACCTCGTCTTTCAGGGATTCCCAGATCCGGCCCTGTAGCTCCAGGAAGCGCTCCTCGTGGCGGATCTGCTGGACATTGCCGCGCGGCCTGGGAAGATCGATGTCGAAGACATCCTTGATCGTGCCCGGGCTGCTGGTCATGATGACCACCCGGTCCGAGAGCGCCACGGCCTCGTCGAGGTCATGGGTGATGAACAGGACGGAGGGGCGCAGTCCCTCCCAGAGCTGCAGCAGTTCGTTCTGCATGATGGCCTTGGTCTGCACGTCGAGAGCGCCGAACGGCTCATCCATCAACAGGATTCTTGGATTGTTGATCAGCGCCGCCGCCATGGCGACACGTTTGCGCATGCCGCCGGACAACTGGTGCGGATAGCGGTCCTCGAAACCGGCCAGACCAACGCGGCGCAGCCAATCCCTGGCGAGCACGGTGGCTTCTCGCTTGGGCGTGCCGAGCAGGACCGGGCCGATCGACACGTTGCCAAGGACGGTCTTCCAGGGGAAGAGCGCGTCCGCCTGAAACATGTAGCTGACTCCGTTGGTGATGCCGTCTACGATCTGATCGCGGACGCTCACCGAGCCAGCACTTGGCCGCTCCAAACCGGAGATCTGAGCCAGCGTCGTGGACTTGCCGCAGCCGGTCGGTCCGACGATCGCGCAGAACTCGCCGGGTTCGACGGTAAGCGTCACGTCCCGGATGGCCGTGAACGCCTCGCCCTTGGGTGTGAGATAGCGCTTGGTCAAGCCGACGATGTTGATACGTGCCGCATCCTCGGCTCTTTCGGCGGCCGCGGGCGTCCGGTGGGGATGATTAGTATCCATGTTGCTAAGACCTCTCTGTCTTTCGGTTTACGTGACCACTCGTTACGAGACACGCCACTGAGGTGTGTCAGGGCGGCGAGACGATCGGGTAGTTTCTTTTCGGTTCAGTGGCCGCGTGAAACTGCGGGTTTTGTGGTGGTGAAGTTGGCCGCGCACTGCCAACGGAGGCCCGATCCATGCCGGCAGCCAGGGTGGGGGTCGTCGACTTCCCGCAGCTCGTGGGAACGCCGGATCCGGAGGCCGTGCGGCTGCTTCTGTGTAGTTCTGACATCGTTGTCACTCGAAGCCCTTCCTGGGGGAGTCGTTCACGTCCGTGATGTGGACCACAGAAACTATGTGAAGCGTAGAAAGGGATTCTTCGTGCCAGAAGACTTCAGTAAGTTGTGCGCCTTAACTCCAAAAGTTCACGTTTTGTGCGTTTTCTGCAGCAGGGCAAATGCCCGACCATGGTGCCGATTCCGGTGAGCCGCGCGTCAGTTGCACAGCGCAGCCGGCCATTCTTGGACCCTGACCACTCAGATCCTCGTGGCCTCGCTCTCGCTGCTGCTGACAGTCGTTCTGGTCGGGTTTCTGTTCGCGCTGATCAGCAGCCAGACCCTGGACCGGCAGTACCAGTTGCGCGCCCTGGGCATTGCGACCACCACCGCCCAGGTGCCGGAGATCCGCTCCGTCCTGGCGGCCGGGGATCCCAGGCAGATCGTTGACGGGCTCGCCCAGGAGATCACCGTCGCCGCCCAGTCCGCCTACGTTGTGGTTACCGACCGAAGCGACATCCGGTTCTCCTACCCGAACCCGGCGCTGATCGGGCACAAACTGGAGGAACCCGTCGCCGTCCTGGACGGGAAAACAGACCTGGGCTTCGACCAGGGGTAGCCGGGGCACGTCAGCCAACGCGAAGCTCCCGATCTTCGGGGCGGACGGCTCGGTGATCGGCCAGGTGTCGGTGGGCATTGGGGAAACCAAGGTCCTGGACAACCAGAACATCTGGCTGATCACCGCGTTCTCGGCGCTGTTCCTGGCCCTGCGCGTTGGCGTTTCGCTGCAGCTCTCCCGCCGGATCAGGCGTGTCACCTTCAACCTGCAGCCAGCCGAGATCACCTCCGTGTTGCAAGAGCGTGAGGCGCTGCTGCACGGGATCCGGGAGGCCGTCGTCGGGCTTGACGACGACGGTCGGGTGACGGTGACCAACGGGGAGGCCCGGCGGTTGCTCCAGATCGAGGGGATGGCGCTGGGAGAACCGGTTGCCACGCCAATTCCGGACGGACGGCTCTGGGACCTGCTCATCGGCGAGTCTCTGGCGCCGACCAGGTGGCCCTGATTGAGGACGCCTACTGGTGGTCAACCGCATGCTCGTCTCGACCGCTGGGCGCAGCATCGGTTCCGTCGTCACCCTGCGGGACCGCACCGGGATCGAGGCTCTGTCCGGGGAATGCACTCCATTCACGGCCTGACGGAGGCAGTGCGCGCCCTGGAGCACGAATACGCCAACCGGCTGCACATCGTCGACGGCTTGTTGGGGCTGGGGGAAGTTGACCAGGCCAAGAGCTACGTCTCGGGACTATCCTGCGCGTCCAGGTCGCTCGGCGAAGGCTGCCCGCAAGGATTGCGCCGCCGGAGCTGGCAGCCCTGCTGTTGGTCAATAGCACCGTTGCCGCCGAAGGGGACGTGCAGATCGAGGTGGCGCGGAGTCCCGGCCAGAACCTCCGCAGGTTGACTAGGCGGAATTGCTGACCATCTCGGCAACCTCCTGGACATCGCCGTGGACGAGCCGGGCGGCCGGGCCTGCGGCGCGGCATCGGGCTGGCCCTGGTGAGGAGGATTGTGCACCGGGCCGGGGAACCTTCGACGTGTTCCCAGGGCCCGGAGGTAGTTTTGAGGTGTGGCTGCCGGGCAAACCCGCACATTGCGGACATGGACAGGAGGGCCAGGTGCTGATCAAGACATTGGTGGTTGACGACGATTTCAGGGTCGCCGGAATCCACGCGGCCCGCGTGGCCAAGGTTGACGGCTTTGAATGCGTGGGCCAGGTGTACAGCGCCGCAGCCGCGCGGGAGGCAATCGCTCTTCTAAACCCGGATCTGCTCCTGCTGGACGTGCACCTTCCGGACGAGGACGGGCTCTCCCTGCTGCGGTCCCTGCGGGCGGCGGGAACCCAGGTTGATTGCATCATCATCACCGCTGCCCAGGACCTGGCCACCGTCGAGTCAGCCATGAGCAGCGGCGCAGTCTATTACCTCGTCAAGCCCTTCAGCCTTGACCGGCTCCGCACGCAGTTGGAGGCATACCGGAGGTGGCGGCAGGAGCTGGTGTCCGCATCAACCGCCAACCAGGCAACCGTTGACAGCCTCTACAACGCCCGCTTGGCCGGGGTCAGGCCCGCCCCCCCGGCACCGCGACTGCAGCCCACCATGCAGAAAGTGCTCGACGCAGTCCGCGCCACCGGCGGTCCCATCGGCGCCGCGGAGATCGCCGACCAGCTCGGGGTCAGCCGCCCGACGGCCCAGCGTTACCTCGGCGCACTGGAACGCAAGGGCCTTCTCATCTTGGACCTCACGTACGGCAGCACCGGCCGGCCACTGAACTCCTACACTGTGCCGTAGCGGTGCGGGTACCAAACCCTCTGTTCTCATGAACGGCAAGGGCATCCCGCTGGACACCATGATCGCGGCAGCGAACACGCACGATTCGCGCTACTGCGGCGCACGCTGGAGCGGCTGTACTGGTTCGGGTTCCATCTCCCGCCGAACATCACCGTCCATCTGGACGACCACCACGACAAACAGGACCAAACGTGACATGTAAACCTTGCGTCACCGGCCGCAGGCACGCAGGCGCGGGGTCGCGGTGATCATGACGTCGGAGGAGGGGTCCTGCGGGCGGATCTTGGCCTGGATGGCGGCCAGCGCCTCCAATTGTTGATCGCATGGACTGGCGCGCATGAGTGTTCTCCCTCGGAATTGGTGGCCTGCGCCGTTTGCGAGTAGGCCCGCTCGACCTCCTCGCGTAACGATTCCAAGATCCGCCGGTGCAGTTCGAGGAAGCGAGGCTGGAATCGGATCTCCTGCACCGAGCCATGTGGACGAGGCAGGTCAATGTCATAGGCGGCCTTGACCGTGCCCGGTCCGGCCGTCACGACCACCACCCGATGGGCCAACGCGACCGCCTCCTCCAGGTCGTGGGTGATGAAGATGACCGAGGACTTGGTGCGCTACCACAGGCTGAGCAGCTCGTTGGACATGGTGGCCTGGGTCTGCACGTCCAGGGTCCCGAACGGCTCGTCAATCAGCAGGATCGAGGGCTCGCTGATTAAGGCTGCGGCCAGAGTCACGCGTTTACGGATACCGCCCGACAACTGGTGTGGGTGGTGATCCTCGAATCCGGCCAGGCCCACAACACGGATCCACTCACCCGCCTGGCGGTGCGCTTCGGCCATACGCAGACCGCGAAACCTCGGTCCCATCGCGACATTGCTGAGAAATGTCTTCCACGGAACGTGCGGTGCCGGTGCCACCGTCCGCAGTGGCGAACTTCTTGGTGACGCTTCGCAGCTCAATGGCCGCCATGGCGATCGCCCTTTCATCGATGTGATGGGCGTCACCGTATGAAACCGGCCCCCAGCGCGGGAAGTCTTGTGCACCTCGCGCAGGATTCCAGCGATACAAGTGGTTTTGTGCATTCTTCTCAGCCATCCTGAGGCATGCGTCTGCGCACCACCACGCTTGCCTCTCAAATCCTTATCGCCGTGTTGATGATCATCGTCGTGACGATGGCGATCGGGCTCGGGCTCTATGTCTCACTGGCCCGCTCTACGGCCGACGCGAACGCCAAGGAGCGCGCGTCCAACATCGCGGCCTCGGTTGGCGACATGTCGGTCGTGGCGTCAGCCCTTGCCGTCGCAGATCCCCATGGCACCATCCGCGGTATAGCGAGCCGGATCGTGCGGGACACCGGCGCCGCCTACGTCGTGGTCATTGGTGCGAACGGGCTGCGGTACTCCCATCCGAACCCGGCGCTGATCGGCCAACGGATCCAGGAGCCGGTCGTGGCCCTCGACGGCCACATCCACACTGGCATAGACAACGGAAGCCTCGGCCGGTCAGCGAACGCCCGCGCCCCGATCCGCGACAGCACCGGCAGACCCATCGGTGAGGTCTCGGTCGGAATCCTCGAGACCGAGGTCTCGGCGCGGCTGCACCAGGTGATCGGGGCGGTGATCCTATACACCGTGCTGGCCCTTGCCATCGGCGTCCTGGCCTCGCTGGTGCTGGCCCGGGCGATCAAACGCGCCACGTTCGGTCTCGAACCAGCGGAGATCGTGGCACTCGTTCAAGAGCGTGAAGCAATGCTGCACGGGATCCGCGAGGGCGTCATCGGGTTCGACCCGCAGAGCCGCCTGAACTTCATCAACGACAAGGCTCGACAATTACTCGCGCTGACCGGAGCCACCATCGGACAACCCCTGGACGAGCTTGTCTCTGCGGGCCGGCTGCACGACATCCTTTCGGGAGCGGTTCCAGACGCCGACGCCGTTGCGGTCACGGACGAGAATCTCCTTGTCATCAACCGGATGCCGGTCACCGTGACGGGCCGGAAGACCGGATGGGTGGTGACCATCCGTGACAGCACCGAGACAGAGGCGCTGCTCAGACAGCTGGACTCCGTCGAGAGCATCATGACCGCCCTGCGAGCCCAGGAGCACGAATTCTCCAACCGCTTGCACGCGTTGTCCGCACTGCTCGAGCTTGGTGAAATAGACGAGGCAACCACCTACGCCGGTCAGCTGACAAACCAGGCCACCCTCGTAGGCGACGATGTGCGAGCCCGAATCGGCTCCCCAGTAGTGGCGGCGCTCTTACTCGCCAAGATGACCGTGGCAGCCGAACGGGGCGTTGAGGTGAAGCTGCACCCCGACAGCAGGATGCTCAGCGGTACAGGCGATCACAACGCTCTCCTGACGGTGTTGGGCAACCTCGTCGACAACGCCATAGACGCCGTGGCCGATGACCCTCGCCCAAGCCACGCCCGGCAGGTCGTCGTGCAGATCATGGAAACCGAACAGGGCGTGAGCCTCTCGGTCTGGGACAACGGTCCAGGCATACCTAAGGACCGACTGGAGCAGGTCTTCGTGGACGGCTACTCGACGAAGGCACCACGCGGCGGCCTTCGCAGAGGCGTGGGTCTGGCCCTCGTCCATCGACTGGTCGCTCGGTCCGGAGGCTCGATTGCCGTAACCTCGCAAGACGGAACCCGGTTCGACGTGCGGCTCCCACTTGACCTCCCGGAGGTGATTTCGTGATCCGAACCCTCGTCGTCGACGACGACTATCACGGTGCGGACGCCCACGCTCTCAGTGTGGGGCGACTACCCGGATTTTCCGTCGTTTGGGAGGCCATTCTGCTGAGGAAGCCCGCGGCGGGGCCAACGTGCCCGCCGCGCGCATCAGCGCGTCGATCTGGGCCGGTGAGTACAGGTAGGGCGTGACCCGGCGTGGCTCCCTCCGTCGTCGTCACGCGCTACGAACTGCGCGCCCGGTCGGCGCACTGGTCGACCCCCAAGGTCCAGCTCGGTCGGTTGCGGACAACGACATCCCGCTTTGTACGATTGCAAAAGTGCGAGTGGGCGCAGCCCGGCCAGGGAGGCGTGCGGAGGGTCAACAACTGCTACTCAAACGGAAAATCAACGCTATGGCTTCCGAAGCAAGTGCGGTCATGCGCTTGAGCCGAGTTAGTCTGGGCAAGAATTTGGGCGAGAATTTGGGCGAGTCACTCGAGTTGGTCATCGACACCCGTAGGACATTGTAGTACGATCGATAAGTGGACTGGACCTACCGAGCGGACTACGTGCGGGATCGCCATGGTGTTGAGGT
>OBLW0100003438.1_pt1 | contig 12324 bp, 8 predicted proteins | sample 1520161 | NCBI WGS metagenome assembly OBLW01 (sample SAMEA3539309, study PRJEB22396) | soil metagenome | biome: tundra; feature: field; material: soil | place: USA | collected 2010-05 | depth 0.15 m
GTCTATCAAACGTACTTTATTGCGGCGATCCGGATGGTGCTGGATGTGGAAGTGCAGGCGGGCAATCAGACCGCTTCCATTTACGCCCAGCCGGGATTGTGGGCCTGGCTGGATCGGCGGCCGCGCGAGCAATGGCCGAAACTGATGCGCGGGGATATCGCCTGGGGAACCGAAGCCATGCTGGTGGCGTGTGAGAAAAGGAGCCTGCCTTACCTGTTTAAGATCCGGCAGACGACGAGAGTCCAGCGGCACATCGCGGGACTGTTCGGGCGCACCGATTGGGCGCCGGCCGGCGGGGGCTGGCAAGGGTTGTCGAGCGAACTGCAATTGACGGGATGGAGCCGGAAGCGGCGGGTGGTCGTGCTCCGGCGCGTGATCCGGGAATCGTTGGCGATCACGGCGGAGGGCGATGCCAACCGGCAAGGGCAGTTATTCGGCGCGGTGGAGCTGCTGCGCGCTGGGGATCTGTACGAATACGCGGTGCTGGTAACGCCGCTAGAAGAAGAAGTGCTGGGGATCGCACAGCTGTACCGGGACCGGGCCGAGGCGGAGAACGTTTTCGACGAGCTGAAAAACCAGTGGGGTTGGGCCGGTTTCACGACCCAGGATCACCAGCGTTGTCAGATCCTGGCGCGGATCGTGGCGCTGATCTACAACTGGTGGAGTCTGTTCACCAGGTTGGCCATCCCCAAGCGGCATACGGAAGCGACGACCAGCCGGCCGCTGCTGCTGCACGGGATCGGGCGTCAAACCACGCACGGCAACCAGACGACCCTGACGATCACCAGCAATCACGCGCAAGCCGAGCCAATCCGCCGGGCGTTAGAAGGTGTAAGTCATCTCCTACAGCGACTTGTCGAAACTGCCGAGCAGTTCACCGTCAACCAACGCTGGCGTTGGCTCCTCCGGTTCATTTTTCGCGATTGGCTCAAAACACGCCCGCCAGATCCGCAGTTTCTACCGCTGACCGCCCTAGCCAACTGCCGGATTTAGGTTCAACCGTTCAAATACGATGGCATCCTGAACGAAGTCTTGGGTTCAGATTCCAAAACCGTTGGTCTCCTGCTCCTGAACTCCCGGGGTTTGGGATTTCGGCAAGAGGAGCGACTGCCGGAAACCACCCGGAGGCTTGCGTGGGCCGCTCTCGCTCGTGCGAATCGGCCTACGGCGCCAGAAGCGTCCCACAACGCGAACCCGAAGGACAATCGGGGCCGCTCGCGATGGCGACGGTCCCACCGGCGCTTGTCAAAGGCGTGAGCAAGCACAGATCCACCTACCTGGACCAACCCGCGTTGGCGATGCCGATTGTACCAGGCAAATAGGAGTCGACCATCAGCGCGGGCACGAAATCGGCATCCGTTGCCGGGCAGGTTATGCTGATGGAGAGGCGGCAGGGCAGGAGTTGAAGCAAGTGCTCAAGCTCAAGTCGGATTTCGAGGGTGCAGACGAGGCGCGGAAAGCTGCTGCGACCTCTCGGCTTGAGCGCCACACCAGCCGCATAAACAACAAAAGGGCCGGATCGCTCCGGCCCTTTCGTTGTTCTCGGCGGAAAGAAAACGATTACACGCGGAACTTCCGGCGCAGAGTCTCGAGACCAAACAGGGCCGCGCCCAGCAGCATGAGCGTCGCTCCACCGTCCGGAACGGCGTTGGAGGTGAGTTGCAATACCTCGGGGTTCCCGTTGGTGGCCATATACCAAATCGTGACGGCGCCAGTGACGTTTGAACCCGGCGTCCACGTGGATGGTACGTCGACGGTCGGAGAGGGGGAGCTAATCACCGGAGATCCCGCGACGTACATAATGACCCCGTCATCATGGCTAATGGTGTACGTGGTGCCTCCCAGGAAGGTGTATGATGGGTCAGTGATCTCAACCACTGTGCTGTAGTCAGTGTTGGTGGCGCCGCTGTCAAAGGCTGAGCCGCTGCCGTTGCTCATCACTGCAGTGGTTCCGGCCGAGCCAGTGACTGTCGCGCCCCCCGACGTCAGAAAATCTCCGAGGGTGCCGGCCGCGGTGCTGAAGTCGATTTCCGAGGCCGTAAATGTATCCTCAGAGGCATTCAACGCCAGGAAATCTACCGGCACGGCCGCGGTACTCTGGGTGGTACCGTTGCATGTGTCCGTGCCGCCCAAGCTCGATAGTGGCGCTGCAGTCGGCGCATTGCCCCAATTGCCGCAAACCTTCCAAACCGTTCCCGTGAGCGCTGCACTACCAAAATTGACAATGTCCGCCCTGGCACTCGTGCCCATCGCCAGAAAGGCCATTGCAAATGCAACCGCATACAACACAAATCGTCTTTGTCTCATTCCTTGCTCTCCTTTTGGATAGCGGGCAACTGAGTACTTCAGGCCTCGCCTTCGTCTTACTGTTCGCCCAACGAATAAGCACGCCGTGTACCAAATGAACGGAGGAAGCGTAAGCCCAAGAAACAACGATCCAAATCGAACCTGCGGGCACCGAATTCTCGGGGCTGCTTTGTAAAGGATTCCGACATCGCCGTTTGCTTTTCGTTTTGAAGCTTGGCGGTAAGTCCCTCTGCACCTGTGGTTTACGGGAAGGGTTTTTCCCCCGTTGTGGTCGTAAGGCGATCCGACAAAAATGAAGGCCGAGGGCCATTCGGACGCCCGTCAAGCGTCCCGGGCGATTCCGAGCTTTTCCATCAGCTCATAGAGCGTCGGCCGGCTGATGCCAAGTTCCAAGGCGGCGGAAGTGATCTTCCCTTTGTGGCGCCGCAGGGCGTCCTGGACCATCTCCCGTTCCACGCTTTCCCGAGCCTCCTTCAGCGTTTGGGGCGGCAAGGCGTTCAGGGTATCGGTCAATTCCAGGTCCCTGGCGGTGACGCGCTTGCCATCCGCCATGATGACCGCCCGCCGCACCCGGTTCTGCAACTCGCGGACGTTTCCCGGCCAGCGGTGAAGACTCAGGGCGCGCAGCGCATCGGGCGCGAAGGTCAGACCGGGTTTGGCGTGCTCGACGCCATAGCTGTGCAGGAAAGCCTTAGCCATCAGGACGATGTCGTCCCCCCGCTCCCGCAGGGGGGGCGCTTTCACCACCAGGACGGCCAGCCGGAAGTACAGGTCCTCCCGGAAGCTTCCGTTGGCGACGCACTCCCCAAGGTTCCTGTTCGTGGCCGCGAGCACGCGGGCGCCGCTCTGGATCTCCTGCCGGCCGCCGACCCGCTGGAAGCACTTCTCCTGGAGGAAGCGAAGGAGCTTCACCTGGACAGCCGCCGGCAGCTCGCCGATTTCGTCGAGGAATAGCGTGCCCCCCGCGGCGGTTTCGATGTGCCCCTTACGCTGCGTGTTGGCCCCCGTGAACGCGCCTTTCTCGTAGCCGAAGAGTTCGCTCTCGAGCAGGTTCTCCGGGATCGAGTTGCAGTTGATGGCGACGAACGGCCCGCTGCCCTGCGGGCTACGGCGATGGAGCGCCTGCGCGACCATTTCCTTGCCGGCGCCGCTTTCGCCCAGAATCAGCACCGGGGCGCTGGTGGGGGCCACCTTGCGAATGAAGTCGAAGACGGCCTGCATCTGGGGACTCGCGCCGAGCATGCCCTCGAAGACGTCGGCCCGCGCGCTGTACTGCATGGCGCGGTATTCCTGCTCGAGCTCCGCCACATAGACGCAGCGCTGCAGCAAGAGCGTCAGCTCGTCCACGTCCACCGGCTTGCAGAGAAAATCGTAGGCCCCGGCCCCCACGGCGCGCAGGGCATTCTGCTTGTCGCTCTGGCCGGAGACGACGATCACCTTGGCCAGCGGGTCCAACGCGAGGACCGCCGAGAGCGCCGCCAAACCCTCCTCGGGTTCATTGGGGCGGGGCGGCAGTCCCAGATCGAGCAGGGTCACCGTGGGACGATCCGCGGTGAACGCGGCCAATGCGCCGGCGCGATCGCCAGCCGTGAGCAGATCGTACTCGTTGCCCAGCGCCCACTTCATCTGGGTACGGATGTCCTCGTCGTCGTCGACGATCAGCAGCCTGGTTTTCGTCATTTCACGTCCTTGACGGGGAGGCTCACCCGAAACGTGCTGCCTTTCCCCGCCTCGCTTTCCACCCGGATGCTGCCCCCGTGCGCCTCGACGATCATCCGGGACTGAAACATGCCGATGCCGAGCCCCTTCTTCTTCGTGCTCTGAAAGGGACGGAACAAGGAGTCCTTCAGGAACGCCTCGCTCATCCCGCAGCCGTTGTCCGCGACAGAGAGGACGTTGCTGCCTCCGACATGTTCCGTACGGATGCGAATGCGGCCTCCCGGCCCCACCGCGTCGCGCGCGTTGATCACCAGGTTGTTCACCACGCTCCGGATCTGTTCGCGGTCAGCCAGGATCCTGGGCAGCGGCTGTAGCTCCTTCGTCAGCTCTACGCGCGGCATTGCGTCCAGCCCGTCGAGGACTTCACTCACGAGTTGATTCAAATCGGCTTCGACGGGCTTGAAGTCGGGCCGTTGCCGCAGGGCGGTCAACCGGCCGATCATCTCGTCGATTCGCCGCGCCGTATTGCCGATGCCGCGCAAGGCGTCCTCGCGAAACGCCGGGTCGTCGAAATGCACCGGCAGGTTCTTCAGCATCAGGTTGAGCGAGGAGGCAGCGTTCTTCAGATCGTGCACGAAGAACGCCGACATCGTCCGGAAGGCCTCCATTTCCCTGGCGCGCGCCACCTCGTTGGCCAGCCGCAGGTTCAACAGCACCGACGCCATCTGTTCCGCGATGCACTGCAACAATTGCAATTCCTCTACCGTGTAATCGGCGCCATTGACGCGGTCGGCCAGAACGAGGGCGCCAAGGCACTGTTCCCCTGCCCGCAACGGAACACACCAACGATGGCCGCCCTTCGGGAACGTTGTCGCATTGAGTTGCCGCAACTCCTCGGCCCAAGGCTCGTCCACCCGTTCCAGATCGAACGGCGACGACCTCATCCGCAGTCCAGCCGCGGCGGCGCTCGAGGCTGCCGCAGGTGGATTGCCGGCGGTGGCCTCGCCTGGTTGCGGCGCGGTCGAGGCGCCGGCCATCAATTGCGCGTTCTGCTCATCGAGCAGCCAGACGGTCACCGACAGCGCCTCGAAGGTTTCGGAAATCAACCTCGAGGACACCGCGCAGAGGCCGGCTTGATCCTCGACGTTGGTCAGCCGCCGCGAGACCCCGGTCCAGATCCGGACGGAATCGTGCTGGGCCCTTGCGAAGTGGCGGCCGACGAAACCGTGAATGCGCTGCCGGAGGCGGTCGGAAAGAAGCAGCACCGCCAGTCCGGCCATTCCCAGGAGCACGACAAAGGCCTGGAATTGGAAACTTTCCGCTCCGCCAATGCGCTTCACAACGTTGGCGAGAACCCCGACGATGAAGAGGTAGCCGCCGACGATGAACACCGTCAGGGACGAGCCCAGGACGGCCCGTGAGGGGTACACGTCGATCTCGGCGAATCCGGTGCGCCCGTAGGCCACCGCCAGGAAGACACACCCGATCAGGAGCGCACTGGACTCGACGCCTGACCAGTGCGTGTCGCACGCGGAAAAGAGAAGCGCCTGGCTCTGAACGTAAACGCGGGCGCCGAAGATCACCGCCAGGCCCAGGACCACGAACTTGATTCGCCAGCGCATGGTTCCGACCGCCGACCTCAAGATCTGTTCCAGGTTCATCAGGATCCACACGTACGCAACCAGAAGGATGGCGTTCGAGGCCCTGGCCATGGCGCCGAAGCGCAATTGCACCACCTCGCCCGACGGCCCTGCCGGCGCCACTTCGATGAGCTGCCGCTGGAAACCGAGCGATAAACCGATGGGCAGCAGAGCGACGATCGCCAGGGGGATTCTCCAGCGCGCCAGGAACTCGCGGTAATCGCCGCGCGAGTATGTCAGGCTGAAGACAAGCCAGGCCGCGGGTACGAAGGACTTGACGATCAACCCTAGCGTCAGCCCGCGAAGCACGTCGGAAAACTCGGTAGCGCGCAGACTCAGGCCCGCGAACAGGCTGTCGATGGCGAGAACCGACATCCCGGCGAAGAAGCACCACGTGGCGAGGGAGGGCTTCTTACGCAGCAGGCTGCCGAAGGCCAGGAGCAGGCCGAACATCGCAGCCGCGAAAGGCAGGAAGGAAAAGAGCGTCACGTGTCCTCAGCCGGGCAGGTTCAGTCGCTGCTCCTGTCGCCGCAACCACCACAACAGCAGAAACAGGGGAACCAGGGATAGGGCGAAAAACAACGGGCCGCCCTGGTGGTGAATGGCGCTGTCGATCATGTAGGGTCCAACATGTACGCAAAGCAATCCGATGACCAGGATCCGGAACCCGTTCCGCAAGATCCCGAGCGGAATCACCAAGGCCACCAGCACGATCCTTCGCCGCCAGGTTCTCAGAAAAAGATGGGACACGAGCAGACTGGAGATGAACAGCACCCAACTGGAGCGGATCCCGCTGCACTCCTGTGCCACCTGGAGCACGATCCCGGGCAGCTCGAACACCGTACCGTGGCGCACCAGCGGGGTCCCGGCCACATCGAAATACAGGGCTGCGGCCTGCGCGGATGCGAGCATGGAAGCCTTTTCCAGCCAATCCACGGCGGCGTCCGGCAGCGGAACCATGAAAATCAGGAACGCAACGGGAAAGGCCACGGCGGCCATCCATTTCGAGCCGAGGAACAGAAACCCACCGGCCGCGACGAAAGTCACAAACGCAAGAGCCATCAGGGCCAGTCCATCGTTGATACTCAGGCTCCCACGCCACTCGATCCCCGCAGCCAGCGCCGCGATTCCGATTCCTCCCAGCGTGACTGTTCCGGCAATCGAGCTGCGATAAGCGGAAGAGTGCCGCCCCCGCTGGAGGTAAAGCAGGTAACCGGTGATGAACGGCACAAGGAGGATGTGCGAATGCAGGTCGCTCCGGGCGGCGTACAGCAGCAGCCTGGTGAGCGGCTGAATCAACAGCAACGTCAAGAGAAGGAGGTAGCCAGCGAATCCGCCAACTCGCGACCGCTGCGGACGCGGCAGGTCTCGCCACGTCGCCCACGCGCCACCGCGCTGGTCCTCGGCTGACGCTGCCACAGCTTCTCCTTCGGATGCCATAGAGTGCGCCGACCTTAAAAAGGGGTGTTCATGATGCCGGGTCGGCTGATGCTCGGCGCCGCTCACCCGAGTGGCAGTCGCCTCAAGCTCGACCATAGCACAGAATGCGCCGCCGAAAAGGGTACCAGTGGTTCCAAAGGGGGCCCAGACTACGCCGCTTACAAACCTAAAATCATCGACTTACAAATATTCGTCGGCACGCTCGCGACCCGCAAACATGGTCTTCCGTAAACCCTATAGGCAGCTCACGGAGCCCAATTCTTGCTACAATGGCGAGTGTTCCGGTGCGATCACGCGGCGGATTCGGCGCCGCCGCGGGTCTAACCCGTTGAAGATCATGGACTTTGGCTTTTGGTGCCCGTATTGCTTTTGGGGCCAGGGGAAACATGCCTAATACCACGAATCGGGAACCGGAGGAAGAGTCGTCCGGCCGGCCCGAGTTTGCCTTTCCGTCCATCGCGCGCACGCTGTGGAAACGGAAGGTTGTCATTATCTCGGTATGGATTCTCTTGAGTCTCGTCGCGGCTGCCGTCGTGCGGGAATTGCCCGCGGTCTACGTTGCAGAGTCCCTGATCCTGGTCGATTCGCAGAGAATTCCGGAAAAATTCGTCTCGGCGACCGTGGCGGCCGATCTCGAGCAGCGCATCACCGCCATCAGAGAACAGATGCTCAGCAGCGCGGCGCTAAAGCAGATCATTAGCGATTTTGGCCTTTACCGGAAAGAGCGGCAGACGCTTTTCGAGGAAGACATCATCGAGCTGATGCGCAAGGACATTACCATCGAGTTTGTCGAGACCACACTCGGCGCCGCCAAGAACGCGCAGCCCGATGCGTTCCGGATCGGATATCAGGGAAGGGATCCCGCGCTCGTAGCGAAGGTGGCGAACCGTTTGACGGATCTGTGCGTCGATCAGAACCTAAAAACCCGCGAGGAGCAAGCCGCGGGCACTTCGGAATTTCTCGACACGCAGGTTCAGGAGGCCAAGAAGCGCCTCGACGGGCTGGAATCCGCCGTTAGCTCTTACAAGCTCAGGCACAACGGGGAACTGCCACAACAGGAGGCGGCTCTCACAGCCGGTCTCTCCAACCTTCACTCCCGGTTGCAAGCGAATATGGATGCCATCGACCGCGCCCAGCAGACCAAGATTATTGAGCAAAGCAACCTCAGCGCCATGCAGGCCAACGAGGTGCAGGTGCGCACGTTGGACCAAGCCGGGGGGAGCGTGGCTGCGGCGTCGGGCGCCCCGCCGCCTCGAAAACTGTCGGAAATCCTGCAGGAGCGATTGGATATGCTCCGCACCCAGTATATTGACACTTTTCCGACAGTGGTCAACACGCGCAAGGCGCTGGAAGCGGCCAAGAGCGAGGAGGAGCATCAACTGGCGAAAAAGCTTGCGCCCGGACCGAACGGCGAAAAGGCGCCGGATTCTCCGGATTTGGCTCGCACTCGCGAACAGATCACCGCGTTGAAGGCGCAAATCCAGGTCGCGGACGCCGAAATTGCGAGCCGAACCGCCGAACAGAAGCAAATCCTGCGCGACATCGACAGCTATCAAGGCCGCATCGAGCATCTCCCCCTGCGCGAACAGGAAATGGCGCAACTCACGCGCGACTACGAGACGGCCAAAGAGAACTACAAATCCCTCCTGAACAAGCAAACGGCTGCGGCGATGTCTTTGGATATGGAGAGGAGGCAGCAGTCCGAACGATTCACGGTGCTGGATCGGCCGACAGTTCCAGAAAGGCCCCTCAAGCCCAAGAAACCGGCCCTGTATGCGGGTGGGTCGGCCGCCGCCCTGGTGCTTGGTTTGCTCCTGGGGTTCGTGATTGAGCTGCGGAAGAATGTGTTCTTGGGCGAATGGGAGCTGCCGGAGGGCACTACCGTTCTGGCGCGGCTGCCTTACATAGAGGTTCCCGTCCAGTCTTCCAAGGAGGCTCCCCGCTCCCGCGGCAAGGGGCTTGGCCGCAAGAAGCAGCTTGCTGCGGCTTCTTCCCTGATGCTGTGCCTGGCCGGCGTTCTCGCGACGGGCATTCGGTCTATTTTTCGACCGATTGTAAACATTCATGTATAACGCGTTCTTCGGTTTGGCTAGAGACCCGTTCGCTTTGACGCCCGATCCGGAGTTTCTGTACTTGACGCCGCAGCATCGCGAGGCGCTGGCCGGGTTTACCTACGCCATTCTGTCTCGCAAGGGTTTCGTCGTCCTGACCGGCGCGGCCGGCACCGGCAAGACAACCCTGCTGAGACGGATTCTGCGGCATCCGGCGCTGGCTAACGTTCGATCCAGCGTCATTGTGAATCCGACGCTGACAGCTTCGGAGTTTCTGGAAGCCGCGATGATCGACTTCGGCTTCACGGATATTCCGGCCAGCAAGGCGCAACGGATTGTCCGGCTTCAGAGCTTCCTTTGGACAGGCCAGCGGGAAGGCAAGATATCGGCGCTGATCGTCGATGAAGCCCACAAGCTGAGCATGGAAGTGCTGGAAGAGATCCGGCTGCTCGGAAACTTCGAGTCCGCGGACGTGAAACTCCTGCAGGTGGCTATGCTGGGCCAGAGCGAGCTGGACGACTTACTGGACTGCGACCAACTGAAACAGTTCAAGCAGCGCGTTGCGTTGCGGGTGGCGATTGGGCCCCTCTCGCCCGCGGAAACACCGCAGTACATCCGGCATCGCTGGACCAAGGCGGGCGGCGCCGAAGCGCCGTTTCTACCCGAGGCCTTCGCCGTCATCTGCCAGGTATCGCTAGGCGTCCCGCGCGTGATCAATGTCATCTGCGATAACGCTCTGATCCATGCGTTCGCGGACGGATCGGCTTCGGTCGAACCGCGCCATGTATTGGGCGCCTGCCACGACATGCGCTTGCTCAAAGACACCCTGCGGAGCGCCCCGGGGGTTGTAGCCGGCGTCGCGCCTGCCACGCCCGTTCCGGCTGCGGATTCCTATCCGGTAGCGGATTCCTATCCGCTGAAGACCTTGGAGCGGTACCGCACGACGGCGGCGCGTCCCTCCCTGGTGGCCAAGCTTGCAAGCAAACTAGGGATTCTGCAAAGGAATGAAGCGGCGTGAGCAAAATAATCGAGACTTTGAACAAAGGTGGAGGGGAGATCGCGGACGCGGTCCGGTCTTTGGTCGAGGGGGGGGATGAAGCCGCCCCGCAAGCCTCTGCGGGAGTCCAAGGCGCCGAATCGCCCGCAGCGCTGACCGCTCAGGTCCTGAACGGGATCGCGGCCTCCCCGGCTCCGTCCCCTGTGCAGATCCGCACGCTGAGTCTGCGTCTCCCCGCGCCGTCTCCGCTCTTGCCGTTTGAGAATGATCAATGGCGGGCCAGCGAACAATACCGCGTCTTGCGGACCAAGATCGTTCAGCACCCCAAACAGCCGCGCCTGATTGTCATTTCGAGCGCGGCGCCCGGCGACGGGAAGAGCGTCAGCGCCATTAACTTAGCCGCGATCCTCTCCTTAAAGAGCGAAGCACGGGTTCTTCTGGTGGACGCAGACTTCCGCAAATCCGCAATACACCTGCAACTGGGGCTTCCTGCGACACCTGGCCTCGCGGACGTACTCCGGGGCGCTTGCAGCGCAGAAGAAGCTCTGGTGGACACGCGTGAGCTTCCCCACTTGTGCGTCATGTGTGCAGGAACGCCGCCGGTGAATCCTGTTGAACTTCTCGACAGTTCGCCCTGGCCAGCCCTGTGCGCCAAACTCCGCGGCATGTTCCGGTACGTCATCATCGATTCGCCGCCGGTCGCGGTCGTGGCGGACTTTGACCTCATTCAAGCGCCCTGCGACGGGGTGATCCTCGTAGTGCGCCCGGATCACACGCATCGGGCGTTGCTCCACAAATCGCTTGAGATCGTGGCGAAAGCGAAGTTCCTTGGGGTACTGCTAAATTGCGTGCCGGAGCGCTTTTTGGCCAAGAACTCGAGCGCCGACCACTATTATTATTCCAAGGGCAGCGGCCCGCGAAAGGCCGGCCCGCCGGCGCCGGAAGCGCGCTGACCCCGGGACCGGCTTGTGACTCCCTCGGGTCCCGTCGCCCAGGTTGGCTCCCCTCTCGATTAAGGATTTCGCCGTCCGCCGGGAAATAGGGGTTTGCAGCACGTACCCCCTACGCTACACAGGCCTCGAAGAAGTCCCTTAAACGGTCGGAAAATGCGAAGTGAAAGGATGCCGACCTCCGTCAGAGGCCGTTTGTCCGCATCCTGCTAGCCTCGATTGCCACGCTACCCCGCTGAGCACCTGATTTTGTCAAAAGGCCGGTGAATGGCCGTATTTTGGCTGCGTGTGTTAGATATATACAGTACTGATAATTAGATTATGTGAGTGCTATCCAGTCAGGGCTTCGACATGCAGCAGGAGCTCGCCGCCGCCGGCCACACCATCAGCGTCAACTCCCTCACCGTCTTGCTCCGTGAGGAGGGTTTCTCCCGTCTTCCCCGCCGCGCCAACGACGAACGCCCGGCTACGGTGAAGCCGGAAGTCGCAGACGTCGCCGATGTGCGTCGCTTGGATCTATCCCCGTGTTCCTTCCGTACCCCTTTAGCCGGTCTGTTCCTGTTTCTACCCTTGCTGGATCGCATCGATCTACAGGCGGTGGTCACCACGGCGCGCTTGCCCAGTTCGCAGATGATCCCCGCCGCCCAGGCCGTCCGCAGTCTCCTGGCCCTGAAACTGATCGGCGCCGAGCGCAAAAGCCACGTCATGGACTTGGTGACGGATCGGGCCATCGCGCTGTTTGCGGGAATCAACGTGGTTCCCAAACGCTCCTACCTGGCGGCCTATTCCTCACGCATCGATCACAAGATCTGCCTGCGCTTCATGGAAGCTTGGCTGGAACAGGTCGAGCGGAGCGGCTTGCCCCATGGCTCTTCTTTCGATCTGGACTTTCATAGCGTGCCCGCCAACTCCGACCAGGAACCCCTGGAAAAACACTATGTTTCCAGCCGCAGCCGCTCGCAGAAGGGGATCCTGGTCTTCCTGGCTCGCGATGCCGAACAGCGGGTTTTGCGCTATGCCAACGCCGGTGTGACCAAAGGCGAGCAGGCCGACGAGATTCTCCAGTTCGTCCAGTTCTGGAAGAAGCACACCGGGAAACCTCCGGCCGAACTGGTTTTCGACTCACAACTCGCTACTTACCAGAAGCTCTCGGAGTTGAATCGGGAAGGGATCTGCTTCATTACCCTGCGCCGACGTTCGGACAAGATGTTGCGCGAGATCTACGGTCAACCGGATTCTGCCTGGCAGCGGATCAGCTTGCCGGCCTTGACCCGCATCTA
>OBLW0100003439.1_pt1 | contig 12324 bp, 12 predicted proteins | sample 1520161 | NCBI WGS metagenome assembly OBLW01 (sample SAMEA3539309, study PRJEB22396) | soil metagenome | biome: tundra; feature: field; material: soil | place: USA | collected 2010-05 | depth 0.15 m
ACCATTACCAGCGTGCCGGGACCGACCTCCCGCCGGTCCCGGCACGTCCCATATCTCAGGCCACGCATTCAGGGCCGCGCGACCGCGCCTTCCTGCCACACGGCAGCTACCTCGGCGGTGACCGCGGCGGACTGAGCATGGCCGGCCCGGGCCGCCGGGGCGCGATGCGCCGCGTCGAGCACGTTACGCCCGATCGCGGCCAGGGCCGCCTGGTCCGGCGAAACCACCACGACCGCGCGGCCCGCTGACCTGAGCTCCGCCACCTGCCTGGCCACGCTGGGCATGGTGGCGAACCCGCGGACGAGCGGCGCGATCACCACGATCCGCTCGCAGCCAGCGGCCAGGTCCACATTGGCGGCCGAGCGCATCCCACCATCGATCCAGCGCCGCCCGTTGATGCTGACCGGCGGCCACACCCCGGGAACCGCACAGCTGGCTCCCACCGCATCCACCAGCGCGACCCCGCTGGCCGCGTCGAACACGGCGAACTCACCGGACTCGGCGTCCACGGCGGTGACCAGCAGTCGCCGCGGCGGCCAGTCCGCCGAGGGCAGCCTGGCCTCGATGACCGCCTGCCGTTCCGCCGGGGAGACGGTCCGGGTGGCCAGCGCCATCCGCCCGAAACGGGCCCGGGCCTGCACCGGATCCCGGGAGCGCACCAGCACCCAGCCGAACCTGAGCATGGCCCGCAGTCCCATCCGGGCCGCGATCTCGGTGCCGGGCGGGGCCAGCTGGGCCGCGTACAGCTCCCCCACGCTGACTCCCGAGGTGAGCTGAGCCCCGACGACCGACCCCGCCGATGTGCCGACCACCAGGTCCGCCTGGCTGAGATCCACGCCGTGCTGCGCGAGCCCAGCCAGTATCCCAAGTTCCCAGGCGACGCCCGTCACCCCGCCGCCACCAAGCACCAGTGCCCTGCCTGCCATGTTCCTGTCTTATCCCAAATCCCGCACAATACCCACGTGCGGCGCATCGCCCGTGGCGGCGGATGAAGCGCCCGCGGGCCGCCGGGCCGCACATGCTCTACTGGGGCGGTGGAACAGGCGCGGTACTGGCGGCACGCCGGTGTCCCAGGCGTGGACCTGCTGCGGGCCAGGTACATCACGCACCGCTACGCCAAGCACGCCCACGAGACGTACACCATCGCCCTGATCGAGGAGGGCGTCGAAGAGTTCGAGCATGGCGGGAGCCTACTGCGGGCCGGGCGGGGCGCCGTCGCCCTGCTGAACCCGGAGGTCGTCCACACCGGCCACGCCGGCGTGCCAGAGGGCTGGTCCTACCGGGTGCTGTACCCAAGCGTGGGCGTGGTCGAAAAGGTCGCGGCGGAACTGGGCGCCGCCCCGGGCACGCCGCATTTCCCTGAAACCGTGGTGGACCACGGGCGGAGTGCCCGGCTTGTCCGGGCCGCGCACCTGGCGGCCGAGCACGGTGATCCGCTCGCCGCGTCGGGCATTCTGCATGCCGCTCTGGCCGGCCTGCTGAGCTGGCACGCACGGCCAGCCGGAACGGAGCCGATGGCCGGCCGCCGCCGCGGCGCCCGGGCGGTCCGCACCGCGCGGGAACTGCTGCACGAGCGGGTCACGGCCCCGCCGGCCCTGGACGAGCTGGCCACGCTCACCGGCCTCGGGCCGCATGCGCTGCTGCGGGCATTCCGGGCCGAAACCGGGCTCCCCCCGCATGCGTACCTCAACCAGGTACGGGTGCGGATGGCCCGGGGGCTGCTGGACCGCGGTATGCCGCCGGCCGAGGTCGCGGCCGCGGCCGGCTTCGCCGACCAGGCGCATCTCGGCAGGCACTTCAAGCGGATCGTCGGCGTCCCACCCGGCGCGTACCAGCGGGCCCGCGGCGCCGCGGGCCCGCAATAATGTTCAAGACAGTGGTCGGCCACGCCGCGTAGCGTCCGCCGTATGGCCGATCTTGCCGAGGAACCCGTTGCCGGCGGGCCACCGGTCAGTTCGCCGGCCCGGGCGGCGCGCGATGGCGTGGTACTGGGCCTGGCCGTGGGCACCTCAGGCCTCGCGTTCGGCGCGGCGGCTGTCAGTTCCGGGCTGACCGTGGTCCAGGCGTGCGTGCTGAGCCTGCTGGCCTACACGGGGGCATCGCAGTTCGCGCTGGCCGGCGCCATTGCCGGGGGCGGCACCCTGATAGCCGGCGTGGCCGGAGCGGTCCTGCTGGGCAGCCGGAACGGGCTCTACGGGCTCCGGCTGGCAGGCCTGCTGCGGGCCCGCGGGCCGGGCCGGATCCTGGCCGCCCACGGGATCACCGACGAGTCGACCGCCATGGCCCTCGCCCAGGCCGATCCAGCGGCGGCGCGGGCCGCTTTCCGCGGCACATTCGTCAGCCTGTACCTGACGTGGAACCTGGCCACGCTGGCCGGCGCGCTCGGCGCGGGCAGGCTTGGCCCGCCCACGGCGTTCGGGCTGGATGTGGTTGGGCCAGCGGCCTTCCTGGCCCTGCTGTGGCCGCGGCTGCGAGAAGGCCGGACCGAGCGTTGCGTTGCCCTGGCCGGGGCCGTCATCGCGCTCGGCGCGACCCCGTTCTGCCCGCCCGGCCTGCCGGTGGTCCTGGCGGCGTCCGCGGCCCTGTGCGCCGCTCTCATGCCGGCTAGCCCGCGCACCGGCGGGGGGCCGCCCGCATGACCGGTACCTGGATCGCCGTGCTGGCCACCGCCGCCGGCTGCTACGCCCTCAAACTCGCCGGCCTGACCGTACCGCAACGGGTGCTGGCCAGCCCCCGGGCCCGCCGCTTCGCGGAACTGGTTCCCGTGGCGCTGCTCGCCGGGCTGACCGCCGTCGAGGTGCTTGGCCGCGGGCAGGCCCTGGCCATCGATCCGGCCCGGCTGGCCGGCCTCGGCGCGGCCGTCCTCGCGCTGACCCTCCGGGCTCCCTTCCTCGTGGTGATCCTGGCCGCCGCCGGCACCGCGGCGGCCCTGCGAGCAGTGGGCGTCGGCTGACCTCCCGAGCCGCAGCTCCCGCGGGCCACAGCTAGACCGGCAGGCCGCTTTCCAGCGTTCCGGCGCCCCCACCGGTGGCGGCCTTGGGCTGGTTTCTTCATCCCGTCGCATTTTGCCCAGCTGCTCGTTACCGTGCCCGATCCCGAAGCGGCCGCCGCAAACATCATGGCCGCTGCGCGTTGAGCCTCAGTCCCGCGGCACCGCTGCGGTAATGTGCCCGCGTGACTGTGCACGTTGAGGTGCTGCGCGAAGTAACCGACGAGGTGGTCGAGGCGTTCCGGCGCCTGACGCCCCAGCTGTCTTCCAGCGCCGATCCGCCGGATCGCGAAGCCTTGACCGGGATCGTGGGGTCGCCCGCGTCCACACTGCTCATCGCCAGATCCGAGGATGAGATCGCGGGCACGCTGACTCTGGTGATGTTCCCGATTCCCACCGGCCTCCGCGCCTGGATCGAGGACGTGATCGTCGACCAGACCGCCCGGGGGCAGGGCATCGGCGAGATCCTGACCACGGAGGCGCTGACCCTGGCCAAGGCCGCGGGCGCCAAGACGGTGGATCTCACCTCCCGGCCGTCGCGGGAGGCCGCGGGCCGGCTCTATGAGCGGGTCGGCTTCCAGCCCCGCAGCACCAGGCACTACCGCTACACCTTCAGCTGACCCCTGGTGGCGGCGGTTAGCTGGCCAGGTCGGCGACGGCCGCCAGCAGCCGGTCCACGTCCGACCGGTCGTTGTAATGCACCAGGCCAGCCCGGACCGCGCTGCCCGAGTCACGGATCCCGAGCGCGGCGGTCAGCTCCCACGCGTAGTTGTGCCCGCTCCACACGTTGACCTTGCGGTCGGCGAGGTGCGCGGCCACCTCCGCGGGGGTGCACCCGGCCACAGTGAAGTACGCCGTCGCGGTGCGGTGGAGTGCCTTGCCGTACGTCGTCACCCGCTCCATGGACTCCAGGCCGTCGGCCAGCACGCGGAACAGGCGCTGCTCGTGCTGCTCGGCGGCGGCCATCGAGGCGAGCACCCGCTCCCGCCTGGTGCCCGACGCGGCGCCGTCGAGCGAAGCCAGGTGCTCGACGGCGGCCGTGACCCCGGCGAAGTCGGCGAAGGGCGGGGTGCCCTGCTCGAACCGCTCCGGCACGCTGTCCGGAGAGGGCAGCAGCTTGTCCGGGCGCAGGGACTCCAGCAGCTCCGGGGCAGCGACGACGGCTCCGATGTGCGGTCCCGACCACTTGTACGCGCTGGTGGCGTAGAAGTCCGCGCCGAGCGCAGCCACATCCACCGGGCCGTGCGGGGTCGCGTGCACGCCGTCGACGTAGCTGATGGCCCCGGCATCGTGGGCCTGGGCGGTGATCATGGCCACGTCGGGACGGGTGCCGAGCACGTTGCTGGCGGCCGTCACCGCGACCAGCCGGGTGTGGTCAGAAAGCAGCTCACGGTACTGGGCCGCGGGCAGTTCTCCGGTCGATATATCGATATCTGCCCACCGCACCATCGCGCCGGCCCGGCGTGCGGCCTGCACCCATGGGCGGACATTGGCATCGTGGTCGAGCCTGGACACGATCACTTCGTCACCCGGACCCCACGCCCGGGCGAGCGTGTTCGCCAGCCGGTACGTCAGGGTGGTCATGTTGGGCCCGAGGATGACACCGTCCGGGCCGCCGCCGGTCAGATCGGCCACCGCGCTGCGGCACTCGGAGGTCAGCGTGGCCGACCGGATGCTCGCCGGGAACAGGCCTCCCGCGTTGCCGATGCCTGACCGGTACGCATCGCCGATCGCCTCGATCACCGCGGCGGGCACTTGCGTCCCAGCGGCGCCGTCCAGGTACGCATAACCGTCGGCCAGGGCTGGATAAGCCGCGCGCACCGCTGCTACGTCGAACGCCATGAAATCAAATACTTCCTTCCCAACGATCCGCTGCCCGACTCCCGCACACCGCCCCGGGCCGCAGCCAGGTACTCGGATGACAGGCACCCGGGGGCCCGGCGGCGGCGGGCAGGCGGGGAGGCGGGGGCCCGCGGCTCAGGCCTCCCGGCCTGATGCCCGGAGCATCGCATGCCAGGGATCGTCGCGCACAGTCAGGCCGGTGCCGCCAGTCGCCCGGCTGTGCGCCATCCCGCTGGCCCAGCCGCCCAGCCCAGCCGCGGCCACCATGGCCCGGCCACCCGCTGCGACCGCAGGCGGGCTGTCCGGCGGGAGGTGCGGCATCCCGGCCCGCCAGCCAATGAGCAGGATGTCGGGGTCGGCGGGACGGTAGTCCTTGCCCTGCGAGCGGGCCAGATCCCAGGCGTGCAGATGCCACTCGGCGCACGCCGCCCCGGCCATGCCGCCCACGGTGACCACGGTGTCGCGGTACCGGTGATGCGGCAGGTCCCAGATCGGCGGGAGGCGGCGCGCGTAGGCGCGCGCTGACCGGGCGAACGCGGCGATGTGCTCGGCCGCCGGCACGTCGGGCAGAGCCGCGAGTTCGGCGGCGTTCTGCCGGGCCAGCTTGCGGGCCAGGGTGTCGGCCGGCACGCCGGTCGCGGTCAGCCGGGCGAGCCGGCTCACGGGTGCGTCGTCGAGGTATTCCTGGTAGTCGTCGGCCACGCAGCGCAGATGGCCCGCCAGGTCAGCCACCCGCCATTCCGGGCACGCCGACGGCCCGGCCCACGCCTCCTCGGTCAGCTGGGCAGCGAGCTCGCAAATGACGGTGACGCCGTCATGAAAGGCCTCGAGCGCCGGGCCAGGCCACCAGCCCCTCATGGGTTTCCCCTCGAATCCGTGCGCTCCACGGTCCCTCCCCCTGCCGTAATCCGGCACCGGTGCGCGAGCCCCCGGGCTAGCCAGCGTGCCAGAGATGACGGCCCGCCGCCACCCTGCAGCGCATTGCCGCCGTCGGCCGACAGCTCGGATATCTCGCTGCCAGCCATGGATCAGATGCAATCTCCCAGCACCCGGGCACCTCGCGGCAGCGCCGGCCTGCGCGGCAGAAATTGAGATGACAGACCGGGTACTGACAGCTAGCGTCCGAGTAATGCCCCCCCAACAGGTGAGCCCTGTCCCGCATGCTCCCATGGGGGGAACGCCGTTCGTCTCGCTTTGGCGGACGCGTGGCTATCTGCAGCCCTACCTGTGGCAACTCGTCTTCATGCTGGTAGCTGCGCTGGTCGCGGTGGGCGCCGAGATCGCCATTCCGCTGCTGACCAAATCGGTGATCGACGGGGCCATTGCGCATCACCAGCGCGGGCTGCTGCTGCCCCTCGGCGCCGCCGCGATCGGGCTCGGCGCCAGCCAGGCCGCCCTCAACCTGATCCGGCGCTGGGTCCAGGCCAGGGCGGTGACCGGAATGGAACGGTCGATGCGGGCCGACCTGTACGCGCACCTGCAGCGCCTGCACGCCGGCTTTCACGACGAGTGGCAGTCCGGGCAGTTGCTGTCCAGGGCGACGACCGACCTGTCGGCCATCCGCAGGTTCGCCGGGTTCGGCACCATCTTCCTGATCACTAACGTGGTGACGTTCGGCCTGGTGGTGGCGTTGCTCATCCACCTGAACTGGTGGCTGGGCCTGGCGACGGGCAGTGTGCTGCTCCCCGTCGTCGCGGTGAGCACCCGGTTCGAGCGCCGCTACCGCGTGCTGTCCCGCCAGGCCCAGGATCAGCAGGGCGACCTGGCGACGTACGTTGAGGAAGCGGCGACCGGGATCCGTGTGCTCAAGGCGCTCGGCCGCCGCGGCGAGGCCGCTGCCCGGCACGGAGCACAGGCCACCCTGGTGTTCCAGACCCAGATCAGCAAGGCGCGGCTGCGCAGCACCTTCTGGGCCGGCCTGGACCTGATACCCAATACCCTGCTCGGCCTCATCCTGCTGCTGGGCGCTTTCGCCACCAGCCGCCACGAGCTGACTCTCGGCGGCCTCGTCGCGTTCATCACGCTCACCCTGCAGCTGGTGTGGCCCATCGAGGCGACCGGCTACATCCTGGCCAGCGGCCAGGAGGCCGCCACGGCCGCACAACGGATCTTCGAGATCTTCGACACTGAGCCGGCCATCAAGGGACCGGCGGCCACGGGCCCGCCGGCCACGGGCCCGGGCCCGCGAGCCGGCCCGGGCCGGCCGGTGCGCCACCCTGAGCCTTCCCGGCTCGTGTTCGACCGTGTCGGATTCCGCTACCCGGGCGCGGAACGGGCCGTGCTCCGCGGTGTCTCGCTGGACCTGGAGCCAGGCCAGACCGTGGTGCTGGTGGGCGCGACCGGGTCGGGCAAGACCACCCTCCTCCAGCTCGTCCCCCGTCTCGCGGACGTGACGTCGGGATCCATCGTGCTCGATGGCACGGACATCCGGCGGCTCCCGCTGCCGGAGTTGCGGGCCCGCGTGGGCTGCGCATTCGAGGACGCCACCCTGTTCTCGGCGAGTGTGCGGGAGAACGTCGGCTTCGGCGCGCAGGAGGCCGGCGACGACGCCATCCAGGCCGCGCTGGCCGCTGCCCAGGCCGACTTCGTCCATGACCTGCCGTGGGGGCTCGACACGCGCATCGGCGAGCAGGGCATGGCGCTGTCCGGCGGCCAGCGGCAGCGGGTCGCACTGGCCCGCGCCATCCTGGCCCGGCCGCCGGTGCTGATCCTGGACGACCCGCTGTCCGCGCTGGACGTGCACACCGAGGCCAAGGTGACCCACGCGCTGCACACGGTGCTGGCCGGGACCACGGCGCTCCTCGTCGCGCACCGGCCGTCCACCGTCACCCTCGCCGACAAAGTGGCCCTGCTCGAAGACGGCGTGATCACGGCCCAGGGCGCACATGCGCACCTGCTGCGGAGCCAGCCCCGCTACCGCGAGCTGATGAGCGGGACGGGCGGGCAGCCAGACGAAACACGGGCATCCGAAACACAGCCATCCGAAACACAGGCGGCATCATGACCGCGGACACGTGGCGCGGCATCGCGGCCGAAGACGCTGACCAGGTAACCGGGAAGCTCTCCGCGCTGCTGCGCAGGCGGGGCCGCCGCCTGCTCACCAGCCTGCTCCGCCCGTACCGGGGCCGGGTCGCGGTCACCCTCGCGCTGATCATCACCGCGAACCTGGCCGCGCTCGCCGGGCCGTGGCTGATAGGCCTGGCCATCGACGCGGGCCTTCCGCCGCTGATCCATTCTGCTGACGTCGGGCCGCTGGCGGCGATCGTGGCGGGGTTCGGCGTCGCGGTGGCCGTCCAGGCGGTAGCGAGCCGGGCGTTCATCTTCTCCATGGGGCAGCTTGGCGAGATGGTGGTGCTTGAACTCCGGCACCGGCTCTTTGCCCACTTCCAGCTGCTCCCGGTCGCGTTCCATGAGCGCTACACCTCGGGGCGGGTCATCTCCCGGCAGACCTCCGACGTCGACTCCATTTCCGACCTGTTCGAGGAAGGGCTGGACTCCCTGGTGTCAGCGGTTTTCTCGCTGGTACTGGTCGGCGCGGGGATGCTGCTGCTCAACTGGCAGCTCGCGCTGGTCGTCCTGGCCGGGTTCGGCCCGCTGGCTGGCCTGACCGTCTGGTTCAGGCGCCAGTCCTCGTCCGCGTACCGCCGGTCGAGGGAAACGATCGCACAGGTCATCGTGCACTTCGTGGAGACCTTCGGTGGCATCCGCGCGGTACAGGCGTTCCGCCGGGAGCACCGCAATGAGGAGATCTTCGGGGAGCTCAACGCACAGTACGCGGACGCCAGCCTGCGCTCGTCCCGGCTGATCGCGATCTACTCCCCGGGTATCACCTTCGTCGGCAACGTGGCCATTGGCGTGGTGCTGCTCTACGGGGGCCTCCTGGTGATGGACGGGGACATCAAGGTCGGCGTCCTGGCCACGTTCCTGCTTTACCTGGAACGGTTCTTCGATCCACTGCAGGATCTGTCGCAGTTCTACAACTCGTTCCAGTCAGCGGCCGCCGCCCTGGAGAAGATCTCCGGCGTGCTTGAGGAGGAACCGGCCGTGCCGGAGCCCGCGGAGCCGGCCCGCCTGCCCGGCCGCTCCGGCCGGGGCCGCGAGGTGCGGTTCGAGTCGGTGCGGTTCGGCTACCGGCACTCCGCCGTGCTGCCGGGACTCGAACTGACCATCCCCGCAGGCCAGACGGTGGCACTGGTCGGCGCGACCGGTGCAGGCAAAACCACTGTCGCCCGGCTCCTGGCCCGGTTCTACGACCCCGGCGCCGGCCGGATCCTGCTCGATGGCGTCGACCTCCGCGCACTGGCGGACCAGACGCTGCGCCGCGAGGTTGTGCTGGTCACTCAGGAGAACTTCCTGTTCAGCGGCTCCATCGCGGACAACATGCGGCTCGGCAAGCCGGACGCCAGCCAGGCCGAGATCGAAGCCGCGGCGGCCGCCATTGGCGCGGACGCCTTCATCCGCGCCATGCCCGGCGGCTTCGACGCGCCGGTAGGCAAGCGGGGCAGCCGCCTGTCGGCCGGGCAGCGGCAGCTGATCTCTTTCGCCCGCGCCTTCCTGGCCGCGCCCGCGGTCCTCGTCCTCGACGAGGCGACCGCGCTGCTGGACATTCCGGGCGAGCGAGTGGTGCAGGCGGCCCTGCGCACCATCCTGGCCGGCCGGACCGCGCTGATCATCGCGCACCGGCTGTCCACCGTGGAGATCGCTGACCGGGTGATCGTGCTCAGCGCGGGAGGAATCGTGGAGGACGGCCCGCCGCGGCGCCTGCTGGCGGCGGGCGGCGAGTATTCGGCCCTGCACGCGGACTGGCGGGCGAGCCTGGCCTGACCTGACCTGCCGCGGCGGCACAGATACCGGCCCGCTCGACATGAGGGGTGCTCATACTGGCGGCTGGCTTATCTGGGTGGCCGCAGACGTCGCGCATCCCGGCCGTCAGCGAATGGCTGGGCGGCCAATGCGCTGGCCAGCCACTCGCCCTGCTCGGCTGGTGGTGGCCCGGCTGGCACTATTTTGCCCGGTAAGTCGGGACACGCCGCCGGGTGGCGCAGTGCGGGCGTCCGCTAGGCTGAGCGCCGTGCAATTGATCGCTAGACGCAAGCCGGTCAGCCAAGAGGCACACCGCAAGTACGCGGCCGACGTCGCGCTCGCCGCACAGTTCGATGACCTGTTGAGGCGCGCGCGAGAGAGCGAACATGCACTACAGGAAGCGCAGGCGGCCCGGGCCCCGATCACCGACCTGCACCGGCTCGGCAAGCAGCTGGACTGGGCGCTCACCGACGTGATGCGGTCCGCCTTCGCCGCCGAACGGGCCGAGATCGGGCCGCGCGGCTACGACGACCGGATCTACCGGCGCAAGGCCAAGGCGACCCCGGCCGTGCGCGCCTGGACCGCCGAGGCGGAACGCCTGCTGACACTCCGCGAGAGTCACGAGCTGACGGGTATCGTGCGGCTGCCACCGAGACTTGACGCCCGGCCAGCCTGATCATGGGACCAATTCATGGTGGCATCGCTGAGGCAAACTCACGGGGGTTCCCGGCCGTCGCATGTGGTAGCCCGCTATCCCAGGGTGACTAGTCCCCGGCCACCCAAAGGGGGCACATTGGGAAGATTGCCCGGCCAGCTCTCCCCGGGCACAGGCTTTCCGCTATCACGGGTATCCATAATCACCCGGAAAGCGCATGTGCCAGAACGTACAAAGGGTGGCTCAAAAAACCGTCACAACGGACTATGTCGCAGACTGTGTTTGCTCCGGCACACTATTATGTGATCAAAGCTACAGCGAGACCATGACCAGGAGGCACGAGAATGTGCCCGCACACGCCACCGTGTCCGGAGGCGAAAGCGCCGGACCGCGAGGCGGCCCGTACCGTCGTCAGCCATCCTGAGCAGGGCTGGAGCCTGCTCTGTAACGGCATCGTGGTATTCGAGGATACCGGCGAGCTGCTCCCGGGCGGGGGCACCATCGCACCACACCGGCCAACGGACGTACGGATGCCGCCGCTCACTCCCTTCGATTCTCCCGACGCAGACTCGGCCGCGTCGTCGGCGCCCGCGGCGTAGCCGCCCGGCCTGCACAGCGGCGTAGCCGCCCGGCCTGCACAGCGGCGTAGCCGCCCGGCCTGCACAGCGGCGTAGCCGCCCGGCCTGCACAGCGGCGTAGCCGCCCGGCCTGCACAGCGGCGTAGCCGCCCCGCTTAGCGGGCAACGGCCAGTACCTCACGCAACCAGGATCCCACCGCATCCCCGACCGCCTCAGGTCTCTTGGACAGCGCGTGCGACTCCCCCGCCAGCACGACCACCCGCGTGGCATCCGCGCTGTCCGGGATCCCGAACGGGTCACGGTCCCCATTGACCACGAGCACGTCGGTGCCAGTGTCGCGCAGTTCCGCGGCCCGCGACCGTTCCGGCCGGCCGGGCGGATGCAGCGGAAAGGCCAGCGCGACCACGGCTCGTGCCCCCACGGTGCGCGCCGTGCGGCAGGCGACACGGGCGCCGTTGCTGCGGCCGCCCTGGATCAGCGGGATAGCGGCATGGCCCTTGGCGGCGTGGCCTGCCCCGGGCCCCGTTCCCACCGCCTCGCGCACGGCCGTGATGATCTCCACCCACGCTGCGTCCTGCCGGGCCGCAGGGCCGGGAACCCGCCGCCCCCTGACCCGGTACGGCTGAGTCACCCTGGCCACGACGCCGCCCAAGCTCAGCGCCGCACCGCTGGCCGCGAGCAGATCGGGCGCCTCGACGCCACCTCCCGAGCCGTGCGTGAGCACCAGCAGGAACGGCACCCTGCCGTAGCGGGCCTGGCCGGCGCCAGGCCCACCGGTAACGGGAAGCTCTCCGGCGGGCTCGCTCAGCTCGACGCGCGCGGTGCCGTCGCTGGTCGCTATCTCCACGCCGCGCAGCGTAGCCTGCCAGGCTGCGCCCCAGCGGGAGCGGCAGCGGCAACGGCGGCCCCGCTGCCGTCAGGGCAGGTCCGCGACGTCCACCGCCTCGAGTTGCTGTGAGCCAAAGTTGGTCACCAGGAGTGTCTTGCCGCCCGGCTCGAGTGCCATCTCACGCGGGAACTGGCCAGCACCGACAAAGCCGAGCAGAGCCGGCTGGCCGGCCAGCGCCGCGGCCACGCTCACCACGGCCAGGCTTGACGCGGCGCCGGGCGCACCGAACCTGTTGGAGTCGGCTACGACGATCCGCCTGCCGTTACTGACCAGGGCCAGCCCCACCGGCGCCTCCCCCACCTCTAGCTGGGCAATGAGCGAACGAGCCGGATCGCTGCGCAGGCGAGCCGCGGAAAAGGCCAGCAGGGCATCGCTTTCCCTGGCGGTCACCCAGATCACGCTCCCGCTGGCGGACGTGATGACCCGCACCGGGCCACACCCGGCGACAACCGTCGAAACGACCGAGCCGGCCGGATCCGTTTCCGCCCGGTGCAGGTTGATGACGCTGAGCGTGCCAGGAACGTTGACCGAGGGCCGCATCCCGCGTTCCACTTCGCTGGTCGCGTA
>OBLW0100003443.1_pt1 | contig 12312 bp, 6 predicted proteins | sample 1520161 | NCBI WGS metagenome assembly OBLW01 (sample SAMEA3539309, study PRJEB22396) | soil metagenome | biome: tundra; feature: field; material: soil | place: USA | collected 2010-05 | depth 0.15 m
TGATTCCAGCTTCGCGGACGAAGCTTAGAAGTTGTACTTGACTGCGAACTCGATGACGCGCGGTACCTCGTTCTTGAATTTCGGGGAACCGGTGGTAGCCGAGTTCAAATTGGTTTGGCTCAATGCGTTATTGGCGCCGGAGAAGTTCAGGTTGAGGTCGTTAGCGCCAGATTCGCCGAATTGCGGAAGCGGATGGTTCAGGAAGTTGAACGCCGAGAAGCGCAATTCGACTTTGTGATGCTCCTTGAAGAGGAAGTCCTTGTAAATCGCGAGGTCGCTGTTGAAGAAAGCGGGCCCCTTGATGTACGGCCAGATGATATCGCCGTTCTTTCCGCCCGTGGGAGGCGCAAAGCAAGCCGGGTTGAAAAACTGCCCGGACTTCAGATTGCTGCGAGGATCGCAGATGATCGCGGGCTCGGTAGTCGAAAACGCGTTAGTGCCCAGATAATCGGGCGCTTGCAGTTGGACTGGCCACCCCACGTTAAGCGTTTCACCGGTGTTTGGCTGAATGGGCGCGCCGCTCTGCGCCTGCGTGATGCCCGAAAGGATCCAGCCATTGACCACCCCTCCCATGAATTTGTTGTCTTTCACGGGGCTGGGCAGATTGATTACGTAGGCTGCGTTGAAGATGTGGGTGTGGTCCCACGACAGCACGCCGTAGTTTGCGTTCAGGCTGAACGGATCTATGACGGGGCCTGCTTGCGCGCCATTGGCGCTGTTCCCATCGCGGATGCCGAGGACCTTGCTGAACGTGTAATTCGTGGTAAAGGTCACCCGTCCCGATTGCTTCTGCCACGTCGCAATAAACGCGTTGTAGTTCGCGTAACTGCCGTGGGTTTCCAAGAAAACACCCGTATAGTTGTGGAGCGGATAGTAATCCTGAGTCGGGAAGCCGCTAGCCCCGGGGGCCGTCGGGCTCGTGAAATTGTTCTTGCCGGTTATCGGATCGGTTCCGTAGAAGGCGCCCTGCGGGATTAAGTCCAGGCCCCCCAAACCGCCGTTGCCGCCATTAACCAGCATGTCGAGCGACTTATTGCCCGAATACTGGAATTCCGCGACTGAACGCCACGGCACCCGTTGCGAGACGGTCACATTGTAGGTCCAGGTATGCGGTGTCCGTTCGTCGCCCATGTTCAGAACGTTAATTGAAGAACCGAGCCCAGCTACTCCCAACGAAGGAGAGTACTGGGGGTACGAATTAAAGCCAATGCAGCATGCCGGCAGGCCGGATTTTTGCACGGTGCTCTCATCCAGAATGCCGAGCGGCTGGGTGAAACCCGAGCTGGCGCTGTTGTAGGAAATCTGGTACCGGAACAGGCCGGCGCCCCCGCGCAGGACCGTCTTGCCGTTCCCGAACAGGTCGTATGCGAAGCCGAAGCGCGGCTCTACGAAGAACGGCTTCGAGGGGAAGCCCGACACAGGAATGCTGGGATCGATGGCATGCCATTCCAGCCCAGTCCAAGCGCCCGCCGCGGAAGTGTTGTTGTAAGCGGCCTGATCCCAAACGGCAATGCCGGGACCGCTGGCAGGAAACCAGTTGCCCATATGCTCGAAGCGGAGACCGCCGGTGAGCGTGAGCCTGCGAGTGGCCTTCCACTGGTCGTTCACGAAGAACGAGTATTGGTAGTACTTGAAGTCCGCCACCGCCTCAGCTTGCTGTTGGGAGATGCCGTAATTGCGGCCCGTGACCCAGTCGGCCATGGGGTTGCCGGTGCTGGTCGCGCCCCAAGGATCGATTTCGATGCCGCCTTGGCTCGAATCGTTCAAACCGCCGCCGGTTTGGTTATTGCGGGCATAGTCCCAGTAGACGCCGGCTTTCAGAGTATGGCTGCCGACGATCTTGGTAACGTTGTCGCTGATATTGGGCGTTTGCGATAGTTTGCCGAAGGAATTAGCGCCGCCGGGCGGCCATGGCGCGCCGTACGGATAGGTAGCGAAACCAAGCGCTACAGCGCTCCAACCGTAGGTGTTGGGGATCTGCGGCGTGTACTTGTTCGAAAACAGACCGGTCATTTGGAATCCGATCTTGCTGGGGTCCACTGCGGCTGGGTTGGCGAGTTTAATCGGGTTGACGAAGGTAGCGTCGGCGAAGATGAATTCATTGGTCAGCGTCGGGCTGAACACGTGAACCAAGTTTGCGCTGTAGATGTTGGAAGCCTGCGTGGCCGTCTGGGCGGAAGGATAGGGCAACGACCCGCCGATTTGCCACCAGATGCTGATTGGACTGATATCGGCCTCGTCCTGCTTGTTCCAGGAGAAGAACAACTTGGTCCTGTCGCTGATGTTATAGTCGCCGCGCAGCCGGAGCTCCCAGCGATTGATCGGCGGTCCCTCAAAGTACTGATAGTTGGTGCCGGTCGAGTTGGCCGCCGGATCGGCATTAGGCGCGGGCATCAGTTTCAGTAAAGCCGCCGCATTCGGATCGAGCAAGGTGGCCGGGATCTGGCCGTTGGGGTACGCCGCGGATCCACCATTGCCGGTGGGGGGGGTGCCGGCAAGGGCGCGGGGTCCGGAACTGGAGAAAGCCGGCCCAAGAGACGCAAGATATGACGGAGTGAAGTTGCCCGCCTGCATCTGAGAGGTGGGGATGAAGTAGTTCTGGAGGGCACCGGCGGGATTCTGTTTCATGTACTCATAGGCGGCATAAAAGAACAACTTGTCGTGGTTCTTGTTGAAGTGGGTGCCTGGAATGATCACCGGACCGCCAAAGTCGCCGCCGGGATAGTAGAAGCTATTCGGGGGCGCCTGTACTCTCTGGCTGTTATTGTAAGAGCCGTTGGAATCAAAGACCCCATTTCGCGCATAGAGGTAGGCGCCTCCATGGAACTGGGCGCCGCCGCTCTTGCCAATCGCCTGGAACGTGACCGGCCCTTTCGCGAATTCCGCGCCGTAGGCCGAGGTCAGAATGGAAACCTCCTGGACTTGGTTCTGATTGATGTTGGCGGTCTGCGTGCCTTGGTTGCCCGGGTCCAGCAGGTTGGCGCCATCCGACGTCATGGTCATGCCGCCGTTCGGCTGGGTCCCGTTGGCGCTAAACTGGCCGATCGGCCCGCTGTTGCTCTGCGTGGTGAAACTGTTCCACATGCTCTGGTTGAGTCCGCCGGTCATTCCCATGCCAGGCATGATCTTCATCAACTCAGCCGCATCGCGCCCCACGATCGAGAGATTCTCGATCATGTTCTTGTTCAGCGTCTGGCTGGCTTGTCCGGAATCGACCGGCACCACCACGTCGGCGCCGGCGACAACCTCGACTTCCTGCTTCGTGGATTGGACCTGGAGAACGACCGTCGGCAAAGCCAACGTGGCGCCCTGCGTCAGGACAATGCCTTGTTCTTCAAAGGTTTGCAAGCCCGCCGCAGTGACCGTGACTGTATATGAGCCAGGCGGGATGGACGGGAAATTAAAGAATCCGGCATTGTTCGTGACGCTGTCGCGAAGGGCGCCGGTTGCATCGTTTTTCAGGACGACTTTCGCTGCAGGGACGACCGCGCCCGTGGCGTCGGTGACCGTGGCACCCAACGATCCGCTCGAGAACTGCGCGAATACGGGCAGTTGCGAAACCGCCAAGGCCGCGATCAGTAATCCCAACAACCAGAAAGATCTTCCCGGATTTCTGTGCCGAGCTATAACGGAGATCGGCATCCGATCTGGTTTATTCATTTGACCCCTTTCTAACCTCAATTTTGCTTCTCTAACCAAAGATTGCCTGTCGGCCGCAAAGCGAAGCGCGCCAACGAGGCTGAACTAATCGTTTGCAAGTAGCGTAACTCCACTACACCGTCAAGTCAAGGACATTCGGATCTTTAAAATCGTAATGCGACGCTTGTTAACGCCGCGCACAACCCTGCCTGCTACGATTTGGTGAGTGTAACCCGCTGCATGTGGGGGCGCTAGTACATTTTAGTTACGTCACCCCCCTAGCGCGTTTCGGTGGCCGCCTGAAGTAAAGGAGTTAAGCTAATGTAACGGGGCCTCCGCAAAAGCATATTCGTTAGCTATCCTTATTGTTTTCAATAATGTACGCCTTGTTACGGAATTGATATCGCGTCTGCCGCGGGATTTTACAACTGCGTATCCGCCCCGGAACACTGCGGAAACGTGTATAATCTCCACAAATGGGGGATGCCAATCATGGTGGAACTCGCCTCACCGGAGTTACCGGGACGGAACGTGTGGAACTCGCGGCCGTTCTCGCTTCTCCCACCTTCGCGCGCGCTCAGCGGTTGGTCAAGTTGCTCGATTACATCTGCGAAAGGCACTTCGAGGGTCAGGACGCACAGGTTTGCGAGTATAGCATCGCCACCGAAGTCTTGGGCCGACCCCCCAATTTCGATCCCGCCGAAGACGCCATCGCCCGGGTGGAGATCCATCGTCTGCGCAAGAAACTGCGCGAATATTACGCCGCCGAAGGCTCCCATCAACCGCTGAAGATCATCATCCCGCCCGGCATGTATACGCCGGTTTTTCAACAAGATGGCAGCTCTACGGTGCCCCCGCCGGCAAATGGGAAAGCGGAGGCGGAACCCGTGGCTCAGACAATGACCGAGCCGCTCACGGACCTAGCCCTGGATGAACCGGCACTACCGCCAGCCGCGCCGGGCACGCGCTCCCCCAGCAAGCGCTGGATTTGGCTGTTGGCCGCCGCCATCATTGTAATTGTATTAGCGGTGGCCGCTGTGACCGTGGCCGCCCTTCGAACCGCAGCCGGCCGCCAGCCTGAGGCGCCGCCCCGCCTTACTCCGCCGCCCGTGGCCGCCGCACCGGACAACGCCGTTCGCATCATCGCCGGCTATGACCGCAAGTACATCGACCATTACGGCCACACTTGGTTGCCGGACCGTTACTTCGAAGGCGGCGGGCAGCCGAGAGCGCCTTTCCGCCAGTTTTTCGCCCGCACATCGGACCCGCTCCTCTATCAAAACGGCCGGATCGGCCTTACCGCCTACAACATCCCCCTCAAACCTGGCACCTATGAACTGAAACTGCATTTTGTGGAGCCGGTCTACGGCCCTGGATTGGAGACCGGTGGCGGCGAGAATAGCCGGGCGTTCGACATCCTGCTGAACGGCAAGCTGACGATCGACGGTTTTGACATCGTTTCCGACGCCGGCGGCCCCCTGATCGCGGATGTTCGGGTATTTAAGGATATCCAACCCGGCCCGGACGGCATCCTCCGGCTGGGTTTCCACGCCAAGCGCGAGCAACCGATCATCAGCGCGGTGGAGATCGAGCCCGCCGAGCCGCACAAGCTCAACCCTATCCGGATCGTCACGCAACCCAACTCCGTTACCGATTCGCGGGGGCAGGTCTGGGAGGCCGACAACTACTATTTGGGCGGCCAGACATCCAACCATTGGAAAGTGGTCACACCCGACGCGGACTTGTTCGCAAACGAGCGGTACGGCCACTTCTCGTACGCCATCCCGGTCGCGCCTGGCGCCTACGCGGTGACCATGTATTTCGCCGAAACCTACTGGGGCAAGGAAAACGAGGGAGGCGGCGGCCCCGGCCAGCGCGTCTTTGACATCTACTGTAACGGCTCGGCGATCGCCCGTAACCTGGACATCCTGAAGGAAGCCGGTCCGAACCATGCCCTAATCAAAAGATTCCGCGGACTGCGGCCAACCGCGCAGGGCAAGTTGAACTTTGAGTTTGTGCCGGTGGTTAACTATGCGTCCGTCTTCGCTATCGAGGTCTTGGACGAGGGCCGCTAGCGCGGCCGGGTGTTGGGTTATGGGTGATGGGTCTTGGCCTACGCATCGCAAACGGTTGAAGGGTTTGCCAACACCCATCACCCATCACCTATCACCCATCACCCTCTTCCTGCGCGCCGGTTGCGCGTGCCTGATGGCCAGCCTGACTGGCGCGTGGGCCCAGCCCGCGCCTTCCATCAACTCCGGTGGCATCGTCAACGCCGCCAGTTCCGCTCCGGGAGCGCCCGTGGCTCCGGGCAGCATCGCATCGGTCTACGGAAACTTTCTGCTCAGCGCGCCATCCTGGGCGCTCGGAATTCCCCTGCCCACCAGCCTTGGGGGTCTGTCCCTGGCGTTCGGCGCGGTCGAGGCGCCTTTGCTTTACGCTTCCAGCGGCCAGGTGAACCTGCAAATACCGTGGGAGCTGGCGGGACAACCCCCGGCCGTGACCGCCACTCTCGCCGGCCAGACCAGCGCCCCGCAGACGGTGAACCTGGCGCCGTTCGCCCCCGGCATTTTCAGCATGAACGGCCAGGGAACCGGTCCGGGAGCCATCCTCGACTCTTCGTACCACTTGGTCACCGCATCGAACCCGGCGGCGGCGGGCATCACCGTAATCTTGATTTACTGTACCGGCCTCGGCGCGGTGACCAATCAGCCCGAAACGGGCGCCGCCGCCCCGAGCAACCCTCTGGCGGTCACCATCACGAAGCCGTCCGTCACGATCGGTAGCGTGCCCGCGCAGGTGCTCTTCTCCGGTCTCGCGCCCGGCTCCGTCGGCGAATACCAGGTGAACGCACTGGTGCCCTCCAACGCGCCTACGGGAGATGCCGTCCAAGTGATTCTCTCCATCGGCAGCGCAACGTCAAACGCAGTCGAGATCGCCGTCCAGCCTCCCACCCCCGACCAGCGCGCGGACCAGTTGCTTACGCAGATGACCCAGGATCAAAAAATCCAGCTCGTGTACGGAGCCGTCGGCACTGCCACGGCGTCTACCCGCGGCGGCGCGGGCTGGGTCCCGGGTATACCGCAGCTCGGGATTCCGGACCTCTACCTCGCCGATGGCAGCGTCGGCGTGGGCAACGGCGTGGGTCCGGCCACCGCGCTGCCCTCCTCCATCGCCAGCGCCGCCAGTTGGGACGTGAGCGAAGCCTACAAGTATGGCAGCGTCATCGGCGCCGAGCTGCGCGCCTACGGCATGAACGTGAATCTGGGCGGCAACGTCAACCTGATCGGCCGCGAGCCGCGCGACGGCCGCACCTTCGAAACCAAAGGCGAGGACCCTATCCTGGCCGGCAAGATTACCGCCGCGCACATCAATGCCATTCAGGCCCAGCATGTGATCGGCGGCATCAAGCACTTTGCCCTGAACGATCAGGAGACCGGCCGCACCACCGCCGACGTCCGGATCGACGAACGCGGGATGCGCGAGAGCGATCTGCTGGCCTTCGAGATCGGCGTCAAGGACTCCAATGTGCAGTCCGTCATGTGCTCCTACAACCTGGTGAACGACGTGTACGCCTGCGAGAACCAGCACCTGCTGAACGACATCCTCAAAGGCGATTGGCAGTTTCCGGGCTTCGTCATGTCGGACTGGGGGGCGACCCACTCGACGGTGGCCGCCGCGCTTGCGGGTCTCGATCAGGAACAGCCGGACAACGCCTTTTTCGGAAGCCTCGCGCAAGCGGTCTCGAGCGGCCAGGTGCCGCAGTCCCGCTTGGATGACATGGTGCATCGCATCCTGCGAGCTATGTATGCAACCGGACTGTTCGACTATCCCGCGGCTATCACGCCGATCGACACGACCGGCGACCAAGCCATCGCGCAAGATGCCGAGGAGCAGGGCGCAGTGCTGCTGAAGAATGCCGGCGGGCAGCTTCCGCTCAACGCCGCGGCGGCGAAATCCATCGCCATCGTCGGATCGCATGCCGATGTCGCGGTCCTCTCCGGTGGCGGCTCGGCGCAGGTCGTTCCCACCGGCGGGCCAGCCCTTACCGAAGGCTATCCCTGCCCGCCCTGCTGGGCGCAGGTGATCTGGGATCCATCGTCGCCCCTGCAGGCCATTCGGGCGATGGCTCCCAACGCCACGGTGCAATTCGATCCCGGAACCAATCCGGCGACCCCGGCCGCGTTGGCGGCTGCTTCGCAAATGGCCATCGTGTTCGTCAGCCAGTGGACCAGCGAGGGCATGGATCTGCCCAGCCTGAATTTCACCGACGCGATCCATTCGCCGCCCATCGATCAGGATGCGCTGGTGGCCGCCGTGGCCGCCGCCAATCCGCACACGATCGTCGTCATGGAGAATGCGGGCGCGCAAGTGATGCCGTGGCTCGGGAGCGTCAGCGCCGTGCTGGAGGCCTGGTTTCCGGGCCAGCGCGGCGGAGAGGCCATCGCCAATATTCTCTTCGGCGCGGTCAATCCATCCGGCAAGCTGCCCATCACGTTTCCGGCCAGCGTGAACGATCTGCCGCGCCCGGTGATCGCCACGCCGCCCGACAGCACCACGCCGTTTCCGGTGGACTATTCAGAAGGCTTCAACGTCGGCTATAAGTGGTACGATTCACAGGGCCTTACGCCGCTGTTTCCTTTCGGTTTCGGGTTGTCGTATACGACCTTCTCGTTCTCGAATGTGGCGGTCGTCAACAACCCGACTTCCGGCAATCCAAACTTCCAGGTAACCTTCAAACTGACGAATACCGGTTACGTGGCCGGCGCGGAAGTCGCGCAAGTGTATCTGGCGTTCCCCGCCTCGACCGGCGAGCCGCCCAAGCGCCTCGTGGGATGGCAGAAGGTATTTCTCCAGCCCGGCGCGGCCGAGCAGGTGACCATCGAAGTGGATGCCAACGATTCCTCTCATCCACTGTCTTATTGGGACGTCAACTCCAACGCCTGGTTGATCGCGCCCGGCGTCTATACGGTGTATCTCGGCAACTCCTCCAGCAGCGCGAGCCTGGTCACGGCCGGAACGTTGCAGATCGGTTCATAATGAAAAGCGGTGCCGCTATGAACTTCACTCGCCGCCAGTTTATCGCCGCTTCCGCCATGGCCCCTTTAGCCGCCGCGGCCGGACCCACTTCCGTAAAGGACTCCGTACAGGCGCAAGCGCAACCCTTCGATCTGGACAGCGTCCGCTTGACCGACAGCGCGCTCCTGGAGTCGATGGAGCACAACCGCGATTTTCTGCAGGGCCTCGAAACCGACCGGCTGTTGCATACCTTCCGTCTGACCGCGGGCCTGGCCACCTCGGCCGAGCCGCTGGGCGGATGGGAGAAGCCCGATGTGGAATTGCGCGGCCACTTCACCGGCCATTTTCTGTCGGGCTGCGCGCTGATGTCGGTCGGCGCCGGCGATACGATGCTGCGCGGAAAAGGGAACCTGGTCGTGGCCGAGCTGGCGAAGTGCCAGAAGGGAAACGGGGATGGATATCTGAGCGCATTTCCGCCATCGTTCTTCGATCGCCTGAAGGCCGGCCAGAAGGTTTGGGCGCCCTGGTACACGCTGCACAAGATCATGGCGGGCCTACTCGACATGTACGTCCTGGCCCGCAACCAACAGGCGCTCGACGTGGTGCGCGGCATGGCGGGATGGACCAAGCGGTGGACCGATGCGCTCAGCGACGAAGACATGGCCCGCGTGCTGCGCGTGGAGTTCGGCGGCATGAACGAGGTGCTCTACAATTTATATGCGGTCACGGGCGTGAAGGATTACGCCGAAGCCGCGCACCGTTTCGACCACGAGCGCCTCTTCGGTCCGCTCGCGGAGGGGCGCGACGAACTGAAGGGACTGCACGTGAACACGCAGATCCCCAAGATCGTCGGCGCGGCCCGGCGCTATGAACTGACCGGCGACGCCCGCTACCGCCGCATCGCGGAATTCTTCTGGACACAGGTCACCCAGCACAGAGCTTATGCCACCGGCGGCACCAGCAACGAGGAACACTGGCGCTCCGACCCCGACAAACTGGCCGGCGAACTCAGCTACTCGACCGAGGAATGCTGCTGCACTTACAACATGCTGAAGCTGACGCGGCACCTGTTTGCGTGGTCGCCGGAGGCGCGCTACTTCGACTACTACGAGCGCGCCTTCCTCAATGGTATTCTCGGCACCATGAATCCGAAGAACGGGCTGACCATGTACTACGTGCCGCTGGCCACAGGTTATTGGAAGGTGTTCGCCAGCCCGCGCGGATCGTTCTGGTGCTGCACCGGCACGGGCGTCGAATCGTTTTCGAAGCTGGCCGACAGCATCTATTTCCACGACGAGAATGGCTTGTATGTGAACCTCTTCCTGGCCTCGGAACTGGACTGGGAAGAGAAGGGCATCCGCCTCCGGCAGGATACGGCTTTCTTCAGCCGCGGCGAGACGCGCCTGCGGATCGCGACCGCCAAGCCCGCAAAACTGGCGTTGCGCATCCGCGAGCCTTATTGGACGGACGGCAAGATGACCGTGGCGGTGAATGGAAAGCCGGAGACCGCGGTTCGCGCGGGCGGATACTGGGTGGTCGATCGCACGTGGGAAAACAACGATGAAGTCCGCGTCACTTTGCCGCTGAGCTTGCATGCCCATCCGATGCCCGACGACGATACGCTGCAGGCCATCATGTACGGCCCGCTGGTGTTGGCGGGAGATCTGGGCCGCGAGGGCGTGACCGATGAGATGCGGCGCGGCGGCGACAACCCGCCGGAGATGCCCCAACCTCCGGCGGCGCCGGAATTCGTGGCCGAGTCGCGTTTTCCCCAGTCGTGGATCGAGATGGCCGCCAAGACGCCACTCACCTTCCGGACCAAGGGGCAGAGCCGCGATGTTTCCATGATGCCTCTGAGCCGGATTGTCAATCAGCGGTATGGAGTGTATTGGCGCGTGACGCCTAAGCAGGTGTAGGGAGGCGGAATCGGATGGCCACAGCAACCTGGGAAGGTGCGGTTCTGGCGGAGAGCGACGATATCGTGGTAGTGGAAGGCAACAAATACTTCCCTCCCGACGCTCTTCATCGCGAATACTTCAAGCCCAGCAGCCAGACTACGATCTGTCCATGGAAGGGTACGGCGAGTTACTACGATATCGAAGTGAACGCCAAAACCAACGCCGCGGCCGCCTGGTATTACGCCGAGCCCAAGTCCGCCGCCAAGCAGATCCGCGGGCGCGTGGCATTCTGGAAGGGCGTGCTGGTCGAGTAATACCGCCGGCGCGCCGGTCCCTACTTCACCTTCTTCGCCTTCTGATCCACACCACCCTGGTGGAGAATCAGACCGTCCTTCAGGAATGTAATCCGGGCATCCACGACTTTGAGGAAGAACTCCGACTCCGATTGCGCGAATATCTCGAAGCGCGGCTGCCCCGTGGCCTGGGCGAAGAGCCGCGCCGCTTCGCGCGTCACCGTGATCTTGAACGCCGGCGTCAGTTCGTATTCGCCCACATATGGTTCCAGCACGGCCGCGTCGACCTGCACCTCTTTGTGGAAGGTGGTAACCGGATAGCGGCTCTCCAGGACATGCTTGCCCAGGTCGTCGTTGTCCATGAACGTGTTGCACAGCAGCACGACGCCTTCCTTCTTCGCCGGATTGAATCCCACGAACGAGCGGTAGCCGTACGTGCCGCCGTTGTGCCACCAGATCCGCGTGTCGAACTTGGTGAAGACATGCCACGCCATGCCGATTTCCAGATCCGGCGCGCCTATTCCCTTCGTCACGGCGCGCATGCGGCGCACGGCGAATTTGAGCGGCGTATCGGTCAGCTCCAGGTTCGCGGCGACGAACTTCAGCATATCGTTCACCGTGGAGCGCACCGCGCCGCAGCCGGCAAGCACCGCGAAATCCCAGTTCTTGACGGGCTTGAGCCCGCCGTCGTATCCCGGCGCGAGACGCTTCTTCTGCGCCTCGGACAGCGTGATGGAAGTGCCGCTCATTCCTAACGGATCGAATATCCGCCGCCGCAGCAGCTCTTCGTAGCTCATGCCCGCTTTGAGAGCCAGCGCATGGCCCAACAGACCGACGGCCAGGTTGGAATACTCGTACTTCTCGCCGGGATCCCGCGTGAGCGTGTAGCGGGATAGGAACTCGTACAACTTCGCGGCATCATAGTCGGCGTACGGGTTGGCCGGATCGGCGGGCTTCAGGTTATCGGGGAGACGCGGCAGCCCGGACACCTGCATCGAGAGATCCAGCAGCGTGATCTCGCGTCCGTTGCGGCTGGGCACTTTCACCGTGGCGGGGAGAAACTTGGCCACCGGATCGTCCGGCTTCACTTCGCCCTTCTCGATCATGTCGGCGAGGATCAGCGATGTGAAGACCTTGGTGACTGAGCCGATCTCGAACACCGTGTCGCCATCCGGCTGTTGTGTCCCGTCGAGCGATACCTTGCCGCTGGCGACGACCTGGCGTCCTTTTTCGTCTATGACGCCGGTCACCATGCCCACAGCTCTGCCGCTTTCCACGCGGTTGGCCATGATCGAGCGGATTTCGGCGATATCCGCCGCCCGCAGACTAACAGTGGACGCCAATGCTATCCGGATCCATCGAGACTTCATCCCCTCACGTTATCACCACGGCGCCGGCTTACACCGCACTCAGGTACTTCTCCTGCAACACCCGCCGGTGATGCAACTCGTGGCCGGCGACGA
>OBLW0100003444.1_pt1 | contig 12312 bp, 11 predicted proteins | sample 1520161 | NCBI WGS metagenome assembly OBLW01 (sample SAMEA3539309, study PRJEB22396) | soil metagenome | biome: tundra; feature: field; material: soil | place: USA | collected 2010-05 | depth 0.15 m
TGGATTGCACAACCAATAACAGAACCAAAACTGTAAAGGATGTCCCGGGACAGTCTGTAAACCATGTCTTGGGACTGGACAAGAATGCGCGAAGGATGGGCACCAAGCATGCGAGCTGTAGAGCGAAGCAAGCTCCGCCTGCCCTCGCTCTTTGGCGAATCTGATATGGTCCCCGTAGAAGCTATGGCTCGCCCGGCCCGTTTGAAACAGAAGACGCCGCATGCGTTTGTCCTCGAGGCACTTGCGCCCTTGCATCCCGAGGTTCGTCGCATGTTTTCAGGGTTCGCTGTCTACATCGGCGACCGCATTGTGTGTATGCTCCGCGATCACGCCAAATCTCCGCGCGACAACGGCGTTTGGCTCATTCTTTCGGATACCGTCAACCCCGCTGATCCAACCCTTCGCCGCGAATTCCCGTCGCTCCGTTCCATCGAGCTTCTGGCAGGCAAGATCGGCCACTGGCTTCTCATTCCAGGCGACGGCCCCGCCTTCGAAACTGAGGCCCTTCACGCCTGCGATCTGCTGCTGCGGCATGATCCGCGCCTCGGCCGCATCCCTGCATCCAGGCGGTAGCGTTCGACTACGCGAGACACGCGCACTGCAAACGGCTCTTTCCGAGGCCTGAAGGCCTCGGCACCCTCCGAGAGAGACGGTTCGCGATTCGTGCTTTCCAGTGCTCTCAGTTGGGCAGGAAGCTAAAAGAAGAGTCACCCGCCAATCCATCAAGCTAAGATAGGCAACAGCGCACCGGTCAACGCTTTCCTCGGATCTGGCATCTCGCTATACGTTCGCCCATGCAACACTCGGCCAGTGATGTCCTTGCGAACCCCACCCCATTGCTTAAAGAAAAATGCGACGTTCGCTTTTCGGCACTGACCATGAACAGACTCAACCCAGTCTGGGCTCATGGTTCTTGCGCCCGGCCCCGATTCCCCGCCGACGATGACCCAATGGATCCCCTTCAGTGGAAGCGCCTCTAGCGGACCTATCAGCGGTTCGCATGACAGAAACCTAACTTGCGCAGGAACTGTTTGGAGGTCCACAACTCTCTTGATGACGCGAGAGTCCTCCACGCTCACGCCCATCCAGACATTGGAGGGCCAGGGAAGAACTGCGCGCAGCCCACGAAGCCGATCGCTACGTTTGGTTAGAATTTGGAAGGTGTGTTGCGGGCAATCGACCATTGTCTCGAAGATCTGCTTGATGAACTCCGTCGGTACATCTTCGTGGAACAGATCGCTCATTGAGTTCACGAAAACGAGTCTCGGCTTCTTCCATGCTCTCGGGACATCAACGAGATCAGGATGGAGCGTCAAGCGAAAGCCGTTTGCATAACGTTCAGAACCCATCGCGTGCAACCGCTTGGCCATTCTTTCGGCATAGCAATACTTGCATCCGCTGCTGATCTTGCTGCAGCCGGTCACGGGATTCCAGGTCATCTCGGTCCATTCGATGTGCGACGAAGTAGCCATCGGTCCTCGTTTATGTCCCTTTCAAGATGCTCTGAGCGATCTTTATTGCAGTTCGAGCGCCCCTCTCGTTTGCCGCAGCAAAACACAATGAGTAGAGAGGGCTGTTCCTAGAGTTCCTCAATACCTCACCCTTCGCCACTTTTGCGAAGCAGGTGCCGAGTCGTTCTTCGATAAACCCTTGGACGTTCTCAACAGTTGCATCTCGCTCAATCGTAGCGACCTCTCCAAACAAGCTTAGAGACGTTCCCGTCCTGTAGATACGGGACTCCCAATCGGGCGTGCCAAACAACTTACCCAGCCGTTGCTTCCATCTGTCTTCAATCACCCCGTCGTGTTTAAGCATGCGCAGCAGATTGAGAGGGAAGAGATACCAAAGGTCCACTGCCTTTGTGGTTCCAAGGGACTCAATTGTGGTCCATCCCACTTGCAGTCCAAACGGATCGAGGAAAACCACCGCTCGTTCTCGGGTCCAATCCCGTTCATTGCGCCAAGCGCAGAGGGCCACATTCGAGTCACCTTGCCGGATGTTGCATCTGCCTTTCAGGCTCGCGAATTCGTTATCGATCGTTCCTTGCAACGCCTCGCATTTGCCCTTTGACTTCTCGATAAACAGGTATCTATCGAATGGCTCCTTCAACGCGAGAGCGATTTTCGCGCTCCCGTCTTTATATTGCCTGACGTCCTCGTCATCTTCCTCGCTCAATAATCCAAGATCCGAACCAACCGCTTCTGGTGCTGAACGGGAACCAGTACCAGCAAATGCATCGACGTACCATGTTGTGTAGTACCGCGCTTTTGAGTTCTTGGTGAAGATTGTCCGGTATGCCTCCAGATAACTCTTCAGACGGTTGAGTTTGACTTCAGTCCATTCCCCACCGAAAGTCTGATCACTCACGTGGGCCCTTCTTTCGACGACAGTTCGATGATGTTCGCTGCGGTCATCCGATTAGACCCCGTTTCCATTCGCCAAAGTAAAGGAAATAAGAAATTGAGTGTCGGTCTGGTCAATATTTCAGATTCCCGGCGTTGAGTCTCACCTAGAACAAGTCGGGGATGGAGTTGAAGGCGATTCTTGTGGGGGCAGCTTTGAAGGCGGTTAGCATTGCTGCCGGCGCTAGGGCGGTGGTGCCGTATTTGTGATTGAGCTCGTCCATTGTGGCGAGGAGGCGGGTGCGGCTTTTTGTGTTTTCGAGAGTGTCGAAGAGGTTGAGGGAGTGGAGGCGGCCGGGGACTAGGCCGTTGAGCTGGACGCCTACGAAGTAAGGTTGATCGTATTCAGCTCCGGCGGGGCGTTTGGCCCAGAGGCGGCTTAGGGCGGCGATGAGGGTCTGGTTGTCCTGGCATTCGCTGAGATTAATCTCGCTGTGCCAGCCGCGGGTGGGGACGCCGAAGCGGCTGACTGGGGCTTTTTGTCCGCGGGGGACGGAGAAGCCGATGGCGAGGCCGATGCTGCCGGCCCAGAGTCCACCGGAACGCAGGCGCATGGCGGCTTTGTGGAGGAGCTTGTGGGCGACGGCCCAGGCTTTGTCGGGGGTGCGCATGTCGGGCGAGAGCACGTGGGAGTGGCTGATGGATTTGTTGTGCTCCGTCTCCGACATGTCGAAGTCTTCGCCGCGGAGCCAGTGCCAGAGGCGCTCGCCCCAGACCGATCCCCAAAGTTCACCGGCTTGTTCGCAATTGAGGGCGAGGAGCTGCGGCATGGTGTGGATGCCCTTCGCGTTGAGGCGCTTCTCCGTTTGGGCGCCGATGCCGGGCAGGTCGCGGAGGGTGAGCTGCGCGAGGGCTTCAGGGAGGATGTCGAGGGGGAGAGCGACGAGGCCGTCGGGCTTTTCCATGTCGCTGGCGATTTTGGCGAGGTAGCGGTTGGTGGCGAGACCGACGGAGCTGCGCAGCATGGGTCCGACGCGGTCGCGGATACGGGCTTTGACTTTGCGACCGAGCTCGAGGGCGGCGAGGAGAGGGCGTTCGCGGCCCATGAGTCGGCAAGCCATCTCATCGATGGATAGAACCGAGGCGACGGGGAGGCAGCTTTCGACGGCTTCGATGACGCGGTGATGGTAGTCGACGTAGATCTCGTGGCGGGCCTCGACGAGGGCGATGTCGGGGCAGAGGCGTTTCGCGTCGGCGACGACCGTGCCGGTTTTGACGCCGAAGGCTTTGGCTTCGTAGCTGGCGGCGATGCAGACGGTGGTGTCGGCCAACATGGGGACGACGCCGACGGGGCGACCGCGGAGATCGGGGCGGACTTCCTGCTCGACGGAGGCGAAGTAGGAGTTGAGGTCGACAAAAAGCCAGTTGAGACTGGAGCCGGAAGGAGAATCTTGCTGTGGAGAAAGGGGATGTGCTGTGGAAATCTGGCACTCGACTGGCCACTCATCCTCATGCACCTGGGGGGTGGTATCAGGTTCCGGGATGGGAGCGGTCGCCACGGTGCTATTTTCGCCTTTTGTTCCCCATTACGCAAGGAGTTTCCGCGACATCTAAGTAAAGAGGAGAGTGGTAGACTGGACTCGTTTTTACAGTGCATACGGAAATGCATAGCTGAGCGTGACGCTTTGGTGATTGGCGGCGTTCAGGAATCTGCGTACTCTCTAGCTGGTAGCTTATGCGCGTTCTGACACATTGGCTCGCGGCGAATGCAAATCTCCTGGCCTTCATGGTCACAGTGGGGGTGGCATTTCTGCTGGTGTGCTGCCTGGAGTGCACGAAGTGCCCGGTGCGGGACAAGGACGATTTGTTCAAGCGGCACGAAGTGTAGAGAAGCAGTAGTCAGGAATCAGGTGTCAGGGATCAGCAAGACAACCCCGAGTCCTTCGACTTCGGTTGCTTCATGATCATCATTCGGACATCCAGACGACAAATTAAGAAGATCGCGTTCCCTGGTGGAAGCGGATTTTCCACGTTCCTGATCGCCTGATCGAGAGGGAACTGCGGAGCGCTGCTTCGCGTTGGCCCGTCTCCTTATTCATACGCACGGTGCGGTAGGTGACGAGAACGACGTTGTCGGCGATGCGATGGCAGGCGAAGTCTTCCACGACGGGCGGGGAGTACTCCTCGGTGGCAAGCAGATCGAGAATCTGGTCGCGGGTCCAGATACGGCCGGATGCGCCAAACTCAAAAAAATCATTAGCTAGCAGGGCGGAGACGCGAGCGCGGTCGCGGCGGACCGCCGGGTCGAGCAGCAGCATCTCGGCGCGGAGCAGTTCGGCGGCTACTGCTTTGGCGACTGCACGGGATGGGCTCATTGGGCTGGGGGCATCAGGTACTGCTCGAATTGAGCCAGGATTCGTTTGTACAAATGAGTCCGCACATCGGGTCCGGTGATGGAATGGGTCTTGCGCGGATAAATCTGCAGGTCGTACGGAATGCCGGCCTCAATCAGTTTCTGAATGTACTGGACGGTGTTTTCGAAGTGGACGTTGTCATCACCGGTGCCATGCGCGATGAGTAAATGCCCTTTCAGATTTGCCGCGGAACTGGAGACGGAAAACTCCTTGTAGCCGGATGCGAATTCGGTGGGGAGGGCAAGGTAGCGCTCGGTGTAGACCGAGTCGTAGTTGTGCCAGTCAGTGACGGGCGCGACGGAGACGCCGGCGCGGAAGCGATCGGAGTGGGAGAGCGCGTAGAGGGTGAATGTACCTCCCCAACTCCAGCCCCACCAGCCGAGGCGTTTGGGATCGAGCTGTGGATACTGGGCGAGTGCTGCGTCAATGACAGTGAGCTGATCTTCAAGCTGGACGGGACCGAAGTCCTGGTACGCCGCCTGGGCGAAAGTGCGGCCGCGCATGCCGGTACCCCGATTATCCGCATGCAACACGGCAAAGCCATGCTCGGCGAGCAGCTCGTCAAAGAGAAGACCGTCGGCCCATTTGTCCGTGACTTCCTGCGGACCGGGGCCACCGTAGGGATTCACGATGAGAGGGACGCTGGCCGGATCTTTTTCATCCGCGGGCAAGAGCAATGTGGCGTAAAGCGTGGTGCCGTCGTGGGCTTTTACTTGAAGCGGCTCGGGCGCGCGCAGGCCGTATGGATCGAGGGCATGCGTCGACCAGAATTTTTCGCATTTTCCTTGCGGATGGCAGAGCTGGAGCGAAGGCGGATCGAGAAGGGATGAGTATTTGTCAGAGAAGTTGCCATTGGTAGGAGAGAAATTTGCCTGGTGATTGCCGGGGCCACTACTTAACTGCTTGCGTTCACCTGCGAAGCTGACCTGCCAGACTTGCTGCTGTTGCACGTTGCCTTCGTTGGAGGCGTAGAAGACCAGCTTACGTTCGCTTTCGACGGTATACACTTCGCCGACTTCAAAATCGCCCGTGGTCAATTGTTTTTCGATCTTAGCTGGGTTGGCGGTTGGATTGTTCTGATCGTAGCTGTAGAGATAGATGTGATTGTGGCCATCGGTCCAGTTGGTGAGAACGATGTTGCCTTGTTCTACCGTGGCGTCGTAGTTTTCATCGAGGAATTTGTCGTCGGCGATATCGAGAACCTGGCGGACGTTGCCGTTGCTGACGTCGGCAAAATAAATGGCGCGGTGTTTGTGATCGCGCGTGAGGATCTCGGCCCAGACGGTTTTGCGATCGAGCCAGCCGAAGCGGGGAAGATAGTCCTGACCCTCTTTAAAGGGCAGTTTGACCCAGGAAACTTTGCCGCCCTGTGCGCCAATGATGCCGATGCGCACATTGGGATTGGGATCGCCGGCCTGCGGGTAGCGCTGCAAGACGACTCCCGCGTGGGTCGGGATCCAGTCGGTGAGGGGATACATCGGCACGTCGGCCTCGTTCATCTGCAGGAAGGCGATGCTTTTTGAATCGGGCGACCAGAAATAATTGCTGCGGACGTCGAGCTCTTCTTCATAGACCCAATCGACTTCGCCATTGAGTGTGGAATCAACCGGGGATGGCGCGATGACGCTGGTGGGCGTGCCGGGATCCTTGAGCCGAACGATGGCCAGGCCATGATTGCGAATGAACGAGATGTTCTGGCCATTGGGCGAAAATTTCGGATCGTCTCCGGAGGCCTGTCCGGTGAAGCCGATTTCGACGCCAGTGCCGTTGCGCAAGTCGTACATCCAGAGGCGGCCGTTGGTGTCGAAGAGAAGATGTTTTGAGTCGGGCGCCCATTGATACGCGGCCATTCCGTAGCGAGTGCGATGATCGCGATCCTGTTCGGATGCGGCAGCCCCTTCGAGCGACCTGATTTTTGTGCGGCTAACGAGCACGTGCGGCTTGCCGGAGCCGGGATCGAGATCGATGAGCTCGCCGCCGTCGAGGTAGGAAAGGTGCTGGCCGTCGGGGGACCATTCAACATCTTCAGGCAGTTGGCCGATGAGGGGGCCGTGGGCAAAGATCTTATCGACGGTGAGCGGTACAGCCGGAGCTTGGGCCGTGAGGTTAGCGGGGAGAAGACTGAAAACGAGGATGGCAGCCGGCACAAGCGCGCACGTACGCGTGAAAGGAGTCAAAGGAAATCCTCCGGAGCAGGAGCCTGCGATGGGGCACCAGGTGGGAGAGAGCTGTATGCCGGGCTTCCAGTCTGCAGTTTAAATCACGCGATGACGTGGGCTGATCGAGGTTTGCGCAGAGCGATCGCATCAACACGGCTTCGTCTCGATGAGAGCTTCGACGCGGCCCTCCGGGACGCGGAAAACATGTGAGGGGCTGTGTCCCAGGGTTTCGCTGCGCTACACCCTGGGCTATTCTTGGCTTCTCCCTCCGAAACTGCAGTTTCTCCTCCATTTCATACGCAGGCTTTACCTTGTAAGCGCAATTTGCAACGCCGTGGAGTGACGGTATATGGTCGCGAACATGCAATGGGCAACGCCGGAAGAACGTCGCAATCTTGGCCAGGCGCGACGCAAACAAGTAGGACGCCAACAACATGACGAACTCAACATTAAAGCGAGAACAGCACCGGCCCTGACGCTGCTGGAACGGGCTGAACGCGGGCGCCTGCCTGCGCTGATCAAGCTGAAACATCAAATGATGGCACAGTCGCCTTTTATATACTTTCGCGGCGCGGCGCCGGTGATGGCGGTCGATTTGGCCCTGGTGCCGAACACCGGCATCGGGTCGCAACTGTGTGGGGACGCGCACGTGCGCAACCTGGGAGCGTTTGCGGCGCAAGATGGGCGGCTCGTCTTCGACATTAACGACTTCGACGAGACGATTCGCGGTCCATTCGAGTGGGACTTGAAGCGCATGGTGACCTCGCTGGTGCTGGCCGGACGCGAGGCGGGACACAAAGAGAGCTCGGCGCGCGCAGCGGCTGAAGAATTTCTTGCGCGCTATTGCGAACAGATGCGCGCCTTCGCTGAGATGCCGATGCTGGAGGTGGGCAGATTTCAAGTGCATCGCCTCGGGTCGGTGCAGCCGGTGCATGAAGCATTGCTGAAGGCCGAGCGTGCCACACCGCTGCATAATCTTGAACAACTGACGGAGCCCGCGAGCAACAAGCCGGGCGCGCCGCGGCGATTCAAGGAGCTGAAGCCGATGCTGACGCGCGTTTCTGGCCCGCAGTCGGTGAAAGTGCTGGCGGCTCTTGGTCCTTATCGTGAAAATCTGGAGCCACAGCGGCAGCATCTGCTTTCGCTTTATCGGCCGGTGGATGTGGCGTTCAAAGTGGTGGGCACGGGGTCGGTGGGTCTGCGCGATTACTGTATTTATTTCGAAGGCAACGGTCCGCGCGATCCGTTGTTTCTGCAGATGAAGGAAGAAGCGGCCTCAGCGTATTCGACGTACTTGCCCGATGCGCACCCGGCGCACCATAATGGCCAGCGCACGGTGGAAGGGCAGCGCGCGATGCAGGTGCAGTCCGATCCGTTCCTTGGCTGGACGCATATGGAAGGGCGCGATTACCTGGTGCGGCAGCTCAACGATCACAAGGGATCGATTGAATTGACGGACCTGAAGGGCACCGGCCTCAACGCGTTTGCAGAGATTTGCGGCGAGTTGCTGGCACGAGGCCATGCACGCTCCGGCGATCCCAAGGTGATTGCCGGGTATATCGGCACCGGAGATCGATTTGCAGTTGCGGTGGCGAAGTTCGGCGCGCTGTATGCGGACCAGACAGAGAAGGATTGGCAAGCGCTGCGGAGGAGTGGTAAAGCAGTTCGTAGTTCTTAGTTCCGAGTTCTAAGTTCCGAGATCAGAGTCCGGAGAATGAAATTGGAGGAGGGTTCATGAATCGCCGCACGTTTACGCAAGTCCTGGCAGCGACCGCACTGGGGGCCGCAACGGCAACACGGTCTACTGCAGCTGGGAGTTCGGAGGGATTGCCCTCACCGACCCCGTCGCCCACTCCTTATCCGCTCTCGGTGATGCTGTGGACGGTGTTCACGGGCTTACCGTTTGAGGAGCGCTTGGCCAAGGTTGCCGATGCGGGGTACGGCAACATCGAGCTGGTGGGCGAGTACAGCAAATGGACCGAAGCGGACTTCGCGAAGGCGAATGATGCGCGCAAGCGGCTCGGTATCCGTTTCGATGCGACGGCGGGACTTCACCATGGAGTGGCCGATGCCTCAGTGCGCGACGCGTTCCTCGACGAACTGAAAGAGGCGTTCAAGCCGATGGAGACGCTGAGTTGTCCGGCGATGATTGTGCTCTCGGGGAATGTGGTTCCGGGTGTTTCGCGCGAAGACCAGCACAATGCTGCGATTGAAACGCTGAAGCGCGCGGCTGCGCTGGTGGAGGGGAAGCAGATTGACGGGCAGCCGGTGCGCTTGCTGCTGGAGTGCATCGATCCGGAAGAGAACCCGAAGTATTTTCTGCAGTCGGCCGCGGAGGGGATCGAGATTGTGCGCGCGGTGAATCATCCGCAGGTGCAGTTTCTCTACGACATGTTTCACGAGCAAATCGCGGAAGGCAATTTGATTGAAAAGCTCGACAAGCACATCGATGTAATCGGGCTGATCCACATTGCCGATGTGCCGGGGCGGCATGAGCCGGGCACGGGAGAGATCAACTATGCGAATGTCTATCGCAAGCTGGCCGAACTGAAATATCGGCACATGGTGGCGATGGAGTTCAAGCCGTCGGGTGAGCCGGTGGCGAGTTTGCGCGCGGCGCGGGAGATGGTGGCGCGGGCTGTGAACGCGTAGTCGCTTTCTTCGGTTGGTTGGGGTTCGTGCTTTCCCAGGTCTGAAAATCCGGACCTGGGGCACCCATTTTCGTGCTGAATGGGGTCCGTGCTTTCCCACCCTTGCTCCGCCCGGCCACCCCACGAACGAAGACCAGTTCGTGGGGACCCCGGTCATGGGGCACCCATCTCCGCGCCAATTCAAGTCTTGAGAAACAACCGCAGGATGACAACCCTAAGGCCCACCGCATGGCGTCACGCCGGGAGAGGCAGTTGTTCCCGCGCGGTAATCGCCGCCCGAAAATGACGTGCCGCTAACCCACGGGGACGAGGTCGTGCGGCAGTGGATCGTTGACCGGCGCATTAGTTAGGCGCGTGGGGTACGAAGGCGCGCTAAGACTGAAGCGTTTCTGATTGGACGCAAAGCGGACTAATAGATTCTTTTGGTCGAAGGTGATGGCAAAGATCTGCATGGGCGGTGATCCGAAGTTGATGAGCGGAAATGCCGGGTGGATTTCGACGACGGGATGGGTGAATGTGTAGCGGCCCAGCTTGACGTCGGAGGCGAGCTTGGCGGCTTTCATCTCGAAGCGCGCGGAGACGGATCGGGCCGAGGCGAAGACCACCGGATCGATTTCGTATTTGAGATGCGCGGCGAGCTTTTCAGGCAGGACGAGGCCGCCGCCGCCCGAATCGAGCTGCGCTTCGACGGGCTGCAGGCCGTCGACTTTGAGGCTGGCAACGGGAATGCCGTCCGGCATACGGAAAGGTAGGACCGACTTGCCGCCGTCCGGGGCAAGCGACCCAGTGGTTAGAGTCACAAGGCGATTGGGAAAGTCGAGGGTGAGCAGGAAGTCGCGAAATAGAGTGAAGCCGAGGAGGCCCTCACAGGTGCCGGCTTCGGCAAAGAACGGGTGGCTGATGGCGCGAATGTTGGGGAACTGAACGCCCGCAACCTCAAGCGACTGTATGAAGACGATGGGGGCTTTTTTTCCGCCCTGGCCGCTGGGATCGCTGAGTGTGGCATGGCCGACGGTGGGCAGGCCGAGCTCAGTGGCCAGCTCTGGCGTAACAAGGGCGTCGCCGCCGGTGCCGGTATCGATGACGAAGCGGAACGGGCCTTTGCCATTGATGGTGACCATGACATAGGGCTTGCCGTAGCGCTCGACCATGGGTGCTTGATGGATTGCCGGTTGGGGCGCGGGTTTGTCGGGGGTCTGCGCCGCGAGACCGACGGTGGACAGGAAGGCCACCAAAACGATTCGACTTGCGATGGCGTGTTGCGGGGAGAATCTCATGGGGCCCTCCTTCGTACCGCGGCCGCTTTAGGCCCGAAAGGGAGAGAACGCCTTAAGGATTCGAATTGTGACGCTCTTTAATACGTAAAGCCAGCGATATTTGTTCATTGATGCGGGTCGGATGACGAAGGGGTGGGGCGGTTCGCCTCTACAATGAACCGGTATGCCGACAGCCGTTCGTTCGCACGCAAAAATCAACCTGGGATTGGGGATCGGGGCGCCGCGGCCGGATGAGTTTCACGCGCTGACTACTGTTTATCAGACGCTGGAGCTGCATGATGTGGTGACGGTGACGGCGCGGAATACCTGGAAGGCTAAGACAACGCAGATTCGGCTCACGTCGAATGACGAAAGAGTGCCGACGGATAGCCGGAATACCGCATGGAAGGCCGTGGAGCTCGCGCTTCAGGATGGAGGCAGCTACGCCGACGTCGAGATTCATATTGAGAAGCGGCTGCCTGTGCAGGGAGGGCTGGGGGCGGGTTCGGCGAATGCGGTGGCCGCGCTCATTGGGCTCGAAAAGGAGCTGGGGTGGAATCGGCGTCCGGAAGTTGGCACAAAGCGGTGGGAAGGATGGAAGAGTGGCCTCCAGAACTACTGGCAATTCAGGGAGCTGGAGATTGCGGCCGAGGTCGGCTCGGATGTGCCGTTGTTCCTTATAGGAGGAACGGTGCTGGGTGTGGATCGGGGGCAGGAGGTTTATCCGCTGCCCGATCTCGAGCCGGTATGGTCCGTGGTGGCGACGCCGGAGGTTGGCGTGTCGACGCCCCAGGCGTTTCGCGACTGGGATGCCTTGTGTGCGGCGGAAGGTTTGACCGCGGAGGCCAGTACCGCTAAACTACAAAGGTTGAGCCGTGCCTACGCCAGCGCCTTTTCGGGAGGAATTCCGAGGGGCCGGCAGCAGGGATCTGGCTCCTCCGGTGTCTTCCCTGATGGAGAAGACCTGGCCGGACCGTTAGAGTCCGCGCTTGTCCGCACCGGGATCACGAGCTGGATTCAGAACGACTTTGAACGAGTTGTTTTTCCCCAGCATCCTTCCCTTGCAGAAATCAAGCGCATTCTTGCGGCTTCGGACACCCCGGAGGCTGCCCTCCATGCTTCGTTGTCGGGGTCCGGTTCGGCGCTTTACGGATTGTACGTGACCCGTGGAGATGCGGAAGCGGCCCAGTCGCGGTTGGAACAAGCGGGAGTGCGGAGTCAGTTGACGCGTACCTTGCCGCGTGGAGCTTACTGGGAGGAAATGCTTCTCTAGGGGAGTTTGTTGCTTTCCCATGTCCCAAACGCAGGGACCTGGGGCACCCATTGTCGTGCGGATTGACGCATTTCTTTGGGAGGGTTGTTGACAGGCCGCCTTGGGAGAGAGACTCGCGGACGGCTGTCGGTGGCGGAGTCCGGTGAGGATCGGGTTCGCGGAGTTGGGCGATCGTCTAATGGTAGGACAATGCCCTTTGGAGGCATTTGTCTAGGTT
>OBLW0100003445.1_pt1 | contig 12311 bp, 13 predicted proteins | sample 1520161 | NCBI WGS metagenome assembly OBLW01 (sample SAMEA3539309, study PRJEB22396) | soil metagenome | biome: tundra; feature: field; material: soil | place: USA | collected 2010-05 | depth 0.15 m
CGAGATGCCTAAGTGACTGGAGTTCAGACGTGTGCTCTTCCGATCTGAAGATAGGGCATTCGGACCCACGCATCGGGTTTCTGGCACAGGCGAAGGTCCTGAGCGAGGAATGGCCTTCGCTGGAGCGCGCTGTGACGGCGGCGAAGGCAGCCGGAGAGGCTGGAGCCGTCGAGCAAGCCGAGCGGGCGCTCCATAAGAACGAGGTCCTTCGATTCAACAACTTGCTCGACGCGGCGGTGGCCGCGGGATTTCTGGTGATGATCACTGCGATTGTTCTGCTCAGCTTGCGGGAGTGGATTTTGTTGCTGGGGCGGCGCAAGCCGGCTGTATTATGCGAGACAGCGCCCGTCTGGCTGCCGGATTACGCTGTGGCCGAAGCTCGGCGACCCTTGCACCTGGCCGGGCTTGCGGCTCTGGCGTTTGCCCTCACGAAGGAGTTGTCCGGAGAGGCGGAAATGGAACGCGTCCGCCATGCCGCGGCGCTGTCCGAATGCGGGCATGAGGGACATTGCCGCTCGGCGGCATGGCAAGGAATCCGCGCCCGGAACATGGGTGCGCAGGCTTACGTTGAGGTTGCGGAGAAGCGGTTCAAGGGTGTGAAGCAGTGCTGCTGAAACAGCAAACTAGACAAATATGCAACGCATTGGCTTATTCGGCGGTTCTTTTGATCCGGTCCACCTGGGGCACCTGCTGGTGGCACAGGCGGCGCGGGAGGAACTGGAATTGGCGCAGTTGGTCTTCATTCCGGCAGCGCAATCGCCGTTCAAGCCGGGTAGCGTCCCGACACCGGCCCCGGAGCGGTTGCGGCTGCTGCGGTTGGCCCTGGTGGGCAAGACCTGGTGCGAGATTGACGAGCAGGAAGTCCGGCGTGGCGGCGTCTCTTACACCATAGACACAGTTCGCGATTACGCCGGCCGTTTCCCGCAGGCGCAGCTCTTTTATCTGATAGGGGCGGATCATCTGCCGCAATTGCCTAAGTGGCGGGCGGCGGAAGAACTGGCCCGGCTGGCGGAGTTTGTTGTCATACCGCGGCCCGGGCAGGCGGAGACGCTATTTCCCGCGCCGTTTCGCGGGCGATGGCTGGCGGGCTTTCCGCTGGGGGTTTCCTCATCGCAGATTCGCGAGCGAGTGAAAGCCGGCTTACCCATTGATCACCTGGCGCCGTGCCAGGTCGCCGAGGCCATCCGCAACAATAGGCTTTATCTTTGAGCCCGCCTGGGCCAATATAGGAGCAGATGGATTCAAGAAAACTGGCGTTGCTTTGCCGCGAACTGGCAGACAATAAAAAGGCGGAAGACATCGTTATCCTGGACGTGCGTGAGCTGTCGTCGGTCACGGATTACTTCGTGATTGCCGGAGGGACGAGTGAGCCGCATCTGCGGGCGATCGTGGGCGAGATCAATGACCGTCTGCGTGAAGACTGCGGTCTGCGACCCCAGGCCATAGACGGGACATTCCACGCGGCGTGGGTGGTGCTGGATTACTTCGATGTCATCGTCCATGTAATGCGCGCGGACGTGCGTGAGCGGTACGATCTGGAGACGCTTTGGGGTGATGCGCCTCGAATCAAGCCGAGGAAGCGCGCTGCGGCAAGAGCTTGACGCATAGGCAAAAGGCCCGAGCCCTCCAAGCCGCGTGCGAGCACATCGGGAGCCGGGCCATTAGGGGCGGACCTCGGCGCTAGACCGCCTTGGGAGGCGTTTCGGCCGAAGCCTTGACCATTTCGTCCAGGAGCTTTCGGAATTCCTCCAAACCCGGCGCGGGGATGATAACGGTATCGCGGCGGCCACCGACATCCTCAGTGATGCGCAGGAAGCGTCCGCGCGGGTTTTCTTTCAAGGCCAGGATAAAGGTCTTGCGCTCGATCTGGATCTTGGCCGTCTTCAGGGTCTCCTCATTGACGGGTGGCTTGGGAGGACCGCTAAAAGGGCGGTCGCTGTGTGCCCGCTCGCTATGAGGACGGCTGCCAAAAGGCGATGGACGTTCATTCGAAATCATATTCTTTCCCAATCGGGGCGCCCAGCAAGGCTACCCAACCTAACAAACTAACGCTGAAAATAAGGTCAACGACAATGCGGGATTGTCAACCCCCCCGAATGCTAGCGCATCGTAAACTTCACCGCGCTCACGAAGCGTGTCTGATCAGAGGAATTGGCTGCCCGCCATAAATAGACCGCTAGCCCGCCGACCATGAGGAGATTTACCAACTGGGACGCACCGTGCCAAGCCTTAAAGGATCGGGCGGCAGCTTCGCGGATCTTGGGCCGTGTGTTGACGCTATACTTGGTGGCATGCAACGCTTTCAGCCGGGGCTGAAGCCAATACCCTCCGATAAACACAGCCGAGGCCAGTCCGATCAACAAGCCCATTTGCAGCTTCTGCGGGTAATTGCCGAGGTAAAGCCATTCCGCAACAAGATGCAGCGCCGCGATAATGGCGCAGCCGGCCTGAAAGTGGAAGTAGCGTGCAATAAAGATATGGGCGATGGCACCGGAGAAGAAGGGGAAGTTGGCCGGGCCCAGGAGGTCTCTCATTTCCTGAGAAAAAGGGACAAAGCCCGTGCCGAACGTGAAGAAGATGGCGGAGCCAAACCACACAGCCGCGTTCAGAATACCCACAAATCTCAGGAAACCAATCACCCGTTCACGGTAAGAAAGGCTGCCACGAAAGCCAAGTCCTGAGTAAGGACTGGTTTTCGGCGATCAGGTCGCTGCCTTATTCACCGGCTGCGGCTTTCCTTTGCGCCCAGTGTCTGGGTGTCCCAGCCACCGATCGCCGGTGATCCTCACAGGATATTAGCTGCCAGCTCGGCCAGTTCAGATCGTTCGCCCTTCTGCAATTCTATGTGCGCGGCGACCGGTTCCGCCCGGAAGCGGCTCACCACATAATTGAATCCGTTCGAGGAGGAGTCCACGTAAGGATTGTCAATCTGGTAAGGGTCCCCGGTGAGGATAATCTTCGTGCCGTGGCCGACTCGGGTAATGATGGTCTTGGTCTCGAGCGGCGTCAGGTTCTGCGCCTCGTCGATGATCATGAACTGGTTGGCGATGCTTCGCCCACGAATATAACTCAAGGCCTCGACGACGATGCTGCCGGAGCGGAGCAGGTCGCTGCTGCGGCGGTGTTCGTGCCCCATATTGAGGTCGCCCAGCATTTCCAGGGCGTCGTGAATGGGCTGCATCCATGGGGCCAGCTTCTCTTCGAGCGACCCGGGCAAAAAGCCAAGTTCTTTGCCCATGGAGACGGTTGGCCGAGCAACAACGAGCCGGCGGAACTCGCGGTCCATGACCGTGCGCTTGAGTCCGGCGGCCAGGGCGAGGAGAGTCTTGCCCGTGCCGGCTTTGCCCATGAGAGTGACCAGTTTGACTCGGTCATCGAGCAACGCGTCAAAGGCGAAGTGTTGTTCGCGATTGAGCGGCTTGATGCCCCAGACACCTTCGCGGCTGTCGAGAATGGGAACCAGCTTCGTGCCCGTCGGGTCCACTTTGGTCAGGGCGGTCCGCTTGGGATTGGCGTCTTCAATGAGGGTGCAGTATTCGTTCGGGAAATACTTTTGGCCACCGATCAGTTCAAATTCGCCGCTGGCACGAAAGGAGGCCAGCTTTGCCGCGGGGACCGTCATTTCGATCATCCCGGTATAGAGGTCTGTGATCAGGATACGGTCGTTCTCGTAGTCCTCCGCCAGCAGCCCGAGCGCGTCGGCTTTGATGCGCAGGTTGATGTCTTTGCTCACCAGGATGGTCTGGCTCTTGGGTTGGGCCTTTTGAATGCGGAAGGCCTGCGAAAGGATGCGGTCATCCACGGAGCTTGTGTTGAAGACCGCGTGGCCGTTTTGGGCGGCGGCGCCCTTATGAAAAATGATGCGGAGGTGCCCGCCGTTGGGCAGCGACACGCCTTCGCTCAACCGGCCTGTACCACGAAGACCGTCCAACTGGCGGGAAACGGAGCGGGCATTCTGGCCAAGTTCACTGGACTCGCGCTTAAAGCGGTCAATCTCCTCAATGACCTCGATCGGCAGGAGGACGTTGTTCTCCTCGAACTTAAGCAGTGAATTGGGGTCATGGAGCAGGACATTGGTGTCAAGGATGTAGTTCTTTTTCACGGGCAAATGATCGGAAGTGGGTGCCAGTCATTCGGCGATGCCACTGCCTGAGATGACTGTGCGCGGCCGGCAGCCGGTAATGGCCGGAATAAAGGAAATTGGCGAGTATGCCGTAGAGGTCGAAATCTACGAACCGAGGCCGCTGGTCCAGCAGAAACGGCTGGTACATCAGCATCTCCTCAAACGGCACCAGCCGCTGCTCGAGTTGCGCCAGCAGCTCCTTCTGCTGCTCGCGCCACTGATCCAGACAGCCACGCCCGAACTTGCGTTCCTTGTAGCGGAGAAACCCTAACTGGTCCGGGAGCGGAACGACCTCCCGCCAGTAAATGTCGTTGAGCTTGAAGCCGATGGCTTCCACCTGGCTTTCGACGTATTGCCAAAGAATAGATTGCACTCCCTCCTGTTCCCAGGGGAACAAGCCGAGCTGGAACTTGGTGTCGAGGTACTTGGCGACGACCTGGGTATCTTCACCTACCTCGAAGATGACGGATTTACCGTCCCGAATAATCGGCACCTGGTAGTAGCGCTTTCGGGTCAATCGCCAAACCAGCGAACGGTCGCTGTTGGGAATATTGGTGATTTTGAACGGGGCGCCGGAAAACTCGAGGATGCGGCGTTGGACGATGCAGAAGGGACTCCAGGGAAACTGAATGAGCTCGATCATGTCGTGCGATATATATGTGCCAACGGAGGCACTTTAGGCCGGGTAGCCGGTGCTGACAAGCGGTTTGTGCTGTGTCATTACAGCCGAGGCGGAAGTGGCCCGGCCAAAGCCATTTCCGCCGCCCCACGGGTCCGCGTTTCCAGCACCAACGCTAACAACAGCCGGCTTTACACCCGGGGCCGCGGGGCATAAACTCACGGCATGTCTTCGGATTATGACGCAACGGAGTTTGTGGACGGTGATCTCCAGTCGCACAAATCGCCCTTCTCCGCCGCACCCGCCGGCGCGGGGCAACCGCAGCGGGCGCCCACGCGCGAGGAGGTGACCGCTGAACTGGCCAAGAAACAGCAGGAACTGGCGGCCATAATCCGCGAGAAGGAAGAGAAGGAACGCGAGCGCGCAGCGTTGGAAGAGACGCGCCGGCGCCAGATGGAATTTCACACCGGACGAGAAGAGACGATCCAGAACCTGGCGCGTGGGGTGGGCTTGATCGAGGAGTCCGAATTCAGTGCGCGACGGGAGGCCGAACAGATGGCCAAGGCGCTGATTGATCTGCGCGACGCGCTGGCGAAGCTCCAGTCAATCCACGAGGAGACCTGGACCAGGGACAATTTCAACCTGGAGCTGACACGCGCTTTGACGGTGCTGGAGAACGCGCGCATGGAATGGAATGCCGCGCGGCTCAAATTCCCCGTGCTGTCCGGTACCGCCCAAGACGGCAGCGCCAGCACCCCGACCGCCGCCGCGCTTCCGACATCCTTCCTTGCGGCGCATAGCTTTGGTGAACTTTGCCGGCTTGGCCTGGCCCTGACCTGGCCGTTAGCCGCGGTGGCGCTGGTCGCTTTGGCTGCGCTGTTGGTGTTCCTCCTGCGTCACTGATCCGGCTGCCCTCATGGCGTGGTTTAGAAAAAAACCTGACCCGATTTCCGACCGTGCGCGGGCCCTCAACGACGAGATAGCCAGGCTGGAATCGCAAATCCGCGAACTCGGCGGGGAACTGCAGCGCGATCAAACCCTGCCGCGTTTGCGCTCCACTGCTTTGCCACACAGCAGCACCATCGGCCACGGAATACCTGCGCCCCCGCCTGCGCCACCTGTCCAGGAGCCGATTTTCGAAGAACTGGGTCAGCATCTATTGGAAGCCCGGAGCGAGCCGAACACGACGCCCGATCACTACAACGAATTGGGCGTGCGCAAGTACGACCTGCCCGCCTTGTTGCGGCGGCTCCGGGAGCACTTTCGCGGTCCGTCCACTACTAACCCGAAGCTGGTGAGCTACCTCGCCGCCGGCGGCATCCAGGGACTTCGGCCGCTGCGCTACGAGAAGCGTGTAGCGCGCAACCGCTTCATCTTTTTCGTTATCTTCCTCGTTCTGATCTTGTTGGGCACCTTCCTGGTGTTCCTCAAGAAGCAACGCTAACCTCTTCCCCGGTTGGCGGCGTTGGCCTTGGCCCATGGCTGATCTTGCCTCGGATAGTGAGCATCAGCAGCCCCCCGACGACGCCGAATGGCGCCATGAAATAGAAATAATTGCCCAGGCTCCGATCGAGCAGGCTGCCCAGAAAGTAGCCGGCCAGGCTGCCGCCGAAATATTGGAAGGAGTCTATCAGCCCCAGCGCAAAACCCGCCATGCGTCGCCCACCGATGTCCATCGGCGCGGCGGAGCCCAGGATCGAGTGCGTGGAGTTAGCCGTGAAGGAGATGAGGACCAGGAACAGGATGGCGGCATTGGTCGTGTGGAATTGGGCTGCTAAGAGGATAATCGCTGTTTCCGCGAAGTAGAATATTGCTGCGACGGGGGCACGTCGCCCCTTGAAGAACGTGTCCGATGCGTAACCGGCCACCAGCGAGCCAGCCGAGGCCACAAAGGGGATCAGGAACGCGAGAAACTGGAACCGAGCCGACTTCAGATCCACCAGGTAAAGGTCCTGCATGTAGCGGGGAAACCATTGGTCCACCGCTTGCCGCACTGCGCCGGTGCAAGCGTAAGCACAGGCGGTGATCCACACCGCCGGGTTGCTCAGGATGGCCCGAATGACCTGAACGAATGGGGCGGTTACCTTATTGTCGCCCGGGCCGTCGTCGTCGTGAATGACTCCACGGAAACCGGCTTCCTCGGGTGTTTCCTTCACCGTCAGCGCCATGCCGACGGCTGCCGCGGCGCAGATGGCTGAAGGGGTCCAGAACAGCCAGCGCCAATGGAGCGGTGGAATGTGAATTAGGCCCAGGATGGTGAAGCCGGCCAACAGCGCCGGCCCAAGCGTAAAAATGCCAAGGCGGCCGAGGTTGATCATGAATCCGAAAATGCCCGAGAACCGCCCGCGCTCACGGTGGCGGAACCAGGCGGCATTGATCTTCATCATTCCGGGCGCGCCGAACGCCTGCAGGTAGCCGTCCACCCCGCGGATGGCGATGAATAGACCGAGCATCCCCGCGAACGATGCGGCGCCAAAAAGGATGTTCATCACGATCGTGCCGGCCGCGCCGATGAGCATCGCGCGCTTGCCCCCAATGTGATCGGTGAGCAGCCCGTTGATAATCTGGCCGCAGGCGTACGCAAAAAGCGAGGTGGTGATGATGTAGCCCATCTCAGCCCGGCTGAACCCAAACTCCCCGCTGATCGCCTTGTTAGCGATGGAGAAGTTGTAACGGCACATGTAAAACGACGTATACAACAGCCCGAGGAATCCCCAGTTCAGGCCCCGCCGTGCGCGGAAGCCCCGGGGATCTGGAATTGCTGGCAACGAAGGGGAGGCGCTCTGCTTCAAGAGTGACTCCGTAAGGCAGCCGGTGACTCTGTGCGTAAACTCATGCGAACTTCGTATTCTGCGCCAATTGAGAAGACCGAATCAGGTGCCAGTTGAACAGGCCCCTGTGTCGCGGTCAAAAATATTCGGCTTGAAGCTAACACCGGATGTGGAATGCTCGATTTCCCATGAAACAATATCTGACCGTATGCGTGGCCTTTGGATTGCTTCTTTTCTCAAGCCAGGCCCAGGAATCTGCCTCTGGGTCGAGCGCGATGTTGCCCGGTGCGGAAGCCCCGAACATCGCGACCGCCAGTGCGCCTGACGAGGCATATGCTGCACTGTTGAGAAGCAATCTGGAGCTCAACGCCCAATTCAAGCTATTGAGCAACCTTGCGCAAGAGCATCGCAAACTCTCGGAACAAGCCACCAAGGCAAACCTGGCCGAGAAGGCCCTTTGGGAGGATGAACTCGCCCAGGAATTGAGCAATAGAAGTTCGGCTGCGCTGAAACAGCTCAACGATGTGACCAAGCAGCGACTCGCTTTTGAGAAAGCTCACGATAACGCTGCCGTTTCCGTCGTCAGCCTCAATGCCGCAATCACCGTCACTCGACTTAATTCGCATGAAATTGAGTTCCTCAGCAAACTTGACGAAGGGCTCCAACGAGTCGATCAAGAATTGCGCGCCGCTCGCCAGGACTCAACTGCTTACGCTGCACAGATGTCCACCAATACGATAGCCTATGACTTTGAGAGGGCCGCTTACACATTGGATCAAAACACACGAAAAGTCAGGCAGTTGGAGCATGAACACTTTGACTTGGAATTGAGGAAGCTTGAGTTCATGGCTCTTCGGCGACCGTGAGGCTGCGCCAGTTTGAACACGAGAATGATCATTTGATGACCGAGAGCCAGTGACTGGCCAGCACGTCCCGGCAGCCAAAAGCGGCGAGGATTGATTCGAGACTGGCAGAGTGAGGTTGAGGGATTTGACGAAAGCCGCCTCTTCACAGAGGTTACCAACGACATGCAGGAAAACCTATGAGTGATATACCTGAATACGTGGGCAGCTTGCCCAATATCTGCGGCGCTGAACCTCAAATCGAATCTACCCTGAGCGCCCGCCGCGGCCAGCCGATCTTCCTGCCGGAGAGTGGGATTGACTTCGGCAGCATCCACAGCGCGTTTGCCGTGGCGCTGCACATGCACCAACCGCTTATCCCCGCCGGGGGCAACAATCTCGCTACGGCTGAGATCATCAGCAACCTCAAGCACATGATGGATAACCCGGGCATTGGCGATAACCACAACGCCTCGGTCTTCCACTGGTGCTACAAACGCATGGGGGAATTCATCCCTCAACTGGTGGACGAAGGGAAGCAGTCACGGGTGATGCTGGAATACTCCGGCACCCTCCTGCACGGCCTTCGCCAAATGGGCCTGAATGATGTGTTCGATAATCTGAAACGAATTACCCGCGACCACCGGTACCGAAGGGCCGTGGAATGGCTCGGTTGCCCGTGGGGACACGCCGTGGCGCCCTCCACGCCTACGCAGGACTTTCGCCTGCATGTCACCGCCTGGCAGCACCATTTCGCGGCCATCTTCGGCCTGGAAGCGCTCAGTCGCGTGCGGGGATTCTCGCCGGCCGAAATGGCGCTGCCCAACCACCCGGACACCGCATACGAATTCGTCAAGACTCTCAAGGACTGCGGCTACCTGTGGGTGCTCGTCCAGGAACACACCGTCGAGCGGCCCGAGAACGGCCAGGGGCCCGAGCGTAAACACTTGCCGCACCGCCTCGTCTGCCGCAACTCCCGCGGGCAGGAGGCTGCCATCATCGCCATCATCAAGACCCAGGGCAGCGACACCAAGCTCGTCGCGCAAATGCAGCCCTATTACGAGGCCAAGGGGCTCTCGCGCTGGGAACTTTCCGGCAAGCAGGTCCCCCCGCTGGTGACGCAAATCGCCGACGGCGAGAACGGCGGCGTTATGATGAACGAGTTCCCGTCGAAGTATCTTGAGGTCATGCGCGAGTGTTCCGGCTCCGGCACGCCCGTCGTGAATGTGACTGAATACCTCGAATATCTCTTTGCCATGGGCATGCAAGAACAGGATCTGCCGACCGTGCAGCCGATCTGCCAGAAACGGATTTGGGACCGGTTCAAGCCAGGCGAGGGCGCCGACCGCTTGGGGCAGGTCATCGAACAACTCAAGAAGGAGGACCATCGCTTCCACATGGAGGGCGGCAGTTGGACGAATAGCATCTCCTGGGTGAGGGGTTACGAATCGCTGCTCGGCCCGATGGAGAAGTGCAGCTCGCTCTTCTACGAGAAGGTCCTCAAACTAGGCGTGTCGCCGAGCGATGGCCGGTTCCGCAACGCGCTATTCCACCTGCTGTGCTCGCAAACCAGTTGCTACCGCTACTGGGGACAGGGCATTTGGACCGACTACGGCCGTGAAATCTGCCGCCGCCTGGAGGCCATCCTGACGCACGACTTCTGAGCCGCGCGAGCCGGTCAGCGCGGGAAGTCGTCCACCTTCGGCGCGGCGCGGGGGCGGGTATCTAGCGTAAAGCCCACTTGCTTGCGCCGCACGGTGATGGCCGTTTCTCCGGCCAAAGCTGTGCTTTCCAATGCCTCCCAGCCGGTCAGATCCCAGGCCGCGAAGCTGTGCCGGTAGAAATGCCACGAGTCCTGCGAACGCGGCCACGGCCGTAAACCAATTCGCAACGAAGACCCCAGCGCGGGCCGGATGAAGTCCCAATCGCGGTCATTATAGACCCCATGCGGCACGAAGCGGGCTCGCCTGAGCTTATCCGCTGTGGCCTGGTGCTCGATCTTGATCACGGGCTCCAGCAGGTCCTCGTCAGAGTGCAGCAGCAGCAGCGGCGGGCGGAACGTGGCACGAATGAGCGTCTGGCTGGTCAGCGCGCGGACGGCGTCGAGCAGTGAAGCCGGACTGTTCGTCAAATCGGCCCGGGCACGGCGGAAGAAGTAAAACTCGTCGGTTGCCCCGGGCATAAAGACCAAGGCCTTCACGACATTATTCGATTGGAAGGCGCCCACCATGATGCCGACGCAGTTTGTGCGGTTCAGTTGGGTAACATTCGTCCCGAGCGGCATCCGGCCCAATGCAGCCTGCCACGTCTCAGCCGCGCGACACGTAAGCGGGAGGAAGCAAAGCGATAAGCAACACAGCAGCCGCATCACCCTAAACCGCGCTGCCTCACCTTCACGCTTGCTCGAAGCCCCGGGATGGACTCCACGCAAAGCGTAACAGCCGACATAAGGAGGCTCTGACTGCCAATTCTGCATTCTGCCTTCTGCCTTCTGCATTTGATTGGCTCCTCCTCAGGTCGGCTGCAACGCTTTCGCGGCTTCCTGAATCAGCCCTGCTCAGAGCCCCAGCTTCCGGAACCGGTTCTTCACTTCCTTGAAATGGAATTCCAGTGAACAAAGCGCCTCCAGCTCACCCGCCTTGAAGTGTCTCGCGACGTCAGGATCGGACTTGAGCTGGCTGAGGAAGTCAGCGTCCTCGCGGCCGGCGTGCTTGGCCTCCCAGGTCCGCATGGCATCGCGCTGAACCAGTTCATACGCCTGCTCGCGGGTGAGCCCCTTCCTGATCAGCGCCAGCAGAACGGTCTGCGAGTTCCACATCCCGAGCGACAACCCCAGGTTGCGCTTCATGTTCTCGGGATAAACGATCAGTCCTTCCACCAGCTTCGTCAGCGTAACGAGCATGTAATCCAGCAGGGTACAGGAATCCGGGAAGATGATGCGCTCGACGGAGCTGTGGCTGATGTCGCGCTCGTGCCAGAGGGCGACGTTCTCCAGCGCGGCGACGGAGTTGCCGCGCAGCACGCGCGCCAGCCCGCTGAGCCGTTCGCTGGTGATGGGGTTGCGCTTGTGCGGCATGGCGCTCGAACCCTTCTGGCCCTTGGCGAAAAACTCCTCGGCTTCCAATACCTCGGTGCGCTGGAGATGGCGGAACTCGGTGGCCCAGCGCTCGATGCTAGCGCCGACCAGGGCCAGCGCGCTGATGAACTCGGCGTGCAGGTCGCGCTGAACGACCTGGGTGGCGATCGGCGCGGGGCGCAGGCCGAGCTGCTTGCACACAAAGGTCTCGACTTGCGGGGAGAGATGAGCGCTGGTCCCAACAGCGCCGGACAGTTTGCCCACAGCTACCGTTTGCCGCACCGCTTTGAGTCGCTGCAACGCCCGGCCAAATTCGTCATGCATCAATGCCAGCTTCAAGCCGAACGTCGTCGGTTCGGCATGGATGCCGTGGCTGCGGCCAATCATGGGCGTGAGCTGGTACTTTCTCGCCCTGGCGGCCACAACCTTGCGCAGCGCGTTCACGTCCTCGATGAGAATATCGGCCGATTGCACCATTTGGACGGCGAAGCCGGTATCCACAATATCACTGCTGGTCAGGCCGAAGTGGAGCCATCGACTGGCGGGTGCCCCGATGTTCTCGGCTACGTTGGTCGTGAAGGCGATGACGTCGTGATTGATCGTGCGCTCCAGCTCTTTGCAGCGGTCCAGGCTGAAGGCGGCGCGCTTCTTGATCTGCGCGAAGTCCTTCTTGGGAACCAGTCCCTCGGTGCAGAGCGCCTGGCTGGCGAGGAGTTCGATTTGCAGCCAGATCTCCAGCTTGCGTTGTTCGTTCCAGATTTCCCTCATCACCGGCCGCGAGTAGCGTTGAATCATGCCCCGACTCTAAAAGGCCAGCAACGGTTTGTCGAGAATGGGTTGTGGCAAGGCAAATTCTCCGCCGTGCTTAAACCGTTGACAG
>OBLW0100003446.1_pt1 | contig 12310 bp, 16 predicted proteins | sample 1520161 | NCBI WGS metagenome assembly OBLW01 (sample SAMEA3539309, study PRJEB22396) | soil metagenome | biome: tundra; feature: field; material: soil | place: USA | collected 2010-05 | depth 0.15 m
CGTCTTCCGCACCCACGTCGTAGATGGCGACGATGTTGGGATGATTCAGGGCAGCTACTGTGCGCGCCTCGAATTCGAACCGCTGGCGCCGGGAAGAGTCCGTGGCGGCCGCCATCGGAAGAATCTTCACGGCTACCTCGCGTTTCAGCCGCCCGTCGCGCGCACGATACACCTCGCCCATGCCACCGGCGCCGATAATCGCGAGGATCTCATACGGCCCCAGTCGAGTTCCAGGAGTGAGGGACATGAGCGTCTCACGATTGTATCCTGGCAGACGTCGTACTTGGATGGGGAACGGATTACGCTACTCGGAGAGAGGGCCCATCCGTCTTGCGGACACGGCGCTACCGATATTGTCCGATATCGTGCCCCGTGCAACAGCATTCGCGCCGCCAGAAGCGACCTTTCTACGAGTGTCCGACGATCCGCTCGGAGCCTGGCACGGCAGTGCTCATTCCCCCCGCATTACGGGTCATCCCAATGTTCTGATGGTCTTGTAACCGGAACCGGCTGGCACTCGGGCTGGCCGACGAAAGTAAGGAGAGCCCAAGTTAGGAAGAGGAGCGGCCTGTCACAGTGAGAGGTTTGACGGCAGAGCGGATTTGCTTGACTCAAGTCTTGCCTATGCGGGTCAGATCGCAGTTGGGAGGCAGGGGCAGCACCGTGAGGTTGCCGCTCTCGTCCCGGCGGATGGTAACTCCAGTTTCATTGAGCTTCTTTAGCAGTTCGAGTTCCTTTTCCAGGACCGTCAACTCCGCGGCCCGAGCTTCGGCCTCTTCCTTTCGGATTCTGCTTCCGATGGTGCGCCTTTGGAGTTCGGTATCGATTCTCCTTTGCTCGGCATCCGCAAACTCCTTCACAACAGTGGCGTACTCCTTGAATGCGACGCCTTCCACTTTTCGACGTCCAAGTTCGATAGCCTCGCCGAGAACGTCGGTCGGGCGCAGCTCATGTCGTTCTGTGTACTCCGAGACCATTCGAGTCATTCGACGAAAGCGCTTGCCGGCGTAGCCAAACCAGTCTTCCGGAAAAAGGGCTCGCACCCGGGCAACGAGCCGAGTGGATCCTCTGTTAGGCCCGGACATACATTGGGCCTTCTTCCACGACTTCTTCCATCTCAAAATCGATCTCAAACCCTCGGCCGCCACACGCCCGGTAGTAGCAGGCGAGAGCTTCGAGCGTCGATCTGATTGCTTCAGGCGATAAGTCCGGGGCAAACGTTATGTTGAAGGTATTCTGCGTCGTTAGCACCTTGCCATCCCCATAGATCAGAACCGACCCCTTGGCCTTTCGTGAGAGCTCTCTGCCTATGGTCTCGTGATAAAGCCGCACCGACAGACGCATGCCGGCGGTCAACTGGAGGCACAACAAGAAATCGAGGATATAGATTGAACGCGGGAACGCAGGCCCGTTTATGACGCGCGACACCACCGTGAACAGCACCGAGGCAAGTATATTGCCGAGTAAGAGCCTACGCAAATCCGCGATGCTCACGAAGCGCCACCACCAGCGCTCGAAGCCCGCCATCCAGAAAAGGGGCAGCTTCACCAGCAGCACCATCCAGAGCCCCGACAAGACATATGCGATTTGGGATTTCGGAATATCAAACTCGAAACGCAGCAGGAAAGCACCTGCCAAGGAACTGACGATCAGCATCGTGTACGTCAGCGATGCCAAGAACGTGCGGCGCGCCATGAGTGGTCGAGGTCTATGCATGAATCCAGCGTTCACAATGTAACCCACTAGCGCGTGATTCGCAACCGTTGCCTGTTTTTGCTACTGGTGGAGGAACTACGGAGCGCGAAGCAGAACGTCCATTCCTTTATGCCTCTCGGCAGTACGGAAAGGTCGCAAGCGCTTGGCCAGAAGCGGATTGGGCAGCTTTGACAGCAAAGGGAACAGGACCTCGCGGTTGATGTGGCGACCGACTCGTCCTCATCGTCAGCATTGCCTCTGGTCTCTTTTACAAACGCGTGCATCGGCCAGCTCGATTCGCTTGCACCCGCTGTCTGACGCGCCACTCGGAGAGTGCTCGGCTGCGGTCAGGCGGGGGCCCGGTCTCGAGGACTGGCAGGATTCCTCTCGTGATCGCCGCTCACGTCAATGGGAGCAAGCAGGCCCGGCCACTTGGACGTATCGCCGTTCCCGGAGATGTGGTTCCCTCGGACGACTGGCCGGGCCGTGCATAGATCACGGGGCATCCGGAAGTTAGATCTGGCAATTTCCGAAGCGCGGCGTCCTTGCATTTTCCTTACATTTTCCGCTGGCGCGCCGCGCGTGCTGGACGGTGCCATCTTGGCGTTCGCTCGGGAAGACCGCACGATTCAGGCTGCCTGTATTCCCTCTTCGCCGTGGTTGCACCTGCGCGGGCCACTGAACGTGGATCTCGTGACGCAAAGAACGAAGACGAATAGCTGGGGAATCTCATTACGTGCGGGAAGTAACCCTCTTGGATGGGAGGATGGCGAAAGTGATGTACAGATTGTCGCCGGGGCACTCCCTCCTCCTGGAAGAAATCAGTGTGCAGTTGTCAGTGTGGGTCGTGAGGGCGGTCGGTTCACCTTCGGAAGTCAGATCTCGATCCTTCAGATGTTTGAAGAAGCTGGTTACCTAACACGAGAATGGGAGGGCGAACCGACGCTGCCGGTGAACAGTTTGGTTTACCGCCTGGGGCAGTATCACGTGTTCTTCGTGGAAGCTCGCGACGAGCAAGGAGGACAGGACCTGCGGATGATCTCGAAAGCAACCGGAGCTGTGCTCGACGCCGCAGCGGCTTTAGGCTTTGAGGTTGTGTTTGCGCCACTATTGGCGGCGGGGCCGACGCGCATAACGGCGGCGTCCTTCCTGCTAACCGAAATGCTGCGTGGCTTCGCGAGGTGGCGCAAACAGAACCAGCAGATCAATGTCTCGCTGATGATCTACGTGGTTGAGCCTGAGGTTCTCAACTGTCTGCGCTCTGGCCGCCTTGATCCGGCCGAAATTCTATCCTGCGATGACCTGCGGTTCTGGCTCGAAATAGAGGATAGGGAGGGCGCAGTCGAACGCCTTCCCTACCACATGCCCGCCGATACGAAGATAAAGACTCTGATGCGGACGGCATGCAACCTGTCGTGTGACGAATGGACTTTTGGCATTCGTCCAGCACCGCGCAAAGACAAGCCCTTCCTGCAATCATCTGAGATACGGGATACCGACAGCCTCGAAGATGTTGGCGTCGTGCCGGGTTGCACCGTGCGGTTTAGCTTTTCGAGACGAACAGTAGCGAAGGCGGTTGTTTCCGTCTAGTCGCTGACCGCCGCCTTGCGACATCTCGCAGCCCAAGACACTGACTTGAATTCTGGAGGTGAGAGCCCTCCCCGGCGAGGATGGGCAACGCGGATACATTTGCGTCGGCGACTTGCAATCCTGAGTGGCCGGCAACCCCGGCCCCCACATCCGAGAGCCAGCATTTACGGGTTGGAATAGAGTAGGATGTAGCCCGCCGTGGCTCCGGCAGGTGTCTTCACCTTCAGTACGCCCGACCAGCCGGAGGGATTGGTCGCGCCCATCAATTCCGCCAGGCGGTAACCGTTGCCGACACCGCCCGCGGTGACCAGTTCACCGGCGCCAGTGACCTCGATCAGCCTGTGGTCGGCCAGGTTCGAGCCGGGACCGTAGATCCGAAGCGGTGACTCTGAGTTGTCCTTGGCCGCGATCACGGTCGCGCCGCACGCGATTCCGGCAGCGATGAGGGCGGTCTGCGACGCCCACGTACGGGCGTATCCGTTCTTCGGATCGTTGCCCTGCTGGAGGCACGCGCCCCACGTGTGGAACGAGAGTCCGGAAGTCCAGCCGTCAGTATAGTGGCCGATCGCGACCCACAGAGCGGTCGCGCCCCCGGTCATCGTGGCGGTGATCTTGAACCGCTGCCAGGACGTGGTGAGTGTCACCGCCGTAGGACCGACCAGCCATGTGGTCCAGCCGTTGTCCAGGATGCCAAGCGACACCGTCATCGTGCCGGTGGCGACCTTCAGCCAGACGCAAAACGTATACTGGCCGTTCGCCGCCAGCCCAGCGACGTTCTGCCGGATCAAGCCGGTCGCGCCGCTCGCGGTGACCGTGTCTGCGGTCTGATTGCCATCGGGCGCGAGGACCGAATTCGAGGTGACCGTGCAAGTGCCTCCGTTCTTGTCCCAGGCCGCGACGCTGAAGTCTTCCGAGTACTTCAGCATGTTCTCGACGGGACCGCCGACCGTCTGGAACGGGCCACACTCGACCGACTGGAGATGGGAGTCGAGAAATGCCCACAGGTTGTTAGCCGCGGCGTACGCGAAGTTACCGGAGCGCCCTATTCCTCCAAAGTTTCGCGCACGCGCTCCGCGATCGCTGCAGGATCGTCGTCGAGAGCAAACACCACTGTGCGCTCGAAACCCTGTCGGCCAGTGATCAGGACGCGGAAGCCGCCCTTAAACGGGTCCGCGGCGATCCACGCTTCGTGCGGGCCACGCGCATGCCTGCCGCCGGCAACCACGGCTGTCTCAATCCGCTCACGCCGATTGCCAGGGATGCCTTTGATGTCGAACACGGTGATCGGCATACGCTTTTCCTCTGGAAGCACGTTCTGTGCCTCTATGCCACTCCGCCCAAGAGGCTCTTCAATCTGGCCTTGAGCGCCACGTCTGCTGGCGACCCGCCGGGCCGGCCGAGCCACGCGTCGAAAGTCTTCCTCGTCAGACGGTGCAGGGTGCCAGGCTCCCGCGATTCCACGACGAATTCGTGTAGCCCTTTCGGATCGTAGCTGACGTGCTCACAGCGCCGGAAGCGCTCGGTCGCTAGCCCCACAGCTTCATACAGAGTCCGCGCCTCCAGGTCCACGGCATGCTCTATACCCTCCGAATCCCGGAAGGAAACCCGACATTGCTTCACGCAAGGCAGGATAACAGACTTCGCCTTTTGTTCGCCAGCGTAACAATGGACTCATCTCGCCGTTCGGATCACATCCAGAGGAACCACTTTGTCGCGCAAGCCCATGAAGCGGGAGTGGCGGAGTCCATTCCACAAACTCGATTTGTCCCACGAGTGACGGCGTCAGCCACCTGCATGCCCGCATCTTCTCGGCTGTAAGCCCCTCTCCCCAGCGGCCGGCCCGCGCCGCTCGGGCAGATTGGCGAAAGGGCATGTTTCCACCGCGAGGGGCGCGAAGCGTTTGATTAGCTGTTCGCGCGCGGCGGGAGTGAACCCGCTGCGGGTGCGCCCAGCGTAGATCAACTTCCTGCCGTCATAATAGCCGAACACAATGGCATCAAAGGTCCCGCCACCCACCGTGTAGCCGGCGATCCCGAACGACTGCTCTCGGTTGACACGCATCTTCTGCCAGGCGCCGGAGCGCTGGCCGGGCTCGTAGCGGCTGTCGCGGCGTTTGGAGACCAAGCCTTCGAGCCCATTCGCTTTCACGGAGCGGATCAGGACTGGCAGGGTCGCCTCCAGCTCCGGCGATTCCCGAATCGGCTCGTCCAGTTTCGCCAGAGAACACTCCTGCGCGATGCGTCGGATCGAGCGTATCCTGCATCAGCGGGCATCGGTGTCGGTCTTTCCCTGCCAGATTCCCGCCAGTGTCTCGCAGTAGCTGAAAGGCATCCAATTCGTCGGATGCATCGCGAGCGATTGAATAGTGCCTTGTTTACACAAGCTACGGGATATATCATAAAGAAATGTTTGTCGCCAAACGCTTTACGACTTGGAATCTAGTACATCCAAAGGTGTTCCCGGTAGGAGGCGCTTTAATCGTCTTGATTACTTTCACCATCAAAGATACATGGCGCGACCAAGTAAAGGATGACCTAAGCTCAGTGGAATCAGCTCTAACGATTTACAATCTGAGAGCGGATATTGAAGATACTCGCATCGCCATCCTCCAAACCCTTTGGAGCAGCGACGCCGGAACTAAGTCAATCGTGCCCAGGGATGAACGAGCCCGTCAGCTGTGGGACTTGGGGAACCTCTATTCAAAGAACAGGGCCGAGATTGGGCTAGCGAAATTCCTGTCGAGCAAGCTGGACGATTATCACAAAAGTGACATACCTGACGTTAGTGCCGTTTCGAGTCACATGACGGAATTGCGTCAACTTGAGAATGATTTGACCGAGGATCGGCACGAGCGTTCCATGTTGGCTGAAGCGTCTGGGACGATATCTGCGCAAGTGAAAGTAACCTCTGATCGGTTGACCCATCTGCAAACGGAATTGTACAGTGAATCGGTAAAGATTGCGTCCATTGGTAACGACCTCGTTGGAAGAGCGCAGACAACGATGCTGGCTAGACGAACTCTTCTCGGACGGTTGACAATTGCTAGTGTGACTCTTTACATCATTGGTGCGATAGTCGGGCTCGCCGGCAAATTGGCGGACGCGAAAGATGACGCCGGGGTGGAATGAGCGCCGTGCGTCTTCGCCTCAACGGATCGATAGTTAATGTGGACTCCTTAAACACCGACGCCAATGAGGGACGAGTTCCTGGACCCTGACTGCACATAACCATTTGGTCACCATAACTCCAGTGCCACGATTTCGCCGTCGATTACTGTCTCGTCGAGCATTGCCGCCAGGGCTTTGACGATGGCCGGATACTTGGCGTTGAAATCCTTGTCGTTTCGCGACCGAAGTTTGACCCGACCGCCGCTCTTGATCGCCTCCGACCGGTAGCCATCCAATTTGAGTTCGTAGAGCCAGGTGCCGCCCTCCGGCAGCTTCTCCGTGCGCAGCAGCAGCATAGGCTCAATGAACCCGATTTTGCCTTTGAATACGGACATCGCCCTTCGATCAGCCTGCGCCAACGAGATCGTCGGGAGGATCCACGTACTGAGCATCGACGCCTTCGGACACCAAGCGCCGGACCTCCTGGTGTGCGAAATCGATTGCTGTCGCGGGGTCGGGAAATGATCCAAGCTCCTGCGCGTCGTCTGGAACTTCATGGAGAATAGTTACGACGGCGGCAAGACCAACCTCGGGAGCGCGCTGGATCACGTAGAAGTTTTCGTGCTGAGGCACGCTTCATTATATTCAGTCACGGAGATCGCGGACGAAGCGTGCTACACAATTTCATGAACCAGCGCTCGGTTACCCCGTCGGAACTGAAGAACTTCGCGTTCTGTCACCGGGCTTGGTTCTTGGAGCGGCAGGGCGCGCAATCCACTCTCGTCGTCGAGCGGGTGCGGGCCATGAGGATCACGAGAGGCATGGCGTCGCGGTTCAACATGCCCAGCGGGGAAGTCGGGCCGGAGCGCTCATGTTTGCCCTTGGCCTTGGCGGCCATTGCGGCCGCGCTCCTCGCTAGACGTGGCGTTCGACGATCAACTGCGTGGCCGGTTGCTCGATGCGCTGGCGGCGTTGCGGGCTGCCGAGCACTCAGAGGACGTGGGCCGCAGCCACAATAGCCGCGCCCGCTGTCGTGGTTGCGGCTTCCGCCGAGTCTGCGGCGATTCCCTGGCCTGAATAGCTAACGATATTGCCGGATATCGCTCGGAAGGAGCCCAGAAACAGGAACAGGTCGGCCCTGTCTTGGCGCAGTTTTCCCAGCGTGCCGTAAGGAATAATCCGGCGTCGGCACGGTTCCCGGAAGATCGCGGCGGCGACCCTCGCGGCCTTCAGCCCGTCCTTGCGTACCCTTTCCGTGATTCCCACGTTCTTGACGGCCGGACCACTCTTACCCCACGAGCTGATGTTCGCTTCGATTGCCTGAAGCCGCTGCTCGATGGATGTCCACTGCTGGCCGGCGGCGAGCTGCTGCTGAATCCTCGGCACGCTCACGGGGGGCATAACGTCCTGTGTACGCTCGAAGTACCGGAAGTGCGCGCCGATATTCTGCCCTGCCTCGTCAATCATCTTGCTGACGATGTATGGCTTGTTGGGTACCGGAGACTGGCAGCCTTCGCGCGCAATCGTGCTCGGCCAATTGCGGGGACAGTCACGTTATGAGGCGAGGGTTTACCCGCCTGGATGAAAATGGCCGTGCCCGTTGGATTGGACGCGGTAGCCGCCAGCACCTGCAAAGTCGGCGGTTGACGATATTCGGAGCCCCACCACCGACAGGGAAGCCGAAGACTGCCAGAAGCCCGCGGTAATAGGTCGGGTGTAGGCGGTCCGGGGCCATGGCTGCCAATCAAGGCATAGGTCCGACCGCGGCACAGGCTGCCGATATGGCCGCGTATCGCTCCGGTTACGGATCCCGATACCGTTGCATGGGAAGGCAAGCCCGGGATCCTTGGCGGTAAGGGCTATCGACAGCTATCCTCTACTGCCTGATTGGGGTCATTCCGCGTTTTTGGCGACTACGCGGCCATGTGGAATGCTGTAAGCCGTCACAAACACATTTTCTCAGTACCGATCTTGCGAACTTCCCAAATCCGGACCTGGAGGTGTTACGACGTGACGGCTGCCGTCAGATCGGCAATCGAGAAAACAATGCGCCGCTCCCCCATAGAACTTTCGATCTGCGTTACACCGGGGTTTCCGATCAAGGACCTAAAGTCGTCAACGTGCTTATTTCGGATTCTCGCTTTTCTTTGAACAAGCTCGCCCATCGCGCAAGCCGCCACGCTCCTGGCGGCCGCCAACAGACCGGCAGCGTCGTGTGTGCGTTCCCAATGCTTCCGGGTCGCGCAAGTCTTGACGATAATTCTGAGGAACTCGTCGCTACAAACAGAAAACACGTCGTCCTTGATGCTGACTCTCAGCACGTCGTCTCGTTCTGCTGTATGGGGTTGCGACTGTAGCCCCGCAGCTTTGTGCACCCGCTCGACGATCGCTTTGGTTATAACCTCAGGATCGAACGGAGCATTGTTGTAAAGACACTCCACAAACGCGGGCACATCGCGGTCGACCCTGAGCATGCTAACCATTGCCTCTGTTGCATCTGCGGTCAGGCAAGCAGCATAAGCAGAGTGCACATCCCACTCCCTTACAGCTTTCGGCTTGAACGCACCGCTCTCCACCCAGTACCTAGCGGACAGATAATCGTGAACAGTCCGATGGGTAAACTGCCAATAACCCTCTCCCACCGGAACCAGCAATCCGTAAAACCGCGCCATTTCTTCGAGCAATATCCTGACGTTCACATGCTTCATTTGAATAAGGCTGAGATGCGCTATTGCAGCCCGTTGAACAACCTCCCACGGTTCTTGTGGGGAATCCATGTCGAACGCGATACGCATCAGGCAGCGGACCCGCTCTTCTCCATCCATGGCAATCGAAGATGTCCTATGGACTCGCTTTGCTTCGTCCCACCTGAACGTCAGTGTGTCTATTGCTCGACGCAAAAGGCCAATGGCGCGCCTTGGTATGTCTTGGCTCGGCCCGTTCTTCAAGATGCAAACCAGCGTAAGCATCAACGGGTGAGTGGAAAATTCTCCGAGGTGGTGGTCCTCCAATTCCTTGAGCAGGGCTTTGGAATCAAGCTCAGAACCGTATGCTTTGGAGTATGCCCTAATGAACTTTTCCGCGTCTATTATATTCTCGTGAATGGCGCGAGTTCCAGATGCGGGCATTTGAGATCGTACACGTTGTAGTGAGAGCGACAAGTGAGATAGAAGCTCCCAATTGCAAGAGACGAGAAGAGCATTAGAGCTTGTGAAACAACCTGTCTATCCCGCTCCTTGATCTCATCGTACCCGTCGACCAGAAGCACGACCCGAGTTTTCTTGCTGTTTCCCGGGTATCGTCCGCGTTCCAATTCCTCGACAAGCGCTTTAAGGTTCTCGACAGCACCTGGCCACCTCAGTGTGATAAGTAGGGGGACGTAATCCTTCCCCTGGGCAAGGTGAACGTACATCCAATGAAGGAGAGTGGTTTTGCCGCATCCTGGGCCGGCGAAAATCACTGCTTCTCTTGATGGGTCAATAAGGGATTCGAGAGGTTGGGGCCGCCCGTGAGGTGGCACTCGTACGTTCGTGCGCTGGTATATATCCGTGATCGGGATCGGCTGGGGCATTCCAACGCACTGAACCATCGAAGCCTGTTGCGCGGAGAGCTTTACGAGTTCGGAAAGTCTCATCTTCCAGTCCCGCGATGCCGCATCGCGGCCGAAAAGACCCATAACGGAATCTACAATGTATGGAAGCGAGTCGCCGAGACCAATCGTGATGCCATCACCCATGAGGATCGTCCGACATCATAACGCATCCACAAAGGAAATGCTTTGCGGGCCGTTTCCTCTGGGGGTTTTAGCGGAGATACGTTCTGTGGAACCCCTGACGCTTGGCGTCGCATAAGCCGGCCACACACCCAGCGCGCCCAAGAGAGCGAGTGTGAACGGTTGGCGGCCCCGCCTTCCTTACGGCAAATGGTCCGATCCGCCTGGCTCGCCGGGATGCGCTCGATTCCTGCGACCATCCCGTTAGGACTCCTTGCGTCACTTGGCCGTGTAGCCCAAACCGCGGATGTGCGTGGGCCGGAACCGAAGCCAGCCGTGGAGCTACCGATAATACGAAATAACGCCGCCTACCAAGCCGATCTCCGGCGTCCAGATGACAGTCGCCACGCCTGTCTTCGAGTGGTCGAACCGATCAGATTTCAAACAAAAAGTTGCCTGGTGGGATACCAGTTCGTAACGAGGCTCCGATTAATAGGCTCCTGTGATGCCCAGAGCGAAATCGCGTCGTGCTAAGCAAAGACCGTCAACCCCTACGCAAGGTTGGCATGCGAAGCCGCTCGCGCAGGCCGCGCCGTTAGGCCGCGACACGGGCGTGTTGTGGAGTAGGCTATATGAGGCTGTATGGTGCGAGCGCGGCAAGCGCTCCCCGGAAATGAGGCGGAAATGAACCGAAGAGAATTCCTGCGGACAGCGGCCGGCGTGGGAACGGCGCTCGGATTGGCCAACGGCGCGGCTGCCGCCGGCACGGGAATGTTTATCTCCCTAAACACTTCGCTGTTGAACGGCAAGGTTCAGTGGCCGGAGTTTGCGCGGCTGGCTGCCAAGGTAGGGTATGGGGGAACGGACATCAACCTGGCCGCAGCGATGAAGGAAGGCCTGGACGCGACCAAAACGCTCCTGACGGAATTGAAACTGACGCCGTCATTCGCCAACTTGCCAGTCAACGCCACGGGTGCGGATGAGGACGCCTTCAAGAAGGGGATGGAAACGCTCGAGGACCAGGTGAAGTTCGCCTCGGCGATCGGGTGCAGCCGCATGATGGTTGTGATTCCTCCGGCCACCCAGACGCCCAAGGAGGAGCTGCGGCAGACTTTGAAAAGGCGTTTCGAGGCTGTCGGAGCGGTGTTGTCCAGGCACAACGTGCGGTGCGCGTTTGAGTTTCTGGGGCCGCTGCAGTTTCGCCAGCGGGCGCCGCACGAGTTCATCTGGCAAATGAACGAGATGGTGGATTTTGCCCAGGAGTGCGGGCCGAGTTTCGGGGTGGTGCTGGACGTCTGGCACTGGTATCATTCGGGGGGCACGCTGCAGGACATTCGCCGGGCCGGGAAGTCGCAGATTGTGCTGCTGCACTTGTCGGACGCCGCCAAACAGCCGCCGGAGGAGGTGCGGGACAACCAGAGGCTGATGGCCGGTGAGGGAGTGATCGACCTGGTTGGGATATTCAAGACGCTGCGGGAGATGGGCTGGGAAGGAAGCGTGAGTCCCGAACCCATCGGGCGGATTCCGAAAGAGATGTCGGCGGAGGATGGCGCCAGGCTGGGCCTCCAAACCGCCCAGACCGTCATGCGCAAAGCCGGGATCGAGGTCTAATCGAATAGGAGTCTGGTATGGCGATCGACAGAAGAGCTTTCCTGGCTGGAGCCGGAGCCGCCATGGCGCAGACTTTCGCTTCGGCGCAGCGCCCCCAGGCGGAACTGGGGGCCATTCAAGGCAGCGTCAGCCAAATGAAATGGACGCCGGCCCAGTTCCTCGATTACCTGTCCAAAATCGACCTCCGCCTTGCCATGATCTCCCTGCCGCGCGACGTGCTGCTCGACGAATCCGCCGTGAAACAGCTCCGCGCGCATGCCGATAAACTGGGCATCTCGCTGATTCTCGCGCACGGATCGGTCTGTCCCAGCTCGAAGTCGTTCGATGCCAGGCTGGGCACGGTCGAAGAGCAGGTGGCCCCTGCCTTGAGGGCCTCGCAAATCTTCGGCGCCCGCTCGATGCGGTGTGTCCTTGGCAGCGCAACCGAGCGCCCCGAGATCGACATGCACATCGAGAACATGCTGCGCGCCGTGCGCGGGATGCGTTCCCGCATTTTGGACTCGGGCGTCAAACTGGCGGTGGAGAACCACGGCGGGGACCTGCAGGCTCGCGAGCTCAAGGCGATGGTGGAGGCGGCGGGCAGGGATATCATGGG
>OBLW0100003447.1_pt1 | contig 12303 bp, 4 predicted proteins | sample 1520161 | NCBI WGS metagenome assembly OBLW01 (sample SAMEA3539309, study PRJEB22396) | soil metagenome | biome: tundra; feature: field; material: soil | place: USA | collected 2010-05 | depth 0.15 m
GTGCCACCTTCACACGGTGGAAGTCGCAGGTTCGAATCCTGCAGCGCCCACCATAGAATCAACAACTTACAGGCGATTTGATAATCCCGCAGATGCACATTAACGCACGATAAGGGAAATGTTGGGTTCCGTGGTTGGGTTTGGTTCGACTGCACCCGTCCTAACGACCATTTCTACTACCTTGCTTTGAGCCGCCCGGGCATCCTGGCTGTAAGCCTGAGCGTACAGATTCATAGTGGTCGACACGTTGGAATGGCGAAGTAACTCCTGTACAACTTTCACATCGGCACCGCTTGATGCAAGCAGCGAAGCGTACGTTCTGCGAAATGTGTGCCAGCCGATCTTTTTGGGGATGCCCAGTTTCTCAGCAAGTGGCTCAAGGTGCCTCTTTCTGAGCATATCTGGCCAGTAAGGTCTCCGGCCTTTCTTGAGATGTGAAGCGAATACCCAATCGTTATCCCCTGTATAGGGAGCCACCTCCCGCCATGCCAACAGGTCCTGAATCTGAGAGTCGTGTAATGGGATCAACTTCCTGCTCACCTCGGTCTTCGTGTCGCCGAGCTTGCCCTTGACCATGCTTTTATTGACGAAAGCAGTTTTCTTCTCGAAACCCACATCGGACCAAAGCAAGCCGATGGCTTCGCTGATTCTCAAGCCATTGCCAAATTCGAGGGCAACCGGCCATCTGGATCGCAGACGGTCCTAAGTAAATCAAACGTTCGCGCGATGCGGATCGCGAGCTAAAATTGCATTCCAGGAACCGAGCCATGCGAGCCTGTCTTTCCTTTACCTCCGCCCTGGTCCTCTCCTCCCTCGCTGTTGCTGCGCAAACCGCGCTTCCCCCTCCCCTCGAAATCAACGACCATGATGCCCACGTCGACAACCACCGCATCGGCCCTGATGAAGTCCTCCATCGCACCCAGCAGGAGATGGATGAAATCGATTCCCACCGGGATCCCCATCAAATGGGCCCAGTAGGTGACGGCATATGCATCTTCCGCGTCGTCGTTTCGGCCAGCGGCTTGGTCGAGTCGGCGACCCTCAAGCCTGATCCTTCCGGCATGACCCGTTGCTCGCCACACCAGCGAGAAGCGGAGTCGATCATCCGCGTACGCCGCTACACGCCATGGCTCATCGACGGCCGTCCCCAGCGCGTGCTGGTCCAAGATGGGGTCTACAACTATCCGCCCGAACGCTTGGGCCCCCAGGTCCCATTTCCAGCGACCGTCGACCGCACCACGCTCAAGTTCACGCTGCAGCGCACCTCGGGCATCGCATCTTTCCCTGCCTACACGGTCGTCATCTCCGGCGACGGCACGGTGAATTTTGTCGGCACGGCTCACGTGGCCCTCACCGGGCATCACACCGCGCACGTCAGCTCGTCGGTGGTTCAGAGCCTCATCGATCGTTTCCGCGCCGCGGAGTTTCTCTCCGCTCTACCCGATTACTCAGGCGGCATGCCCGATGGCCCAGCGCAAATCCTCACCCTCTCGATCAACGGCCAGACCAAACAGGTGGTCGACTATCTCGGCCTCAGGGACGGGCTGCCGTGGGCAATTAGCGAGCTCGAAGACGCCATCGACCAGGCCGCCGATTCCAGCCGCTGGATCGATTACAAGGGCGACCTCGTCACCGTCCTCAATCAGGAGAAGTGGAACTACGCCGCCGCCACTGCCGCCAATCAGGATCTCTACGACGAGGCGATTACCAACGCAAATGAGCCCCTCATCCAGGCTTTCGTGAGTGCGCGTGCACCCGCTCTCGCCGCCATCGGCAACGGCCTGCCGCCGGTCTGCATGGCCACGCGCATCGGCCGTCTTCCATTGGTCCGCGAGATGCTCAGCGGTCGCGAGAAAATTCCATCCGCGGTCAAAAACCTCTGCCTCGTCGATGCGGCAATCTCGGGGCAAACCGAGATGCTCGACTTCTGGCTCGGTCGAGGCGCCGACCCCATGGCGAAGCTTCCCGCTTCTTTTGATGAGAGCAACCGCCCGGAACTGTTGCGCGAGCAACAGGGATTACTTGTCAATGCTGCGTGCTCCGGGAACGCCGAGCTCCTCGAAAAGGTGCTGAGCTTTAAATTCGATGTGAACCAGGAAATTGGGATTGTGCCCTTGCTTAACCTGACGATCGGGTGTCTCAACTACGGAAGCAAGGCCGACGAGGTAGTAGATGTGCTGCTCAAGGCCGGCGCCGACCCAAATGCCAGGGACGGAATGGAAGAGACGGCGCTCTTCAAATGCTCCTACAAGACGGAGTTGGTTCAACCGCTGCTCCATGCCGGAGCTGAGATTAATGCTCGTGATCGAGATGGCTCCACTCCTTTGATTCGCTACGCCAGGTCGGAGCCGTTTGTCCGCGAGCTTCTGGCGCAGGGCGCCGATCCGTCGCTTGCCAATAAGCGGGGTGAGACGGCACTGAGCGTGGCAAACCAAATCGGCCGCATCGGCTGTCCCGCCTGCGCCAGGCTGATTCAGGACGCGCTCGATCGACAAAGCGGTGTCACACCCAAGCTCAATTGATGAGCCATGTGTGCGGAACTGTGTAGAGCAGGGAACTTAGGACAAGTGGTCGGCTACTCTTACCTTGGCGTGGGCGGGATCACTCCCTCCCTTTGTTACCCAGAATATCGGGCGCTTGCACAAAAATCAGCCATAGAAGCCATCAATAGCAAAGTGGGCCGGGCCTCCGTGCAAAATCATGCTCCGCCGGGTGCCCTAGGTCTCGCCTCTGAGACCTGGGACTTAATAGCCCTCGGCCACTCCATCCCTTGTCCTTCGCGATGCGCTGAATCCGGAGAAATGAACTGGAAGCCTGCAGTTCACAGCCATGGTTTTGCAGAGAATTACCGCCTGTCGGCGCACAATCATTGCAGTATGTCCATCAAGACCAATTCGGCCCAAGCACACGCATCCGAAACGAAAAACTGCCCATAACCCCTTTGCTGAGAGGAGTCTGCGGCTAAGTCCAATCAGATGAGGATTTTGCAGCGACGACCATGCGCTATCCTCTTGAAAACAAGGAATTTATTTTCAGAATACGTGTGGGGGTAGCGAGTCGGACCGGCGGTCCAATCTATTTGTCCAGGAACCCAAATCGAGGTCACAGTACGCTGATCACTGTCCACTGTCCACTGTCCACTGTCCACTGACCACTGACCACTGACCACTGACCACTGACCACTGACAACTGACCCCTGACCCCTGACCCCTGACCCCTGTCCCCTGTCCCCTGTTCACTGCTTCACCGAAACCGTAGCCACCGGCCCAGCCGGCCCCACCTTGCCATCGTCTGAAACATAGCTCAACCGGTAACTCACCGTCCGCGAAGCCGGAACGCTGTTGTCGGTAGCGCTCTGCGTCGCCATCGGCCCGGCAATCCGAATCCACGCGTCCGACTGCGCCTCCTGCCGCTCCACAATCACGCTCAACCCCGCCGGTGGCATTGGGAACTGCAAGACAACATGCGGATACGGATCGGTCGAGTAACTGGCCGTGGGAGCAGGCGGCGCCACCATCTGCGGAGAGCCAACCCGAATGGCAACCGGTTCCGTTGGATCGCTGCGATTGCCGTTCCTGCCCACAGCCACCAGCCTGTACCAGTAGCGTTCGCCTAGGCTCACGTACAAATCGGTAAACTGGCGCGCATCCGCTGTGAGCGGATCTCCGATCACCACGCCCAGGTCCTTCTCCGATCCTGAGCGCAGCACCAGGAACTGCGCCGTCCGCTCCGCAGGCAGCGCGGGCACAAAGCTGATTTGCGACTTGCCATCCGTGCCGCTCGACGCAGTAATCGAAGGCGGCTCGGGAATCGACTGGTCCGCCACCACCACCCGCACCGAATTGCTCGGCGTTCCCTCGGCATTATCAAATGCAACCGCGAGCACCCGATACTCCATCGACACATCCGACGTCATGCCCAGCGCATCGTCGTACAGAGGCTCAGGCGTCACGCGCGCATTCAGCCGCACCCACTGCTCCGCGCTCACCGCTCCAGTCACAACGCGACGTTCAACAAAATATCCGGCCACAGGAAACTCCACCGGCTTCCACGTCAGCCGCACGCGAGTCTGCCCCGCATCGGCCACCATCCCATCCACCTTCGGCGGCCCAGCCGGGTTCTTCGCCTGCACAGTCGCCGCGGCCGATGGCGTTCCTAAATCTCCGCGCGAGTTCACGGCGCGCACGCGATAGTAGTAAGTAGCACCCCCCTGCACCGCGTCATCCTCATACTGTGATGCGTCCGGCGGCAACGCCTGTGCGGAGAGCGCCTCGTATGGACCGTCAAAAAGCATCGCGCGCTCCACAACATATCCGGCAAGATTAGGCTTCTGCGCCGCGGGCCAACTCACCACAATCTTTCCGGCGCCACTTGCCGCCGTCACTGGATGCGGTGGTTCCAGTGCATGAAAATCCGGAAAGAAGATCTTGATCGAAGCCGGCGCGCTGCGTCGCCCAAACGCATCCACGCAGTAGACCCTATAAGTGAGCATCTCGTTCGGCGGAGCATTGCTGTCGAGCAGCAGCGGGATCTTCGCATCCCACCGCACTCCAGGAACGATCGGTTTCGCAGTCACAGCCGCGCCCGTCTGCCCGCCTCCGTCCCGCTCCACAACATAAGCGATCGCAGGCAACTGTCTGTTCTCCGCAGGCGGCGGCCACGATAGCAACACCCCTCGTTCATCCGACTTGCTCTGCACTCCATCCGGCGAAGGCGGCAATGCGGTTGCCACGCTTGCATCCACCGCCGCACCCGTCAATTGCGGCCCGGCCGGATTCCCACCCGCATCGAGCCCCTGCACGGTATACGTGCGGCTGCCCGCCGCAACATTCTGTCCAGTCCACGCAATCCCCAGTGCCCGTGCATAACCCGGATCGGTCAACGCCCGCAGCCCGATGATGTTGAACAACTGCGCGCGTTTCGGACTCGCATCATGCGTTGCCATCACCGCCGGCAAACGCCGAATCGCATCCGCATCTTCCACCGATAACGCCTGCAACGCACTCTCATCCGCCACCGCAATCTTCGCCGCCAGCGTCTGCCCCGTCGAGTCGGATAACTTCCATCCCCCCGCCGGCCATTGCGCAGGCGGTGGAAACCAAAGCAGCGAAATCTGCCCCTTTCCATCGGATACAGCAAAGATCGCGCCAGTAGCCTGCTGCGTAATCGCGGCACGATCCGCGAGCAGCAGCACTGCCAACAGCAGCAACCGAATTTTCAAGCGACCAATCATCTCTTAGCCATCACCCAATCACAAATGCACTGAGAAGGAAATCGATCCCAGCGGCCACGGCAACCCAATGCTTGCGGATGCCTGCACTTCCAACGGCAGCGCCTCGGCGTGGATCTGCGCTGAAACACCAGCGCTCACACACACGCTGTCAACGCATACACCAGCAGACACACTGGCCGAAAAATCTCCCGAGATATGCGGCTGCGGAGTGACTGTCAATCCAATATCCACATCGCCGCGCACATACGCTGACGCCACCGAGTCGTCGCCGACGTCCAGGTTGATGCTCTCCCCGCCTCCAATCGAAAGCCCCGCATCGGAAAGCATCAGGTACATATTCGCAGTCGTATCCAGCAACTGACCGCTAATCCGCGGTCCTTGCTGCTTGCCCGCATCAACGTGCCACGGGCCGCTCGGTCCGAAGTGCATATCAACCGCGGCATTGTTGGCGCTGTTGCCCAGATCAACTGCGGCAACTCCACCAAGAAGACTCAGATGCCCCCACAGCCGCGCATCGAAGTTACCCCCTGCATATTGCAGATACCCCTGAAAATCCCCATTCCCGCTGTCGGCCATCTTCAACAGCCAGGCATGGAAATCAATGCGCGCGCCGGCATCCTGACCGCCGGCCTTGATAGCAAGATCGCCGTCCAGCGTATAAGTGAACTGGTCCGGCATTCCCACTCGAATCCCCGCCATGAACAGGAATGAGTTATCCATCACAGGCGGTTCAGCCTTCAGTGACCCTGTATCCTCAAATGCGCTGATAGGGAAGTTATGACCAAGCCCACCCTGCACGCGATAAAGGTTCATCACCGGCGGCACCGAAATGATAGGTAACCCCGTAGGACCAAGAGCATAAGTTATGCGCGTCAGCCAGTAATCATGCCCTCCCTGATATCCCAGCCTAAATTCCCCAGTTATCGGTGGACCGCCTAACTCAGATAGATCAACCGAGCCCGAAATCTCGTCTCCACCCGATCCGCCCGATCCTGAGTACACCGGATGGACCTTCGCATCCGCGCTGGGTTGGCCCGAGGGATACGGAACATCGATCGTGAATGGCGCAAACGACGGTCCTGTCGCCGTGTAATTAGTTCCGCTGTTATCGACGGAATAATTCACCTGTGCTGTTGCCGCCGCCATCACCTCTGACAAGTGCACGTTGGTGCTGAACAACGCCGCGAGTACCTGCGGCCCTGAGGGCGGCGCCGTCAGGTGAACCGAGGCAAGATCCACAGGCGTCTGGCCCAGCGTCGAACTTCCGCCAAGCGAAATATCCTTTGCTTGATTACCCTGCGCAAAGTATCCGCGCCCATCCATTCCAAAGTTGAAGATCTGGTCGAACGCCGACAATATCTTGTTCTGAGCGGAGAAGACAAAGTGAGTATTCGCCTGCACCACCCAACCAACATTCTGCTCCTCGGTGAACTTCAGATTGCTGGCAGTAAAGCCAAAGTTGCCAAAACTCTTGGTAACTGACGGACTACTGAGTGGGAAGCTGATGTTAGCCTGCTTGCCCCCGCCCGACTGCAGCGTTGCATTCCCCTTCAGATCTGTATCGAGCCACGGAACATAGACGTCCATGCCGTTGTACTGCGCGGTAAAGTTCCCATTCGACGCCGTAGCATTGATCGATTGAAAACTGACCGATCCTTTGCCAAGCCCTGCCGTGAATGGCCCGGTATTAAGCGCGCCGCAAAGCCCGCTTCCAGTCACTCCCCAGTCTGTAACCGTCGGCTGCAGCGACGAACTCGAAACAAGATTCATCGTGTACGGCGTAATCGCAAGGCTCGGGAAGCGCACACCCACCCAATCGGCCCCACCCAGCGGTCCGCACAACGAGCCGGCCGCGTCACCATCGTGATGGCTCAGGTCAAGCCGCACAGAACTTGATTGCATGGTGAACGCGCTCCAGCCAATCAGCGTGGTCGGAAGTGTGAGACCATCCTTGATCCAATCGCCATTCGGCTTCAACTCCGCCTGCACACCGTTCCACACCACTGGTAACTCGCCAGGCTCGCGCAGTGTGTCGTCGCTCAGCGACACGTTCAGCGTTGCATCCAACTCTCCGCCCGCCTGCCCGCTCAGCCTCTGAATGCTTCCCTGTAACCCAGGCACGCTGGCAGCCAGCGTCACATTAGGAGATACATCAATGCTCCCCGTCTGCACATGCAACCCATCGGGAACGCTCCAGTTACTAATTTGCACCGGAATCGGAGGATACTCGTCATAGCCTCCGCTACTCGAGTTAGCCAAATGAAGAATTAAGTTACCGGTTCCGGTGTAAGTGCTCCCCTGCTGAGTAACATGATTCTGAATCCCACTTATCTCAAATGAACCACCGATTCTGACTGGGAATAGGAACTTACAAGGCTTATTCGGATCGGAAGCAACAACCTCATAGATTTTCGGATTTGAGACTACATGCTGGTCCGGTAGCGAACCAGCCAATTGCGAAACCGCCTGCTGAAGTGGACCGTTCACATACTGCACCGCTCCCAGCCCGGAGACGCTCTTGTTCGAACCGGAAAGCAGGCCGATCTTCAACGGCGGCAGATTGCTCCCTGCCGGCGGTGCCAGCGTGTTCAGCAGCGATTGCGCTTCAGCGATATTCGGACCCGCCTGCGTAACTGTGCCGCCACTGCTCGCGGCCGCCGCGCCCGCCGAAAGCCCCGATGGCATTAGAGACCCTAACGCTTTGTTCACCGCATTGGAAAGATTCGGCGCCGTAGGCCGCGGCAGAACATCGGCCTCGACCATCACGTTGTGGTTCCCAAGCGGCTGCACTTGCAATCCGGGTGAGTCGATCGGCCTACTCTTGGAGATAATGATCGGCGGCTCCGGAATCGGAATCGGGAACATCATTGCGGCGGACTGGACCGTCGTGAAGCCCTGGCGGGTCAGATTCGTGCGCTTTTCTGAAGGGCCGATGGACAGCGTCTGCGGCGACCGGACGCCATCGACAATCCACGTGACCCGCACCTGGCCGCGTCCGTAATATTGCAGCGAAGTTGCCGCATCAATTCCATCGTCGCAACTGCTGCAGATCGCCGCAGGCTGCTGACCCCCGGCCCGTATCGGCTCCAATAGGATCTGGCCGTGCTGATCAGGCTTGCCTGCGCCTGCTTGCGGACCTGTCGGCGCCCGCTCGGCATGAATTTCTGCCGGCGTACCAGGCCTCCCCACCTGACTACCGGCACCAACATGCTCAAGCACGGGAGTCTTGAATCGGGAAATATCATAAGCGCCAAAGTCCGGATCGTCGATGCTCTTCAGATGCAGAGGCCCATCCGCATCCAGGTCCTCAAGCACCGTGATGTACAACGTCTGGCAGTACAGCATGTACGCGTCGCTGGCCGCCTGCGACGCGGGAGAACTGCCGCTACCTTGCGAAAGAAGCTGCTGGAAATTTGTCTGCACTCCTGTGAGCGCGAGGCCGCTCTTGCTCACGCCACCCTGCGAAGCCATCTTCGAGAGCAACGCAGTCTGCAGGAACGGCGTTGTCGGACCATCCACGCTCGATGAGATAGCCGACTCACTTACATGCTGCAAGTCCTCGCTGGAGATCTGATAGACGCGCACAGTAAATCCCCCCGTGGCCTGATACACGTGCTGCATCGGGCTCGGGCCGTTCGAGGGTAGAGCCACGGGCTGGCTGGGGTCCCAGTTAGTCACGCTCGCAGAGACCGGCGGCGCCGCCAAAGGCACCACCGTTCCGTCTCCCCAGTCCACAAACACGTTACTGAAGTCGACCTGCGTAACATCTTTGACAAGACACTGATTGCCGCACGTCGAGCCAGGTGGAACCGCGGTCTGCGACGTGTAATCGGGCAGATAAGGTGTGCGGGAGAGATCGATGGTTCCGCCCAGCGACCACTTATCGCCCACATAACTGTTGGGATCATTGGTTGGCTTTGACAGGTTTTGAATCTGCAGGTTCCCGGTGGTAATTCCCGTTCTGCTGCACGCCAGTCCGGTAGGCGCGAGCGGGGCCTTCAAAGGCCAGCGATCCGATATCTCCACCTGTACATCGATAGTTCCGCCCGCATTCTGCCCATTAGCGGCGTTCTGTTGCGCGTTCGCGTTTTGCGCCGCTCCATTGCTGCCTTGCTTCAACTGCGGCTGCGTCGTCACGCCGTTCTTGTTGTACGTGTGGAACCCCGCTACCTCCCACTGCAGATCGCCCTGGCTCAGTTTTCCATTCAACTGGTCCGGAACGGCCGGAGGACTGGCACCGCTTTCCGAGCCAGCGTTCGACTGCAGCACAGCGTGGCCAACAACGCCGACAGTTTGCAGTCCGCTGAAGACAAACTTCCGCGTCGGTTCCAACACTGTCTTCAAAAATGCAGGGTCTGGACGGTAATACGTCGGCACCACATTGATAAAGCCTCCGGGAGCGCCCAGCGCAAGAGTGTTCTTCCCGGTTATCGTTTGCGTTGCCAGCAGCGTCTTGCCATCCTTGGCGTAAACCCGCAACTCGTAATAGTCAGCCAGCCCCGGATTCTGCTCGTGCCACTTAAAAACGGCATTGTCATCCAGCAAAGGAACCGCGAAGGTTTCGTATTGGTCGCTTTGCGTTACAGCACCTAGCGGCGCATCCAGCCCTATAACTCCCTGAGTAAACTTCTGGATTGTAATGGGCGGAATCTTCAACACTGTCGGCGCCCCCGATGGCTTCACCGCCAGAACATTCAACATTCCTTTGCCTACCACAACCTGCTGCGTCGATGCGCCAGGCTGGCCATTGGCGCGGGTCCCACTCTGAAACGCAGCCTGCCCCGGTGGTTGCAGATTGATGTCGCGCCCCCCAGGCAGCGCCGAGGGCAGCGCATTGACGCTCACGTGCATTTCGGTGCTGTTGATATAGCGTGCCGGACCGTTTGCAAACACATTCGCGGGAACGCCGGCTCCGATGGTGAACGTGACTTGCGTGCCGGGAACAAAGTTAGTTCCTTCGAGAGTCAAGTCCACATTCTGGCTGCCTGCGGAAATTTGGTTGGGAACTACGCGCAGAATCTGCATCGGCGTGATGCGCGCCGTGGGAGCGCCAGACATCACAGTGAAGGTGTTCGATGCAGCTAGCCGCGTCTGGCCGCCAACAGTCACAATAACGTTGCGCGAGCCAAGCGAAGTATTCGGTGCAATCGAAATCTGTGCCTGAATCTGATTGCCATTCGTTACTGTGGCAGACAGCACCGTAATCCCGCTGTTTGGTGTGAACTGCAACGCGGCCGGCGAAATAAAGTTGATGCCCGAAAATGTCAGTGCAACCGTCGTTCCCTGCGTTCCCTGTACCGGCGTAAACCCGCGCAGAGCAGGTGCAGCGTTTTGAGTGGTTCCACAGCCTGCCGGTGTCAGCATTCCAGGCGGGCAGTTATTCGTTGAAGCGGCCGTGATCATAAACGGAGTTGGGATCCGCAGATCGTGGTCGCCATCAACAAGAAATACCTGACGGCTGCCCAGCTGCGCATTGGCGGCAATCTGCACCTGCGCCGTGATCTGTGCGGAAGAGGTCACTTTCAATCCGCTCACCGCGATCCCCTGCGACGGTGAGAATGTTAAATTCATCGCGCGCGCAACAAAGTTAGCGCCGTTGAAAGTTATCGTTACGGTTGAACCCACAGCCCCTTGCGTAGGACTGAATGATGTAAAGACCGGTGGTGCAGGTTGCTGCGAACCTTGCTGTGATGTTTGCGGCGATTGTCCAGGTATCCTTTGCACCTGCCGATTATTCTGTGCTGAACCCGATACGCAGAACACCGCCGTTATCAGCGTCATGACGGCAATCTTGTGCACGACACAAACGTCTTCGACCCGGCCAAAAACACCAGGCACGCAAGGAGCGGAGTGTATCTGCAGGTTCATCGCAGGACTAACACCTCAAAACGTATGCTTATGTCCCCAGGTCAAGGTCCACAGCACCAGTAACTGCGTCGTATTGCTATCCAGCGAGGGGGTGTTGTCGTGATTCTGGTTGTAACTCCCTTGCGCGGTCAAGGTGCTGAACTTCATCCTGCCCGGCATCGTCCACGAGAGTTGGCCGCCATATTGCCCGGTGAAGGTATCGCTCGTCTCGGTTCCGCCGGTTAGTTGCGTCTGGCTCTTCGTCAGGGTGATCAGCGGCGAAACCTGCAGCCCCGGACGCTTCCATATAAAAGCCGGCTGCACATTCACGGTATAGTTGCGCGAGGTCCCAACCGTCAGCCCATCCGCCGCAACCCAGTTCACATTTCCCTGCATGTTCAATTGAAAGACCCCGCGCCCAGTGAGGGTTGCCCCCACGTTGATCGATGAAGTTATCGTGTCCGCGCTCGCCATGTAGTTGTTCCGGTTCCAGTCCCGCGTTGCTCCTGCATTCAATGACACAGCGCCGAAGGTGCGGTTCACCGTGACACTCCCATAGAGGTCTCGCAAATCCTGTGCGCCCGTCTGCGCGGGTGGCATCCCTTGCAAGGCCGCGGGAATCGCCCCCGTCCCGGTGAACGACTGACGTGCCTCCACGGATAAGTTGGCCTTCACGCCGAGCGCCTTGGTCCAGGTCTCGTCGAAGCTATTCATGCGTAACTCCGCGGTGGTTGTGGGGTGAACATTGTTATCCAGAAATATATAAGTCAGCCCGAAGTTACCAGCTCGTGTTGTGTCACTTATAGAAGCATCCACGCCGCGAACATTTGGTTGGCTCGACTGCGTCAGGCTTGGGTTCGCCGGAGTACCGAAGTTAGCATTCAACTCGCGAAAATCGCCACTCGCATTCACTTTACCGACCTGCCCGGCAATCGCACTTCGCCACGCCCGTCCGAACTGCCGCCTGGATGTGGGATCGGAGAGATTGGGATTGTCATAACTGATTGCGTACTCTGAGGTCCACAGCCAATTCTTGCCTAGATGCAGTTTCAGCAAGGCACCCATCGCATCCCCGGCAGAAACCGACGCCACCGGATTGGGCAGAATAATTGGATTGCCCATCGAATCGTAGCCCACTGTAGTTGGTGCTCCGGTATCCTTTGCGTTTAGCCACATTCCCCGCAACTCCGCCCACTTGGGCAATGGAACCTGGTAACTCGCGC